>ERZ1023513.68-NODE-68-length-14766-cov-3.644416_pt1 | contig 14766 bp, 12 predicted proteins | sample MGYA00380550_ERZ1023513 | MGnify/ENA primary metagenome ERZ1023513 (study PRJEB33173, sample SAMEA4830347) | metagenome | study: EMG produced TPA metagenomics assembly of the PRJEB25223 data set...
GCCGGTTTTGACCGTGCAGCAGGGGCGGTCATGACCGTGCTTGGCTTAAAGCTGATTTTTGGGATGAAGTAATTTTCCAATTATCGCAGACTATAAAAAGCCCCGATGATTCGGGGCTTTTTTTATTTGGTGCTTAAAAAATATTTTCTTCCGAATTAGCCGAGATCCGGTGAATAGATAAGTCTGCACCAGTAAATTCTTCTTCCTGACTCAGACGAATACCGATCAACATTTTCAGCAGACCATAAATCAGGAACCCACCTGCCAGAGCCACTACAATTGCCAGTACGGTACCGAATAGCTGTGAAATGATAGAAACACCACCCATGCCTCCGAGCCATTGCTGACCGAATACACCGACAGCAATTCCACCAAAAGCACCGCATACACCATGCAAAGGCCAGACCCCTAATACATCATCAACTTTGAGTTTATTTTGGGTATAGGTGAAGAGTTTCACAAAAATCACGCCTGCACTGATCCCGATAAATAATGCACCCAATGGATGTACCACATCAGAACCTGCACAGATGGCCACCAGTCCGGCTAATGGGCCGTTGTGCAAGAAGCCAGGATCATCTTTACCCGCTACTTTTGCTGCAATAGTTCCACCGACCATTGCCATTAGAGAGTTAATCGCAACCAGTCCGGAAATAGCATCTAGGCGTTGTGCACTCATCACATTAAAGCCAAACCAGCCAACAATCAGAATCCATGAGCCTAGAGCAAGGAAAGGGATAGATGATGGTGGATGTGCAGTAATCCGGCCATCATTTTTATATCGACCATTACGTGCACCAAGTAAAACGACTGCAGCCAGAGCAATCCAGCCTCCCATGCCATGCACGACCACAGAGCCGGCAAAGTCGTGGAAGTTGGCACCGAAGGTATTTGCCAACCAGTCTTGAAAACCAAAGTTGCCATTCCAGATCATCCCTTCAAAAAATGGATAAATCAGAGCAACTAAAAATAAAGTCGCTAAAGCCTGCGAACGCATTTTAGCCCGTTCAGCAATACCTCCAGAGATAATCGCAGGAATAGCTGCGGCAAAGGTCAGCAGGAAGAAACAGCGCATCAGGTTATAACCATGATCGGCTGCTAAAGTAGAGGCATCGTGGAAAAAATGCTGACCATAGGCAATATAGTAGCCCACCAGAAAGTAAGCGATGGCGGATAGGGAAAAGTCAGTGAGAATTTTACTTAAGGCATTGACCTGATTTTTATGGCGAACTGTCCCTAGTTCTAAAAATGCAAATCCTGCATGCATGGCAAGCACTAGAACTGCACCGAGAAGGAGAAATAATAAGTCTATATTTTGCATTGTGCGTTCCAATTTAGTGCATAGAATCACAAAAGAAATCCAGTATATAGAGGCAAACTGATTCGAAAAGAGTTACTAACAAGGGAAATTTTGATAAAGAATTTCTTGAAACTGACAAGACTCGATATAAAGCACAATAGAATTTTATGCACCAAACTAAGACATCATAAGAAAAGATAAAATTTGAATTTATATTTTGTTTTTTAGATATTTAGCTTTATCACAGAAAATGGCGTGTTAAAAATGTGTGCTAAAGGTGCACATGAAAAGTAAAAGGATTTTTAAGAAAAAATTTAAAAAAATTAAGTGATAGATTCTTTTGAATTGCAAAAGTACATCATGGTTTTAAATTTTAGAAGTTATATAGACTATAACTTAGCTATATCTCCAATAAATAAAACCCTAGAAAATTAGGGTTTTATCCGGAGCTAAAATCTCTGAAGTATTCAATTAATCTTTAAAATGCACAGGAATCCACTGATAGCTCTCTCCATCCTTAGAGTAAATATGACCGATCCCTGGGAATGGTAAATGTGGTGCTGCAATGGTCTGGCCTTGCTTGGCGTATTCAGCAAAATGCTTTAAACGGGTTTGCACCGCAGTTTTAGGATCAACATCGAATTCTATGGCTGTTTCAGGTTTGTCGAATTGCAAGGTATGTGAATGGACGATGTCACCGACAAATACGATTTCTTGACCATCTGATTTGAGTTTAAAGCTGTAATGCCCTGGGGTATGACCAAAGGATGGCTTAAACTCGATCCCACCAAAGGCTAAAGATTTATCAGAAAAGACTTTCACTTTTTTAGCTTTTTCATAGGGTGCAAGGGCGACTTTAATTTTCTCTACGGTGCCTAAGAAACCCTCCTGCTGGTCTTTCGGTAGTTTTTTGACGGTATTTGGACTCAGCCAGTAGTCATATTCGGTTTTAGAAATATGTAAGGTGGCATTTGGATAATTTGCTGCGCCGTTATTTGAAATGCCACAAACATGATCAGGGTGGAGATGAGTCAGGAAAATACCACTCACTTGTGCAGGTTGATAACCCGATGCTTTGAGATTGTTATAAATTGACCCTAAGTGTGCACCAAAGCAGCTTGCAGCTCCGCTATCCACCATAAGTAGTTGATTACCTGTATTAATCAGGAAAGCATTGACTGAAGTCTGTATACCTTTGGCTTGATCGGCATGATATTTCTTCAAAATCTCAGTTTTTTCTGCATCACTTAGGCCTCTAAACATCGATGGATTTAAGTAGTTTGTACCATCGAGTAGGGCAGTAATCTGAGTATTACCAATTTGGTGATGGTAGTAGCCGGCGACTTGTTTTGGTGAAGCAATCGTTGCAGTTTCAGCAGCCTGACTCACACTTACACTCAAAACAGAAAATGAAAGTAAAGAAGTGAGAAGGGATGTCCTTAAAATATTCATGGCAATTCTTATGGTTGTGAAGTTTATGCTATGTATTAGCATGTAAAGCATGAAAATAGAATATAAAAATATTTACCTTTTTTTAAAGAGAGAAGAGAAATTGAATATCTGTACTAGGCATTCAGTTTGAATCTGTATATTGATTTTGTAAGGAAATAAAAGATTTTTTTATCTAAAAATATTTTTATAAATAAAATACTTAGATAAATTTCACTTTTATAAAAAAGCCCGTTAACATGGGGTATTGCAAACAGCCTTGGGTATCGCTATGAGTTTTTGGAAAAAGAAAAATAATGCAGCATTTGTATTTTTCATTATTACCTTATATTCATTGCTGGGCTTCGGCATTGGCTATGTCATCTGGGAATTTTTCCTTGATAAATAAGTGCTATCCGATTTATAGATCGACGTAAAAAAGCCTCTAAAGATAGAGGCTTTTTTAATAAGCAATTATTTACTGCATTCAGGCTGAGAACGGTCAATAATTTGAGTGCCTTCTACGCGATAGCCAATTTGGCCTACCAGAAACGCATGGTTTAGTTGAGTGATGACTACATCAGAAAGTGCTACTGCACAACGATCTTTTTCAATTGCACGATCTACTGCTGTTTTGAAATTAGGAATACCTAAAGGGAACAAAATTACTGGAACTTTATCTTCGCCTTTAACGCGTTCGCCTTTAACGAACTGAGTTGAGTTTAGGTTGAAGTTTTTCGTTGAAGCTACAGTCATATCAGCCATACGAACTGAACATCCTGTGAATACAATTGTTGATGCTGCTAAAGCTGAAACTAGTAATTTTTTCATGTTTACCCCGAATAATTCTAAAAATAAAAAAAAAGCGTTTAGATTCTATAGATATATTTTTTAAAAACAAGAAAATAAATTGTATAAATGGTAAAAAATTAAAGATGAAGAACTTTTATTGGCTGAGTATTATTTTATTAGACTAAGTAAAAAGCCCCTACATCAGTAGAGGCTTTTCTTCTATCTAAGACCTAAATCTTAAGAAACTTTATCACCCGGTTTAGCACCAGATTCAGGTGAAATCACCCAAACACCTTCGCCATTGCCAGCCGCAAGTACCATACCGTTTGAAATACCAAAACGCATCTTACGTGGAGCAAGGTTCGCAACCATCACCACAAGTTTACCTTTCAGGTCTTCCGGTTGATAAAACTCACGGATACCGCTAAATACGTTACGTGGCTCAGCTTCGCCGACATTTAGAGTCAATTGCAGCAGCTTATCAGAACCTTCAACCGTTGCAGCTTCCAATACTTCCGCTACACGTAGGTCAACTTTCATAAAATCATCAATATTAATGATTTCAGCTTCGCCCACTTTAGGTTCAGATTTCTTCTCTTTGGCTTTCTCTTTTTTCTTTTCAGCTTTTGGTACGTCCGCAGGTGCAGCTAAAGAATCTTTAGACTCATCGACCATCGCAGCCACAGCTTTCGGATCCACACGTTGCATTAGTGGCTGGAACAACGCAATTTCATGACCAGTCAAGATTTCTGTACGTGAAGCAAAGTCGAAAGAAGCCAGTTTCAGGAAGTCCTGAACTTGAGCAGCCAAAGTTGGAAGTACTGGAGCTAAATACACAGCCAATTGACGGAACAGGTTAATACCGACAGAACACACATCGTGAACCTGTTGTTCTTCGCCTTCAATTTTCGCTAAAGCCCAAGGTTTTTTCTCATCGATGTATTGGTTGGCTTTATCTGCAAGCGCCATGATTTCACGGATCGCTGCCGAGAATTCACGGGTTTCATATGCTTTGGCAATTGAGTCACCAGCATCAATAAAGCTTTGCACCAGTTCAGGCTCAGCACAAGTTGTACTTAACTTGTTATCAAACTTGGTATTGATGAATTTTGCACAACGGCTTGCGATGTTCACCACTTTACCTACAAGGTCCGAATTCACTTTCTGGACGAAATCATCCAGATTCAAGTCAGAATCTTCAACCTTGTCAGAAAGTTTAGAAGCAAAGTAATAACGCAGGTATTCAGGATTCAAATGCTGTAAATAAGTTTCAGCTTTAATGAAGGTACCACGAGATTTAGACATCTTCTGACCATTTACAGTCAGGAAACCGTTCACAAATAAACCAGTTGGAGTACGGTAGTCTGCACCTTCCAGCATTGCAGGCCAGAACAGGGCATGGAAGTAAACGATGTCTTTACCAATGAAGTGATAGACTTCATTTTTAGAATCTTTTTGCCAGAAATCATCAAAGCTTAAGTCAGGACGTTTGGTTTTGATGTAATTTTCGAAGCTCGACATATAGCCGATTGGCGCATCCACCCAAACATAGAAATATTTGTTGGGTGCATCTGGAATTTCAAAACCGAAATAAGGTGCATCACGTGAGATGTCCCAGTCGTTTAAGCCATTATCAAACCATTCACCCTATTTGTTGGCGATAGACACTGGAAGACGACCTTCGTCACGGGTCCATTTTTGCAGGTATTCACCAAAATTTGGCAGTTTAAAGAAGTAATGATCCGAAGATTTCTCAACAGGAGTCGCACCGCTTAAAGTCGATTTTGGATTTAATAATTCAGTCGCGTTGTAAGTTGTACCGCAAACTTCACATGAATCGCCGTATTGATCTTCCGCCTTACATTTTGGGCATGTACCCTTAATGAAACGGTCTGACAGGAACATGCCTTTTTCAGGGTCAAATAACTGGGTTACAGGGCGAACTGCAATATTGCCGGCTTCACGGTTTTTGATATAGATTTCTGAAGCGCGGGCGCGGTTAGTATCACTGTGGGTAGAGTCATAATGATCGAAATGCACACCGAAACCGTCAAAGTCACGAATGTGTTCTTTTTGCACATTGGCGATCTGTGCTTCAGGTGAAATGCCATTTGCCTCAGCACGCAGCATGATCGCTGTACCATGAGCATCATCCGCACAGACATACGTCACGTCATGACCCATTGCACGCATCGCACGTACCCATATATCAGCCTGGATATAGCCGAGTAAGTGACCCATATGAATCGGGCCATTGGCGTAAGGAAGGGCATTGGTGACTAGGATTTTACGCACAGATTCACTCTCTCATTCGTATTCATTATGCAATGGGCCATAATTTTACATGATGCAGAAGGGATTACAAAGAAATGCTTTTACAGAAGCCTCAGGAATAAATCAGGCTGAATATTCAGAATACAAAAACTGGGTATAGACGGGTAATTGGCCCGTAAAAATTCGATTGAGATAAGTTGATGCTACTTCTTGCAATCAATAGCAACAACATGTACAGGCTTTGTTGCAGTTTGCTTAATTCATCCACGTCATTGCATGCTTTGTGCTAAAAATTTAGCTGATCATTTTTATTATGACGCCTTAGGAGGGTACTCATGACTCAGAATAACCAGACAAGTACTTCAAAACAGAATCAAGATAAAGAACAACATGCACGAGAGCTGCATGACAAAATTGAACAAGAGCAGAAGCAGAACGAGATTGATAAACAGCATAAGCAGAAACATGAAGAAGTCCTAGAAGCCCAAAAAAATGGTGCTGATGAAAAGTCTGATAATCAGCAAGACTCTAAAGCATCTGGTAATCAGCAATCAGAGCAAAAAGATGCGTCTAAAAATGACCAATCTGATTTTGATAATGTTGATCAATCAGATAAAAAGACCGAAAGTACCAAGATGGATGACTTAAAGGTGAAAGCCATCGCAATTGGTGAAGAGCTATTGCAAAAAGGCGAAAAGATTCTGAATGAGCTAAAAAATGGCAAATCAGACAGCCAAAAAAATGGTGAACAAGGTTCAGATGATTCGAAAAAGGCACAGGATCATACTTCTGGAGATAAATCAGCGAATCAGACTGACCAGGATCGTATGGCAAATTTAAAAGATGAAGCGCTACACAAGTTTGAAGATACTAAGGTCAAAATTAGTGATTTGGTAAATGAAGCTGCTACGAAACTAAATGAGTTGAAACAGATGGCGGCTGAAACCATGACTAAAATGAAAGGCGATGATCAATCTCAGTCAAGTAATTCAAAAAAGCAGGATCAGGATTCTTCATCTAAAGAGGCTAAGGATAAGGACCAAAAATCAGCTCAGACCAATAACAAAGATGATGCTAAAAAGGATCAGGATAAGGCTGATCAATCTGGGCAAAACAAGACCGATCAAGATAAAAATCATAAATAATCATTTCATGTCGAAAACCACTTCATTCAGTTTTTGAATGAAGTGGTTTTTTAATGGATACTATCTAATTAATTTGATTTAAAATTTTAAATATCAATAATATAAAACAATAAATAAGATGTGATGCTGACTTTATAAATTTTCTTCCCTGTAACCCTTTAAAACCAAGTAAAATAGTTGGAAATCATATTTGTCTTTTGGGCTTGTGAATACAGATTGCTTAACCTGAGCCAAAAACCTCGTTAAACTAAGCTATTCAGATGTCTATCTATATTTTTGGAGTAACCTATGTCCTGGCTTTCTTCGCTTAAATCGGTTTTTTCGCCTTCCAAGGAGGTGAACGAAGAAGCTGTGCAGAACGTACTGCAAAACTATGTCTTGCCAAATTCTAGCAATGCATTGAAAGACCGGATTCCACAGGTCAATGTGCAAGGCGAGATTCTGCAAATCACCATTAATACTTATCCGGAAGAAAAAGAGCAGTTACAGCAGATTCATGATGAACTGGCGGATGCGCTAGAGAAATGCGGTATTAAAGAACTAAACCTGCATGTGATTCAGCAAAAGACGGGTCATAAGAAAGAAGGCGGTTGTGGACATCATCATGCAGAAGGCGAGAGCTGTTCCAGCCAGCCGCAAACTGCTGCTTCAAAATCGAATTTGCCACCTGTGGTTGATGCTTCAGGTCATGCAGCTCAAGCAGAAGCTGACCCAAATAATCCGCCGATCCAGAAAGCTGCTCCACAGCAACGTGATGTGCCGAAGCATCCACGTATTCAGAATGTCATTCTAGTCTCTTCAGGTAAGGGCGGTGTTGGTAAATCTACAACGACTGTGAATCTGGCTTTGGCTTTGCAAAAATTAGGTTTGAAAGTGGGTGTACTGGATGCGGATATTTATGGTCCAAGTATTCCGACGATGCTCGGCAATGCTGGCAAAACCCCGATGATCGAAGCCGAACAGTTTGTCCCACTGGATGCGTATGGTATGGCAGTGCTATCGATTGGCCACTTAACGGGTGATAGTAATACGCCGGTTGCTTGGCGTGGTCCGAAAGCAACAGGTGCCTTGATGCAGCTATTCAATCAAACCTTATGGCCGGATCTGGATGTATTGATGATCGACATGCCACCAGGTACAGGTGATATCCAGTTAACGCTCGCTCAGCGTATTCCAGTCACAGGTGCTGTGATTGTGACCACACCACAAAACGTGGCATTGCTGGATGCGACCAAAGGCATTGAACTGTTTAACCGTGTGCAGATTCCAGTGATGGGTGTAGTCGAAAATATGTCGACCCATATCTGTTCGAACTGCGGTCATGAAGAACAGATCTTTGGTAAAGGCGGCGGTGATAACCTGTCAGAGCAATACAATATTCCATTGCTCGGTCGTCTGCCTTTGAATGCAGTAATTCGTGAAAATGCCGATGCCGGTAAGCCTTCAGTGACTGCTGGAGATGATGCTGCTGAAAGTTACATGACCATTGCCCAGAAAATTGCAGCGAAATTGCCAAAAGCAGAAAAAGATAAAACTCGTATTTTCTAAGATTCTATAGTGAAAAAAAAGAGAGCCGAGGCTCTCTTTTTTATGAGGTTTTAGTAGCAACTGTATTCTCTTTTCTTGCCTGAATGATATTAAAGCCAATTGCAATAATCACCATGATGGTGCCGATAATATCGGTCATGGTCTCAGGCACAATCATCATGAGTGCGCCAACCCCCAGGAAGATGCGCCAGAACCAGCTCAGAGCTATTTTAAAATAGCCTTCTACTGCAGCGCCAAGTGCCAGAATGCCGACAATCGACGTCACAGTAATACTTAAAATGACATTCCATGCCGGTAAGGCAAATTCTTTGGCATTCACGGCAATATCTGTTGTATCAATCATCAGCATCGCCGGGTTATAGACAAACAGGAAGGGCACAATAAAGCCAGCCAGTGATAACCGCAAAGCCAGGAATCCAGTCCGCATTGGGTCACCCCCGGCAATCCCGGCACCGGCAAAGGCGGCCAAGGCGACGGGTGGGGTAATATTGGCAAACAGGCCAAAATAGAACACGAACATATGCGCGACTAGGATTGGAATATCAAAGTTGGCTAAAGCCGGAGCTGCCATGGTTGCGGTAATAATATAGGCAGGAATGGATGGTAGGCCCATACCCAAAATCATCGATGCAATCATGGTAAAAAACAGTGTTAGAAACAGACTGCCTGCACCAATACTCATAATTGAAGAGGTCATTACCGAGCCAAAACTGGTCAAGCTGACCACACCGATAATAATACCCACCACTGCACAGGCAGACATCACAGAGAGTGACTGTTTAGCACCATCTGCCAGTGCTTCCAGAATTTCCTTAGGTCCCATGCGGGTGGATTTCCTGAATGCGGCTACCACAATGGTCAATAAAATCGTATAAACCGCTGCATAGCTGACCGGAATTGACTGGAATAAGAACACCACAAGCGCAATAATTGGAAGTAATAAATGTCCGCGCTCTTTCAGAACTTCTTTGACTCGTGGCAAGTCTGCTTTGGGAACGCCTTTAAGATTATCCCGACCTGCTCTGAAATGGACTTGCGCCATTACACCGAGATAATACAGTAGGGCAGGCAATACCGCGGCTAAGGCAATCGTGCCATAACTGACACCAGTTGTTTCGGCCATGATGAATGCACTAGCCCCCATGACTGGAGGTAAAATCTGCCCACCTACAGAAGCACTGGCTTCCACTGCACCGGCAAAGTTTTTGTGGTAGCCAATTTTTTTCATCAAGGGAATGGTAAATGAACCGGTTCCTACGACATTGGCAACCGCCGTACCATTAATACTACCCATAAAACCGCTGGAAATCACCGCAACTTTGGCTGGCCCACCTTGCTTATGACCGGCAAGTGCCATGGCCAGATCATTGAATAATTTTCCCATTCCCGATTTCGCCAAAAATGCACCAAACAGGATAAACAAGAAAATGAAGGTGACTGAAGCACCAATGGCTGAAGAATATAAACCTTCAGTCTTCAGATACATTTGCCCGAAAATATCACTGAATGTATAGGGGCGAGTGAGCAAGCGATCCGGCATCCAGTCAAAATGACTGACAAATGGATAGCTTAAGAAAATTAGTCCCAAGATCGGCAACATCCAGCCCATTACCCTTCGAGCAGCCTCAACCACCAATACTACCGTCATAATTGAGAAGACAATGTCCAGCGTATTGGGAATGCCTCCCCGGGTAGTCATAATGGCTTGGTATTCTTTAAACAGATAAAAGAAAGAAGCAAAAGAGGCAATGACCCAAATCCAGTCCGTCCATGCTACCTTTTGCCGGCTACTGGCCTGACGTGCTGGATACAACAAGAAAATCAGCGCCAGACCAATGGATACATGGGCTGCACGTTGAATCAGTTCTGGCAAGGGATTAAAAGTAATATAAAGATGAAATAACGAATAGGATATTGCCAAGGCAGCAATAAACCAGCGAACCGATTTGTTGATCGGATTGCGAGTGACAGATTCACGGTCAAATTTTTCTAATAATTCTTGTTGCTGTTGATCATCCAGTGCTTCAGTCACATTTCTTGTTTCTTGTGGATTCATAGGCAATCATTTAAACCTCTTTTTTTCCATAGGCTGTCTTTTTTTATAGAGATCTGTACCGTGCTATAGTCAGGAAAATCCTGATAAATATTCCAGATCCGATCAGCACTCTCAATTTTTCCCTGCATCCTGCGTGAAATGACCCAATTGATTTCTTTCATCTTCCGGTTGATTTGCATATGGATATTGCCATCATCCAGTCGAGTAATAGTACCTTGATCAGGTGTACCTGCACCAAATGAAATGAACTGAGTGTCTGTCAGAATGAAATGATCCTTGTCTAGAAAATAACGTTCTTTCCACTGTGTTCTTTCTACCGAATGCATCCAGCTCATCTGAAAAGATTTCTGGTCAATTTTGCACTGAAAATTTTGTTCTTTCACTTCCACAAAAATATACGGAAATGTCATCCAAACACAGCTAATAAAAAAAGCAGCCAAACTAAAAAGTGCAGCAATCGCTGCACCTTGTATCAATTTCATCAGTTCGCTTTATTCTCATCATAGAATTTTTGCGCGCCCGGATGCAGTGGGGCAACCAGACCTTTTTGCGCACCTTCTAAAGTGATTTCTTTAGCAGCCTGATGCGAATTTGCCAGCTGATCCAGGCTGGAGAAGAACGTCTTGGTTAGCTTATATACATCATCTGTAGAGAGATCCGAACGAACCACCAATGCATTCATGATCGCTGCTGTTGGAATATCTTCAGCATTGCCATAGGTCCCTTTAGGAATGGTCATTGGCAGGAAATACGCCTGATCTTTCGCAATCGCTTTCACTTTATCTGGATTAATACTCACCAGTTGTAGATCAAAACCCTGTTGCAGTTCCATTAGGGAGGAGTTTGGAAGACCACTGGTCAGGAAGGCTGCATCCAATTTTCCGCCTTTCAAGGCATCCGCTGCTTCGGCATAACCTAAGTAATCTACTTTGACATCCTTATAAGTGATACCAAAACCATTCAATAGAGTACGGGCATTCACTTCTACGCCTGAATTCTGGGCGCCCACTGCAATACGTTTGCCTTTGAGATCTTCAATATTTTTGATGCCAGAACGTTTTGAAGTGACAATCTGTACATAGTTCGGATAAAGAGCAGCGATCTGCTGCACGTTGTCAATCTTGGTGCTAAAACTGCCTTGACCATTAATTGCTTCAGTTAAGCTGTCGCTCATGACAAAGGCCATTTCAACTTTGTTCTGTTTTAATAAATTTAGATTTTCGACAGAAGCCCCTGTGGTCTGGGTTTTGGAACTCACACCATAGGTCTTGTTATAGATTTCAGCCAATCCTGTCCCGATGACATTATAAGGACCTGAGGCACCGCCTGTCGCAATATTGACAAATCGGGTTTGCAGTTTATCTGCAGCGACACTCTCGCCAGATGCAGCCTGATGATCTGATTTATTTTGTGCATTATCATTCGAGCAAGCAGCTACGCCTGATAGCGCTAAACTCATGACTGAAAGTTTGATCCATTTATTCATATATGACTCCTGATATTATTCTGTAGTTCTTAAAATATAATTAAAACAACAATATACTAAACCGTCTGAATGTTAAAAAAATGTGAATTATCAATTGTTGTCCTTGTACAATTTAACAGCAATTATTTTGTCTGAATACCTTTAATAGCATTTTTTTCGAAATTTTACTTTATCAATATGTTGAACAAATTTAGCAAGATAGACATCTTAAATGGAGAGTGGAAATTTAATCATTAGGAGTTAGGTAAAAGTTGCTCCCATCATCAAATCTTTCTAAAGTGCCCAAAGTTCATAGGCAAGAGCAGGGATTTTAGTGAATTAAAATTCAATCAAAGGTTACCAGAAATAATGATTTCAAAGTTTTGGATGATTTTTCTTTCATGTTGTTGAGACTAATATTTCAGGAACTTTAAGTCCGAATACTCTATAGAAACTTCTACTTTTATAGAAATTTTATTATGAGCTTATAGGTTTATAAATTGACAAAATTGACTGAAATCAATTTTTCTTTTATTTTGATATAATTATATGAAATTCATTAAAAAATAATAAAATATAAAATTTTTTAATATGTTCTCTTACAATTATTTTTTTGCAGATTTGACCAGATTATTCTATGCTTAAGACCTAAGAGCGAGGTCAAACTATGATTTCATGGTTATTTATTGGTTTAGTGGCAGCCATTTTATTAACACCGGGCCCAACCAATACTTTATTGGCATCGTCAGGTATTCAAGTTGGATTTAGAAAAACTTTTCGCCTTATCCCTGCAGAAGCTTTCGGCTATCTCATCGCAATTACATTCTGGGGCTTTTTGATTGGTAAAATCTCGGTCTATTTGCCGGAATTACCTCATATTCTCAAACTCTGTAGTGCTGTTTATATTCTATTTTTAGCTTTAAAATTATGGCGTACTGCAGAACTTGGTGAAAATTTTCAATGTATTTCGATTCGGGCACGGGAACTATTTTTTGCGACTTTGTTGAATCCTAAAGCATTATTATTTGCTTCGGCCATTTTCCCGGTCATTGTATGGAAAAGCAGTCAATATTATGTGAATTATATGCTGGTATTCTTGGCATTACTTATTCCTATCGCATTTTTCTGGACCTTTTTAGGTAGTTTACTGGCCAGAAAAAACAATCGCTGGCTGAATCAAAAGAACTTACAAAAGACTGCTTCCATTATTTTAATGAGCTTTTCTGTACCTTTATCCTATTCAGCACTCCTCAGTCTTTAAACCTGAAAAAGCAGCTAAATTTCCTGAAATTTAGCTGTCAGAATTTCGCTTATTTTCATTAGTGTCAATTTCAGTTAAAGTACGTCGCAATTACTTATTTTTAAGATTTTTGGATTATATCAATGGCAATTAAGTCTGATCGTTGGATTCGCGAAATGAGCGAAAAACACGGCATGATTGAACCGTATGCAGAAAACCAGATTCGTCTGGATGAAAATGGTCAAAAGCTGATTTCTTATGGTGTTTCAAGCTATGGCTATGATGTGCGCTGTGCGCGTGAGTTTAAAGTATTCACCAATGTTCACTCTGCAATTGTCGATCCGAAAAACTTTGACGAAAAAAGCTTTATCGATATTGAATCGGATGTTTGTATCATTCCCCCCAACTCATTTGCGTTGGCACGTACAGTAGAATACTTCCGTATTCCACGAAATGTACTGACCGTTTGTTTGGGTAAATCGACCTATGCACGTTGTGGCATTATCGTGAATGTGACTCCACTTGAACCTGAGTGGGAAGGTCATGTCACGCTAGAGTTTTCGAATACGACTAACCTGCCTGCACGTATTTATGCGGGTGAGGGTGTGGCTCAAATGTTGTTCTTCGAATCAGACGAAGTTTGTGAAACCTCCTATAAAGATCGTGGTGGTAAATACCAAGGGCAGACAGGCGTTACTTTGCCTAAAGCTTAATCGTTTTAAAGCATTCAATAAGCGAGGCAAATGCCTCGCTTATTTTTTTTTTTTTTTTTTCATCGGAAACTCGGGGTTTTTAGACTTTTGGCTTTTGTAATCTTGCTAAAAATCAGCATAATGCAGAATGAATATATAAAAAAACTGTGACAAGCATCTTACAAATCCAAAATTGAAGGCTGGGAAGCTGAAGGATAAAGATGCGGAGCATCAGATAAGAAGGATAGGTCGAGATGGCTCAAATAAAAGCTAAATTTCAATTTCGTAAAAGCTATTTGGCAATGATGATCGGTTTAGGATTATTGCCATCCGCACATGCAATGCAGGAATTAACTGATTCTTCTCTTTCTGATACTACCGGTGAAGGTGTTGCCCTAGTACTTAATGACTTTAAAATGGTTTTTCAGGCACCGAATGATGCTTCCAGTGGTTCAAGCTATGCACGAGGTATTGCCAATCCAGGTCAGGCAGACACTGGCTTTATTCGTATTATTCCGACTGGGGAGAACTATGCTCAGTTAGGTGAGCGTGCCTATAACAAAGTCTATGATCGAGTGTATGCAAGTAGCTATTTAAATGGTATTAGTGCAAATGCCAATCTTTATCAAACGACTTATAACAATAGTGTCAGTACCTATAAAACTCAAAACTATGATTCGACTTTAACTGCAATCCGTAATGAAATTGGTGCTAATGCGCGTGCTGGTCTTGTTGAGCAATATCGCAATTCAGATTTAATGAAGCAGTATTATGATCAGCGCTATCAAGATTATTATGATGGTAATCTTTGGCCTTTAGCTCTAAG
>ERZ1023513.69-NODE-69-length-14599-cov-4.617024_pt1 | contig 14599 bp, 18 predicted proteins | sample MGYA00380550_ERZ1023513 | MGnify/ENA primary metagenome ERZ1023513 (study PRJEB33173, sample SAMEA4830347) | metagenome | study: EMG produced TPA metagenomics assembly of the PRJEB25223 data set...
ATTTGATTTTACTACTTCGCTATTTTTTTAAGCTAAAAGTGTCAACACACCCTAAATTCGCTTTCTATCTTTTTTAAGAATATCGACCCTCATCCAAGTTCAAATCAACTTTCTTATTTCAATGTTAAAACAGCTAAAATTTATCTTTTTTCTTTTCATTATCTTTTGTTGCAATCTGAACATAAGACTCATTGCAGTCTTTGAGTGCTCTAGTCACAATCAATAAGAATAATAGCATTTCGATCCTCTTTTATCCTCAACCCTCCTGATGATTTTCCAGGCTGTAAAGACAGCAAAAAAATAGCTTTATCTATCTTGTTCAGACCCTCATTCCCCTAGGAGATCTGTCATGACAACAATGAAAGCCATGGTTTATTACGGCGCCAATGATATCCGCTTTGAAGAACGTCCCATTCCCCACATTCTGCAACCTACTGATGCCATTATCAAACTTAGCAAAGTCACCATTTGTGGTACTGACCTCGGGATATAGAAAGGTAAAAACCCCGAAATTGAGGAGGTTGCAAAAGAAAAAACCGGCAGGTTTAATGGCCGGATTCTCGGTCATGAAGGTATTGGTATTGTGGAAGAAGTCGCTTCCGCAGTTCAAAACTTTAAAAAGGGCGATCGGGTGATTATTTCCTGTGTCAGCCGCTGCGGCACCTGTGAAAACTGCCAGAAACAGCTGTATGCCCATTGTAGAAACGAGGGTGGCTGGATTATGGGTTATATGATTGACGGCACTCATGCCGAATATGCCCGAACCCCATTTGCCGATACTTCTCTCTATCATTTACCATCTATCATTTACCAGAAGGTTTGAATAAAGATGTTGCGGTCTTTTTTTCCGATATTTTGCCGACCTCACATGAAATTGGCGTGCAATATGGTCAGGTCAAACCTAGGGATAATGTGGCGATTGTCGGTGCCGGCCCGATTGGCATGAGTGCCTTGCTCACTGCCCAGTTTTATTCTCCAGCCAATATCATCATGATCGATGTCGATGATAACCGGCTGGAACTTGCCAAAACTGTCGGGGCTACCCATACCGTGAATTCAGCCAATGAGGATGCTATTCAACGTGTACTGGAACTCACTGATGGGCGAGGGGTGGACTGTGCCATTGAAGCAGTGGGCCTGGAAGCCACCTAGAATATCTGCCAGCACATCGTCAAGGAGGGCGGACATCTGGCCAATGTCGGTGGACATGGTAAATCCGTCAATTTTGAACTGAATAAACTCTGGATCAAGAACCTGACCATAACCACAGGCCTAGTCAATACCACTGGCATGCTGCTCAAAACCTGCTGTTCCGGCAAATTGCCACTGGAAAAACTGGCCACCCATCACTTCAAGTTTGCTGAATTTGAAAAGGCCTATGATGTGTTTAAACATGCTTCTGACGAAAAGGCTTTAAAGGTCATGATTGAAATGACTTAAATCATTATCGACAACAAAAAAAAGTCCGCATAGCGGACTTTTTCATTTTTTAGCGTCAATTAAAAATAGGGAATATAACCACGCTGTTTATAACCTTGAGGAGAAGCAAGATTGGCCTGATTTTCATCCAGACGATAGAGCAGCTCCAGGAATCCACTCAACTGTTCCTGTTGCAATGCATGAGGTTCAAACTGACCTAAACCTAAACGTGAAAATAAAGAAGAAATTTCACTATGTTTATGAACATATTTCATCGACCATTCCGAGAAATGTGGACGTTCTACTGTTGCATCCTGAAAGCGAAGCACCTGATGATGGCGTGGATCACGGCAAATACTCTGGAACAGATTTTCTACCACCTCTGCTTCACCTTCCAGACATTGAAAAAACTTGCCATGGGAATAATATAAAACCCCATTAATCTGATGATCTTTATTAAATTTTCTCGCTACAGATAATATATCGCTAAGATCCTGTAATAACTCTTGTTCAGATTCTATACGCTCACTGGCGTAGCAAAGCTGTAGCATAAGGTCATCTCACTGCAGAAAGAATTAAAAACATAATTTAATCAATTATTTTAATTTTAGTCGATCATTTTTTAAGCAAATATCCGTTTTTGCTTACATTATTTTAGGTTTGCTTTTCCAAAGAAAACTTCTAACAATTACCTCCTGAGAGGAAATCAATGATTTCAGATATATAGCGATAATGATGAAGGAGTGAAACCTGATGTTAAAAGATCTGATTTTCACTGTAGCGTTGTTGTGTATATGTTTTATGCTTTTGATTATGCTGAATAAACTGGCCTTGACGACCGAGACCAATATTCTGCTCAGTTCGGTTTTTATAGGCTGGACGCTTTTACAGTTTGTTCGCCGTCGTATGTTTTTTTATATCAGTGTAAGCCTGATGATGGTAATACTTACGCTGTTAGGCAAATATGAAGAAGTGTTATGGAACAGCATAGGCCTGATGGCAGGTTATGGCGTATATAACCTGCTGCAGCGTATTTCTATACCTGCACTTAAGGGCAAATTACAACATATCTCTATTTTGGATAAGTTTAATTCAATTGCTAAATAGCAGCTGCGACATCTTGTAGGCTGCGATCACGTTTAAACATGACATCTACATAGGAACACTGGGGAATAATTTTTAAGCTATTCTTGCGGGCAAAGTCGACCAGCACATCCAGCATTTTGCGTGCTACGCCTTGACCGCGTAAGGAATTATCTACCCAAGTATGATCAGCCACGATGGTCGATGCTTCTTGCCATTGATATGTAATTTCAGCAAGACGTCGACCATCTTCCTCCATAAAAAATACACCGCCGCGTTTTGAATCTTGATGTTGAATGTCCATACTGAAGGCTGATCCCTTGATATGATTATTGGTTTATTTAATTTAAAACATCTTCTTAAAGAAATAATATGAATTATTGTTAAGTTTTTAATATTGGATGAAATTTTTTATTTTCTTTCATCATTTCCTGTGATTTTTTTCAAATATTGATAACTTTTTCTTTCTCTATTTTGCCTGATTGAGAGTGATGCAGTTTGAGTGATCACATATCACCCCAAAAATTTAATTTTACCTACTCCCTAATTGAGAAAGACAGGATTAGAATGCAGCATCTTTTTGCATGCAACTTCGTATGTCTGACTCATCTTCCGCTTCTTCCGTCACCAAGCAATGGATTGGTGTCATCGCTTTAGCCTGTGCGGCTTTTATTTTTAACACTACCGAATTTATTCCTGTGGCATTACTGAGTGGAATCGGGCAAAGCTTTGCCATGTCCGCCACTCAGGCCGGCATCATGCTGACCATTTATGCTTGGATCGTGGCCCTACTATCTCTTCCGATCATGCTGCTCACTAAAGCCATAGAACGGCGTTTTCTACTGATGCTGGTCTTTGCAGTTTTTATTTTAAGTCATGTGCTGTCCTATTTTGCCTGGAGTTTTAGCACGCTGGTGATCAGTCGGATAGGGATTGCCATCGCACATGCCTTGTTCTGGTCGATTACCGCTTCACTCGCGGTTCGGGTTGCACCGAAAGGTAAAGAGTTTCAGGCACTTGGTTTATTGGCCACAGGAACAGCGATGGCGATGGTGCTCGGTATTCCATTTGGCCGGATGATTGGTGAGGCATATGGCTGGCGTAACAGTTTTGCCCTGATTGCATGTCTTGCATTGATCATTTGCCTGATTCTGGCCAAAACCTTGCCATTACTTCCAAGTGTCAATTCAGGCTCCCTCAGCAGCTTAAAAAGCCTGATCAAACGTCCCAGCCTGATGCTAGTTTTTGCCCTCACTATTCTGGTGATTACGGCGCAATTTACTGCTTATAGTTATATTGAACCGTTTTCCCTGAATATCGCCCACTTTGATTCAGCCCAGACCACAACTTTACTTCTGGTTTATGGCGGGGCAGAATTCCTAGGCTCCTATCTGTTTGGCCGTTTTGCTGCGCAGTTCCCAAAAATGACTATTCCTGCTTTTACTTTTGGATTGGTTATTTCCATGCTGCTGTTATTACCATTGTCGAACACAGTCACAGGCCTCTCTGGCTTATCTCTGCTGTGGGGTTTGAGCATCATTGGTTTCAGCCTGGCCCTACAATCCAAAACCCTGAATCTGGCTGCAGATGCTACAGACGTTGCCATGGCCATTTATTCAGGCCTGTATAATGTCGGTATTGGCGGAGGAGCTTTGCTTGGCAGTATAGTCACGCTTCAGATTGGACTATCGAGCATTGGCTGGGCCGGAGCAGGGCTGGCGATCCTTGGATTTCTGCTTAGTCTTTATTTGGTTCAGCGCCTAGACTTTTTGCCCAAAGCCGCTGATTAAACGCTGCTTTTTGTAAAATAATTTGTGATTATGCATAAAATCTGTCATGCTCATCTGATATTGAGCGATTGCTCAAACAGAATTGAGTTTGAACAAGGGGAGTAGCCTCCTCCAAACGTTTAAGAATGAAATTTCAGTTTTTAAACGTGTCAGAATATCGTCATTACACTTTGCAAAAAGTCGGTATCTGAGCATCTTTAGGTCACACTTGATATAAAAAAGTGAAACACTAAGATGTAGGCAAGACCTTGATCATGTTGTTATAGATGTTTTTCATCTGGCAGCTGGTCAAGGTTTTTTTATGGCCAGTCGTCCGATGTGGAGAATTCACATGGAAACAATTGGTACGCTCTGGCTGTATCTTGTCTTTTTCGCAATTGTCGCCGTCATGCTGGTGATCGATTTTGTCGGCTTTAAACATCAGCATGGTCAGGAAGTAAAAGTCCGTACCGCTGCCTACTGGAGTATCGCCTGGGTCAGTGTCGCGACTTTATTTGGTGGTGGATTATGGCTGTATCTGGAGCAGACTGCAGGTGCGGCTATTGCCAATACCAAGGTCATGGAATACTTTGCCGGTTATCTGCTGGAAAAATCCCTGGCAATTGATAATGTCTTTGTCTGGCTGATGATCTTTGCCGCCTTTGCCATTCCACCAGCGCTACAACGTAAATTGCTGTTATATGGTGTACTGGGTGCAATTGTGCTCAGAACAATCTTTATTTTTATTGGTGCCTGGTTTGTACAGGAATTCTCCTGGATTCTGTATCTCTTCGGTGCGTTCCTGGTGTATACCGGCTTCAAATTCCTGCGTGGTCAGCATGAAGAAGACAGCAATATTGAAGATATGGCCATTCTGAAATGGCTACGTAAACATATGCGTATCACCCCGCAACTTCAGGGCGATAAATTCTTTGTCCGTCAAAATGGTTTGCTTTGGGCAACGCCGTTATTCTTGGTGCTGATTCTGGTCGAAGCCTCTGATGTGATCTTCGCAGTCGATTCTATTCCTGCTATTTTTGCTGTCACCACCGACCCCTTCATTGTGCTTACTGCGAACCTGATGGCAATTTTAGGCCTGCGTGCAATGTTCTTCCTGCTCTCAGGTGCAGCCTCAAAAATGCATTATCTGCCTTATGGCCTAGGTTTGATTCTGGTCTTTATCGGCTTTAAGATGTTGATGCTGGATGTATTCCATATGCCGATCTGGATTTCACTGAGCTTTATTGTGATTGTCTTGACGGTGACTGCGATTTTGTCGATTCGTCATAGCAAGAAACATAACGAAACTACGCTGTAAGATTAAGCATCAAAAAAGCCTGCTGATGCAGGCTTTTTTATTTGTCTACAAGCTTGGCTGCACACGCACGCTCTGTTGAAATTACGCGTGATTATTTGATCTCATAAAAAATACGCATGGTTAAATATGAATGTTCATATAAACATGCTAATTTTTTCAGCTACAATCAATCTAAAAAATCAAAAAGCGCAGGTTTTAAATGTCTTCTATCATTGCAACGACGGCAATACGCGGTCGCTTCCTGGATATCAAGAATATAGTTGCCCAAGCACGTGAACTTCACGACCAAGTGCGTTATATAGAAGATGGTTTACTCATCATAAAAAATGGAATAATCCAGTGGTTTGGTTCCTGGCAGGAAGGTCAGCAGCATCTGCCTGAAGGAGTGCAGGTAGCTCATTATCCTGAGCAGCTGATCGTGCCAGGTTTTATTGATACCCATATCCATTTCCCGCAAACCGAAATGGTTGGTGCCTATGGTGAACAGCTGCTGGAATGGTTAAATACCTACACCTTCCCGACTGAGATCCAGTTTCAGGATCCGGCGTATAGCCAGAAAATGGCACAGTTTTTTATTCAGGAATTGCTGAAGAATGGCACAACCACAGCTTTGGTGTTCTGTACCGTTCATCCAGCTTCGGTAGAAGCGCTATTCGAAGCGGCTACAGCACAGAATATGCGTCTGATTGCCGGTAAAGTGCTGATGGACCGCCATGCACCTGAAGCCCTAACCGATACCGCAGAATCTGCCTATAGCGATTCTAAAGCCCTGATTGAGAAATGGCATGGTAAGGGACGTAATCTTTATGCGATTACGCCCCGTTTTGCTCCGACCTCAACGCCTGAACAGCTAGAAAGAGCAGGCCAGTTAAAAGCTGAATATCCAGATGTCTATGTCCATACTCATCTCAGTGAAAATAAAAACGAGATTGCCTGGGTAAAAGAACTCTTTCCGGAACGTGAAGGCTATCTGGATGTCTATAATCATTATGGGCTGACCGGTGCTAAATCCGTATTTGCGCATTGTGTGCATCTGGAGGAAGGGGAGTGGGATTGCATGCATCAAACCGACTCTGCGATTGCCTTCTGCCCAACCTCAAACTTGTTCCTGGGTAGCGGTTTATTTCCGCTGAAGAAAGCTTGGGATAAAGGCGTGAAAGTCGGCTTAGGTACCGATATCGGGGCAGGAACCTCCTTTAACCAACTGCAAACCTTAAATGAAGCTTATAAAGTGCAACAACTACAAGGAGAAAAACTTTCGGCTTTTGAGTCGCTATATCATGCGACCCTAGGTGGTGCGAAAGCCTTAAGTCTGGATGACCGCTTGGGGAATTTTAATGTGGGCAAAGAAGCGGACTTTGTGGTGCTGGATCTCAATGCCACCGCTTTACAACAACTGCGTCAGAGCAGAGCCAAAAATATTGAAGACACCTTTTTTGCACTGACCATGCTGGGAGATGACCGTAATATTGCAGCAACTTATGTCTATGGTCAGGCTGTCTATGTCAAAGCCCAATAAATCGCGTCAGCGCAGGATCATTTTGGCTGCAATCGTCGCCGTCTGTGCCTTTGCGCTGAAGAGAGATTCACAGCAGCCCAAAAATTGATTACATTTACAGCAAGTAAAACAGGTGCATCTCAAGCAAGGATGTATTAAAATTGCTGCAATTCAGGTGTTGCAGGTCAACACCTTTTTTATTTTGCTATTTTTATTTTTTAGGTATCTACCCATGACCGTTCAAATGAGCGTAATGATTTCCGCTGAAGAAATTCAAGCTAAAGTCAAAGAGCTTGGTGCTAAAATCGATGCACACTATGCCAATAGTGACAAAGAGCTTGTACTTATCGGTTTGTTACGCGGTTCAGTGATTTTCATGGCAGACTTGTGTCGTGCCATTACCAAGCCACATGAACTCGACTTCATGACTGTATCCAGCTACGGCGGTGGTACGATTTCGAGCCGTGATGTCAAAATCCTGAAAGATCTGGACGGTGAAATCCGTGGTAAAGATGTGCTGGTGGTTGAAGATATTATCGACTCAGGTAATACCTTAAGCAAAGTCCTGGAAATCCTGCAAACCCGTCAGCCAAATTCAATTGAACTGTGCACTTTGGTGAGCAAACCTTCACGTCGTGAAATCGAGCTGGAAGTAAAATTCCTGGGCTTTGAAGTCGAAGACAAGTTCATTGTCGGTTATGGCCTGGACTATGATCAAAAATACCGTCATATTCCATTTATTGGTGAAGTCGGTCTTTAAGAACCGGTTTAAAAGAAGTGGCTTCGTGCCACTTTTTTTATTTCTTGAATCATTTCAGTAACACAGCAAACAAAAACGCAACAGCCCGTTGCAGGACATGACTTTTTTCAGGGCTTTTCTTGCCGCAAGATAAACCTGATGTAAAAACAAAGACATGATAACAAGGAGTATGCTGATGTGGTCAATTATCGTTGCAATTGTAGTGGGTTTTATTGCGGGTCTGGTTGCACGCGCAATTCATCCTGGTGATGACAAGGCTGGATTCATTGTTACGACCCTGCTGGGGATTGCCGGTTCACTGGTTGCGACCTTTGCCGGACGTATGCTGGGCTTGTACTCCCAAGATTCTGCTGCAGGCTTCATTGCTTCAGTGATCGGTGCCATAGTCATCCTGTTTATCTACAATATGGTGACTAAACGTAAACGGATCTAAGCTCTGCTTGGAATAAGTTTCTTTCATAAAAAAAAGAGCACCTAGATAGGTGCTCTTTTTTTATTTGCTGATCATGGTCAGAATTTTACAGGCCGAATTCTTTGAAGCCTTGTTCAATCTGTTCTGCTGGCTGAGCACCCATGATTTTAAAACCATTCGAGAAAATAATCGCTGGTGTTCCATTTACACCGAGTGATTGTGCCAGCTGTTTATTACGTTCAATCGGGTTGGCACAGCTCTTTTTCGATTTAGGCTGTATACCTTGACCAATTAGGTCTTCCCAAGCTTGGGTCGGATTTTTTTCACAATAAACTTGTTTAGATGGCGCAATTGACTGCTGTTTTAAAGGCAGGATGAAGGTATAAATGGTGACATCTTTAAGTTTTTTCAGCTCTACTTCAAGTTGTTTACAATACGGGCAATTTGGGTCAGAAAAGATGGCAAGCTGACGTTTTCCTGTCCCTCTGACTGATTTAATTGCATCCTGAAGCGGTAACTTTTTCCAGTCGACACTGTTTTGTTTGAGTAATAAATCCTGAGTCAGATTATGCTGGTCCTGGATCCGAAACATTGAACCGGCTAGGAGATGCTGGGCATCTTCATTCAGATAGACAATCTGTCCCTGCATGGAACCGCTATAGATTCCTTTCATTTCGGTAGGCTGAATATTTTCAATTTTCAGGTTGGGACTGTTTTTTGCCAGATTGGCTTTAACCGTATCCACATTGGCAAAGCTGAGGCCAGGGAATAGGGTCAAAGCCAGCAGCATATTTCTTATTTGCATGAATGTCCTGCTCAGGTCCAAGTTAAATGTGTTCCGATTTTAGTCTTTTTACAAAGAAAATTCTGACTATTTTATGTAGCGTGATTTTCAAATCAAATTACTCAATCAATTATGTTTCACGTGGAACATTGACCCTTTAATGCTGATTGATTTCCACCGAGATATGCACGATTTCTTCATGAATAGAGATCGCTTCACGGATTTGATCAGCACTAATAGGGATTCTCGTTTGAACGGCAACAAAACAGGAAAATTTACCTTTACCGACCCTCGATACATGCAGATCAGTTAAGTGTAGATCACTTCCATATTCAGCAATGACTTCACGTATTTCTTCGACCACTGGGACATCCATATCGGCATCCAGTAAAGTCTTGGCACTTTGCTTTAGTAGGCCAATCGCCCAGCGTGCAATCAGGACTGAGCCGACAAGTCCCAATACTGCATCGAGAAAATCCCAGCCCATATATTTTCCGGCAAATAGAACAATAATCGCCAGAACAGAAGTCACAGCATCAGCTACCACATGCAGAAAGGCTGCTTTATGGTTCAAGTCATGATGACCATGATTATTATCATGCTCGTGATGGGAATTTCCGTGATGATGATCATGGTGATGGTGCCCATCATCATGCAGCAACTAGGCACAGGCCAGGTTAATCAGTAGCCCTAAAATCGCGACTGGAATGGCTTCGTTATAATGAATCTGAACTGGCGAAAATAGGCGTTCTACCGAATGAATCACCATAAATCCGGCTACTCCGAGCAATAAAATCGCACTGCTATAACTGGTCAGAATTTCAATCCGCCAAGTACCCATATTAAAACGTGGATCATTCGCATAATGGCGGGCCGCTTTATAGGCAAAGTAAGCCAGCCCCAAGACCAACACATGCGAGCCCATATGCCAGCCATCGGCAAGCAAAGCCATTGACTGGAAGATCCATCCCCCTAATACTTCCAGCACCATCATGACGGCGGTCAGAATTGTGGCAAACAGAATCTTTTTCTGTACGAGTGGATTACCTTCATCAAATTGATGGCTGTGCGAATTGGCGGTATGTTTTTTGCATAAAAGGGAACTGTTATTAATACTCCCCCCTAGTATATTTATTTTTGGAAATTTGTGGTGAGTCATGTACATGATGATAAAAAAATGGTGGTGTTTCAAAAAGTATGCTGACATTAAATGAAGCCATTATTGATGTAAAAAAAGGTTAAGTCGAAAGCTTTAAAATGGTTTTCAATCTTTTTTGAAAAATTACAACTCCTTCTAAAACCGCGCCTAATTCGATGCCTTATTTTGCAATTATTACCTTCAATACCTACAGTAAAAAATTTACCAATACTTTGCTTGCAGTTTTTAAAAGCAGTGATGAAACTGTCCCAATGATCACTTGCAATTCGGGTGTAGTGAATACCTAATTGTTTAAGCTTTGTCTTCAACCTTTGGACTGTAGCTAAATCTCTCTTACCCCAAACATAAGCAACAATCTCACCTGTTTCTCGATGGTAGGCGTAAATAAGCCATTGTTTATTATTTTTATTTCCAACAAAAGTCCAGAATTCATCTACTTCGAGAGATTCATAATGACTTTGTTTAGGCTGAATTTGATAGGCCGATTCAGTTAAAGTCCGTAAGACTTTACCGATACTAATGCGCTCAACTTCAGCGATATCTCGTATACCGCTGCCTCTGACCATTAACTGTAATATTTTACGAGTAATGCCAGAATTACATCCTAGATAGCTCAGAGCATGGTCACCAATAAACTGACGTTTGCAGTCTTTGCATTGGTAGTTTTGTTTCCCATCTACTTTGATGCCATTTTTCTTTATACTGTCACTGAGGCAGGTTGGACATTTGATTTCTAGAGTTATTCGCATTTCTCTATTTTATCAAAATTCAACCTGCTTTGTTTCAGCATACTTTTTGAAACACCACCAAAAAAATATTAAACCGGGTACGGCGCTTGCAAGGCCAGATGAACGCCGTAGAGCAGTCTCTCCTGAATCCTGAGACAGGCTGTATTCAGGTCTTACAACAGGTTGCAGCCATTAAAGGTGCCATAAACGGTTTGATGAATGAATCGATCGAGACCCATTTAAGAGAGCATGTCATTGGAGAAGCTACGGTCAATGAAGAAGAACTGGCTGAGTTTTTAAAATTATTAAAGCGTTATGGCTAATTGTTTGGCTCAACCTTTTTTTGTTTTTTTACAGCAAGATAATTGACCGCTTTTTCATCTAACCGATACACTGCCACCCATTCTCTTCTTTCTTCCACATCATTCTTTTATGTGGTGAAACTTTTACGGCAGCTACATGACAGAAAATATCTCATGGCGACCTTTCGCCATGGTCAGTCTTGCATTGATTATGGGTACCATCGGCACAGCACTGGCAAGTCCGCTTTACCCCATTTATCAACAGATTTGGCATTTATCCCCAAGCCAGATTACCTATATTTTTGTCGCTTATATGTTTGGCTGCCTGGGTACCTTGTTATTCCTGGGACGTACCAGCAATACGATTGGTTTCCTAAGAACCCTGCAAATTGGCTTGGTATTTATCAGCATTGGCTTGGTCATTTCAGTCTTTGCCGAGAATGCGCTGATTTTGTCGGTGGGCCGTTTTATTATTGGCATTGCTTCAGGTCTGATGACCACTTCAGCAATGCTGGGCATGATGCAAACCATTCCAGAGTCTCATAAGCAGCTTGCACCGCAGCTGGTATCGATTCTGACGGCCATAGGTTTTGGTTTGGGGCCGTTTGTGGGTGGGGTAATTGCGCAGTTTTCTCAAACCCCTTTAGTTACTCCCTACCTTCCTATTATTTTGGGGGCAGTGCTGTGTTTTGTCGGATTATTCTGGCTAAAAACACCTGCTTTTGAACGCCAGCCTTTTAGTATTGCACCGAAATTACTGCGTCCTGAACCTCAGTATCATGCTGTATTCATGATTGTTGGGTTAACTGCATTTAATGCCTTTGCTGCTTTCAGTTTATTTGCTTCACTGTCACCGTCTTTTGTGCAGGATATCTTGCCCTGGCATGGTCCTTTGGTCAGTGGTACCGCCATTACCTGCATTTTGCTGATTTCTGCTGTGGTGCAGTTCTTTGCTAAAGCTGTTCCTGCAAAAAAATGTCTGAATATTGGCCTGATGATTATGCTGGTGAGCTTGGTTAGTCTTGCTCTCTGCATGATCCTTAAAGCAAGTATCTTATTCTTTGCCAGTGATATCTTATTCGGGATTGGACATGGTTTTGCCTTAATGGGCGCATTCGGTGTGATTCATGCGATCACAACCTTACAAAACCGTGCAGCCGTGATGTCGACTTACCTGTTTATAGGTTATTTGGGCACGATTGTGCCGATTATTGCGGTAGGTTATCTGGCTGATCACTTTGGCTTAGGCTTTGCCGTGATCAGCTTCTGTGTGGCGATCAGTGTACTCTGTCTAATCTTGTGGTTATGGCATCAAAAACTACAGGTAAAAGCCTAATAAAAAAGCCCTCATTTGGGGGCTTTTTTATTTTTTAAATATTATTTACCAATACAGAATGTATTTATAAGAAAATAAAATAAATATATCAAAAACTTAATTTAATAATAAAAAAATAGAGACTAACCAGTGACTAATAATTCATGATTAAGCTTAAATTGTGACTTAACGTCTAAAATCAAAAAATTCACTATAGTCTTGTAAAGCTCTTGCACAAGTTGAATTTCTACCCATTTCATCCATTTCCGCTTTAACAGAGAAAATCCCCATTTTTGTAGCATTAGCCATACTTTTTTCACCATACTTAGTAATGCATTGTCTATTGGTTTGATTTATGTATTGCATTAATTTACTTTTTTGATCTACATCTAATCCGCAAATACCTTGTATAGATGTCACATATCCCAATAGGTCAGCATTGTCTTTACAATCTTCTAAATTAACTTGATCAACTTTTGCATTACTTAGAGAACTACACAGAACCAATAAAGAAGTTAATAGAATCTTATTCATTTCTACCCTTAGGAATTTTAAATAAAAGCAAAGTATACATTTACTGCCTTATGCAAAGCATAATACCTTTCTCTAATTCTCAACCTAATTTGTTTTGCATCAGTCGCTTATAGATATAAGAGTAATATTTTTCTCTGATCCATCAAAATGTCAATGTAGTAATTTCAATAGACTCATATTAAAAGACGTGGAAAACTTCATATAAATTCATCAATTCAAATCTTATTGGCAATAACATAAAAAGACACTAGAGACGCTCTAGTGTCTTTAGCTTAAAAATTTAAATATCCAACTTTGGCAAACTCTTAACAATCTTCATTGTTTCCAGGCTGACCGTAATCACACGTAAGAACAATTCAAGCGGGTAAGCTGGATTACCCATCGTTTCAATTGCCCAATCATTTGCATCGTTCACAATACCGCTGTCTTTATGCACAGAAACGCCCTGACGCTCCATCACCCACTCAAGTGCAGGCTTACCATTCACCACATAATCATAAGCCTCTAACGGGATGTCCTTGACCGTAATGCACTCGCCGTCAACGACCGCGCCTTTTTCACCTTTCTTGGCAAACTTCATTTTTTCAACATAGAAGTCTTCAGCTGTTAATTGGCTATACGGCGTGCTACCTGTGTCCAATGTCGCCTTGTACTGCTCAATGGTTTCATAGTTCAAATGCCAATGCGCAAGATCACGCCCCGCCTTTGAGAATGCCCAAAAATCTTCAGCTTTCTTTACGCATGGGATGCGTGGCAATTCTTTGGTCAGATTGTCCGCATAACGTTCGCGGTATTCTTCACTATGGAGTAAACCGTAGGTGTAATAGAAGATGTCTTCTTTGGTGATTTTCTCGCTAGGATATGCTGTTTGGAAGTGCTGTAATCCTTCGTCACTAATACCGTCTTTACGCTCGTACTTGGTTTCTCTGACGGTTAAATCGAGTGATTCATCAAATAGATCACCTGAACCGACACTCTTCTCTTGAGTTATTTCTTCATAAAGGTAAAGAGGGAAACTCTGTCCTTTTTCAATTGTATCTAAACTAAATGTTGAATCACTAATTAAACAGCTAAAGCCACTTCTAGCACCAAGACCACTTACAATTATCACCTTATTATCTTGTTTAGGTGGAAAGAAATATGGCATCTTCAATTGCATTTCGTTGAGGTATTTATCGAAATACAAATTCGTTTTAATAAATGGTCTATACAAAGATTTACGAAAAGCATGTTGATTAAATTGCAGGCTTTGTGACTTCGAAAAAGAGTTCTTTAATCCTCTACTCCAACTTATATTATGAAGATCATTTGGTAAATCATTTAATAAGTATTTTGAAAGGCAATTATTATAAAAGTCTATAGTCCTAATAATATTTGCGCTTAAATCCTTTTTGGAAAAGTTAAAGCACCAAGCATCTCGATTTGTTGACACTCCCAATGAATAATCTTTAAACAGCTGAGAATGAACCGTACCGGGTTTGTCGGAGACTTTTTTATTTAAGTTAGGCCACCTGACCT
>ERZ1023513.72-NODE-72-length-14365-cov-4.074493_pt1 | contig 14365 bp, 13 predicted proteins | sample MGYA00380550_ERZ1023513 | MGnify/ENA primary metagenome ERZ1023513 (study PRJEB33173, sample SAMEA4830347) | metagenome | study: EMG produced TPA metagenomics assembly of the PRJEB25223 data set...
TCTTTTACATGAAACTAATGAGTAACTCAGTTCAATGCAGTTACCACTGCCTGACCCATTTCCACTGTACCCACTTTAGTCATGCCTTCAGACATGATGTCAGCAGTACGCAGACCTTGGTCTAAAACATTCCCTACTGCATCTTCAATCGCTTTAGCGGCTGCTTCTTCACGGAAGGTATAACGCAGCATCATGGCTACAGACAGAATGGTTGCCAATGGGTTTGCCAGGTTTTGACCTGCGATGTCTGGTGCAGAACCATGGCAAGGTTCGTACATCCCTTTACCATTTTCATCCAATGAAGCTGATGGCAACATACCGATTGAACCAGTCAGCATTGCAGCTTCATCAGACAGGATGTCACCGAACAGGTTAGACGTTACGATCACGTCAAACTGTTTAGGCGCGCGTACTAACTGCATCGCAGCATTGTCTACATACATATGAGACAGGTTAATGTCCGGATATTGCTCTTCTTTCAGTGCAGTCACGGTTTGTTTCCAAAGCTCAGTCACTTCAAGCACGTTGGCTTTATCAACTGAACATACTTTACCGCCACGCAGACCAGCAAGTTCGAACGCAACCTTGGCAATACGTTTGATTTCAGATTCTGCATAAACGTCAGTGTTGAAACCTTGTTTTTCGCCATTTTCCAGTTCACGGATCCCGCGTGGCTGACCGAAGTAAATACCACCAGTCAATTCACGTACGATCAGGATATCCAGACCAGAGACGATTTCCGGTTTCAAGCTAGAGGCATCAGCCAATTGCGGATAAAGAATTGCTGGACGCAAGTTCGCAAACAGATTCAATTCACTACGTAGTTTTAACAGGCCACGTTCTGGACGGATTGAACGCTCAATCGTATCCCACTTTGGACCGCCTACAGCACCGAGCAGAATCGCGTCTGCTTTTTTCGCCTGTTCAGAGGTTACCTCTGGATAAGGTGAACCATGTGCATCAATCGCAGCACCGCCCAACAGACCTTGTTCCCATGTTAAACCCAGATTGAATTTTTCATTAACTCGTGTAAGCACCTGTTCTGCGGCTTTTACAATCTCAGGACCAATACCGTCACCAGCTAAAATCAAAATTTGTTTAGACATGAGCTTTTCCATTTATAAGGTCAGGCATCCACCTGACTAGGTTAAATTTTTTTTTCTACAAACTCTGCAATGCCATTGATGACATTATAAGGTTTGCAAAAACGACGAATCACTTTCTGCTCTTGCAACAGATCCACACACAATGGATCAGGCGCAGAGGCATTTAATAAACTAGTGCTACGTGCATTTCGGTCACGGAACATTTTCAGGGTATAGCGTTTATTCGCCTTAAACTGCTGGAATAGATGCAAGGTCTCAGCCTTATCCTTGCTAATCGGATAGAAACGCACCACCAGTTCATGCTGCCCTTCCGGCACAGATAAATAAATCGGATTATCCTGTTTCAGGTTTTTGGCCTGCAAACGAACCAGACGCTGATCCAGCGCTTCTGGGCTGATTCGCTTGGTGGACTCATCCACAATCATGGTCCGATCTAAACGTTCAAACTGACAATCCGGGGTGCCTGCACAATAAATCAAGGCATTGGATTTGCTTTCTGCATCTTCTTTGGCGTGTTTAAGTTTGATGGTATCAATGCTCTGACACGCGGTCATCAGCACTGATACTGCACTTAGAGCAAGCCACTGTTTCCAATACGTTGCCATGATGTCTGTATTAACCTATCAAAAAAATTAATAATCTTCTGATATTAGCAAGGCCTTCGCAGTCATGCCATGACAATTTTTGCTGTTTTATGAATGAATTTCAGCAAATACCCATGGGCGTGATTGTTTGGTTTTTTCTTCATAGGCACGAATATCATCTGCCGCCTGCAAAGTTAAGCCAATATCATCCAAACCATTTAATAAACAATGCTTACGGAATGGGTCCACTTCAAACTTGAAGCTTTCGCCATTTGGTGTACGAACTTCCTGCGCTTCCAGATCAATCGTTAACTGATAGCCTTCAGCTGCTGCACATTCCTTGAATAACTGATCAACCGTTTCTTCCGGCAAGATCACCGGCAACATGCCATTTTTAAAACAGTTATTAAAGAAAATATCAGCAAAGCTTGGCGCAATCACAGTACGGAAACCGTATTCATTCAATGCCCACGGCGCATGCTCACGACTTGAACCGCAACCGAAGTTAGCACGTGAAATTAAAATCGATGCACCTTGATAACGTGGCTGGTTTAACACGAAGTCCGGGTTAATCGGACGAACCGAGTTATCCTGACCCGGATAACCTTCATCCAAATAACGCAACTCATCAAACAGGTTTTCACCGAAACCGGTACGTTTGATCGATTTCAAAAACTGTTTTGGAATAATTAAATCTGTATCGACATTGGCACGGTCTAAAGGTGCAACAATACCTTGTTCAACGGTATAAGCTTTCATATTTCTGCTCCTGCGTACCAATTAAAATGAACGGACATCAACAAAGTGACCGGCAATCGCTGCCGCCGCTGCCATGGCTGGACTCACCAAGTGGGTACGACCGCCATTACCCTGACGACCTTCAAAGTTACGGTTTGAAGTTGAGGCGCAATGTTCGCCTGGCTGCAATTTGTCAGCATTCATTGCCAAACACATAGAACAACCTGGTTCACGCCATTCAAAACCAGCTTCGATAAAGACTTTGTCCAAACCTTCAGATTCTGCCTGCTGTTTCACCAAACCAGAACCCGGAACGACCATTGCCTGTTTAATGCTAGACGCCACTTTACGGCCTTTGATTACTTCCGCCGCAGCACGAATATCTTCGATACGTGAATTGGTGCAAGAACCGATGAATACACGGTCTAACTGAATATCTGCTAAAGCCTGACCTGCAGTTAAGCCCATATATTGATAAGCACGGTTCCAGTCATTGCGCTGTACATCATCTTTGGCCTGTTCCAAAGTTGGAACCGCTTGAGATACCGGAATCACCATCTCAGGAGAAGTTCCCCAAGAGACTTGTGGTTCAATCTCTTCACCTTGCAACACCACGACTGTATCGAAGTGCGCGCCTTCATCGGAGTGCAAAGTATTCCAGTACGCAACCGCCTGATCCCATTGCTCGCCTTTCGGTGCATATGGACGGTCTTTGACATACTCAATGGTTTTTTCATCGACTGCGACCATACCGACACGTGCACCCGCTTCGATTGCCATGTTACACACGGTCATACGGCCTTCGATCGACATGTCACGGAATACCTGTCCACCAAATTCAATTGCGTGACCTGTACCGCCAGCAGTTCCGATTTTACCGATAATAGCTAAAACCACATCTTTTGGTGTTACGCCCTGACCTAGTTTACCGTCAACGCGTACCAACATGTTCTTCATTTTCTTTTGAACCAGGCATTGAGTCGCCAATACATGTTCAACTTCTGATGTCCCAATCCCGTGTGCCAAGCAGCCAAATGCACCATGTGTCGCGGTATGTGAGTCACCACATACAACGGTCATACCTGGCAAGGTTAAGCCTTGCTCAGGACCAACAACGTGCGCGATGCCTTGACGAATATCGTTAATATCAAATTCAACAATATCGAACGTCTTACAGTTATCATCTAGGGTTTGTACCTGGATACGTGAAGTATCATCTTCAATCCCAGCCACGCCCTGCTCACGCTCTTTTTTAGAGGTCGGTACGTTATGGTCAGGTGTCGCAATATTGGCACTTAAACGCCATGGCTTACGGCCAGCAAGTTGCAAGCCTTCAAAGGCTTGTGGCGAAGTCACTTCATGCAATAAATGACGGTCGATATAAAGTAGAGCTGAACCATCATCTCGTTGTTTTACTAAATGGTCATCCCATAACTTATCGTATAATGTTTTTGCTGTTTGGGTCTCGCCTGCCATGTCGATGTGCTCCACTGGACTGGGTAAATTCTTTCGCTAATTTTGATTATATCGCTGCATTCACATAAATCTGATTTATCATTTTTATTAGTTAAAAAACTTTTTGGAATCTTTTAAAACTTAAATTAAATCATGGTTTAGCTCTCTTTTTATAAATCTAATTTTCCGATCGTTTTATTAAAAATATTCGTTTTTACAAATTAAATGAGAATTATTATTATTTCCTCATCGGCACAGATCATTTGTTTTGAGGAAGATCCACATGGCACATATTCAACGTTTCGTAGACAACAATCAGCGCATGTTCAAAAAGACATTTAGCTATTACATCATGCACATCACTGTCGCGATGTTAGTGGGCTATTTTGTCACAGGCAGTTTAACCATGGCGATTGCCTTGAGTTTATTGGAACCGACTGTACAGGCAGTTGCTTTCTTCTTCCACGAGAAAATCTGGGAAGCAAAAAACCAGCAACAGGATGAGGAAATCACCGCATAATTTTTTGTCGATCTTCCTCTTTGAGCCACCTACCCTCGGTGGCTTTTTTTATGACATAAAATAAAACATTTAAAAATGTGTATTAATTCAACATTAAACCAATAGTTCTATATTTTTACTTTGATTTATTCTTAAATTATTACAATAATAAACTTAAGCATAAAAAAACTTTATAGGTGATCAAGATGAATCTCGCAGCTTTTGAAGCCTTTGTAAAAGTCATGGAAACAGGTTCGATTTCTTTGGCTGCAGATCAGCTTTTTATTACCCAACCGGCTGTGACCAAACGTATTCACAGTCTGGAAGAATATTTTGGGGTGAAATTATTTGAATCTGCGGGCCGTGGTGTTCAGGCCACTCATGCGGCACATTCCCTGCTGCCTAAGGTAAAAAACTGGCTGAACGAGTTGGGTGATATTCACTACACCCTGAGTCATGAACAAGGTCAGGTCCAAGGCAAACTGAAAATTGGCACCAGCCATCATATTGGCCTGCATCATTTACCGAGCCATCTGCGTGAATATGTACAGCAATATCCAAATGTGACGCTAGATGTACATTTTGTAGATTCTGAACAGGCGCATGAACAGGTCATTGCTGGTGATCTGGAACTGGCTTTCCTGACCTTGCCACCGCATGGTGATGAACGCCTAAAATATGTCACTATCTGGAATGATCCTCTGGTTTTTGTGGTCGCACCATTCCATCCACTGGCTCAGCAAAAAAACCTGTCTCTTGAAGATCTGGTGAATTACCCAAGCCTGCTGCCTTCTGCGCAGACCTATACTACGCAGATTACGATGGCCGAGTTTGAAAAGCAGGGCATCAAGCCGAAAACGACCATGAGCAATAACCCGCTTGAATCCATCCGGATGCTGGTTTCGATTGGTTTAGGCTGGTCAGTCTTGCCCAAAACCTTGGTCAACCATGACCTGCAAGAACTGGATCTGAATCTGGAAATGAACCGTCAGCTCGGTATGGTCTGGCATCCGGGTCGTACTCAATCGAAGGCGGCTGAAGCATTGGTTCAACTGATGCAAGGCCCGTCAATTTAAAATTAATTTTCACATTTCTCTGCTGCATCGATATCGATGCAGCATTTTGTTACCTAAATACATCGCATCAGTTACTTCCTTTCAAGTACTTTTAAAAGTATCAAATTCATTTTCCTGAAGATGAAAAATTAAAACGTATTCAAGGAAGCACAGTATGCAGATCAAATCTTCTGATTCCAAAACTTTATTATCTTCTTCTCATGACCTGCTCGAAGAAATGGGTTTATGGAAACCGCTTAAACCAACGCTACACCCGACTCCCAACCTTGATTTTGAAGATGAACCGACAGCGCGTGCCGTATTACGTGATTATTTTCTAAATACCTTTGACACCTATGAGCAACTGTTTGACTGTCTGAAAAATGAAGAAGCCTTTTATGTCAAACCGATTGCCTTACGTCATCCACTGATCTTTTATTTTGGTCATACTGCCACTTTTTTTATCAATAAGCTGTTGCTGGCTCAACTGATCCCGGAACGTTTAAATCCGCATCTGGAAAGTATCTTCGCGATTGGTGTAGATGAAATGAGCTGGGATGATCTGGATGAACAGAACTATCACTGGCCTAGCATTCAGGCGGTACGTGATTACCGGCATCAGGTGCGTGCCCTGGTCTTGAAAGTGATAGAACATGCGCCGCTACAACTTCCACTGAACTGGCACAATCCCTGGTGGACCATCATCATGGGCATTGAGCATGAACGGATTCATCTGGAAACCTCTTCAGTTTTAATTCGCCAGCATCAGTTACGTTATGTACAGAATCATCCGCAGTGGCGTGCCAATGTCATTACCGGTATTGCGCCTGAAAATAGTCTGGTAAAGGTACCGGCAGGTCAGGTCAATTTACATAAAAATTTCGAACATGCTTTTTATGGCTGGGACAATGAATACGGCCACCATCATGCCGAAATTGCAGAATTCGAAGCCTCTAAATATCTGGTATCCAATCAGGAGTTTTTAGCCTTTGTGGAAGCAGAAGGCTATCAGACAGCTGACTACTGGACTGAAGAAGGCCAGCAATGGTTAGCATTTTCTCAAGCCACACATCCTACCTTCTGGGTCAAAACGGAACTGGGTTGGTCCTTAAGACTGATGCTGGAAGAAGTTCCAATGCCTTGGGACTGGCCAGTCGAAGTGAATTATCATGCAGCCAAAGCTTTCTGTAACTGGAAATCAACACAGACCGGAGAATCCATTCGTCTGCCCACTGAAGATGAATGGTATCGATTGTATGCAGTTTCAGGACTGGATCCAAAATTACCAAGTCCTGAGCAAGCCAATATTGAACTGAAATACGGCCCTAGCTCCTGTCCGGTGGATCATTTTCAAAATGGCGATTTTTATGATGTTCAGGGCAATGTCTGGCAATGGACAGAGACCCCGATTTATCCTTTCGAAGGCTTTCAAGTCCATCCTTTCTATGATGATTTTAGTACCCCAACCTTCGATGGCCAACATCATCTGATTAAAGGCGGTTCCTGGATTTCAGCCGGTAATGAAGCCCTGCACAGTTCACGCTATGCGTTCCGGCGACATTTTTTCCAGCATGCCGGTTTTCGCTATGTTGCCGCGGAAGAGACATCACCGCAGTTTCACTCTCAATATGAAAGTGATCAGCTGATTTCCCAATATCTGGAATTCCAGTACGGGGCGGAATATTTTGCTGTTCCAAACTTTGCCCAAAGCCTCATTCAACTGGCCCGTCCTTATTTTCAAAACATTCCGTGTCATAAAGCGCTGGATATCGGTTGTGCCACCGGACGCGCCAGCTTTGAACTGGCCCAAGATTTTGATCAGGTCACAGGTTTAGACTTTTCAGCCCGTTTTATTCAGCAAGGTGTGGTGCTGGCGCAAGGAGAGACCCTGCGCTATAGCATTCCTGTTGAGGGTGAACTGGTGGAATATAAATCCTGCTCATTGGCAGAACTTGAACTTAAACAGGTTGCCAATAAGGTCGAGTTTTATCAGGCCGATGCCTGCAACCTGAAACCGCAGTTTAAAGATTATGATTTTATTCTGGCAGCCAACCTGATTGATCGTCTGCATCATCCTAAAGCTTTTCTAAGTGAGATTCATAATCGGCTGAATATGGGCGGAATCCTGATGCTAGCCTCGCCTTATACCTGGCTGGAAGAACATACAGCACGCAGTGAATGGATCGGCGGATTTAAGCAGGCGGGAGAAAACCTGAGTACCTTAGAGGGTATCAAAGCTTTGCTAAGTCCACATTTTGAAATGCTGGACGAACCTGTGGATGTGCCTTTTGTGATCCGAGAAACAGCGCGTAAATATCAATATACCCTGTCCCAAATAACTTTATGGAAAAGGGTACGATAATTCCAAAATGAAAAAGCCAATCAGTTGATTGGCTTTTTGTTCACTACTCAATTCCGCTAGTGGCATCCTCATGCAGAGATTCATTGAGCTGATCCACCACAATGGCCCATTCTCCATCTGAAGCAATTTTTTCAGCCAGGAACTGGCGCTGTGCATCTGACCAATACGGCGCCTCCATCAGGTTTACATCTTTGGGTAATTGATGCTCATGAATAAATTGGGCAATCCCTTCTGCACTCGAATCCAGACCTAACTGTGCAAATAGATGAGTCATACGCGGTCTAACTTGGGTCATTTTCATTACCTCAGCGCTTGCTATCGTTATTGTCGACTTGCTTTATTTATTCTGAGCATAGCATGTTTATTCAGCAACGGGCATGTCAAAAAGTACCCTTTTCTGCTTATAAAAAAGCACAACCGAAGTTGTGCCTGATTAAATCGAAAGAACTGCTTAAATCGACCAGTCCTGAATTTCCCAGCCCTGTTCTTTGGCCAATGCTTCCAGACGATCATCCGGATTTACGGCAATGGCATGATCGGCATATTCCAGCAGAAAACGGTCATTGATTGAATCTGAATAGGCCCAAGACTCAGTCACGTCACGACCAGCCAACCATTGATTCAGACGGGTCAGTTTACCTTGCTGATAGCAGGCGATATTGGTCACCTTACCGGTATATTTACCATCAACGACTTCAGCATTGGTGGCAATAATTTCAGTAATGCCAAACTCACGGAAAATCGGTGCAGTAATAAAGTCCGAAGTTGCAGTAATGCCTACAATTTCATGCCCTGCATCTTTATGGCGCTGAATCGCTTTAAAACCTTCCAGACGCATCTGGGGGCGAATGACTTTTTGCATGAACAGTTGATGTAATTCGGTCAGATAATCATGGTCATGTTGGGTCAAAAACTGGAATACAAATTCATTATAGGCATAAGGATCCAGTTGACCCTTTTTATAGTCCTCATAGAACTTGTCATTCATGGCGCGGTGATGAACAGGATCCACCAGGCCTTCATTGACCAGGAATTCCCCCCAGGAATGATCCGAATCGGTGTTTAACAGGGTGTGATCGAGATCAAATAGCGCCAATTTCATGAAAATACTCGTAAAAACTGAAATTTAAGAAAAAAATTGTAAATCTATCTCCGCTAGTCGATAGAAATTCGTTAAGATCATAGCAATTTTAACATTTTTAAACTTTGCTTTTTTTCGAGTTGGATAAAGAAATAATATTCCCCGAAAGCAAAGGCATGAATTAAACAATTTTAGGTAGCCAAATGATCGACTCAGAAGGTTTCCGACCGAATGTCGGGATCATTTTGGCAAACGATGCTGGACAGGTTTTATGGGCAAAACGCATTGGTCATAATGCATGGCAATTTCCACAAGGAGGTATCCAATATGGAGAAACCCCTGAGCAGGCACTTTATCGTGAGCTGAGAGAAGAAGTTGGCTTACTGCCTGAACACGTCCAGATTATCGCGCAGACCAAAGGATGGTTGCGTTATCGTTTGCCGTATCGATACATTCGCACGGATTCAGATCCGGTATGTATCGGTCAAAAACAGAAGTGGTTTTTACTCAAACTGACGGCGCCCGTACAGAACATTCAACTTGATCTGTCCGATCCGCCCGAATTTGATCAATGGCAATGGGTCAGTTACTGGTATCCATTAGGCCAAGTGGTGAATTTTAAACGCGATGTTTATCGCAAGGCCATGATTGAACTCTGTCAGCAATTACCACAACAAAAACCTTAAAAAAATCGCGTGCATGTGCAGATTTTTTGCTCGGCTATTGTTATAAATAAACTAAATTACCGGACTTCTAAAAAAATACGGAGCAGCTCCCATGTCGAATATGCAACTGGATACCCTGAGACGCATTGTCCAAGAGATTAATGCGTCTGCCAGTTTGCATGAATCACTCGATATTATGGTCAATCAGGTGGCCGAGGCCATGCATGTGGATGTCTGCTCCATTTATCTGCTCGATGAACGCAACCAGCGCTATCTGTTGATGGCATCTAAAGGCCTGAAACCTGAAGCTGTTGGTCACGTCTCTTTACATACTGGTGAAGGTCTGGTAGGTCTGGTAGGTCAGCGTGAGGAAATCGTTAACCTCGACAATGCCCCTAAGCATGATCGTTTTCTGTATTTACCGGAAACGGGCGAAGAAATTTATAATTCCTTTCTGGGCGTTCCAGTCATGTACCGCCGTAAGGTCATGGGCGTACTGGTTGTCCAAAATAAAGAATCCCAGGATTTTAGTGAAGCGGCTGAATCATTCCTGGTTACGCTATGTGCCCAGCTTTCGGGCGTAATCGCTCACGCTCACGCAGTCGGTAATATTGATGTATTCCGCAAGCCAAATAATTTACCGGCATATAAAACCTTCCAGGGCGTATCGGGTTCTGGCGGTATCGCACTCGGCCGTGCCATTGTGCTTTATCCACCTGCAGATCTGGGCGCTGTTCCGGATCGTGAAGCAGATGATATTAGCGAAGAACTGGCTTTGCTAGATAATGCCTTAAATTCGGTGCGTGAAGAAATTCAGTTCCTGGATGACAAGATGCAGGATGCGCTGATGGCCGAAGAACGTGCTTTGTTCAGTGTGTTCCTGCGTATGCTGGATGAAAATGCCCTACCATCGGAGATTAAAGCACTGATTCGTGATGGTCACTGGGCACAAGGTGCGGTTCGCATCGTGATTGATAACCATGTGGCGCAGTTTGCCCAGATGGAGGATGATTACCTGCGTGAACGTGTCGCTGATCTAAAAGATCTGGGACGTCGTATTCTGGCCAAGTTGCAGGAAGCCGATGAAAGCCATCGCGAACTGACAGATGAAAGTATCCTGATTGGTGAAGAAATTTCAACGGCTGCGCTGGTGGAGTTACCTGTCGATAAGATTGCCGCGATTGTCACCACTGAAGGTGCCATGAATTCGCACATGGTGATTGTGGCACGCGCACTCGGTATTCCGACTGTCGTGGGTGTGACTGAACTGCCAATCAATACCCTGGATGACGTCGAGATGATTGTCGATGCGCATCAGGGCCGTATCTTTATCAATCCACCACGTCGTCTGCGTACCCGCTATAAAGAAATTCAGAAAGAAGAAGAACAGATTGCCAAAGATCTACGTCAATACGAGACCAAAGATGCAATTACGCCAGATGGTACCGCTGTACGTCTGTTTGTAAATACCGGCCTGATGATTGATGTGGTTCGTGGTGTACAGCGTGGTGCCAAAGGTGTTGGCCTATACCGTTCGGAAATCCCGTTCATGCTACGTGACCGCTTCCCGGGAGAAGAGGAACAACGTGCCATTTACCGGCAGCAACTGAGTCACTTTGCCAATAAACCGGTAGTCATGCGAACGCTGGATATTGGTGCAGATAAAGACCTGCCATATTTCTCGATTGAGGAAGAAAATTCAGCATTGGGCTGGCGCGGTATCCGCTTTACCCTGGATCATCCTGAAATCTTCTCTTCTCAAATTCGCGCCATGCTAAAAGCCAGTATCGGTCTGAACAATCTGCATATCCTGTTGCCGATGGTGACCAGTGTCAGTGAAGTTGAAGAAGCACTGTATCTGTTAGAGCGTGATCATTATGCCGTTCAGGAAGAAGAGCAGGTCAAAATTACCAAACCGCAAATCGGAATTATGGTCGAAGTACCAAGCGTACTGCATCAGATTGATGAATTTTCTGAACTGGTCGATTTCTTCTCGGTCGGTTCTAACGATTTGACCCAATATTTACTTGCTGTAGACCGGAATAATCCACGTGTGGCCAATGTCTATTCACACTTACATCCAGCGATCCTGCGTGCCCTGACCCGTCTGGTAGAGGATTGTCACCGTAATAACAAACCGATCAGTATCTGTGGTGAAATGGCCGGTGATCCTCTATCGGCCGTACTATTAATGGCCATGGGATTCAATACCCTGTCCATGAGTTCTAGCAATATTTTGAGAGTCCGAAAAACGATTTGTCATGTACCGATGCCTGATGCACAGGAATTACTCAAACATGTACTAAAACTGGACAATCCACTCATGGTAAAAAGCTGGATGGAGCATTATTTTAGAACACATGGTTTAGGAGATATGGTGAAATCCACCACCCGTATGGTCAGCGCTTAAGGAGGAACTTTTCCAAGTTCCTCTGCATCTGTCGAGGTACTTATGGAATTTGTGCTTATCCTGCTTATGCTGGCTGCAGCGTTTTATTTTATTATTGTTGCACCGGCCTTACGTTCGCAAAAATCCAGATATACATCTTCTCGTGGTCGTAATAACACAAGTACCAGTCATCAGTATATCCGTGAAACTGAACGTCCTAAAGCCTGTCCCTTATGGGGAATTGAAATTTCTCGTACCCAGCAACGGCGTTTAGGCAAGAATGATCCATCGGTCATTGCCGCAAAACTGTATCGGCAACAGCTAGGAAAATTTGCCAGTTTTCAACAGACCCGGCCTATGGCTGATGCTGATCCAAATAGATCTTCGAGTTCTGCGACCCTGCCCCGTTTTTTTCAAAATATGTTTCCCGAAGAAGCTTCTTCAACTACCCGACAAAACTCACCACATTCTTCGAAAAGAAATTCATCTTTTAACTATACCCGCCAGAATCCCTTAAAGTCAGCTCCTGTCCAAAACAGACCTACTTCTTCCTGGCCGCCCTAAGCCGCCCATAAAAAAAGGGCGATCATCTTGTTGATATCGCCCTTGTTTGTGCTTGGTATAACCACGTTTTGCATTTTTCTTCCGGTCTACAAAAACCTGGCTTTTATTGACTTCATGCATATGTTTGGCCACGAAGTTTGGCATGACTGCCTCTACAGCTTTTTTCTTTGCCATCTTGCTCTCTGTTTAATTTGGACTAAGGAAATGATCCGCTCGGGATGTGAAATGATTATAAGGGCGACTGGCCAATTTTCAAGCAGATCAGGACTTAAATATTTTCCAGAAAATAGATAATTTGGTAGATATTCTTGCTGTAAAAATCAGAAAATTGTGAGCAAGAGAATGCTGATTTAACTACCTGTTTAATCCTTGAATTTTAATCCTTAAATCTTTCTATTTAAAAAATATTTATAAAATTAATAACTTAATAAATATTTAATAAAACCTAATGAAATCTAAAAGAGATATTGAAGCATTTTTCTGACTTAGAGAAGACATCTTAAATTCTGATTTTCTTATTTAATCATTTTAAACTGAGTGAAAAATTTGCATATTTTAACATTGTCACATTTCTAGAAATATCTTATGTTCAAATTAGATTATTTATTTTCAATGACTTAATTTTTATTCATTTAGGCAGTATTTTCTGAAGTTACAGAAAAACCAAACTTATTGCCAAAACACCCAATTCAACAACTCACTTAATTAAAAATCTGTTGGAAATAAAGCCCCTAATGTTATTCCTGCGCTTATAGATGATTTTTTTGAATGCTGGAATAACGAATAAAATTCTCAACGCTTGGAGAGAAATATGAGCCAAGATATGAAAAAGTGCCCTGTCACCCATCTGACTACTCAAGCTGGCGCACCTGTAGTCGACAACCAGAACAGTATGACGGCAGGTAGCCGTGGCCCTTTGCTGGCCCAGGATTTATGGCTGAATGAAAAACTGGCTAACTTTGTTCGTGAAGTGATTCCTGAACGCCGTATGCACGCAAAAGGTTCAGGTGCATTTGGTACCTTTACCGTAACCAATGACATTACTGAATATACCCGTGCAAAAATTTTCTCGGAAGTCGGTAAAAAAACCGAACTCTTTGCCCGTTTTTCGACCGTCGCCGGTGAACGCGGTGCAGCTGATGCAGAACGTGATATTCGTGGTTTTGCCCTGAAGTTCTATACTGAAGAAGGTAACTGGGATCTAGTCGGTAACAATACACCGGTATTCTTCCTGCGTGATCCACGCAAATTCCCTGATTTAAACAAAGCAGTAAAACGCGATCCGAAAACCAATAAGCGTAGCGCCACCAATAACTGGGATTTTTGGACTTTATTGCCGGAAGCTCTACATCAGGTCACCATCGTAATGTCGGATCGTGGGATTCCGGCCGGCTATCGTCATATGCACGGTTTCGGCAGTCATACCTACAGTTTTATCAATGCTCAAAATGAACGTTTCTGGGTAAAATTCCATATGCGTACCCAGCAAGGCATCAAGAATCTGACTGATGCTGAGGCAGCAGAGTTGATTGCTAAAGACCGTGAAAGCAGTCAAACCGACCTGTTTGATGCAATCGAGCGCGGTGATTATCCAAAATGGAAAATGTACGTTCAGATCATGCCTGAAACCGATGCCGAGAAAGTGCCTTATCATCCGTTTGACCTGACCAAAGTCTGGCCGAAAGGTGATTATCCACTGATTGAAGTAGGTGAATTTGAGCTGAACCGTAATCCGGAAAACTATTTCCAGGACGTAGAACAGGCCGCTTTTGCGCCAAGCAATCTGGTACCAGGCATTAGTTACTCACCGGACCGTATGTTACAGGCACGTTTGGTCAATTATGCTGATGCAGCGCGTTACCGTGTG
>ERZ1023513.81-NODE-81-length-12728-cov-3.714669_pt1 | contig 12728 bp, 9 predicted proteins | sample MGYA00380550_ERZ1023513 | MGnify/ENA primary metagenome ERZ1023513 (study PRJEB33173, sample SAMEA4830347) | metagenome | study: EMG produced TPA metagenomics assembly of the PRJEB25223 data set...
CTTTCTAAACTCAGTTGCTGTTCCAGCTCGCGTGCAGCCTTTTCTCCAATCTGGCGCTTACTGTTCAATAGCTGGGTAATATAGGCTGCAGACAGACCAAAATGCTCGCAAATCTCTTTGCCATTTTTAAACTGCTGGCTATCAATCAACTGATCAATCACTTTGGCCAGATTATTTCGTCTCAGTTCAAATATTTCCGTGGCACTCATGTCTATTATTTGCTCTTTTCCCTCTTAACCACACCTTATAACAAAAAAGCCCGCAATTGAATTGCGGGCTTTTATAATCATGCCGAAAAAGAATCAGTTGCCTTGTACCAGACGGCGTGCACTGATAATTCCCGGCTGCTGTTCAAGACGGGCCAATAGTTTGGAAAGTTGAGCCAGACCTTTGACTTCAATCAACAGCTTCATATTGGCAATACCATCTGCTTCTGAAATGGTATTTACCTGACGGATATTAATCTGATCCGAGAAAATCACCTGAGTCAGATCTTTGAGCAGGCCACGACGGTCATAGGCTTCCACCACGATCTGTACACTTTGGCCACGAGTCGGCTGCATTTCCCAGTCGGCTTCTACTGCACGTTCCGGTTCTTGGCTGATCATACGTACATAATCCGGACAAGCTACCTTATGGATGCTTACACCGCGATTCAAGGTAATATATCCCGCAATCGATTCACCATGGACTGGCTGACAGCACTGGGCTACATGCAGTTCGACGTTATCCAGACCATCAATTAGAATACCATGTGCAGACAAGGTATGGCTGGCACGCGGATTCAAGGCTGGTTTCAGCACCAGTTCAGGCTCATCCTGATCCAGATGCATATGGCGATTGACCTGATTGATCAGAGCATGCAGGCTAATATCACCATTCACCAGACCAATCAGAATATCTTCGCCACTCTTCACATTGAAATGGTTGCAATAATCACCCAAGTCGATTGATTTTGGATGAATTGCCAAACGTGCCAATTCTTTATTCAGAATTTCACGACCCACTTCCAAGTTCTTACTGCGATCCTGCTGACGGAACCAATGACGTAACTTGTCACGGGCGCGTGCAGTCTTGATATAACCCAGCGAATTGACCAACCAGTCCCGATTTGGTTCACGGTCTTTCTTGGTCAGAATCTCGACCTGTTCCCCGGTTTTCAAGGCATAGGTTAAAGGCACATAGCGCTGGTTGACCCGAGCCGCATAGCATTTGTTGCCGACTTCTGTGTGCACGTGATAGGCAAAGTCGAGTACGGTTGACCCCCGTGGCAACTCTTTAATATCACCATCACGGCTGAACACATAGATTTTTTCGAAGCCTTCAAAATCTTGAATGTGTTCAAAATTTTCAACTTCCTCTTCTTCATCTTTATGCGCACTGGCTTCATTGCGTTCTTGATAATGCTCAATCACTGCACGCAGGGAATGCAGACGATGATTAAAGGAAGTATCGGTATTTTTCGAACCTTCCTTATAGTTGAAGTGCGAGCATACGCCAAGCTCGGCCTCTTCATGCATCGTATAAGTACGAATCTGCACTTCAAGTGACTTGTTTTCCGCAATCACAGCTGTGTGTAAAGAGCGATAGCCATTGGCTTTCGGATTGGTAATATAGTCATCAAATTGATGCGGAATATGTCGCCACAATTGATGTACAATTCCGAGCGTGTGATAGCATTCAGGCACACTTTTCACCAGTACACGTAGTGCACGGATATCATACAGCTGTTCGAAGCTCAGGCTCTTGCTTTTCATTTTTCGATAGATCGAATAAATGTGCTTCACCCGGCCGTTAATTTCAGCTTCAATGCCGTGTTCTGCCAGCTCTTCACGCAATTTATCAATCACGAACTGAATATATTGTTCGCGTTCCAGACGCTTTTCATTCAGCAAAGAGGCGATTTCTTTATAGCGTTCCGGCACCAGATAGCGGAAGGCTAGATCTTCGAGTTCCCATTTCAGCTGGGCAATCCCGAGACGATGCGCTAAAGGAGAATAAATGGTGAGAATTTCTCGTGCGACCCGTTCTTGCCGTTCACGTGAAGAATTAGCCAGCTCACGCAGTGCATAGGTACGTTCTGCCAGCTTGATTAACACGACGCGGACATCTTCTGTCACTGAAATCAGCATCTTGTAAATGCCAGACAGGTGCTCACGCTGGTTATTATTGAAGTGGTCTTCCAGGCGTTTATTTTTTTCAATCAGCTCAGACAGCTTACCCATGGACAGCGTGCCTTTGACCAAGCTGTAGACCTGTTCACCGAATTTTTCCTGCACTTCTGCAAGTGGCATGACGCCTTCACGTACTGCGCGGTAAAGCATGGCAGCAGACAAGGTATCTTCATCGACATAGAGATGCGCGAGAATATCCGCCATTTCAATACCGGTATAGAAGGTATTAGAGCGATGCTGAACCGTACTTTGTAGCTCTTTTTCTAAGGTTAAACGGGCAACTTCTTCGAGCTGCTTCAGGGGAGCCCCGTCTAATATGCCACGAACCCGATCTAACCATTCAGTCAGATCCTGCTGTGCTTGTTCGGCATGTTCTACAGTCGCCTCCTGTGACAACTCATTGAGCCGCCCAGGCAGTTGCTCACGTACTGTGACCATACCCTTCTCCTACTTTTAGATACATCATCTCTTTGATCGTTTATTTAATTTTCTTTTTCGAACAAGGCAATCGACTCGACATGTCCGGTATGCGTAAACATATCCATCACACCGGCTTTGGTTAGCTGATAACCCTGTTGTACCAGTAGCCCTGCATCTCTTGCAAGCGTAGCGGGATTACATGACACATAAACGATTCTTTTGGCACCAAACTGAGGGATATAATGCATAACTTCTTCTGCTCCAGCACGTGGCGGGTCGATTAATAATGCATCAAATCCCTGATTTGCCCAAGACTGGTGCGAAAAATCTTTGGTTAAATCTTGTGAATAGAACGAAACTTGTGCAATACCATTATGGTTAGCATTTTCTGCACCGCGTTGCACCATTTCCTCACTCCCCTCAACCGCAACCACCCGACCAGATGCACCAACACAACGCGCCAGTGGCAAAGAGAAGTTTCCTAATCCACAAAACAGATCCAGAACGCGTTCGCCTTGCTGTAATTGAAGCAAATCACATGCCAAGCGAACCATCTGCGGATTGATCGTTGAATTGACCTGAGTGAAGTCCAATGGATTAAAACCGAATTCCACATCAAAGTCATCAAGACCATAGTGTAAGCGTGCTGCCTGTTCAGGCTCATCAATCCGCTTCAAATAATCTTGGCCTGCAGGTTGCAAATAAAGCTGCCAACCTTTCTCCAACGTAAATTGGCGCAATCGGTTGACATCTGTTACCGATAATTCTGCGGTTTCACGAATGAGCAACGCAATGTCATGATCACCCATAGCCAATTCTATATGACCAATATCTGCCTGACCATCGAGACTTTGGAGCAATTGTTTAAGACGTGTAACTGATCCAAACTCACGATCCAGAATCATGCAACGGTCAATCGAAGTCAGCTTATTGGACTGGTTTTCACGAAAACCAACCACCAGCTTCTCTTTTTGAGGCAGATAACGTACCCCAATCCGGGCTTTTCGACGGTAATCTTCACGTTGTGAACGTAGCGGTGGCAGCCACTCCTCAGGCTGGATCCCGGCAAAATGCTGCAAATGTGATTTCAGAACATTCTGCTTAAGTTCAATCTGCGCATCGGGATGGATATGCTGCATATTACAGCCACCGCATACGCCAAAATGTGGACACACAGGTTTGACCCTGATCTCGGAAGCCTCACTGATTAACTCAAGGCTATCCGCCTCTTCCAGTTTTTTAACTTCACGGGTAATGCGGGCACGAACGGTTTCACCTGGCAAGGCATAACGGATAAAAACTTTCTTGCCATGCTTTTCAAGCGGATGGTCCGGATGTGAACCATAGTGAGCGATGCCACGTCCTTCATGTGAGAGTGATTCAACCTGAAAAATATACTCGGATTGCGGTGCTGGACGTGGTTGTGCTCGACGTTTCATGAAAACCTAGGATGTGGAGATGGGAAAATCAAAACGGGTAAATTCAGTTCTTTGTGAGGTTTCACGCCAGACTGATAAAAAATCTGCATGTTGCGGCTGGGTATGCAGGTATTGAATCGTACTCTGCACCAGATGCTGATAATCAGGCAACATCAACTGGCCTTTTAGCAACAGCCAGCGAATATAGACTAACCAGGTATTGAGCACATCACCTTCGCAATAGCTGGTGAGTGCGTTCCATTGCTGGTTACGTACATATTCAGGTACATGATAGCCACCATCACCACGCTTGCCTGGATAACCCAATAAATGAGCAACATCATCCAGTTTCTGAAAATGACGGGCATGAAACATGGCCATGACATCCATCAAATCGACGTGACGCTGATGGTAACGATTCTGGTAGTTATTATAACGCTTTTGCGTATCAATTTCGCCCTGATCGAACAGACTTGGCGCAGATAAGCCATGATACATGGCCCGATAAAGAATAACCGGCAGGTCAAATTGTGAGCCATTCCAACTGACTAGCGTCGGATGACGCTTGTCAAAAATGGATAAGAATTTTTTTAAAATCTCTGCTTCGCTGTACTGTTCACGGCTGAAAGAAAACAGGCGCATGCCCTGTTCATCCATCCATAAACCGGAAATACAGACAATCTCATGCAGTGGCAGACGCTGAAAGTCCGAGCCTGATTCCTGACGGCGTAATTTGGTCAGGGCCTGATCCAGATCAGCCTCGGGCAGATCCAGAGCAAACAGATGCGCGCCTGATTTAAGATCGGTTTGGGTTTCAATATCGAAAGTTAAAACAGGCAGGCGCATAAAAGATTTCTCAAAAATTATTCAGGGTCTTGTACAGAGAACAAGCCTGTAGACAAGTAACGGTCACCACGGTCACAGATAATACATACAATCACTGCATCTGGATTTTCTTCTGCAAGCTTGATGGATGCCCAAACTGCACCGCCAGAAGATGTACCGGCACTGATACCTTCTTTTTGTGCCAGTTTACGCATAGTACGTTCCGCTTCAATCTGTGGAATATCGATAATATGGTCGATACGACTACGATCGAAAATCGTTGGCAAATATTCTTCTGGCCAGCGACGGATACCGGCAATGCTAGAACCATCAGATGGTTGTAGGCCCACAATCTGAATATCCGGATTCATTTCTTTCAGATATTTAGATACCCCCATGATCGTACCTGTAGTACCCATTGAGCTGACAAAGTGCGTAATCTTGCCGCCAGTTTGCTGCCAGATTTCAGGACCTGTGGTCAGGTAATGTGCTTCGACATTGTCTGGGTTACCAAATTGGTTTAACACCAAACCTTTACCATCAGCCTGCATTTGCAAGGCCAGGTCACGCGCACTTTCCATACCCTGCTCTTTGGTCACTTCAATCAGTTCAGCGCCATAAGCACGCATTGCGTCCTTACGTTCCTGACTCATGTTATTCGGCATAATCAGCTGCATTTTGTAACCGCGCATGGCCGCAACCATCGCCAATGCAATCCCTGTATTTCCGCTGGTCGCCTCAATCAAGGTATCACCCGGTTTGATCTGTCCGCGCTTTTCCGCCTGCATGATCATGTTATACGCTGGACGGTCCTTGACCGAGCCTGCCGGATTATTTCCTTCGAGTTTTGCGAGTACTGTGGCTTGAGTGTGACTAGCCAGACGCTGCAAACGCACCAGTGGCGTTTTGCCTACATAATGGTCCAGTAAAAATTCGTCTGCTTGAAAATCAGGGGTGGTATTACTCATTATTTGCACCTATATCGAGGTGCGGCTATTGTATGAAAAAATGCATTTCCCTGCACCCATTTATAGCAGTGCTTTTGCATAAAACTGTATAAATCACGATCGGCATGGCCAATTCGTCCTGTTTTAGCTTGATGAAACTCCTTAATCATGACAGTGACTTAGCTCACATCTGCCCCTGAAAAGGTTTGCTCAAACACCCATAATGACTGTTCAGCATAATGGTTTTTATTTTCTGCCTTAATCTGAAGCTTTAGAAAAAGAATGCTGAAATTTTAACAGTAGATTTAAAGCATGCTAATATGCAGAGCATAAGGAAAATACTGCTTGAATCATGTCAAATATCAACAAAAAGCTGTTTAAACGCCTACACTTAAATCATGCTTATGGACAGCTGATTGCACTGATTTTTGTACCCATTACTATTCTGGCCTGTGTCGGCGCTGCTCTGGTAATCTCGGAAACTTCCAATGCCGCTCGTGCCCAGCAAAAGCAGATGGCCATTGCGATTCTGACCCGTTTTCAGGCCACTTCTGAATATGCACTGGACATTTTGAGCCTGTACCCATGGCAATATGAGCAGGCTCATGCCGCCATGCAGAATATGCTGAATGAAAAGCATCTGGTTCGTGCGGCTATTCTGGATGAAAATGGCAAAAGTAAACTCGGCATTGGTTTTCAGGAACAGGCGCCTTGGCCTGACTTTAAAAAAGATGGCAATTTTGTTGGCCCGATATTAGATAAAAACAATCATATTTATGCAGTCAAGGTAAATGAAAATGGCATGAATGCAGGCTGGCTGGCGATCGAACTGGACAATCAGCCCTTAGAAATTGCCAGCTACCGGGTCTTGATCGTTTTGATTGCGACCGGCTTATTGACCTTATTGCTCTTGTGGATATGTCTGAATTTCTATTCACGTCACTGGATTGCACCGATGTATGAAATTCGCATGCAGCTACATCGCCTGTATGCCGATACCCTAGATCAGCATATGGTAATTAACAGTACCGGTGAACTACGCTTATTACAACGTGATATTGCCAATGTGGTGAAACGTCTGCATTTCAGCTTTCTGGAATTGCGTGAGCATACCGAACAGACCGAAGACGATTTGCGCCGTACCCTGGATACTTTAGAAGTTCAAAATATTACTTATCGTCAGGCACGTGACCAAGCTATTTCGGCCAACCAGGCCAAGTCGGTATTTCTGGCCAATATTTCTCATGAATTACGCACACCCTTAAACAGTATTGATGGTTTTATTCACCTGCTGCTGCGTCAAGGCAATCTTAGCAATGAGCAAAGCCTGTATTTACAGACCATCCGCAAATCTTCTGCACATCTGCTGGCCCTGATCAATGATGTACTGGATTTCTCCAAGATTGATGCTGGCAAACTGGAACTGGAAACTGCACCTTTTGATCTGGAAGAAGCTATCTTTGATGTGATGGACATGCTCTCGCCACTGGCTGCACAGAAGCATATCGATATGGCATTCTATTTTGCAGACAATGTACCGAAACATGTGATTGGTGATGTACTACGCTTTAAGCAGATTCTGACCAACCTGATTTCTAATGCGATCAAGTTTACTCCAGACGGCGAAATCATTGTTCGGGCACGCATAGAGCACGATGATATTGGGCAATGTCTGCTGCATTTCAGTGTTCAGGACAGCGGCATTGGCCTGAGCGGAACTGACCGTAAAAAACTGTTTGAATCCTTCTCGCAAGGCGATACCTCGGTCACCCGCCAATTCGGCGGTACAGGTTTAGGCCTGGCCATTTCCAAACAACTGGTCCACCTGATGCATGGTCAAATCGGATTTGAAGATAATCAGGAACGTGCTCCAACAGAAAAAGGCTCAACCTTCTGGTTTACCGCCCAATTCCCGGTGGATGAAGATATTATCCATGAGCACCCGGATTTCAGTGATCTGACGGTTGTGTCTTATCTCGCCCATCCGGCAACAGCGAATGTATTAAGACATTATCTGGAAAATTATCACGTTAAACATATTGAATCGACATCCATTCTGGATCTGTTTAGCCGTCTGAACCATTTACAAAATATCGAGAATACCTGGCTGATTGTTGACCATAGTGGTGATAGCCAAGCCTTACTGACAGAAATTCGTTCTCGCTATCAGGGACATCTGGCTGTGTATGGTTATCAAATGCAGCTTGATCCGAACATGCTGAATGATCATCGTGCCCGTGCTCTGCATCAGCCACTCAGTCGTAGTGCCCTGATTCAGCTACTCGGCAATCAACCCGTCTTTGATCAGGAACAGCATGAAGACTTTAATGGTCAGGGACTGCATATCCTTGCCGTTGATGACCATCTGCCGAACCTGATTGTTCTGGAAGCCTTGTTGGCCGAACTGAATGTCACTACGACCAAAGCCATTAGCGGACAGGAAGCGATTGATATCATTCAGAGCCGTTATGAACAGGGCCTGCCATCTTTTGATCTGGTGTTTATGGATATCCAGATGCCAGTGATGTCCGGTATCGATACCACCCGTGCAATCCGTTCACTGGAATCAACTTTCGAAAATCATCAACGTTTACCGATTATTGCTCTGACAGCACATGCCCTTTCCGACGAGAAGCAAAAACTGTTGCAAAATGGTATGGATGATTATGTCACCAAGCCAATTCAGATTGATCAGATCGTGCAGATCCTGACGCAGTGGACGACTGAAAGTTTTAAAAAGATTCCAGTGCTGGAACGTGCCAATGTCATTGATGCGCTGGATCCGAATATTCTGGATTGGCAACAAAGCTTGCAACTGGCAGCCAATAAAGAAGATCTGGCAGTCGATCTGCTTAGCATGCTGGTCGACAGTTTTGAAAAAGAGCTGGATGAAATTGAGCAATTAATTGAGCTGGAAGATTTTCCGCAGCTGGAACATGTTTTGCACCGTCTCTATGGGGCAACCCGTTATGTCGGCACACCGACTCTGCAAAAAGTTACCGGAAGTTTTGAGCAGTTTGTCTCGACCTTGCGTAAGGAACGCCGTAAGGCCGATGACAGTTTTGTTCAGGAAGTACTGAAATATCTGGATGAACTGAAAGCAGTGATTGAGCAGGTAGAACAGGCAGCTCAGCAAATTTTAAACAAGCATAGTGGTTAAAAAATTGCTGTTTTACTTACTCATATCTGTATGACTGCACTGTCATGCAAGCACAGATTGCTCATGCTATGCTCGCTTACAGAAAAATTAAGGATGAATACCATGTCACTTGTACGCTTTGAAAAAAATAATGGAATTGCCACGGTTACTCTCAGCCGTCCAGATAAACGTAATGCCATGAGCTTTGCCCTGCTGCGTGAACTGGTGCAGATTGCGAACCGGATTAAAAAAGACAAGTCGGTGCGGTGTGTCATTTTAACCGGTGAAGCGCAGGTCTTTAGTGCCGGCATTGACTTGGCCGATTTAAATAATCCTAAAAATCGGGCCTATGCGGCCTGGGAACTGATTCGTCCTGGACAGAGCTTATTTCAGAAAGCTTTTCTGGTCTGGCAGGAACTGCCTGTACCCGTCATTGCAGCCATTGAAGGTTTCTGCTTTGGTGCAGGTATGCAACTTGCGTTGGCCGCGGATATCCGAATCGCCCATCCTGCGACCAAAATGTCAATTATGGAAACTCGTTGGGGTCTAGTACCAGATATGGGGCTAACGCGTTCTCTCAAAGGTCTGATCGGGATTGATTTGGCCAAAGAGCTGACTTTAACCGCACGTATTTTTGAAGGTGCCTGTGCCAAAGAAATTGGTCTGATCACCCATGTCGATGAGCAGCCATTAGCAAAAGCACAGGCTTTGGCTGAAGAAATGTTACAACGCTCTCCAGATGCCTTGATGGCCTCTAAATTTGTGCTGGATGCGATGGAACACAAACCCAACAAGTCACTGCGTATGGAAAAAATCTGGCAGCTTAAACTGTTACTCGGCAAAAACAGCCAACTGGCACGTAAAAAGGATAAAGATCCGGACGTGCAGTTTGTGCCACGTCAATATCGATAATTATGGCTGAAGCAAAATCAAAAGATGAGAGATAAAATGCAATTCGATCGTGATAGCAAAATTGCCTTTTTAGGTATGGGACTCATGGGCAGTCGTATGGCAACCCGCTTGCTGAAAGCTGGTTTCCGAGTTGCAGTCTGGAACCGCACGGCCAGTGCCTGCGATCCTTTGCTTGCACTGGGAGCCACTCCGCTATCTCTAGATCAAATTGCAAATTATCCGGTTATTCTGACTTGTCTGGCAGATGATGCTGCGGTGCAATCGGTCTTTAAGCAGATTCAACCAGATCTGGTGGCTGGACAGGTTATTGTCGATTTTTCCAGTCTTTCTGTACATCAAACCAAAACTCTAGCTGAACGGGCCCAAGCTAAACAAGCCATCTGGATTGACTCTCCTGTGTCTGGCGGTACAGCCGGTGCAGAACAAGGCACGCTAGTGATCTTCGCTGGTGGTGATGCAGAAACTATTACCGCACTTGATCCAATTTATAAGGTGCTTTCACAACGTGTCACTCGCATGGGTGATACTGGAACCGGTCAGGCGACTAAAATCTGTAATCAGCTGATTGTGGCAGCGAATAGCACCCTGATAGCTGAGGCAGTGGCTTTGGCTGATCGTGCCGGTGTGGATACTGCCCTGCTTGCACCAGCATTAGCCGGTGGTTTTGCTGACTCCAAGCCTTTTCAAATTCTAGCCCCACGTATGGCCAGCCAGACGTTTGAACCCGTGCAATGGAAAGTGCAGACATTGTCTAAAGACCTGAGCAATGCTGTGCAACTGGCAGCTACTTTATCTTTGGATATTCCTGTGGCCAGCCAAGCCCTGTCTCAACTCAAAACCCATCAGCAAGACGGATTTGCTGAAGCCGATCTAGCCACTGTTATCAAGCACGTAGACCGCTAATATTACATTTCAATATTCTGCCTTGAGCAAGGAAAAGCCCATGACCAAACTCGCCGTTAACCTCTCCATGATTTTTACGGAAGTACCGCTGTTAGAACGTTTTGCCTTGGCTCATGCGCACGGTTTTAAGCATGTGGAAATCCAGTTCCCCTATGAACTGAGTATTGAGCAGATTCAGCAGCAGCTTCAGTTGCATGATCTGGATATCTGCCTGATTAATGTGCCTGCTGGTGATCTGATGCTAGGTGGACACGGTCTGGCCGGTATCCCTGGACAGGAAATCGAGTTTCGTCATGCCGTAGAGCAAGCCATTCAATATGCGACTGCTCTGAATGTGCCGAGTGTCAATATTCTGGCTGGCAAACAGCCACTGGATTGTGACCTGCTTCCTTGCCTGAACACCTTGGCGACTAATCTGAAAATTGCCTGCTCCATGCTCTCTGATTATCAGATTCAGCCGGTCTTTGAAATGATCAATGGTCAGGATATGCCACGTTTCCTGATTCAGAATGTAGCTCAAGCTCAGGAGATGCTAGAAGCTGTCAATCATCCTGCCTTAAAAATGCAATATGACTGTTATCATATGGCCATGATGGGTGAAGATGTACTTGAAGCCTTAAAAGAAAATATTGCAGAGATTGGTCATATCCAGTTTGCAGACTGCCCGGGGCGTCATCAACCAAATACGGCTTCCATTCCATATTATGAAATTTTTCAATGGTTAGAGAATAGCCAATACAATGGTTATGTCGCAGCCGAATATAAACCTCTGGGAACTTCGGGAGAGTCCTTTGGCTGGAAAGAACAGTTCTTCCCAGAGTATGACTAAAGCGACGGAAGGTACATTTGAAATTTTGGGCTAAAACCGCTATATTAGATCATGCATAATTGTTAGGAAATTATACTCCCTATGAATTTAGAACCATCGCCCAGCGCTTCTAATTCTCACGATCACACTATGAATTCTCATGCACAAGCAGTAAACGCATGCTTGAAAGTTGTACATGCAGCCCTTGAAGATGTAAAGGCTAAAGAAGTTGTTCAGCTTGATGTTGCTAGCATCAGTAACGTGGCAGATGCCATGGTGATTGCAAGCGGTACATCAACCCGTCATATCAAATCACTTGCAGATAATGTTGCTGAAGAAGCACGTAAAGCAGGTTTCCGTCCGCTTGGTATCGAAGGCGAACGTGATGCAGAATGGATCCTGATTGATCTAGGTTTTGTTGTAGTGCACTGCATGCTGCCTACAGCGCGTAAATTCTATGACCTAGAAAGCCTATGGCGCAATCCTGCAGATTCTGTAGCATAAATATCGAATATTCAAAAAAAGCGACCTATGTAGGTCGCTTTTTTTATATTGTTTAACTTGAATCCAACAGGAAATTTATGGAGTAGCAACTTTAATGAATTCGCTTTTTTGAGGTTTTAATCAGTCAGTCTAATTTTTAAACGTTTTGTTGCAATTTTATCCAGACCAATTTTCTAAAAATAAAACACCGTAGCTAATTTTATTTTGTAATTCTTTCCGGTTCAGCTTTCATATAAGAGGGAGAATTTATCTATAATTTAAATGGAAAAAATCCCCCTTTTAAAAGGGGGATTTTAGATGATCCAGTGAATGGAAAGTCTTAGTGACCTGTACCATTAATCGCTTTGGTCATATCTTCCACAACTTTCTTCGCATCACCGAAAATCATCATGGTCTTGTCGTTATAGAACAGGTCATTGTCCAGACCTGCATAACCAGTCGCCATAGAACGCTTGATGACCATAATGGTACGCGCCTTGTGAGCTTCCAGAATTGGCATGCCGTAGATCGGTGAGTTCGGATCATCTTTTGCAGCCGGGTTTACCACGTCGTTTGCACCAATGACCAGTACTACGTCAGTTGCCGGGAAGTCCGAGTTAATCTCGTCCATTTCCAGAATGTCTTCATAAGGAACATCAGCTTCTGCAAGCAATACGTTCATATGACCTGGCATACGAC
>ERZ1023513.82-NODE-82-length-12677-cov-4.745999_pt1 | contig 12677 bp, 7 predicted proteins | sample MGYA00380550_ERZ1023513 | MGnify/ENA primary metagenome ERZ1023513 (study PRJEB33173, sample SAMEA4830347) | metagenome | study: EMG produced TPA metagenomics assembly of the PRJEB25223 data set...
AAATCCGTTTTTTGAAGTTTTCAAAGTTCCGAAAACCAAAGGCATTGCGCTTGATGTCTTTGATGAGTTTGTTAGTGGCCTCAAGTTTAGCGTTAGAATAAGGCAATTCAATGGCGTTAGTGATGTAGTTTTTATAGCGAATAAATGTGCTCAAAGTGGTTTTAAAGGTGCGGTTGAGATGAGGTAACGTGTCTTGAATTAAGCCCCAAAACTGGTCAGTATTCTTCTCTTGTAGATGAAATAGGAGTAGTTGATACAGGTCATAGTAATCTTTAAGTTCAGGTACTAGAGTAAAGATTTTCTTCAGACACTCCCTAGGAGTTAAGGTCTCTCTGAAAGTTCTAGCATAGAAAGGCTTAAGAGAGAGTTTCCGACTATCTTTTAGGATAAATTTCCAGTAATATTTAAGAGCTCTGTATTCCAGAGATTTATCATCAAATTGCTTCATGATGTTGATTCTAGTCTGATTAAGAGCCCTGCTCATGTGTTGGACAATGTGGAAACGATCGAGAACAATTTTAGCATTGGGAAATAATTTCTTAATGAGAGGGATATAACTTCCAGACATATCAACAGTGACGACTTTAACTTTTTTTCTAGCTTCTTTCGAGTACTTGAAGAAATGATTTCGGATGGTTGTTTGACGTCTGTTATCAAGAATGGTCATGATTTTCTTAGTGTTGAAATCCTGAGCAATGAAAGCCAATTTCCCCTTCTGGTAGGAGAATTCATCCCAGGAGAGGATTTCAGGCAAAGTGGTGTAATCCTCTTGGAAATGAAATTGCTTGAGCTTACGATAGACGGTAGAGGTAGAGGTAGAGATGGCTAATTTAGAAGCGATATGTGTAAGAGCCTCTCTGTTGAGTAGGAGTTGGGCAATTTTCTGTCTCACCATTTCCGAGATTTGGCAATTTTTCTGAACGAGAGTTGTTTCAGCTACAGTGACTTTCCGACAGGACTTGCATTGAAATCGTCTCTTTTTCAAATGAATGAGGCTAGGGAAACCACCAATCTCGATAAAAGGGATTTTAGAAGGCTTTTGGAAGTCGTATTTGATTTGTTTTCCTTTACAGTGTTTACATTTAGGTGGGTGATAATCAAGTGTAGCGAAGACTTCGATATGGGTATCGTGCTGAATGGCTTTATTTAAGGTGATGTTTTTGTCTTTTATTCCGATGAGTAATGTGGTATGATTGATGTGTTCCATAAGATACTTTCTAATGAGTTGTTTAGGCGCTTTTCATTATAAATCTTATGGGACTTTTTTGATACTCAAAAAGCCCTATAATCTCCACAGTGGGATTTACCCACTACAGAAATTATAGAGCCAGAAAAAACACTTTTGTTCACTAGCAGAAACTAGAGAGCAGAAGTGTTTTTCTGTTCAGATTTACCCAAAACTGGGAAATATGGGGATAAGAATAGAGATGGCTTAGGAAGCCCCTTTTTGTGTGTAGACAGTACGATGAACTTATAACAAATAGTGAGCCTTTTTAGCAATCATTGCGACCCGTTTGTCAAAAGCCTCTTTTCGGATATCTACAATTGTCTGATAGATGAGACGCTGTTGGCTAACATGCAAATCTAAGGCAATCGTCAAAAAGTGATGTTTCCCTTTGGGATACTGCTTTTTAACGTAAGGCAGGTATTCTTTCGTTGTAATAATAATCAATGGCTCTGTCAAATGCTCCTCTGAAGGAGGAGGACTAATTAGAATATTGTATCCTGTAACAGAGGCAACTTTGTCAGTAAAATTCCGTAAAATAATGGACTTTATTAAGTTTACATCTGCTTGATTATTTAAAATGATAAAAATCGGGATAGCAGGTAGTGAGGAAAAGATGGTTTCTGTCAAGTAGAGTGAGAAAAGGTACAGCCGATGCTGGTCGATAACTCCTTCAATCTTCTGCTCAGTCATCCACTCTTGAACAATTGCTTTCGAAATATGATACAGTGGCTTGTCGCTTTCAATCCCATAATGTTCGTAATAATTATAATAGGGAACTAGATTTTGTAAACCAAACAAAAACGTTCTTGTTAAGAAAGTCAGTGCTGTTAAAAAAGAAAGAGAATTCGAAATGTCATTTCCTAAGATATTCTTGAACTTGGATAGTAGATGCTTTCCTCTTGTATGCTGAAGAATCAGTTGAATAGTATGAGTCTTTTTTTCTTGATTCCATTTGTCCTTGGAAAACGAAGAATTAGCAGAACAATAAACCAAAAAGATATAATCCAGTTCTTCCTGAGTAAAAGTCATGTTGGCATGTGGCTCTAAGTAAGTTTGGCAATGTTCCATCAAAATCGGATACATAAAGAGGTTTTTTAATTTTTCAAACTCTTTGGACTCAGGGAACTCAAGTGGAAATTCCCGACGTTTCCAAGTGAGTGCCACTAGTATGCTAAAATGAACATACTCGTCAGGTGTGATTTCTAACAGTTCATGACTGAGTTGAGAATTAGACTGCACAATCATATGTGTGACCCAATCCATACTTCCATCATTCAAATCATAAATCTCAATACCAAAATGAAACTGGAGGAGTGCAATTAAAAAACGAATGCGATATTCAGGACCAACTACTTGATTTTTCACAAGGTCCAAACCTACTGAACGTAGTAACAAGCCACACTTTTGTCGTACGCGGTAGCCTGTTGCGATGGAAATATACTCTTTTTGTGTAAATTCGTTAAAGCTTTGATTACCTTGTAGTAGAAAGAAGCGGAGTATTTTTAAAATAGTTGATTGGTTATAAAGCTGATGGAAGTAATAATTCGTTTGATGAGAATGGTGTTCGATTAATTGAACTTGTTGCGTATCTAAATTAAATGTCAACTCTTCCTCGAATGTTTCTTGTAATTCCTGCAAAATGCTTAGGAGACTTTTAGATTGTAATGAAGTTAAAGTAGACAGTTCATCTAGTTCAATAGACCGAATATCCAATAATATATTTAAAATGGTAATTTTATCTGTAATTCTTTTTTCAATGTATTTGTTTAGCATAGTTACCGAATCTTAGTTGCATATAGATAATTTTAATTATTATAATACAAAAGAAACTAATTGTCTTGTCAAAAAGGTTGTGGAATTTCCGACTTTATTGATAAAACAGCATGTAATAAAAGGCATTTTAAAGATAGTAATGAGTATTGGTGGAGTTTTATGGCTTATTTTTTTTATTAGAAAATATTTTTTTATCAAATATTGTCGTTCTATAAAAAAATATGTGATAAAAATATCTATTGTGATGGAAGTTGTTTTAATTTATACTAGGATAGTTAATAGTAATACTATACTATACTATATTGTATACAAGTGTGTCATTGCCAGGTTGAGAAGATAGCTATAACGCACTTTTATACGCTTTTGCTACGTTTGTTAGTGAACGGATTAACTCAGTGAGATAAATTTTATCAGAACATAAGTAATCCGTTTCTTCGTGTATACAGATTGAAAGTACCTATGAATCATAGAAGGATTAACTTGTTCTATGAATAATGCTTAACAGGGAGACACACATGAAAAAAGTAAGAAAGATATTTCAGAAGGCAGTTGCAGGACTGTGCTGTATATCTCAGTTGACAGCTTTTTCTTCGATAGTTGCTTTAGCAGAAACGCCTGAAACCAGTCCAGCGATAGGAAAAGTAGTGATTAAGGAGACAGGCGAAGGAGGAGCGCTTCTAGGAGATGCCGTCTTTGAGTTGAAAAACAATACGGATGGCACAACTGTTTCGCAAAGGACAGAGGCGCAAACAGGAGAAGCGATATTTTCAAACATAAAACCTGGGACATACACCTTGACAGAAGCCCAACCTCCAGTTGGTTATAAACCCTCTACTAAACAATGGCCTGTTGAAGTTGAGAAGAATGGTCGGACGACTGTCCAAGGTGAACAGGTAGAAAATCGAGAAGAGGCTCTATCTGACCAGTATCCACAAACAGGGACTTATCCAGATGTTCAAACACCTTATCAGATTATTAAGGTAGATGGTTCGGAAAAAAACGGACAGCACAAGGCGTTGAATCCGAATCCATATGAACGTGTGATTCCAGAAGGTACACTTTCAAAGAGAATTTATCAAGTGAATAATTTGGATGATAACCAATATGGAATCGAATTGACGGTTAGTGGGAAAACAGTGTATGAACGAAAAGATAAGTCTGTGCCGCTGGATGTCGTTATCTTGCTCGATAACTCAAATAGTATGAGTAACATTCGAAACAAGAATGCTCGACGTGCGGAAAGAGCTGGTGAGGCGACACGTTCTCTTATTGATAAAATTACATCTGATCCAGAAAATAGGGTAGCGCTTGTGACTTATGCTTCCACTATCTTTGATGGGACCGAGTTTACAGTAGAAAAAGGGGTAGCAGATAAAAACGGAAAACGATTGAATGATTCTCTTTTTTGGAATTATGATCAGACGAGTTTTACAACCAATACCAAAGATTATAGTTATTTAAAGCTGACTAATGATAAGAATGACATTGTAGAATTAAAAAATAAGGTACCTACCGAGGCAGAAGATCATGATGGAAATAGATTGATGTACCAATTCGGTGCCACTTTTACTCAGAAAGCTTTGATGAAGGCAGATGAGATTTTGACACAACAAGCGAGACAAAATAGTCAAAAAGTCATTTTCCATATTACGGATGGTGTCCCAACTATGTCGTATCCGATTAATTTTAATCATGCTACGTTTGCTCCATCATATCAAAATCAACTAAATGCATTTTTTAGTAAATCTCCTAATAAAGATGGAATACTATTAAGTGATTTTATTACGCAAGCAACTAGTGGAGAACATACAATTGTACGCGGAGATGGGCAAAGTTACCAGATGTTTACAGATAAGACAGTTTATGAAAAAGGTGCTCCTGCAGCTTTCCCAGTTAAACCTGAAAAATATTCTGAAATGAAGGCGGTTGGTTATGCAGTTATAGGCGATCCAATTAATGGTGGATATATTTGGCTTAATTGGAGAGAGAGTATTCTGGCTTATCCGTTTAATTCTAATACTGCTAAAATTACCAATCATGGTGCCCCTACAAGATGGTACTATAACGGGAATATTGCTCCTGATGGGTATGATGTCTTTACGGTAGGTATTGGTATTAACGGAGATCCTGGTACGGATGAAGCAACGGCTACTAGTTTTATGCAAAGTATTTCTAGTAAACCTGAAAACTATACCAATGTTACTGACACGACAAAAATATTGGAACAGTTGAATCGTTATTTCCACACCATCGTAACTGAAAAGAAATCAATTGAGAATGGTACGATTACAGATCCGATGGGTGAGTTAATTGATTTGCAATTGGGCACAGATGGAAGATTTGATCCAGCAGATTACACTTTAACTGCAAACGATGGTAGTCGCTTGGAGAATGGACAAGCTGTAGGTGGTCCACAAAATGATGGTGGCTTGCTAAAAAATGCAAAAGTGTTCTATGATACGACTGAGAAAAGGATTCGTGTAACAGGTTTGTACCTTGGAACGGGTGAAAAAGTTACATTGACTTATAATGTTCGCTTGAATGACCAATTTGTAAGCAATAAATTCTATGACACGAATGGTCGAACAACCCTACACCCTAAGGAAGTAGAAAAGAACACAGTGCGCGACTTCCCGATTCCTAAGATTCGTGATGTGCGAAAATATCCAGCAATTACGATTGCAAAAGAGAAAAAACTTGGTGAAATTGAGTTTATTAAGATCAATAAGAATGATAAAAAACCACTGAGAGATGCGGTCTTTAGTCTTCAAAAACAACATCCGGATTATCCAGATATTTATGGAGCTATTGATCAAAATGGCACTTATCAAAATGTGAGAACAGGTGAAGATGGTAAGTTGACCTTTAAAAATCTGTCAGATGGGAAATATCGATTATTTGAAAATTCTGAACCAGCTGGTTATAAACCCGTTCAAAATAAGCCTATCGTTGCCTTCCAAATAGTAAATGGAGAAGTCAGAGATGTGACTTCAATCGTTCCACAAGATATACCAGCGGGTTACGAGTTTACGAATGATAAGCACTATATTACCAATGAACCTATTCCTCCAAAGAGAGAATATCCTCGAACTGGTGGTATCGGAATGTTGCCATTCTATCTGATAGGTTGCATGATGATGGGAGGAGTTCTATTATACACACGGAAACATCCGTAAAGTGTAGAAATGATAATATCTATGTTCTGAACAATACTTTTAAGAAGTAGCACTCAAGAAGAGATTTAAGTTTACTTGGTGAAACCAGTTTTCTTCGCCAAGTAAACCACCATTGAAAGGGGAGATGTTTTCGAAAACTTGCACAGAAAAAGGATTATTATTGTCATGTGTAATTCATTACATTGCTCACAGTTGATTTTAAGAGATAAATAAGGAGAAATCATGAAATCAATCAACAAATTTTTAACAATGCTTGCTGCCTTATTATTGACAGCGAGTAGCCTGTTTTCAGCTGCAACAGTTTTTGCGGCTGGGACGACAACAACATCTGTTACCGTTCATAAACTATTGGCAACAGATGGGGATATGGATAAAATTGCAAATGAGTTAGAAACAGGTAACTATGCTGGTAATAAAGTGGGTGTTCTACCTGCAAATGCAAAAGAAATTGCCGGTGTTATGTTCGTTTGGACAAATACTAATAATGAAATTATTGATGAAATTGGCCAAACTCTAGGAGTGAACATTGATCCACAAACATTTAAACGCTCAGGGGCAATGCCGGCAACTGCAATGAAAAAATTAACAGAAGCTGAAGGAGCTAAATTTAACACGGCAAATTTACCAGCTGCTAAGTATAAAATTTATGAAATTCACAGTTTATCAACTTATGTCGGTGAAGATGGAGCAACCTTAACAGGTTCTAAAGCAGTTCCAATTGAAATTGAATTACCATTGAACGATGTTGTGGATGCGCATGTGTATCCAAAAAATACAGAAGCAAAGCCAAAAATTGATAAAGATTTCAAAGGTAAAGCAAATCCAGATACACCACGTGTAGATAAAGATACACCTGTGAACCACCAAGTTGGAGATGTTGTAGAGTACGAAATTGTTACAAAAATTCCAGCACTTGCTAATTATGCAACAGCAAACTGGAGCGATAGAATGACTGAAGGTTTGGCATTCAACAAAGGTACAGTGAAAGTAACTGTTGATGATGTTGCACTTGAAGCAGGTGATTATGCTCTAACAGAAGTAGCAACTGGTTTTGATTTGAAATTAACAGATGCTGGTTTAGCTAAAGTGAATGACCAAAACGCTGAAAAAACTGTGAAAATCACTTATTCGGCAACATTGAATGACAAAGCAATTGTAGAAGTACCAGAATCTAATGATGTAACATTTAACTATGGTAATAATCCAGATCACGGGAATACTCCAAAGCCGAATAAGCCAAATGAAAACGGCGATTTGACATTGACCAAGACATGGGTTGATGCTACAGGTGCACCAATTCCGGCTGGAGCTGAAGCAACGTTCGATTTGGTTAATGCTCAGACTGGTAAAGTTGTACAAACTGTAACTTTGACAACAGACAAAAATACAGTTACTGTTAACGGATTGGATAAAAATACAGAATATAAATTCGTTGAACGTAGTATAAAAGGGTATTCAGCAGATTATCAAGAAATCACTACAGCTGGAGAAATTGCTGTCAAGAACTGGAAAGACGAAAATCCAAAACCACTTGATCCAACAGAGCCAAAAGTTGTTACATATGGTAAAAAGTTTGTCAAAGTTAATGATAAAGATAATCGTTTAGCTGGGGCAGAATTTGTAATTGCAAATGCTGATAATGCTGGTCAATATTTAGCACGTAAAGCAGATAAAGTGAGTCAAGAAGAGAAGCAGTTGGTTGTTACAACAAAGGATGCTTTAGATAGAGCAGTTGCTGCTTATAACGCTCTTACTGCACAACAACAAACTCAGCAAGAAAAAGAGAAAGTTGACAAAGCTCAAGCTGCTTATAATGCTGCTGTGATTGCTGCCAACAATGCATTTGAATGGGTGGCAGATAAGGACAATGAAAATGTTGTGAAATTAGTTTCTGATGCACAAGGTCGCTTTGAAATTACAGGCCTTCTTGCAGGTACATATTACTTAGAAGAAACAAAACAGCCTGCTGGTTATGCATTACTAACTAGCCGTCAGAAATTTGAAGTCACTGCAACTTCTTATTCAGCGACTGGACAAGGCATTGAGTATACTGCTGGTTCAGGTAAAGATGACGCTACAAAAGTAGTCAACAAAAAAATCACGATCCCACAAACGGGTGGTATTGGTACAATTATCTTTGCTGTAGCAGGGGCTGTGATTATGGGTATTGCAGTGTACGCATATGTTAAAAACAACAAAGATGAGGATCAACTTGCTTAAGTAAGAGAGAAAGGAGCCATTGATGACAATGCAGAAAATGCAGAAAATGATTAGTCGTATCTTCTTTGTTATGGCTCTGTGTTTTTCTCTTGTATGGGGTGCACATGCAGTCCAAGCGCAAGAAGATCACACGTTGGTCTTGCAATTGGAGAACTATCAGGAGGTGGTTAGTCAATTGCCATCTCGTGATGGTCATCGGTTGCAGGTATGGAAGTTGGATGATTCGTATTCCTATGATAATCGGGTGCAAATTGTGAGAGACTTGCATTCGTGGGATGAGAATAAACTTTCTTCTTTCAAAAAGACTTCGTTTGAGATGACCTTCCTTGAGAATCAGATTGAAGTATCTCATATTCCAAATGGTCTTTACTATGTTCGCTCTATTATCCAGACGGATGCGGTTTCTTATCCAGCTGAATTTCTTTTTGAAATGACAGATCAGACGGTAGAGCCTTTGGTCATTGTAGCGAAAAAAGCAGATACGGTGACAACAAAGGTGAAGCTGATAAAGGTGGATCAAGACCACAATCGCTTGGAGGGTGTCGGCTTTAAATTGGTATCAGTAGCAAGAGATGGTTCTGAAAAAGAGGTTCCCTTGATTGGAGAATACCGTTACAGTTCTTCTGGTCAAGTAGGGAGAACTCTCTATACTGATAAAAATGGAGAGATTGTTGTGACAAATCTTCCTCTTGGGACCTATCGTTTCAAGGAGGTGGAGCCACTGGCAGGCTATACTGTTACGACGATGGATACGGATGTCCAGTTGGTAGATCATCAGCTGGTGACGATTACGGTTGTCAATCAGAAATTACCACGTGGCAATGTTGACTTTATGAAGGTGGATGGTAGGACCAATACCTCTCTTCAAGGGGCAATGTTCAAAGTCATGAAAGAAGAAAACGGACACTATACTCCTGTTCTTCAAAATGGTAAGGAAGTAGTTGTGGCATCAGGGAAAGATGGTCGTTTCCGAGTGGAAGGTCTAGAGTATGGGACATACTATTTATGGGAGCTCCAAGCTCCAACTGGTTATGTTCAATTAACATCGCCTGTTTCCTTTACAATCGGGAAAGATACTCGTAAGGAACTGGTAACAGTGGTTAAAAATAACAAGCGACCACGGATTGATGTGCCAGATACAGGGGAAGAAACCTTGTATATCTTGATGCTTGTTGCCATTTTGTTGTTTGGTAGTGGCTATTATCTTACGAAAAAAACAAATAACTGATATTCAATGTACATCATTATGAAAAAGATAGCAGGCTGAAGGGAAGACCAGAGTACTCTGAGGTGATGTTAATCAGGAATCATGGTGATTTGGCATGAATCATAATAACGGATATGAGGCTGGGCAGATTGTGCCAGCCTCATTGTGGGTTATTGTTTGTAAAACGATAGGACTGGTCTGGTAATCATTTTAGGAATGGACAGGACTGGGATTCTGATTTAAAATGGATGGTGAATCAGAAAGAAATGAGATTTTCTCGTTTCTCTTAGCAGATAGGATTGTCTGTTAGGAAAAGCGATAAAATGATGAGTTTGAAGTTAAAGGAATGCTGATAAAAAATGGCAAAAACAAAAAAGCAAAAACGAAACAATCTCCTATTAGGAGTGGTATTTTTCATTGGAATGGCGGTAATGGCGTATCCGCTGGTGTCTCGCTTGTATTATCGAGTGGAATCAAATCAACAAATTGCTGACTTTGATAAGGAAAAAGCAACGTTGGATGAGGCTGACATTGATGAACGAATGAAATTGGCACAAGACTTCAATGACTCTTTGAATAATGTAGTGAGTGGCGATCCTTGGTCGGAAGAAATGAAGAAAAAAGGGCGAGCAGAGTATGCACGCATGTTAGAAATCCATGAGCGGATGGGGCATGTGGAAATCCCTGCTATTGATGTAGATTTGCCGGTTTATGCTGGTACTGCTGAAGAGGTATTGCAGCAAGGCGCTGGACATCTAGAGGGAACTTCTCTACCGATCGGAGGCAATTCGACCCATGCGGTGATTACGGCACATACAGGTTTGCCAACGGCTAAGATGTTTACGGATTTGACCAAACTTAAAGTTGGGGATAAGTTTTATGTGCACAATATCAAGGAAGTGATGGCCTATCAAGTGGATCAAGTAAAGGTGATTGAGCCGACGAACTTTGATGATTTATTGATTGTACCAGGTCATGATTATGTGACCTTGCTGACCTGTACGCCATACATGATCAATACCCATCGTCTATTGGTTCGGGGGCATCGGATACCGTACGTAGCAGAGGTTGAGGAAGAATTTATTGCGGCAAACAAACTCAGTCATCTCTATCGCTACCTGTTTTATGTGGCAGTTGGTTTGATTGTGATTCTTTTATGGATTATTCGACGCTTGCGCAAGAAGAAACGGCAATCAGAAAGAGCTTTGAAAGCATTGAAGGAAGCTACTAAGGAAGTGAAGGTAGAGGATGAGTAAGAGTAGATATTCACGGAAAAAGAGCGTGAAAAAGAAGAAAAATCCGTTCATTCTTCTTCTGATTTTTTTGGTGGGGCTTGCCGTTGCGATGTATCCCTTGGTGTCTCGTTATTATTATCGTATTGAGTCAAACGAGGTTATTAAAGAGTTTGATGAGACGGTTTCCCAGATGGATAAGGCGGAACTTGAGGAGCGTTGGCGCTTGGCTCAAGCCTTCAATGCGACCTTGAAACCATCTGAAATCCTCGATCCTTTTACAGATCAGGAAAAGAAACAGGGAGTTTCAGAATATGCTAACATGCTAAAAGTTCATGAGCGTATCGGATATGTAGAAATTCCTGCGATTGAACAGGAAATCCCCATGTATGTTGGCACAAGTGAAGACATTCTTCAGAAAGGGGCAGGGCTGTTAGAAGGGGCTTCGCTGCCTGTTGGAGGTGAAAATACCCATACAGTGATCACTGCTCACAGAGGATTGCCAACGGCAGAATTGTTCAGTCAATTGGATAAGATGAAGAAAGGGGATATCTTTTATCTTCACGTTTTAGACCAGGTTTTGGCCTATCAAGTGGATCAGATAGTGACGGTGGAGCCGAATGATTTTGAGCCTGTTCTGATTCAACATGGACAAGATTATGCGACTTTACTGACTTGTACGCCATACATGATTAACAGTCACCGTTTGCTGGTACGTGGGAAACGGATTCCATATACAGCGCCGATTGCTGAGCGGAATCGAGCGGTGAGAGAGCGTGGGCAATTCTGGTTGTGGTTATTACTAGGAGCGATGGCGGTCATCCTTCTCTTGCTGTATCGCGTGTATCGTAATCGACGGATTGTCAAAGGACTAGAAAAGCAATTGGAGGGGCGTCATGTCAAGGACTAAACTACGAGCCTTATTGGGATACTTGTTGATGTTGGTAGCCTGTTTGATTCCTATTTATTGTTTTGGACAGATGGTGTTGCAGTCTCTTGGACAGGTGAAAGGTCATGCTACATTTGTGAAATCCATGACAACTGAAATGTACCAAGAACAACAGAACCATTCTCTCGCCTACAATCAACGCTTGGCTTCGCAAAATCGCATTGTAGATCCTTTTTTGGCGGAGGGATATGAGGTCAATTACCAAGTGTCTGACGACCCTGATGCAGTCTATGGTTACTTGTCTATTCCAAGTTTGGAAATCATGGAGCCGGTTTATTTGGGAGCAGATTATCATCATTTAGGGATGGGCTTGGCTCATGTGGATGGTACACCGCTGCCTCTGGATGGTACAGGGATTCGCTCAGTGATTGCTGGGCACCGTGCAGAGCCAAGCCATGTCTTTTTCCGCCATTTGGATCAGCTAAAAGTTGGAGATGCTCTTTATTATGATAATGGCCAGGAAATTGTAGAATATCAGATGATGGACACAGAGATTATTTTACCGTCGGAATGGGAAAAATTAGAATCGGTTAGCTCTAAAAATATCATGACCTTGATAACCTGCGATCCGATTCCTACCTTTAATAAACGCTTATTAGTGAATTTTGAACGAGTCGCTGTTTATCAAAAATCAGATCCACAAACAGCTGCAGTTGCGAGGGTTGCTTTTACGAAAGAAGGACAATCTGTATCGCGTGTTGCAACCTCTCAATGGTTGTACCGTGGGCTAGTGGTACTGGCATTTCTGGGAATCCTGTTTGTTTTGTGGAAGCTAGCACGTTTACTACGAGGGAAATAAAAAGAAATGAAAGGAAAGCTAAGGCTGTTCCTTTTTCCGGCTCTTTGTCAACTGTAGTGGGTTGAAGTCAGCTAAGCTCGAGAAAGGACAAAT
>ERZ1023513.83-NODE-83-length-12408-cov-3.548450_pt1 | contig 12408 bp, 9 predicted proteins | sample MGYA00380550_ERZ1023513 | MGnify/ENA primary metagenome ERZ1023513 (study PRJEB33173, sample SAMEA4830347) | metagenome | study: EMG produced TPA metagenomics assembly of the PRJEB25223 data set...
GCAGCCGCATCAGCTTTACCTTTAGCCTCTGCATCTGCTTTTGCCTTCGCAGCCGCATCAGCTTTACGTTTAGCTTCAGCCTCTGCTTTGGCCTTCGCAGCCGCATCAGCTTTATGTTTAGCATCCGCCTCTGCTTTAGCCTTTGCAGCCGCATCCGCTTTACGTTTAGCTTCGGTATCTGCCTTGGCTTTTGCCGCAGCATCCGCTTTTGCCTTGGCTTGAGCCTCGGCTTTTTGCTTGGCGGCTAAATCAGCCTTTTTCTGCGCTTCAAGTTTGGCTTTTTGTGCAGCATCGGCTTTACGCTGTGCTTCTACTTCGGCCTTACGCGCTGCTTCAGCTTCAGCCTTAGATTTTTGTGTAGCCTCTGCTTTGGCTTTAGCAGCAGCCTGTTTTGCCTGTTCGGCGGCTTCAGCACGTTTTGCAGCTTCGGCTGCTTGTTGGGCAGCCTTGGCTTGAGCAAGCTCTGCTGCTTTTGCTTCTTGCTGAGCTTTTTGAATATCGATCTGTGGGGGTGCTGGTGCAGGCTGCGGTGCCGGAGGTGCCGGTGCAGCTGCCGTTGGAACCATAGGCGCAGGCTCTACACTCGGTTCAGCAGTTTGGGTAATTTCTTCTGCAATATTTTCATGTGCAGTTTCTTCGAACTCAGTTTCTTCACGAGTCACTGGCTTGAGGTCTTCAGGTTTAATTAAGACCGTTTTAATCTGTTTTGGCGGTTCAGGTGGCTTACTCATGCCCAGAAAAAGCAGGCCCACCAAAGCAACTGTATGGATTCCTAGCGTAAACCCAATTGCAATTGCTTTCTTCTGAAACGGTGGTTTCTGATAATTTTTCATACTTTATTCTAATGGCTTGGTTAGTAAGCCCACTTGGGATAAACCGGCATCCTGCAGGCTTGACATCAAGGCCATCACATCGCCATAAGGGCGAGTAGTATGACCATTGATCACGACATTGAGGATCTTGTTTTCACTTTCAGCAGTGCTTTGTGCTTCTATCAAAGTCTGCGTCAAAGCCTCTAGGGTGACAGGACCTGTGGTCTGATTTTTATATTCCAGAAAATAAGTACCATTTTCTTTTAAAGTGACAATAGTAGGCGCATCTTTGGATTCGATTGGCAAGCCATTGGCCTGTGGCAAATCGACCTTGATGCCACTGGTAATCATTGGGGCAGTCACCATGAAAATGACCAGAAGTACCAGCATTACATCGATGTAAGGCACTACATTCATGTCACTTTTCAGTGGTTTTTTAATACGCTCGAAGCGTCCTGAACGTTGAATAGCCATTAGTCATTGTCCTGCATAGCGCCCACAGATTGACGTTGCAGCAGCGCCACCATTTCTTCAGCGAACAGAGCACGGTCAGAGTACAGTGCTTCACCTTTAGATGTGAAATGGTTAAAGGCTAAAACCGCAGGAATTGCAGCAAATAAACCAATCGCCGTTGCAATTAGGGCCTCTGCAATACCAGGTGCGACAGTGGCTAAAGTGACCTGATCGACATCTGCCAGGCCAATAAAGGCATTCATGATGCCCCAGACTGTACCGAACAGACCCACATAAGGCGCGACCGAACCGATACTCGCCAATGCGCCTAGACCTTGTTCCAGATGACCTTGGTCACGGCTTAAACCGACACGCAGAATACGCTCTGTCCCTTCAATCGACTGGGCAGTTGGCGCATGGCGTTTTTTCAGTTTCAGGAACTCGCCCAGACCCTGATAGAAAATATCTTCAAGGCCAGTGCGTTTAGAATTGAGTTGTGCATTGTTATAGAGGGTATTCAGCTCAGCACCAGACCAGAAGATTTTCTGGAAATGTTCATCATCGGCCTGGGCTTTTTTATAACTCATATAGAGCCTGGCAATCAGATACCAGCTATATATTGAGGCTAACAGGAGAGAAAGCATCACCAGTTGTACGACAGGGCTTGCTTGTAAAATAAGATCTGAAACTTGAAGAGATGATTCTAACTGAGTCGCCATAGTTGTTACGTGTGCCAATAAATTTTTTTAGTCTTGTTCCAATTCTTTTTGAATTAGTTCGCGGATTTCATCCGGGAGTCGACGTGGTCGCATCTCTGCACTGATACATGCCAACTCAACCTCACCTGATGCAAGCATGATTTCACCACGATAAATATTTTGTTGCAATACAAATGATGAAGCTTTACATGAAATGACACGTGCCGTAACAGTAATTAAATCATCCATCAGGATCGGACGCATGTATTTGACATTAATTTTATGCACCACAAAATTGTAGTCTGTCTGATGCCAGTAATGGCTCACTCCAGCGGCACGTAACCATTCGGTACGGGTACGTTCCATATAGCGAATATGATTGGCGTGATAGACAATGCCACCCGCATCAGTATCTTCAATATAAACGCGGATATTGAATTCAAAGTGATTCGCCATAGTTTTGTTCCATGCAGATTTTCGAAATTTTTGCTTGTTTTTAGATGCAGGAAAGCGATTAGAGTTTGCCGGATTCCTGCCAACAGTCAAGCAATTTAGCGCGTCAAAGTTTAGCACTGTGAGCTTTGAGACCAATGGCACAAGATGTCAAATCTGGTTGGAGTAGGGGCTAAGCCGGTACGGAACGGCCAATTGCTTATTAATACGGCGAAGTAAAAGCATGAATGAGACCAGTCACTCATGCTTGAGGAACTAAGAATCAGCTTTTGTTATTTTGTTTCCAGCTTGCTTGTACCTGATCAGCCACTTTCGGATAATCCAGAATAAAGCGGACATGACTTTCTACGCCGGTTTTTAAAGTCGCATCATCGACTATAAAATTCGGGTTATGGTTCGGTGCTGCTTTGGCTGGATCCTGATCTGCTGGCGTTGCACCTACGAACACAAAGAGCGATGGCATCAGCTTGCCATAATAAGCAAAGTCTTCACTGGCACTAGCATTGTTATCAAGCAGATGCAGTTTATCTTCACCATTCACTTTAGCCAGAGTCGGACGCATCAACTGGGTCAAGGTTTTATCATTGGTGGTAACAGGTGCATAGGGTGCAATTTCTACTTTGACTTTTACATCATTGGCTGCGGCATTGTGTTCTAGCATTTTCGGCAAGTCTTTTAAAATACCTTGACGGACATCTTCACTATTAGAACGAATCGTACCGACCATATTCACCTGATTAGGAATTACGTTTCCTGTGGTACCCCCCTGAATACTTCCAATACTGACCACGCCCATGCCTTTGGTTAAATCAGCTTTACGACTTACCAGACTTTGTAAATTATTAATCATCTGTGCAGAAGCATAGATGGGATCACGACCTGCCCAAGGCATTGAACCATGTACCTGATGGCCATCTACCTGAATACGTAAATGATCCGCGCTATTGAGAATCGCACCATCTTTATAGAAAATATTGCCGCTTGGCATACCCGCCATCACATGCATTCCAAAAATGACTTCAGGCTGGGGATTCTTGAGTGCACCATCGGCAAGCATTTTACGTGAGCCGATCTGATCGCCCTGGCTAAAGTTATCAATATCTGCACCGCCTTCTTCAGCAGGCTGGAATACAAATACCACGGTTCCGGCAATCTTATCTTTATTGGCAGCGAGCACTTTGGCGGCACCTAGTAGCATTGCAGTATGCGTATCATGACCGCAGGCATGCATCACATAAGTTTCCTTACCTTGATAAATGCCTTTCTGCTTGCTGGCAAAAGGTACGGCTGCCGTTTCTTGAATCGGCAAGGCATCCATATCTGCACGTAATGCCATGACTGGGCCAGGTTTTGAACCTTTTAGAACGCCGATCACACCTGTTTTGGCATAACCTTTACGTACTTCAATGCCATAGGACTTTAATTCTTTTTGTACTAATTCCGAGGTTTTAAATTCCATATTGCCCAGTTCAGGATATTGGTGAATATGCTGGCGCAGTTTGATGGTATGCGCTTCGGCTGCTTTAACTGAATCATCTACCCAATCTGCTAAAGCTAGTTGACTACAAAATAGAAGAGGGAGACAAAGTGAAAGCGTCTTATGCATGTTCATATCAGGGAGAACCTTAAAAATCTGAATAGAGTTAAAGTGATGCCTGAGCATTACATAATGCACTACATTTGACCAAAACCCTCTGAGTATGGGTTTCATACCTTTTTGGTATATTCATTTTTAGGACTTGCTGATAAAGGGAATTTTACAGAGGTAGATATTGTAAAATTATGTAATTATAAAAATCTAATGGTCTATTTTATTTAAAAATTCAAACTAATAGGGAATTGTTGAAGGGAATTTATATCTGATTTAAAAAACTCTCATTATGTAAGTTTCAACTATTTCTCTAAGTTAAATACTATCTTGGCATTAAAGTTGCTTTGATTATTTCATAATTATTATTGATAGAATTTTAAAAGAAATAGCCTAAGTATTTGTTTGAAGGGCAATAATTATATAACTAAATAAACTACTTAATAATAAAGATTTGAGTTTGTGCTTTTGGAGCTAATTGATTGCAGTAGTCAATTAGCTCTTTTTCTTTATGATAAAAAATGGCTAAGCCAAAAGAATTTTATCTTTACTTTGGCTCAGGCGGCGTCATGCCAAATTGTAAATAAGCCATATTGGTCGCAATACGACCGCGCGCAGTACGCATCACATAACCTTGCTGAATCAGATAAGGCTCAATCACATCTTCCAGAGTACCTGAATCTTCTGCCATTGCTGCTCCCAAAGCTTCTACACCCGCCGGGCCACCATCAAAGCGTTCTAGCAACATCGACAGGTAACGACGGTCAAGCGTATCTAAACCATCTTTATCCACGTTCAACATATCTAATGCACGTTGAGCCATTTCCTGAGTGACTTCACCTGTGCCTTTGACTTGAGCATAGTCACGTACACGACGTAATAAACGATTGGCAATACGCGGTGTACCACGTGAACGACGTGCAATTTCTTTTGCGCCATCTTCGGTCATTGGCACATCCATCAGACTCGCAGAACGTTTCACGATATGGGTCAGATCATCAACCGAATAGAATTCCAGACGCTGCACAATCCCGAAACGGTCGCGTAGTGGAGAGGTGAGTAGACCAGCACGTGTGGTTGCAGCGACCAAAGTAAATGGTGGTAAGTCCAATTTAATCGAACGGGCAGCAGGACCTTCACCAATCATGATATCCAGCTGGTAGTCTTCCATTGCTGGATAAAGGATTTCTTCAATCACGGGTGACAGACGGTGAATCTCGTCAATAAACAGGACATCGCCTTCTTCCAGGTTCGTTAGCATCGCGGCTAAGTCACCGGCACGTTCCAGTACCGGGCCAGAAGTTGACTTGAGATTGCCACCCATTTCTCGGGCAATAATATTGGCCAATGTCGTTTTACCCAAACCTGGCGGGCCAAAGATCAGGGTGTGATCGAGGGCTTCTTCACGGCCACGGGCTGCGCCAATGAAAATTTCCATCTGCTCACGAACCACCGGCTGACCGATGTAGTCATCGAGGGAAGTTGGGCGGATGGCGCGATCAAAATGATCTTCGGGTTTTTCAGAACCACTGATGAGACGGTCTTGCATATCTATTAACTTAATCTCTTTATTGAAGCTGTTTGATGCTGCGGAAACAGCCTCAAATAATGATTTGTGTTTAGCTGCCATTGTGTAGGCGTTGTTTTACTTTTGAAAGATCAAAAGTAACAAAAATCTTTTGTTGAGTTGAGGGTACGTCCTGTACCCCAACTCAACTGGCGACATCCATGTCGCGAGTAATTTATATAAATAGGAGAATAAACAGTCTTATTTAAAGTAAAGTCATTTTCCTATTATCTATTCATCGACTTTAATGCCGCGCGGATAATATCGCTGGCTTCAGTAAATTCACCTTTGGCAGCGTTCACCAGTTTTTGTGCTTCAGCAGGTTTATAGCCCAATGACTGTAATGCAGCTTCCGCTTCAGCCACGGCTGAATTGCCCATAAACTGAATTTGTGGAGCTGTCGAATTGCTTGGAGCAGTGCCAGCAGACATGACTTTAAAGCGGTCGCGCAGTTCAATCATCAAACGTTCAGCCGTTTTCTTGCCGACACCTGGGACTTTAACCAAAGTATTTACATCTTCATTTTCAACAGTATGGATCAGCATCTCAACACTTAAAGTTGAAAGAATGCCAAGTGCCATTTTCGGGCCAACGCCGTTCACTTTTAATAAAGTGCGGAAAATGGTTTTTTCCTGAGCATTTAAAAAACCATACAGTAATTGTGCATCTTCACGTACGGCCAGATGTGTCCACAGGGTAATTTTCTGGCCTTTTTGCAACTGGCAAAAAGTGGTGAGTGGGGTATCAATTTCATAACCCACACCATTTACATTTAACAAAACAGTTGGTGCTTCCAGCGCCAGCACTTCACCAATCAGGCATCCAATCATCTTTTATCATTACTCAATTCAGTTTTGCAGCATAGTAGTCAGCATTTTCAGGAAAGGCAAAATCTCCTTCTGCAAAACAGGTGATTTTGCTGCAATAAGCATCTAATCTAGCCAGATGTTTTATAACAATCCGGCTTTATTGCCTTGCAATTCCTGTGACAGGTTATAAGCCTGATGGTCCGAGAATTTCGAGATAATATCCAGCACCTGCATGATATTGTCATAATGGCTGTCTTTAAAATTCGCACCTGAACGTTGCAGAATCGACATTAAACGCTGTTCTTTAAAACTCAGGTTTTTATGCGGTGTGGTCAGAGGAATAAAAGCATCCAGAATATTTTGCAGACTTTGATGGGCAATGATTTCTAAGCCTGCTTTCTGTGGATGTTCAAAAATCTTGTCACGTGCCAGTTCTTTGGCGCGATTAATACCGCTTTCAATATCTGATGAACAATACTGCAATAAAGTGCCTTGTAACTGGCCAGATAGAATCTGGTCATGGTGACGTGCAAAAGCAGTGGTCACTTCATTCACCAGACGTTTCATCACACGGCCACGCAGTGCAGCAATTTTCTGTTGCCAGGTCGTGTCAGGCATGCCGATTTCAGAAGGAGTGCCATAATCTCCGAGCAGATTTAAAAATACCGGTTCCACTTCAGCATAGCTGAGTATGTTCAGGCTAATGCCATCTTCAAGATCAATCAGGGCATAGCAGATATCATCGGCTGCTTCGAGTAGATAGGTCAGTGGATGACGACAATATCGATACTCGCCGAGCTGGATTAGTCCAAGCTCTTCCGCGATCTGCTTTAAAATCTCTTTTTCTGCCTGATAACAGCCAAACTTGGCACGGCTACTGGCAGGCAAATCTACCTGCGATGCCATGGTTTTTGACAGCCACGGATATTTTAAATAAGCACCTAAAGTGGCATAGGTCAGGCGCATGCCACCATCATTTGGATGATAGTCAATTTTGGTAAGCAGGCGCAGGCCTTGGGCGTTACCTTCAAACTGACGTACATCTGCTTCCTGTTCAGGGCTTAAATCTTTTAAGAAGTCAGTATGTGATACATCATCAAACCATTCCCGGATCGCATATTCACCGGCATGGCCAAAAGGCGGGTTACCAATATCATGCGCCAAACAGGCAGCTTGAATGATGGCACCTACATCAGCGGGTGACACCCAGGGTGGAAGCTGATCTTTAATTTTCTCTGCGGCCAGCATCCCTAGCGAGCGGCCAATACAGGAGACTTCCAGTGAATGCGTCAGGCGCGTATGAATACCATCGTGCTGAGTTAAAGGATGCACCTGGGTTTTACGGTTGAGCTGCCGGAAGCTCTGGGAAAAAATAATACGGTCATAATCTTTGTGGAACGGGCTACGTGCCAGTTCAGTGCTCTGCTTTTTACTACCAATCCGAACTGTCGAAAGCAGTTCCAACCAACGCATTTGAGTCATTTATCATTATTCAGTTCTCTACTTTCTGCATCATGCCAAAAAAGAGCGTAAAGCACTAGGGCAGTGCGACATGAATTGTCTTGCTGCATATGGTTATTTCAGTCAGCTGGAAAAGACTGAGATTAAAAATCGAAATCATCAAATGAACAATAAAAAGCAGGCTCAATGGCCTGCTTTTTGTTTAAGGCGAAGAATCAGATTAGCTCTTCGCCATTTTTCTTGGCCTGTTGTGTGTCTTTATAGACATTCAGGCAAATCGTGAACAAGACCAAGCTTGCCACCAATGGCCAAAAAAGTACATATAGGGTCAATAATTGACTTGTCATCTGAAATCTCCTTATTTACTTTTCTCAGATAGCTGGTGAAACTCAATCACCATCTTATTGATTTGTTTAAAATCAAATCGTTCTTTACTGTAGACCAGCGTCAACACAGTACATACCAGTGCACTAGTGCCATAAGCTGTTAGTGAGCTTAACAAGGTGCCGTATTCGTGCAAGAAGCCGATGGTCCATGGCATGAAGCCAATACTGGCCAATATGCCAACGACCAGACCCACTTTCTTGCCGAAGAAACCAAAGGTCATCAGTCCCAGCACCACACCAATCCCCAAGGTTGCAACGAGTTCAAAGCCAAGTGCGATCAATCCCTGAATCGGAAGCCATTCAAAACGTACTATCAGAAAGCTGAAAAATGCGAGGCCCACTGACCAGTTAAAGGCCTGGGCATTCACCTTGTCCCAATACAGGCTGACAATCACTGGGAACACAATAGATCCCCAAAGCGCTCCCACAAAAATCAGCATCGATAAAATGTCAAATTTCAAGGTGGCAATCACAATTCCAAGCATGGTGGCAACGATCATGGTCATACGGCCAATGAATAGCATTTTCTTTGGATCAGGGCGGTTTTTCGCAATCTGTTTGCCATAAATGTCCGTCATGACAATCGCAGACAGGGCAGACAGATCCGAGTCAGCGGTAGAAGACAGGGCTCCAATCACCATGATAAATAACAGCGCAACCATAAATGGCGAAAGATAAGTCGCTGCCATTTGTGGAATCAGGTTATTCAGGTTGCCATCAATGGGCTGAATACCTGCAAATAACGCCAATAATCCAAGCATGCCTAGACCAATAACAATTGCAGCATAACCAATCGTTGCAGTGATAAAGCTTGGCTTAATCAGATCTTCACGGACTGCAAACAGGCGCTGGGCAATGGTCTGATTACCAATTGCGTAGGCCAATACGGCAACAAAAAATGGCGCGCCTTGTTCCAAGAAGGCTGTTTTAGAGAAAAAATCCAGCTGTTCCGGTTGCAGATGATGAATCCCGCTTTGAAACAGGGATGGCCCACCTAAGGTAAAGAATAAGGTTGGAATAATAATCACCGCCGCGACAATCATTGCCACCAGTTGACCAAAATCGGTAAAGACTGAGGAGCGGAAGCCCGACCAGAGGGTATAGGACAGTACACCGATACTGGTAATCAGCACGCCATGGATAAAGCTTAAAGGAGATAAAATTTCAACCAGTGCCCCGGCGGCAGTAAAGTTTACCATCAGGCTGATCACGCTACCCACAATATTGGAACCCGCCAGAATCATCTGGCTTTGATTGCCATGCCGGGCATGCATGATTTCCGCCAAAGTATGTGCATTAGGCGCCAGTTCACGAAAGCGCTTGCCAAAGGGATAGATAAATAAAATCATCAGCGCACCCCACAAACCATAGTGTAGGGCACCGGAAACGCCGTATGTATATCCGGATGAAGCTGCTGCATAAAACGAGGCGGCCCAGATCCAGGTGGCGGTCATACTGGCCGCAGACATTCCAAATCCGATGGAGCCATTCGAGACCATGTAGCCATCGACATTTTCATTTTTCTGTTTAATACGTAACGATAGTAAAAAGGTGATGCCATAGAAAAGCACCATCAATAGTACAGTTGCTGTACTAGTGAATTGAAACATACATACTCCTTAAGCGGGTCACCTTTTGTTCTTGAAAATTAAATCATTGGTGACAGATTAAGGCTCTAAAATAGACAGAGCAGTGAAGCTATAGAACATCAAAAAATTAGTGTCCGAATATAGAATTTATATTCATCTCTACAGCAGAAAGGAAAAACCATTGCTAGGCCCAGAATTTGGACATTTCCTCAGCAATTCGGCTAGAGCTTAACATAAAATCATCAAATTTACTGATGAAGTGTCTATTTGGTAAAATTCTAAGCTGATATAGACGTGTGAGTCTGTTCCTCTGTTAGTTGAATAAAAAATAAAATTTTAGATATTTTTTAAGTGATTACAAATATTTATTTTAAATTTTTCGAGTTAAATAAAACCTGAGAATATGGATTAAATAAAAAGGTAACAAAATTTTATTATTAATTATTTCTTCATTATTTTTTTATATAGGCCTCATAATTTTTTTTAAATTTTCTTATAAATACGAGTGGTGTTTTGCTATTTATATTGTGCTTTTTACGCATAATAAAAATAATGAATAAGTGATGAAATTTCAAAATATTGGATATGGTAGGGTAATTTTATCGATATCATTTTTGGTTGTTCAGATAAGTAAATTTCGCTTAATTATGATCTAAGAAAATAAATATCAAATATGAAAAAAATGAAGGGATCACATAAGAAATTTTATTTTTATTCTTTTAGAGGATGAGAATAGATATCTGGTTTTCCCCCTGCACATGATGCCAGATTAAAATACCACTCAGTATTAATTATTCTTTCATAGAGGGTAGTAATTTGCCTCTGGTGCTGTAATGGCGGAGATCAGCGGAGAACTGTTCCTTGTGGTGCAGAATGGCAGAAGACCTTTAACCAGTTTTCTAATCTTAGAAGTCAAAGTTAAGAGTCAATCAAAATAATTAAAAACAGTCTGCAAAAAATATGACTTCATGAAATCTTGTAATCAAGTATTTCATTTTGGCCTAATCGGCGCTTTGACAGGTCATGACAATAAAACCTGAATTTGATTTTGTCCCGATTGTTGTTGAAAAATAATACAATCTTTATGCAGAAAATTATTCTGAGGCGGTTTTGATTTTTCTTGAAAAAAATGTGTTAAGCTGTGCGACTACATTCAATTTTTTTATCTGAAAATAAAAGCATTATTTATAAAATGCTATAGCTTTTCGCTTGAGTTTTCTCATTTCCTCTCTAGCCGATTTATATATTTCACAGTAGAATATGCGCTCTCTCAAGTCACATTGTGGCATGGTCGCTCGATCATCCCGTGGAGCCAAAATCAGCATGTTTATCGTTGCCGGTGCACCTGCACATTCTTCTTTTAAGAAAGCTCAACTACTCACACGTTTATCGTCAATTAGTTCTGTTCAATCACTAGAAAGTCAATTTGTTTATCTTTTTGACCAAGCGCTCAACGAGCAACAACAGCAATCCGCTTTACAGCTTCTCAACGATGGTCAATCATTTGAACTGCACCAGGCTGCAAGTGATGAAATCCAGATTCTAGTGACACCGCGTGTCGGCACGATTTCACCGTGGTCATCAAAGGCAACTGATATTTTTGCCAACTGTAATACACCGATTCATCGTTTAGAACGCGGTGTTTTGTTTACTTTGAAGGGCGAAAAAGAGCTTTCTAAAGAAGCATTACAGATCTTGCATGACCGCATGACTGAAAGCGTTTTCAATGCGATTGAAGATGCTGCAGTATTATTTACTGAAACTGCTCCGAAACCCTTGAACTCGATTGATATTCTGGGTCAAGGTAAAGAAGCATTGGTTAAAGCCAATAATGAATTCGGTTTTGCGCTGTCTGAACAGGAAATTGATTACCTGACAGAGGCATTTACTAAACTGGGTCGTAACCCGAACGACATCGAACTGATGATGTTTGCTCAGGCAAACTCAGAGCACTGCCGTCATAAAATCTTCGGTTCTGAATGGACGATTGATGGTGAAGTTCAACCATTGTCATTGTTCCAGCTGATAAAACATACCTATAAAGAATCACCAACAGACGTATTGTCGGCTTATAAAGACAACGCATCGGTGATTGTTGGTTTTGATACGCAACGTTTCTATCCAACTCAAGAAGATAACGGTCAACACGTTTATAAATACAAAAGCCAGGCCGCTCACATCCTGATGAAAGTGGAAACTCACAACCACCCAACAGCGATTGCACCATTTGCTGGTGCCGCAACAGGTTCAGGCGGTGAGATTCGTGACGAAGGCGCGACTGGTCGTGGTGGTAAACCTAAAGCGGGTTTAACTGGTTTCACCGTATCTAACCTGAATATTCCTGGCTTCGAACAGCCTTGGGAAGAAAACTACGGCAAACCGTCACGTATGGCATCTCCATTGCAGATCATGATTGAAGGTCCATTGGGTGGCGCAGCGTTTAACAACGAATTTGGTCGTCCAGCGCTGACGGGTTATTTCCGTACTTTCGAACAAAACGTCAATGGCGAAGTGAAAGGCTTTCATAAGCCAATCATGATCGCGGGTGGTTACGGTAACATCCGTCCAGACCACGTTGAGAAAGATGCTATC
>ERZ1023513.84-NODE-84-length-12359-cov-8.699610_pt1 | contig 12359 bp, 16 predicted proteins | sample MGYA00380550_ERZ1023513 | MGnify/ENA primary metagenome ERZ1023513 (study PRJEB33173, sample SAMEA4830347) | metagenome | study: EMG produced TPA metagenomics assembly of the PRJEB25223 data set...
GGGAAAAACTCTGGAACGAAGTTGAACAACGGGAAACCCGAAAAAACTCGACAGTTGCCCGGGAATTTGAAATCGCTTTTCCAAGTGAATTAAATCAGGAACAACGCCTGGCCATGCTCGAAGAACTATGCGCCAGTATCGTAGACAGACATCAGGTGGCCGTCGATGCCTGTATCCATGCACCGCATACCGGATCCGGCAGCGATGAACGCAATTATCACGCGCATATCCTGATGAGCACACGCAAGCTCACTCCCGAAGGCTTCACCGAGAAAACCCGGGAACTGGATCAGAAACACAGTGGAGAAATCGAACACTGGCGCGAACACTTTGCCGATATCTGCAATATGCACCTGGATCTGGCTGGATACACTGCCCGAGTCGACCACCGCAGCTACAAAGACCAGGAGAATGGTTTAGAAGCCACGCTGCACGAAGGGCCGAAAGTCACCGAACTGCGCCGAAAAGGGATTGAGACCGAAATCAGCCGAAGCAATGACGAAATCAAACAGAGAAATCAGGCTCAGTTGCAATACGGCAAAAATATGGATCTGCTGATTGCTGAAAATGAGATAAAACTCAGCACACTGAAAACTGAACAGCAGATCCAAATCAAAAATAGCGCTAAAACGCCACCAATTGACGAAAAAGCCCTGTTTGAGGAAAAACAGAGGGAAACCCTTGGCAAAGTGCTAAAACGCGAAATCAGCGCAAAAGACGCGAATCTAGACCTGGATTTCATGCAGCAGCATCTAGAGAAGGCCGAAAAGAGCCTGAGCAAGCATCACAAACATCAAAACGAGTTCAATCAGCAGCTCGCCCAGGAGATCGTGAAAAACGGACTCAAGCAAAGTCATGACAAATTGCAAAGCCTGGTCGATCAACACAACGAATTAACCCAGAACAAACCCTTACTGTTTGGAAAAAAAGCCTGGGAAGCCCAACGTGACGAGATTTATCAGGAACACAAAAAGCTGAAAGGTCAGCATGAACACCAGAAAAAACATGGTGTGAAGGATTTATTGGACAATGAAAAGTTTAAAGAACATGCCTGGAAGCAGTACCAACAACAACATCCGGCCAAAGCCAAACAATACCAGACTCTATACCCATCCTATCAAGTCATTAAAAAATGTGTGAATGAGATCAAAGCAGAACAACAGATGAAACTCAGACAAGAACAACAACTCAAAGCACAGCAACATGCGCCTAGAATGAAATCTCGTGGCATGAGTCGCTAAACAGAGCGAGTGTCTACGAGCGAACTGAGAAAATTTGCTCTTTCCTTTCCCTGATTACAAGCTCCCTATCCATTAATCACCTACCCTACAGAGCATCCCGCATGGGTGCGAACTTTCCAAGTTTGATCCCTAAACCGAGCGTAGCGAGAAAAAAAGCTCATGAGCGAAGCGAATTCCGAGCTGCTTTTGCTTTTTCTAAAAGTCACGAAAATATTAACCAAAAATTGCCCCAACGAATCGAGCGAAAGCGAGATTCAATAGAGTTTGAGCGTAGCGAAAACCAAGGGCAATTTTTCATGAAATATGCTTTTAATTATTTTTAAGCTTTTAAATGCTTTTAGATAGCCTGTAAACCTGAATTTATAAGGCTTTGAGAGATTATAAAACGAGGTTTACCTTGCATTAAAACGAGGTTTACCTTGCATTAAAACGAGGTTTACCTTGCATTAAGCGAGTTGATAATATAACCTCGTCTTATTGACTTAAAAATATAAATTTTTCATATGAAAACCGAACTAATTGTCAAAGATAACGCTTTAATTAATGCTAGTTATAACCTTGATCTAGTAGAACAACGATTAATTCTTTTAGCTATCGTTGAAGCCAGGGAATCAGGTAAAGGGATAAATGCTAATGATCCATTAACAGTTCATGCTGAAAGTTATATCAATCAATTTGGTGTACATCGAAATACTGCTTATCAAGCCTTAAAAGATGCTTGCGATGACCTATTTGCAAGACAATTCAGTTATCAAAGTCTTAGTGAAAAAGGTAATGTCATTAATCACAAGTCAAGATGGGTAAGCGAGGTTGCTTATATTGATAATGAGGCTGTCGTTAGACTTATTTTTGCTCCAGCTATTGTGCCTTTAATAACTCGATTAGAAGAACAATTTACAAAGTATGAGATACAGCAAATAAGCAATTTAACGAGTGCTTATGCTGTTCGCTTATATGAAATATTGATTGCGTGGCGTAGTACCGGAAAAACGCCTCTTATAACTATCTACGATTTCAGACAAAAAATAGGTGTACTCGAGACTGAATACAAAAGGATGTACGATTTTAAGAAATATGTTTTAGATATTGCATTAAAGCAAGTAAATGAACATACCGATATTAATGTCAAAGTTGAACAACATAAAACCGGCAGATCCATTACGGGCTTTTCATTTAGCTTCAAACAGAAAAAGTCAGCAACAAATACAGCCAATGACATTAGTCAGGACAAAGAGCTAAAAATCAATTTGACTGATGCACAACGATATTTATTTGCTAGTAAATTATCAGAACTTCCTGAGATGGCTAAACTTTCACAAGGTAATGAAAGCTATGAACAGTTTGCTGCTCGGATTGTAACCATGCTGCAAGAGCCAAATAAATTAAAAGAATTTATGCCATTACTTCGAAAAGTCGGCTTTCAATGAATGATGTCAATTGACATAGTAAAGTTAACAATCAACTATTAACACTATTTGAAAACTGGTTTACATAATGAAAAAACTGTCAGTTTCAGAACTAGCGAAATTATATGGATATTCAAGACAAGCTGTATATGCCCATATAAAGAAAGGAAATTTATCAAAAGGATCGGATGGATTAATTGACTTTTCAGAAGCCTTGAGAGTTTTTGGGGAACCACAAAAAAGCAATTCTAGTGTCAACCAAAGTCAATCAACTAGTAGGCATAACTTAACAGAAGTTGACTTGCTAAAACGTCAAGTTGACATGCTGGAAAAACAATTAAATCAGGCAATACAGAGAGAAAATCAATCATTAGAACGTGAATCGTTTTATCAAGAACAGATTGAGGCCATGCAGCGCTTACTGGAAGCTCCAAAAGCCAATATGACTACGTTTACCGATCATGAATCTGAACAGGATATAGCAACAGATTCTCGGCCACAGACTGAATCGAACTATGACGGATTGACTACTCCAGAGAACAAACGCATCCCTGTTCCAGAACATATTGAGCCTACACCTAAAAAGAGGGGCTTCCTGAGTCGTTTTTTCCTTCCTTACGGTTAACCAGGACTCCACTTTTTTGATGAGCCAATTTCAGTGCAAGCACATGAAATAATGACTCCTCAAAAAACCGGATGAGGTTTATTAAAACTGAATAAAACCGTGGAACATTGATCACTTATTAAGCGTGGAACGTGACAAATCATTAAAAAAGCCCAATCCGCTGAGATTGGGCTGATTAAAACAATTTAAGCTATTGATTTAAAATAAATAATTTAACGCATTTCGCATAAGGTGTATTATGTTAATTTTAGAAAAACTAATTGATTCTTGAAAGTAAACAGGCTTCCATTATCAGATATTAAGAGGTCTCAAATTCTTTCTGATAATAGATTAACTAATACTTTTAATTCATCTCGTAATTGATTTAAGTTATCAAACTCAATGTTCTTGGTAAGCTCTTTAGGAATCTTTTCTGCTTCAGCAGATAAGTCTCGCCCTTTATCTTTTAATGAAATAAAAACTCGTCTTTCATCATTAGGATCACGTGATCGATTAATTAGACCAGATGTCTCCATTCTTTTTAATAGTGGGGTTAATGTTCCACTATCAAGATGTAAAATTTGTCCAAGATCACCCACACTTACACATTCTTTTTCCCACAAAACCAACATCACTAAATATTGAGGATAAGTGAGTCCGAGAGGTGTAAGAAAAGGGCGATAAGCTTTTACGATTAAATTAGATGCAGCATAAATAGGAAAACATAGTTGCTCATCTAAGCAAAGCTGATTCTTGGACATAGCTTTTTATTTGGTATAGACAGTGGTAGACACCTGTATATTACCTCGAATAGCATTGGAATAAGGACATACTTGATGCGTTTGTTCCACGATTTTCTCTGCATCAGCTTGTGAAATACCTGAAAGCGTGACATCTAAGTGTACTGTCAAGGCAAATCCACCATTGCCATTAGCAACCATTCCAACAGTACTCAGGACCTCTACATCGTTATCACGGATTTTATATTCTTTATTGCTACGAGTTACATGGATCACTGCATTTCCAAAGCATGCAGCATAGCCAGCTGCAAATAATTGTTCAGGATTCGTTGCATCACCTTTACCACCTAATTCTTTTGGCAAAGCCAATTTTAGTTCTAAGATACCATCTTCACTACGAATATTTCCTGAACGTCCACCGATTGCTTTAACCTGGGTAGAATAAAGATTACTCATTTTGATTACCTTTAAATAAATACATTGTGTGCAATATAATTGCACACAATGTATTTATGTCAACTGTTTTTTATATTCCATTTAACATAATGGCGGTTATACGAAATTAGTAGTTTTTACGCGGAATTCCTAACGTATTCATCTTTTGTCTTATATCTTTATTTTTACCAATAGGTAAAATATATTCATAACTTACATCGAAAAGTAGGTAATTAAGAAAAAAATTACAGCGTTTTATAAGCCTTATAGTAACGGGAGAGACTATAGGGCTTTTTATTTATCTTAATATTCATATATCTAATGGATTTGCTTTTCAACTAGTTCCAATTTGTTTAATGCTTGCCGTTTTTTATGATCATTATTAATCTTTACAACTAGAGCTAAAATAAAAACTATCACTATAAAAACAAGGAAAATCAAATGCTTTTTCATCATTAATCCCTTCTTTTGATCTTTAAGAATGCCTTGTTCCTTTGTAAATAGATATGACATAAGGGAAGCACTGATACAAGCCTTTTTAAATGACTTTAGCAACTCGATAAACAGTTGCAACTCCACAATTCACTGCTTTGGCAATTTCTTCCTTAGTCATATTGCCAGCTGCTAGTAATTCTTTTATTCGTTTGTGCTTAGCCTCATTGGCTTTCTTACCTGTTGGCTTGTAACCCGAACGTGCCAGGCCCTGCTTAATACGTTCTATACGTTTCTCATTGTCTAGGCGAGCCATTGTTGCCAGGAGATCAATCAACATATTATTAATGAGTTCTAGGATTGAATGAGTAATGGTGTCACTGGTTTGAATCATTTGGTAGGTAGTAGGAAGATCTGCCACAATTAATCGAAGTCCTTTCTCCTGAATCCTGCGCTTCAGCTCTTGAAAATCTCGTTGGGTTAGGCGTGATAAGCGGTCAATACTTTCAACTAACAAGGTGTCACCTTGATTTGCTTCTGACAGCAGCTTATTCAATTCAGGTCGGTCTAACTTCGTACCACTATAGTTTTCCACGTACACAATGGTTTCACCCAAATTCAAGTTTTGGTTTAGATCCTGAAGAATCTGCAAAGCCCTTTTTGCATCTTGATCTTTAGTTGAAGCTCGTAGATAAATACGTGTATTCATTTCTATCATTTAATCTTAATTCTATTAGATTAATGATAACAACATCATTTAATTATTGCATTAAGTCTAATGATAGATATTGTATGCGATTTGGCTCGCTATCATTCAGCTATACTCTTTTGATAAAAAAGCAGGACTGAAAGCCATGCTCTGGGAATTTGTATAACGTGTATTATGTTAATTTTAGATTTACTAAAACTATTTTTTGAGAACTAGGCTGTTATGGGAACTGTAAAGCTCAAATCTTCTGATGAAGTTTTTCAATTAAAAATTAGTCTTCTAGGCAGTGATCCTGAAATCTGGAGAACTATTCAAATTTCATCGGCAGCTACTTTATCTACGCTCCATAAGGCAATTCAATCTGCTTTTGATTGGGAAGATAGCCATTTACATGAATTCACGACTATTAAGCATGAAAAGATCAATAAAAGACAAAAATTGAAAGAAGTTCTACGTGTAGGTAAAAAAATTATATATACATATGATTTTGGCGATTGTTGGGAACATTTGATTACTGTAGAAAGCAGACAATCTCCTGATTTAAATAAAAAATATCCATGTTGTATAGATGGTCAAAATCATGCTCCATTTGAAGATATTGGAGGAATTTTTGGATATCTTGATATTTTAGATGCATTACAAGACCCTAAACATCCAAGATATGACGATTACATGCAAATTATCGAGGATGAAATAGGAGAGATAGAGTTTGATCCGACCTACTTTAATTCACATGATATTAAGTTTTAAACCTGATTTAACATAATGGGCGTTATACGAAACGCATATAAAAATAGTTTTATATTTCAAAAAGTTATGCTATAAAAAATCGGGGACGCAAACCCGAAAAGCCGACTTGGAAACAAGTCGGCTTTTTTATGATCATTTTTGATAGTTCTTGCCAATAATTTTGTTTAAAAAGTAACCAATTTTGAGGTTTTTCAAATTTTATCAATGCCTCAATGTCCAAAATTATCCACATTTTTTGTGGATAAAATTTAGGCTATTTTGTACGCCCTGGCGCACATCAATATCGGCCCTTTGCGGCTATCCGGAATACTAGAATTTTCCTATGATGAACTCATCGGGAACAGGAAGTTCCATACAAGAATAACAAGAGATAAGCACAAGGACTGTAAGGTACGACAGGAGTTATACCGAGCGAACCAATACAAAAAACCCCGGCAGGATGCCGGGGTTTTTTATTATCTAAAATATTTAGATCAAAGTTGGATGGGCATCCAGAATGCGAATTAAAGTCGCTGCAGGACCAGTCGGATAGCGTCGGCCTTGTTCCCAGTTCTGTAGCGTTCTCGCGCTAATATGCAAACGTGCAGCAAACTCTGCTTGCGTTAATCCAGTTTTCTCACGTACTTCTTTAATATCTGGCAATTCAAGCTCTGTGACTCGACTAGCCTTTATCTCATTACGTTTGATGGCACCAGCTTCTTTAATTGAAGCAACCAAGTCATCAAATAAGTTGTTATCCATGAAATTGCTCCTTCACTAATTGACGCAGGATCGAGGTTTCTTTGTCTGTCAGATTATCTTTCACAGACTTTGGATAAGCCACCAGGAAAAAGATCTGATCATCTTCTATGACCCAATAGTAGATCACACGGATACCGCTACTTTTTCCTCTATTACCTTGAGCACAGCGTACTTTACGAATGCCACCGCCATTCTTGATTAAGTCACCTTTATCAGGCTGCACCAAGAGATCTTGCTGGAGCTGACGATACTCTTCATCACTTACAAGCTCTTTGATTTGCTTGGTAAAAATACTGGTTTCAATGAATAGCATAGATTAAAGTACGTCAATGGCGTATAAGGATTTTAGCAGTTTTTACATAAAAAAACGAGAGCTTTGAGCTCTCGTTTCGCACAATCAATATCGTATTAGTTTTAACAATAGTATTTATAAAATTTTAAAAATTTTTCCACTTAAAGTACTTTGGAAAAACATTTCGAAACTAGGTCGAATATCTTCTCCATCAACAGTGATATGTTTTATATTCGAGTGAGATTGCGTATCGGCAAACTGATGATCTACTGTTGCTTGAATAGCGTGTTTAACCCCAAACTGGTCTTTTACGCTGAGATTCTGTTTAATCATATATATTCCCTTAATAAAATTATAGTAGTAGAAATCTACCCAAATTTTTAATGCTTGTTGATGTTGGCTCTAAGCAACTTTATGACTTAATTTAAATAGCTGATTTAAAGAAGTATAAAATGTACGGCCATCTAAATTTAAATCGACCTCCATCCCAGATGAGAGAAGAACTCTTTTACCCACTTCAATTGTTTTTAACCCCTGACGTGTACTTTGCATTTTATTAAGAGGAGTTAATGAAACAATAATTTCAGTACCATTTTTAGCTTTTGCAATTAAATAATTTATTTTTAACAACTTGAATCCTGTTTTTCTGAAAATTTTCCAATTTTGGAAATAACTTTAAAATTTAATTTTAAATTATAAAAAAAGCACTCATGAGTGCTTTTTATTACTGCTTATTACTGCTTAGATAGCAATAATATTTACAGCATTCAGTCCTTTTTGACCTTGGGCTACGCTGAATTCAACCATTTGGCCTTCCATTAAGGTTTTGAAACCTGAACTTGCGATTTCGCTAAAATGAGCAAAAACGTCTGGACCTGATTCTTGTTGAATGAAACCAAAACCTTTAGTTTCGTTGAACCACTTTACAGTACCTTTAACAACATTTGAGTTTGACATAATATATCCTACTAATTTTTAATAATTTTAAGTCATTTTATTGACTGGGTATAACTTTGAAAATAATAAAGAAGCGACTTAAAATCTGAAAAAAACGAAGGATTATGACTAAAACTGCGATACTTAAAGAAGATTTACCGGAACAAGACTTTTTTCTAGTTAAGTCAACTATACACTAAAAATAGTAAAAATCAAGTTTTCTTATATACATATTCATTAAATTTATAAAAAACAAAAATAATCAAAAAAAATACAATAAAATCATATTTTTATTGCAAATGTAATAATATAAGATTAAGATGTTGGTCTAGTAAGATTGATAAGTAATGAATGCGATTATATAGTTCTGTAATAACAATATTGATGTTTTTAATTTCGGGAATGATGATTTTTTCCCATACGCAAATCATATATAAACCGCCAAATTTTACCACTTTCAATATGGCCGAATAGCCATATTTAATAAGAAAAACCGCCTGTTAGGCGGTTTTTAACTTTTGAAGAAATAATAATTGTCTTTGTTTAACATAAAATTTCTTATACCAAATAAGCAAAGCTCATTATTCAATGAGCTTTGACAGTAGCAATTTCAAGAATGCTTAGGAGAGAGTTAAATTAAACTTAGTGATATAAAGCTGCTTTCGCTTCTTGGTCTGCATGATCTTGCAATAAAGCATGCACAGCCCAGATCGCAGCTGGGAGCCAGCCTAAAAGGGTAACTTGAAGAAACAAACATATCATTGCTGCAAAAGGTCGACCTATCATAAAGAAAGGCAGCCAAGGAAAGAGCAACGCTATCAGAAATTTCATATTAATTTCCTCTTAAGAAGTTTCAAAAGCCTTAACAACTAATAAGAGGCAGAAGTAAACAACCTATAGGCGTATCCGTCTATTCAAGATTTACTTATTTATGTAATTGACCGTGCACTGTGACTTTATTCATAAATTATCGTTATTTGGCATCACTAAATGCAAACTAAAAATTATACAGTCAAAATCAGTCCTGAGCTTTTTGTTCAGTTTCATCATTGGCCGGAAAAATACTTGGATTCGTGAGCCTGATGTTTTCCTGGCACTGATCGCATACCAACACTCCTGCAAAAAGCTGTACATTTTTTCTTGATAGACAAAGAGTACAGGCCTTCGGAAACATAATTGTATTTGTCGTAGTGGCAATATGAGTGTTCATTGCAATTCCTAGAATAACTGAAAATAGCTTATTAGAAGTGCATGCTAGTAGCTATATCTGAATAGCCACCGATTTTATAGACATCTTTTATTGAACATCATAAACGGCTCTAATCTAAAGAACATTTAACATAAAATCTCATATACGAAATTCAGTAGCCCAAATGGAAATGTCCGATTTCTCCAAAGTAAAAAAGCGCCTGATGGCGCTTTCCTTTAATCATATTTATGGCGTCAGAATAACTTTACGACAGTCTTCTTCTTTTTTATCAAAAATACGGTAACCTTCCGCAGCATCTTCCAGTTTCATGCGATGGGTAATAATCAGATCTGGAGACAGATCTCCATTTTCAATATGTTCTAGCAACTGCGGCAAGTAATTATGCACATGAGTTTGTCCCATTTTAAAGGTTAAACCTTTGTCAAAGGCATCACCAAACAGGAAGCCGTGAATTGGACCGGCATAAATTCCAGGTACACTCACCACACCGCCGCGGCGGACCGCTGCAATACATTGTCTTAACGCTGAACCACTCGAACCTTCTAATTTCAGGTTAGTCATTACGGTTTCCAGCATGCTGCCTTTGGCTTCAAAACCGACCGCATCAATGACGGCATCGACTCCACGATAACCCGTGGTATTTTGAATGATAAATTCAGCGGCATCGACTTCATCAAAATTGACCGGAATCACCCCATAGGTTTGATGTGCGAAACTCAGACGATAAGGATGGTGATCGACCATAAAAATCTGCTCGGCACCGAGCATCCGCGCACAGGCAGCAGCCAGCAGACCAACTGGGCCAGCACCATAAATCGCCACACTGGAACCTCGACCAACTTGGGCATTGTTCACTGCTTGCCAGGCGGTTGGTAGAATATCGGTCAGGAATAATACTTTTTCATCAGGCAGGGAGCCTGGCACTTTAAATGGTCCGACATTGCCCTTGGGGATCCGCACATATTCAGCTTGACCACCCGGTATACCACCATATAGATGGCTAAAGCCAAATAAAGCTGCCCCTGGTGGAATCTGTTTTTTATTGAGAATTGCACCACGGCCGGTATTGGTATTTTCACAGGCAGCCATTAGTTCATGTTCACAGAAAAAACAGTGACCACATGCAATCACGAAAGGAATAATTACCCGGTCGCCTTTTTTGACTTCTGTGACTTCAGGGCCGACTTCTTCTACAATTCCCATAAATTCATGGCCGAAAATATCGCCATCTTCAGTGGCCGGAATTTTACCCCGGTATAGGTGCAGATCTGAGCCACAGATGGCAGTCGCTGTCACCCTTAAAATGACGTCATCTGGTTCCTGAATCACTGGATCTGGAACGGATTCAACTCGTACATCCCGAGCACCATGATAGGTAAGAGCACGCATGCGGATTTCCTCTCTCTAGTTCAACATTAAACAGACTCGTATCAAGGCTGCCAAAAATAAAAAACACTTTTATTAGAGCCTTATGCGCCAAGAAATCGCTGTAAATTAATGTATGAAATAAGACATCCGAGTGTTTAAAAAATAAATTTATATAGGGTTTACGTAATTCGTGATCTTATGTGTCGAATGAATAGAAAAGAACAGAATTAAAGAAACACCTAGATTGTTAGAACCCATTTCTAGCTACCTTACCCATATTGGATAGGAGCTTTGTGGCAAAATAGAGTGAACTCGATAAAAAATGAAACCCTCTAATTCTTGTTTTAATTATTTTTCTAACTAAGAATTAGAGGGTTAACTTCTTTACCTCTGGAGTTTTATAATTATTGTTATAAAATTTATTAAATCACTTATTGCTCAAATAATCTTCACAATCTGATCATTCACTTATGGATAAGTGTGATGGAAATCACAAAAACGATCAGATCTAAAAATCACACAATTACACTATTTATGATGAGCGAATTGCTCTTTTAATTTTCTGATCAGTCTTGTATTGCGACAAAGCATAGACCGCCCAGATGGCAGCCGGGATCCAACCTAAAACTGTAATCTGAAGTAGCAAACAAATGATGCCTGCAAATGGTCGCCCTATGGTGAAAAACAGCAGCCAGGGAAAAATTAAAGCAATTAGCAATCTCATTTCAAATTCCTATGTATCTTTTCAAAAAATTAATAATTAACTGCCGACAGATCAAACAGCTTACGATCTCTTTCATCCGTTAAATACTTATCCATCTGAGCAATCAGTTTTGCCCGAGCCTGTTCATCATCTTCGGTAATTTTCAACATACAGGATCCGATCAAAATCTTGCGTCTGGTATCCTCCTTTCGTGCCTGTTCTTTCTCTTTGGCACGTTCTCTTGCCAGTGCTGCCTGTCTTTGAGCCTTTAACTGCTTTAGCTTTTCTTCCTGTGCCTTAATTTTACTATCTAGAGTTTCAGTAACGCTCATTAATCTAATACCATCATCCTGGGAAACCATCCCTAACATAAGCGCACTTGAATCTGCATTCAAGGTGCTATATGTATAGTAATGTTTTCCTCGAAGAGCGCACTTATGCAAACTTTGTTTGCAAGTCCGATTGGGGTCTCCCCAATACCCCGACAACCGTAGGCACAGTTGTATTTCACTACGTGAAAATTTAAAAGCGAAAAATAGGCATGGCGATTTACCACTTTTCAGTCAAAACCGTAGCACGATCAGCAGGACGTTCTGCCACTGCTGCGATTGCATATCGCGCAGGTGAAAAGATCTATTGTGAACGTGAAGGCCGAGAACATGACTACAGCCGAAAAACTGGCGTGGAATATAAAGAAATTTATTTACCCGAAGACGCACCAAAGCATCTAAAAAACAGGGAAAAACTCTGGAACGAAGTTGAACAACGGGAAACCCGAAAAAACTCGACAGT
>ERZ1023513.85-NODE-85-length-12344-cov-3.984539_pt1 | contig 12344 bp, 10 predicted proteins | sample MGYA00380550_ERZ1023513 | MGnify/ENA primary metagenome ERZ1023513 (study PRJEB33173, sample SAMEA4830347) | metagenome | study: EMG produced TPA metagenomics assembly of the PRJEB25223 data set...
CTATCGGCTCAGGCCTTTTAGGTTCAGGTTGTTGTTTGATTGGAGGGGGTATTTGCACAAATTGTAATTGAATGGTTTTCGGCTTGGGTTCCGCCAATGTTTCATGCATCTCAACCGTACATAACCATGCAATTAGCGCAATATGCAATCCAGCCGTGACCGAAAGTGCTAGACCTTGATCACGAAACCTAATTTTGGAAACGGTTGCCATCATGATTGTGGTTCCTCTGTCACTAGCCCCAAGTTCGTTACCCCACTTTTTTGCAAGGATGCTATGGCCTGTGCAACCAGTTGATAATCAGCATCCTGATCGGCACGTACATAAAACTGTAAGCTTTTATCTTTTTGAATAATTGGAACGAGCTTTTGTTGCATAGTAGCTAAATCAATGGCCTGATCCGTAACTTTCTCAGTATTCACTTCTGATCCAATATTCCAGTAATACTGGCCATTGGCTTGAATAGATAAGGTTACAATACGCTGCTGTTGTGACGCGGGCATGACATTGGCATCCACTTTAGGCAAATCAATTTGAATGCCTTGCGTCAACATTGGTGCAGTCACCATAAAAATTACCAACAACACCAACATGACATCAATATAAGGAACCACATTCATTTCAGCATTGGGTTTTAATTTTTGAGGACGCTTAATCATGGTTCTTGCTCCTTAACGCGAAGTGCGCTCAGTGTGCCCCAACAAACGATAAATACGCGTTTGCAACTCATTGGCAAAACCGTAATAACGAATGGAAAGCTTGTCAGCACGTGCCGAAAAGCGGTTATACGCCACGACCGCAGGAATAGCGGCAAATAAACCAATAGCTGTCGCAATCAGCGCTTCTGCAATCCCTGGTGCAACTGTATTGAGGGTTGCCTGTTCAACGGCAGACAGTCCAATAAACGCATTCATAATGCCCCAGACCGTTCCAAATAAGCCTATATAAGGGCTGACTGAACCGACTGTTGCGAGAAAGGTTAGATTCTGCTGAAGCTTTTCTTCTTCTTCACTGATACTACTGAGTAAACGACGTTCTACCCCATCAATCACATCACTTGTGGTGAGTTGCTCATCTTTGATCAATTGATGGTATTCATCCACCCCATGTTGAAAAATGCTGACAACGCCTTTTTGTTGTTCAGGCTGTTGGTAATCTTGCTGTAAAAGATTGAGATCTTTTTGCTGTCTAAAATTCTTTAAAAAACGGGGCCAAAGCTGCTCGTGTCCACGAAGTAACATGCCGTGACGCACGATTAAATACCAACTTACGACTGAGGATAAAACCAAAATCAACATCACTACTTTTACCAACACACTGGCATGGCTAATCAACATCCAAACTGACATTTGATCCATCGTTGCTTGCATAACGCACTCCAATTTTTTTACTGCATGGTGCAGTACATATATATTTTTAAAATGGGCTGTGATTCTTTAGCAGCCCATGTACTCACTCAGGTACTAAAGCGCTATTTAGTCCAAATGCAGCGCTTGAGCGATTTTTTCCCAAGGCACATATTTAAAGTTCTGATTGGTTTCAGGCATACGTTTACGTCCGTCTTGTATCACCAACATGCCTCGCTTCCATTTGCCACCAAAATTTAAGGAACTCACATCCAGTCCATCTGTTTCAGACACAGCGTCAATGCCTTTTTCGGTATTGATGCCAATACGAAATGCGCCACGAACCGTGTAAGGTGCAGCGGCATCAAGCACCACAAAGCTGTCATTGCCTTGGCTTGAAACCACCAAATAACTTTGGTTTTTGCTGTGATAAAGTCCCATTCCCTCAATGTCATCATGCATCACCTCTCCTACACCTATCACCTGCTGCATAGGAAGCTGAGTTTTTGGGTTGAGATCTTTTACCCACACCGCGACATCTTCTTCACCCAAGAAAATACGCCCTGTGGCATCGTCTACGACACAGCCTTCAGGTTGGGTTTTCACTGAAAAACGTTGTACTTCTTCAGCCCTTAATTTTTGCTGTGCAGCCGTGATGTGGTATTGAATAAAAGTCCCGCTTTTATCGTTGGGAATGGCATAAATTTCCCCTTGAGCATCGCGGTACATGCAAATGCCATAAATATCATCCAATGTGGTCGCTAACTCGCCAAGCACAGAAACCTTGGCCGTTTTGGGTTGAATCGCAAAGAGATGCAGGCTGTTATGATCTCGGTTCGATGCCACCGCCAAATCGACTGTCTGATTGCCCCATTTAAAACCGTGGCGTACATCGACATTATTCAATCGCCCTACTGGCAAGTACTGCACAGTTTTACCCTGTAAGTCGTTAACCTGTAGACCACCTTGTTTATCTGTCGCTAAAATACGGGACTGACTCGGCTGTGCAGCGTTATGCCAAATCGCAGGATCATCAGCCGCGTCACCTGTACTTGGCACACCCTCCGTCTGCACTTCTGCTGGAATAGTAATGATATTTTGAGCTTTGGTCTGGGTTTGAATTTCCCATTCTACATCTGTCACTTTCACGGTTTTATCATCTAAAATCAGCAAGGATTTATCAGTTAAATTACCTTGAACACTCAAAGTCTCTGCTTCTTTCACCGTGTCTAGTTGTAAAGGCGGCTGTGCTTTCCATTGCTTATCTTGCTTTTGATAACGATAAAGCAAAGGTTTTTCTGCATCGAGTACCGCGACATGATCATCTACAATCGCAATTGCAGAAGGTGAACCTTGAATCGAACCAAAGGGTTGCACGAGATCCACCGCCTGACGCACCATGTCTGCTTCAGAATGAGCTGGATATGCCCAAATGCCAACATTCGCTTCATTAATAAACAACTCTGCTGTGGCATCATTCACTTTGCATACACTACTAGCAGGTGGAAAACTGAGACGGCGTACCAACTGTGGTTGAACCAAAGCCTTCTCATGCTGAGCCACCAACCATTGTTCACCAAGCCCCTCTTCACCTACTAAAAAAGCAAAACTCAGTCCTTGAGCATCGGTATATAGGCAAACATCTTCAGACTTAAATGAACGCTTTGGAATAAAACTAGGTTTGTTCCATGCTTTATTTTTTAAGTTCATGCTCATCAGTTGAATTTGCTGTTGTTGCAAATTCGACGCAGCAATCAATAAATGCTCCGAACCAATCCGATAATCAAAACGCCCAAACTGACCTTGAATTTGATGTAGTACATTTTGTTGATCATCTAAAATTTGTAGCCCTTTATTTTTACTGCTCAACAGCGCGGCAACTTCAGGCCATGCACTCAAGGTTAACCATTGTACATCCTCAGTTTTCGCCCCATTCATGTCGACTTCACGTAATTGCAACTTCGCTGCCATAGGCTGATCTATTGGTATTTCAACCGAGCTTAACGACTGGCTATTTTGCGGAGCTTGGGACACGCTGTGCTGACTGCATGCGCTCAATAACAGCAAGCAACTGCTTAAAGCAGACCATTTAAAAGATGAAAATTTCATAGAGATACTCAAAATTGGGCAAGGAACCTCAGGTCTGCTTCTGTTGAGCAAACCTGAGTACTAAATTTAATTCGACTTAAAAATGGGTATAGGTCAGTGCCAGTTTGTAAGCTGGGCCATACTCTTCATATTGCGCGTTATAAGCCTTAGAACCTGCATAGTTGTAATAATGCTCATCGGTGATGTTTTGTATATCAAACTTGAGCTGTAAGTTTTTAGATAAGTTCACATGACTACTCAAATCAAGGAAGATTTGGTCATCGGTATAAATATCTTTTTCAGGTGTATCAATGTCACCAAGTTCATACAGATAACTCGATTTATAATTTGCTGAAAGTCGTACACCAAAACGTTCATTTTCCCAGCCAAGCATCGCATTCGCCACCACATCCGACTGATTTGGCAAATGAATACGACGGCTCAGAAGTTCACCATCTTTCATCGAATCAATATCCGCCTCTGACTTACTAAAGGTGGTATTTAAACCCAACAAGAACCCGTTCCATGGTGCTCCTAAGTGGTCAAATTTTTGTGAATAGGAAAACTCCATTCCATAGAGTTTGGCACTTTGACCATTTTTATAAGTCACAGCTTCATCAAAGTCAGCCCACTGACCTGTCCCTGCAATATTGGTGTTATAGATAAAATTGTCGATATCTTTATAAAAACTATAAAAACTCACCATACTGGCTTTGCCAAAATACTTTTCTACACCCAAATCAAAGTTAGAAGACTCTAAAGGCTTTAACATTGGGTTACCAAACTCAGCTTCATCACCATCTATGTAAACACCTGGCGCACTTTGCGCAAAGTTCGGACGCACGACACTATTGGTCCATGCCGCACGCAGGTAGGTATTGTCCGCCAATTGATAACGCAAATGTAAGCTTGGCAACCAATGATCATAGTCATTTTCATATTTGGTCGCAGTGATCACATCATCATTAAACTCAAAACCATGTGCTTCGAAGTTGGTATTTTCATAACGTAAACCAGCAATCACACGCAATTGATCCAAATCAATCGTATTCATGACATAAGCCGCTTGTATGTCTTCATTTGACTTAAAGTCATTAATGATGGAGCCATCCGCAACCACATAGTCAGCAGCATTTAGCCCATTTATTTTGTCCTGAATGGCATTTTCATTGATGCTTGGGCCAAACTGTCCCAGTTCATAGTGACTGTTTGAATTGAAATCTGAACTTGACGTGCTGAGGTCTTTATATTTCCACTCATCGGTATTATTGGTTTTCTCACGTTGACTGATTTTGCCCCCGAACTTCAATGCAGCAGCATAATTCCCCAACATATAGTCTTTTAAAAAGTCTAATTTACCGTTGTATTCTTTATCGGTGGTTTTAGACTTTTCCCACGACACCGAATCTAGCTCATAGTTGGCAGCATCATAAAAATCTTGATCTGCTGTTACAACTGGCTTTTGGGTACTGCTAAAGCCAACATTTCTAAACTCAGCTTTATATTTCGCCCCCGAAATACCACCCGGATTTTCCTCCGATGCTTCGCTATAACCGAGTTGACCTTCTACCGTCCAAGTACCGAAACCTTGCTTGCCCCCTAAAACAAAGGACTGAATTTCTTGCGTTTCAACACGACTTTTTAATGAGCGAGTGACTTCGGCATCTCCACTTTGCCCCGCAGTTTGCGGATCGGCAAATTCAACTGAGACTTCTTGACGCGATTCGGTATCTTTAAATCGGCTATATAAAGTTCTTAAATAGTATTCGCCTGTGTCATTGGGGCGGTAATCAAAATTTAGCCCCGCACCAATGCGCTCCCGCTCGATGTCATATTGGCGCATTGCGGTTTCTTCAAGTGCATCGCCATCCCAAGCCCCGCCCGTTTCAACATTGTCCGAGCCAAATTTTCGGTTTTGATAACTCAGTGCCAACGCTACCCCAAGGTTGTCTTGCCCCTCACCAACACTGAAACGGTTACTGATGGCACCCGATGCTTTAGGGCTATATTTTTCCCGTTTTTCATCATAACCACCTTCAACCGTTCCCGTATAAAACAAACCGTCATGGTCAAAGGCTGATAAACTTTCGACTTGCACCGTACCGCCTAATGAGTTGGCATCCATATCTGGTGTCAGCGTTTTCACCACAGCCAAAGACTGCACCAGCTCTGATGGTAAGACATCCAATGCCACGCCACGGCGATCGCTTTCAGGCGCGGGAACCAAAGTACCATTGATGGTCACTGCATTTAAGTCAGCACCTAAACCACGAACTGAAACAAAACGTCCTTCGCCTTGGTCACGCTCTGTAGATACACCCGGTATCCGTTGCAAAGCTTCTGCGGCATTATCATCGGGTAATTGTCCGATGCCATCGGCATGTACCACACTGCTGATTTGGTCGGCACGTTTTTGTTCTTTGAGTGCTTTATCCATACTTGCAGCTTGGCCAATGACCTGTACATATTCCACCGTGTTATCTTCGGCATGTAGATGGGTCATGCTCAGCATTGACAGGACCAGTGTACTGAGCTGAAAACCCGCACGCTTATGTTTCATGAAACGGTTCTGATTATTTTGCATTATGTTCTTCCCCTCAAGCCAAAGTGGCATGGTTTGAACGCACAATAGAAATTGAATGTGAACATGATGTGACAGTGCCTTTTACCACCTGCCCTTTTTATTTGTTTTTGGTCATTTTCAGCAAAAAGTGAGCTAATTTGATCTGTATAGAGAAAATTCTGAGCATACAGAATGATGCATATTCACCACAAAGATAGGGTTTTTCAGCATTTTTATTCTCAAAAATCAAAAATACCCTGATCTATTTTGACTCTAGCCTTTGCCATCAAACTGTCATCTAAATCTGTTTAGCTTGGGCGAAAATAAATCATTTCAAAAAATGCTATGCCTAAATACTTTGCTTACTACCGCTGGCCTTTGTTATGTGTAGCGACTGCCTGTAGCTTATCTCTCTGGTTATTTATCTTACTTGGGCAGAGCAAGTCGTTTGCTGAATGGAACTGGGTCGATATTTTAGGTGAAGGGGGAGCAACTGTTTTTATTGCTATTTGGATTTTCTTTATTATTAAAAGCCGTCCTTTAGGCCGTGTAACCAACTATATCTTTTATGGACTGTGTTTTATTTTTTTCCATATGTGGATGGACAGCTTAGATGAATTTATTCGCCTGCCTAAAGAAATCATGTGGGATGCATGGCTTGAGTCCATTCCTTTTCCAATTGGACTGTGCCTATTTACCATCGGGATTTATTTTTGGCATCAAGAAGAACTGGCGATTTCTAAACACATGCAAAAACGAGAACGTATTTATCGGGATCACCGTTTATTCGATGCACTCACCCCTTTAGCCGATGCTCATTACTTTAAAACACAGCTCAAAGCTGCAATTGAGCAGAACTTGCATGAACCCAGCGACATGTCCGTCATACTGCTAGATATGCATAATTTTAATCAGATTAATCAAACATATGGCTTTGATGAAGGCACATCTATTTTACAGCATGTTTCACAATTGATTAGCTTAAACTTACGACCACCAGCCCTGCTCTGCCGCTTCGCAGGAGATCGTTTTATTATGTTGTTACCAGAGACGAAGCTACAACAGGCTGAAAAAATGGCAGCTCAACTTGAGCGCATGCTTATGGTCAGTGCTTATTATCAACGTGATCTGTCCGCACACATTCCTTTAAAAGCACTCACGACCTGCTGTTCAGTAGGGCAATACCAAACTGCTCAGCAACTTTTGAGTGCATTAAATCAGCAATTGCTCCAAGTGAAGCAATACTACTCACCAAAGCGAGTCGCGGTATGAGCTTTGAATGCGACTACAGTTACATTCCTGCGCATCATCAATTATCTATTTTAATTGATTTAGCAGTCAGCCATGAGGTCGAACATCACGTCCTACTTAGTGGTAGCGGTATTTTCTTGGAAGATATCTTTTCAGGGCAAAAGCTGATTAGCCAGCAACAGTTACAACAAGTTTTAACAAATGCTGAGCAGTGTTTTCGCAATCAGGACATCAGTTTTTTATTCGGTCAACGCAGCCTAACCACCCCCTTTAATGACGCCATTAAATCCATGCTGTATGCATCGACCTTCGATGAGGCGCTTAGCCGTTATTTAACATTTTCCGCATCTGTTTCACCGTGGTTATGCCCTCGACTCATGTATAGTCAAAGCCATATTCATATTTATTGGTTAGATGAAAACAAGCTTGAAAATCGCTTTTTAATCGAAAGCGCAATGAGTGCAATACAAGCATTTAGCCGTCAACTGTATCAAACCAAGTTAGCATGGAAATTCGAATTTAATTTTTCTGAACCGGATTATATTGAACAATATTGGACGCATTTAGGCAGTGCTTTAGAGTTTAATCGCCCGATCAACATGATGAGCCTGCCTCGTGACTTGGTCCATGAAAAACTTCCCAATGCCTCTTCGACCTTAGCTGCAATCAGTTATCAACATGCGCTGAAAGAAATGACAGCTCAAAATATTCAACAGAGTTTTTTGCTCAGTTTGCATCAATACTTCATGCAAAATATTCAAAATAATATTCAACTTGAACAAACTGCTGATTATTTTCAAATGAGTTCTGCCACCTTAAAACGTAAACTGAAAAAGCATCAGACCCATTTTCAGGCGCAACTCGATCAAAGCCGTTTGCATACCGCCATCATTTTATATCGTGTGCATGGTTTTAAAACTGAACAGATTTCTCAGTATTTACAAATTAACGATGCCACTAATTTTCGACGTGCATTTAAACGTTGGAGTGGTTTAACAGTACAAGCGGCACAGTCCTAACCACTTATTTTCCCAAAAAATCACGGATATTCCTGTTGTAACGCCGAAATTAAAAGCCAAAAACTCATCAGCTAATCACTAAAGTCCGCATAGTCACGTTCGCTGTATTTTTCTGTTTGCGTCCAAGGTGTAGCAACATGTTGGCCAATTTTGCGCACGGTAAAGGTTTTAGCATAGCCTGAGGTCGGTTTGAGCAATTCATATTTTTGAACCAGTTGATCCTGTTCATTCCATATAATATTCAACGTTTGCCCAGCACTGCGTATTTGATAATGCGCTAACTTCGGATCACGTTGAATCAATTGTGCTCGCTTTAAAATGTCAGGATGAATCAAACTATATTCACAGCGCCAACAGTTTTTCATCCCTAGCATTTCTTGATCGACATCCTGCAATTGCACCCGCATTTTTTCATCTGGCAAAATATAAAAACGCTGAAACGGACTTTCTACGTTTGCTTGTCCGACTACATCTTTGCGCTGCATCCACTGAATTGCACTGTCAAAACTCTCATGCTCATGGGTGTCTGTTTTGGCAGATACATGAGCATTGCTATGTGTCTGGGCTTCGTCAGCATGCGTTTGAGTGTTTAAACGTTCAATCCAGATATTTTGCGCATCTCGAATCATTTTCTCACTGTATTTTTGAATGGTCGTGACCCCATTGGCATCCAACCGTTCAATCTGATAATCAATACGATATTCATCGGCCGACCATACCCATGGACTGAGCAAACTGAAAGACAATGCTAAGAACTTCATTTTGAATTTGAACGGCCGTATAAATCTTGTATCCATTAGAATCCAAACGCCTTTTTCAATTGCTCAAATACCCATGTATTTTCTTGTGTGCCTTTGAATAGATTTGAATTCTTTCCTTCAGCAAACAGCATCACATCTCCGCCACCATGTGTTTCGCTTTTCGCCAGTTGTACCCCGACTTCTTGTTTATAGTCGTCAGCAAAGGCTTGCTCGTTGCTAATACTGTCACGAATATCTAAACGCTTGCCCGTGCCATTTCCAAAAACGAGTGTCGTTCCTGTTGCTCCATTTACATCGCGGTATGGATTATGTACTTGGCCATCAGCCAGCACTTTGCTGTAAGCATTTTGCTCTTTTGCAATATTATAGTCATAGCTCAGCCCCAAAATACCTGGATTAGTCTCCGTCGTTTGACCCGTTCGTGCGGCATAACCATTAAAGGTCATCACATGGTCATGGTCTGCCGTCACTACAACCAAGGTATTGCTCAAGTCCACTTTATCCAGTGCAGTTTGAATTGCATCATTAAATGCCTTGGTTTCCTGCAATGCCCGTTTGGCATTATTGGCATGTAGTGCATGGTCAATACGCCCACCCTCAACCATCAAGAAATAGCCTTGTCCATGACTCTGTGCTTGCAGTGCATCAATCGCTTTACTGGTCATCACCGCCAGACTCGGTTCAGTCTTTATATTCTTCTTGAGTCGGTCCAAATCATAATTTAAATGCGACTGTGTGGAGAATACGCCGAAAATTTTCTGAGTATTGACCGTCTGCGCCAAATCACTTTGGCTGAAAACGGTTTGAAAACCCTGCTGTTTAACCTCTACCACTCAATCACGGCCATCCAAGCGCCCTTTGGGGTTAGAGGCTGCATCATAAGGCGTCCAGTGATTTAAGCCACCTCCCAGAAGGACATTAATGCCATCCAATAAGTTTGGATTATAAGCTTTACCTTTTGGAACAGCTTGAAGCGCAATATCGTATTGTGCATCACGATGACAAATATGTGCATAGGTTGCCGCAGGTGTGGCATGGGTGAGTTCAGTCGTCGTCACTACGCCAACCGCTTTTCCCTTCTTTTTTGCCAGTTCTAAAATACTTAACGCAGGCATCCCTGCGACTATACTACTGCCCTGTTCTGGACAACGGTTGATGGCTTTAGCTAAGCTTTTGCCATTCGGCAATTTTCCATCTTCAGGTTCGACCGCAACCGTTCCTGTTGTCATGGCAATCACTTCATTTTTATTTTTCTGCCCAGTCATATAGGCGCCCATAGAGGGAGCACTATCTGTGGTTTGACCATCCTCAGAATAGGTTTTAATCCGTGCTGCGTGCTTCATGCTGTCCATGGCCAGTTTGCCATTTTCCCCCACAGCATAAATACGACTTGCCGTCACTGTGGTTGGTCCCATGCCATCGCCTAAAAAGAATATAACGTTTTTCGTCGGCGTAAGTGTGGTTTCAGCAGCATACAAAGCACTTGAAGAAATCGACGCTGTAAGCAGAAGCTTCATGTATGGGATGGTTTTTAAAGTATGTTTCATATGGTATCCCTCTGCTATAAGCCTGTGATCTTACGAATAAGGTGATTGACCTCAATATTTTCAAGGCTACCCGAGAACTGATCTGCCCCCTGACCAATCGCACCTAAAAACACATCTGCACCACCATGCGTTTCTTTATCTTTATAGCCCGTTTGAATCACAGCTTCTTGTTGGAAATCATCCGCAGCAGTGCCCGTACACCAACCCGTTTCAGCCAAAGGATAAGTGAAACTATATTTTTCACCTTGTGGTGCCTTTGGCCCTTTTACAGGATGACAGACATCAGTGTCTTTTAAGTTCAGGACCAAGCCATCCATACGGTTTTGAGTGGGGCGTTTTTTGCCCGTACCAAAACCGATAATCGGATAAGGTTGACCATGAATATCTTGAGCAAAGCCCGCTTGATCATAGTTTTTTACCAATCCAAGCACGCTGGTTTCCTTACCTTCGACGTATTTTCCTGTGCGCTTGGCATAAGCATTTAAAACCAAGGTGTGATCATGGTCGGCCGTGATCACAATCAGTGTATTTTTAAGTTCAGGATCACTTTGTTTAAGCTTTTGAATGGTTGCTTCTAAAGCATCATTTAAGGCAATCGTGTCTTGTAATGCGCGCTTGGCATTGGTGTCATGCAGCGCATGATCTATACGCCCTCCCTCCACCATCAGGAAAAAACCTTTTTTATTTTGCGTCAGGATGTCTAAAGCAGACAGCGTCATTTGCTTGAGACTCGGCTCTGCCAAGTTTTTCTTGGTGCGATCCAAGTCGTAATTTAAATGGCTGTGATTAAATAAACCCAATAATTTTTCATTTTTCGCCAGTTGCACTTGGGAGAGTTGGTTTTCATCAAAAACCACGCGGTAGCCTGCCTTTTGCATCTCGCTAATTAGATTGCGCCCATCAGTACGTTCTCCACCTGCATCTTTAGGCAAAAATTGACGCTTACCTCCACCTAAAACCACATCGACCCCATCTTTAAGTTTGAGGTTATAGCTTTGATAAGCATCGCCTTTTGAACTCGGGACTAACTGTGATGCAATATCATTTTCAGCATCACGGTGGCAAATATGAGCATAAGTTGATGCTGGTGTGGCATGCGTGATCCGCGTAGTGGTCACAACGCCTGTCCCCCAACCCTTTGCTTTGGCTAATTCGAGTAATGTCTGTGTGTTTTGCTTATTTTTGTTTTGAGGGTTACTCGCACACTGGTTATTCCCTACTGAGTCAGGTTCAACCGCAATTGTCCCTGTCTGCATCGAGATCACCTCGTTTTTCATCTTTACACCGGTCATGTACGCGCCCATCGAAGGTGCGCTGTCCGTGACTTGTGCATCCTCAGAAAAGGTACGAACAAAGGCCGACTCAGGCAGCCGATCAATCGCCAACTGACCATCTTCACCAACAGCATAAATACGTGAAGCAGTAAGTGTGGTGATGCCCATACCATCACCCAAGAAAAAGACCACACGTTTCGGTTGTTGGACTTTTTCTTGTTGGAGCTGTTGTGCTGTATTGGCCTGTTGATTTCGCGTTATCGTCGTACTTTGACAAGCAGTAAGCAATATAGCGCTGAAACTTATACATGCCACGCTGATTGTTTTTAATTGGAATTTTTCAAGAGAACAGATCATGGCATCAACCCATCTTAATATAGCTGGACCATACACAGCGGATATTTAAGTAAGATGACACATAAATATTAATACGATTTATTAAAAGCTTTATTGCAAATAAGATACCAATAGTGGATCACTTTCATAAGTGATTTTTA
>ERZ1023513.86-NODE-86-length-12299-cov-3.896766_pt1 | contig 12299 bp, 9 predicted proteins | sample MGYA00380550_ERZ1023513 | MGnify/ENA primary metagenome ERZ1023513 (study PRJEB33173, sample SAMEA4830347) | metagenome | study: EMG produced TPA metagenomics assembly of the PRJEB25223 data set...
TTCAAATCTTCAAATCTTCAAATCTTCAAATCTTCAAATCTTCAAATCTTCAAATCTTCAAATTACCTTAATAAAAAAACAATATTTCAATCATCTTGGCCTTGCCACAACACGCCTGTGACACAGTTATTTTTCTTCATTACATTATTAACCCAGAAAAACCCAAAGCCTGAAAACCCTTACACACAGCCAATTTTTTAGGGCTTAGACTGAGGTCTCTCAACTTCTATAAATAGGGTAATTGGAATGAGTAACTTTAATACAAATGATATCAAAGAACATGCTTCAGTAATTGCTTCAGATGGTACTCAAGTTGGTAAAGTGGATCATTTAGAAGGTCAGGACAAGATTAAATTGACAAGAAGTGATGACGAGAATAATGAGCATCATCTAATTCCGATCAGCTGGGTAAGCGAAGTGAAAGATGACAGCGTGATCTTGAATAAAACAGCAGAAGATGTGCACAAAGAATGGACCACGGTATAGGCATGATCTTTGCCTGACTTATTCCGGTTTGGCTTAAATAGTCAAACTGGATGTAAGTTTAAAATAGGCAAGTCTGATCTGTTAAAGTGGTAAATGCCAGCCTGTTCGGCTGGCATTTCTTTTGTGTCATCAATCTGTTTATTTTAGTTTTATTTACTCATAGAGCAGATTAAGAACCTGCATAATTTTTTGAGCTAGATAATCTGTAGATGATAGAACGCCTAATGATTACTGAGAAAACTTATAAAATAGATCAATAAAAAAACCACCCGATCTTTTGATCGGATGGTTGTGGAGTGTTAAAGAAAATTAACTAGCTTGCTGATCTGCCTGAATCGCAGTTAAAGCAATGGTAAATACAATGTCATCGACCAGCGCACCACGTGACAGGTCATTCACCGGCTTATTCAAGCCTTGCAGCATTGGACCGACACTCACGACATTTGCTGCACGTTGTACCGCTTTATAAGTGGTATTACCGGTATTTAGGTCAGGGAAGATAAACACATTGGCACGACCAGCCACTTGTGAGTCAGGTGCTTTCTGACGGCCCACACTTTCAACTGAAGCGGCATCGTATTGCAGTGGACCATCAATCAGCAGATCAGGACGACGCTGTTTGGCAATCTCAGTCGCTTTCGCCACTTTTTCTACGTCTGCACCTGTGCCTGAAGTACCGGTAGAGTAAGAAATCATGGCAATACGTGGATCAATGCCAAAGGCTTTTGCGGAGTCAGCAGACTGAATTGCAATTTCAGCCAGTTGTTCAGCATCCGGATCTGGATTAATCGCACAGTCACCATAAACATAGACCTCATCTGGCAGCAGCATAAAGAATACTGAGGAAACCAGTGAATATTCAGGTGCTGTCTTGATCAACTGGAAAGCAGGACGAACGGTATTGGCAGTCGTATGTACTGCACCAGAAACCAGACCATCCACCTGATCAAGTGCCAGCATCATGGTGCCGAGTACGACAGTATCCTGTAACTGTTCACGCGCCTGTAATTCATTGATTTTGCCTTTACGCAGTTCAACCATTTTTTCGACATAATTCTCGCGAATCAGGTCGGGATCAATAATTTCAAGATCGTGCGGTAATTCAATATTGCGTGCTTTGGCAACTTCAACCACTTCTTCCGGTTTTGCCAATAAGATACAGTGTGCAATCCCGCGAGATTGACAGATTGCAGCTGCCTGAATGGTACGCGGCTCATCACCTTCCGGCAGCACAATACGTTTTTTCGCAGCAATCGATTTTTGTACCAATTCATGACGGAATGCAGAAGGCGAAAGACGTGGCTTGTAAGAACCATTGATTAGCTGTGCGATCCATTCTTCATTTAAGTGACTGGATACAAAACGGGTCACCTGTTCAGCGCGTTCAATATCATCACATGGAATTTCATTGCTTAAATTGGCCAGACTTTGGGCAGTTTCAAAAGTGCTGAGTGGCGTATGCAAAATAGGCAGGCCATGTTTGATTGCAGTCTGGCAGAACTCCAGTACTGCCGAATTTGGCTCATAGTGTTCAGTCAGCACCAGTCCTGCCAATGGAATGCCATTGCTGCTCGCCAGGCTACTTGCCAGCAAGACATCAATACGGTCTGATGCACTGATAATCAGCTCGCCAGCCACGAATTTATGCAATTCATGTTCAATATTGGACGCAATTAAACTGCTATGTAAGACACGGCGCTGCTTTGCTTCACCCAAGTTGACCCAGTCTGCTGAAATATGTGCTGCCAGGTCAGAAATACGTGGCACACTTAAAGTATTGCTGAATGGAACCAGACCAATGACTGGAAGCTTTTCAGAACCAATATGCGCATGGGTTTTCTGAATAGCTGCTATAAATTTGTTGGTATCACTAATCAGGCGTAAACCAGGATCAATAGTCACCGGGATCTGTGCAGAATCTTCTGGTAAGCCTTTGGTGCGCATAAATAATACGCCAGCCATACGGGTAGAAGAGGACCCACCCAGATAACGTAATTGGCTTTCAACTTTTTCAGCTGCCACTTCAGGCTGGTTGATATCAGCATTGCTGACAATAATGACTTTGGCATCTAGTGCCTGTGCCAAGGCTGCATTAAAGCTTGGCGCAAAGGTATCACGGCTATTGGGTACCAAACCTTCAACAATAATCAGGTCGTGATTTTTGGCAATCTCACGATGCAGGCGTACTGCATCTTCAAGCAATTCATCTGTTTCACCAAGATTAAAGCGCTGAATCAGACTTTCATAAGCAATCGGTTCAACGGTTTCACTTTGGGATAAATGACGATAGAGTGCTGTAGTGCGATCTGTTTCCTGACTTTTTTCCTGTGAAAAAGGTTTCACAAAACCTGCTTTTACCCCTTGGCATTCTAAAGCATATACCAAACCTAAACAGGCTGAAGTCAAGCCGACGCCTTCCCCGGTCGGCACCAATAAAATCGTTTTCATAAGTAATATCAGTCGCGCAATAATAGAAATTAGGTAAAAGGGAACCGGGCTTGCTTATGCAAGCGCAGCTTCAGGTTCAGACTTTTTTGCAGTGGCTTGCTCCACTTCATGTTCTACCACATAATGAGTTTCTTTCGCGATTCGGCCTTCTTCATCAGTTGGGACTACCCAGATTTGTGGGCCTGTACCATTATCGATCCGGCCTTCCGTACCACGTTTCAAACTGCTATTAGCGTCTTTATCCAAGTTGAAACCGAAATGTGGTAAATAAGCCATGGTTTTTTCACGGATATAAGCCGAGTTTTCACCAATACCCCCGGTAAAGAACAGACCATCAATACGTGGCAGACTACAGCTTAAAGCAGCTAAAGATTTCGCCAGACGGTAGCAGAATACTTCAATCGCAAGAGTCGCATCTTCATTGCCTTGTTCTGAGGCTTCAATCAGAGTACGCATGTCATTAGACAGGTTGTCAGACAAACCAAGCAAGCCACTTTCTTTATTGAGCATCTTGTCAATTTTATATACATCCCAGCCTAAGTTTGCAGCCAGGAAGCTATGCAAACTTGGATCGACATCACCACTACGGGTACCCATCACCACACCTTCAAGTGGCGTCAGACCCATTGAGGTATCTACACTTTGGCCATTCCATACGGCACAGGTCGAACTACCATTACCGAGATGCGCTGTTAACCAGCCACCTTGTTTGAAGCTGCCCGCAAGTTCAGAACCGCGATCTGATACATAAGCATGGCTGGTACCATGGAAACCATAACGACGTACGCCATATTCGGTATAAAGGAATTTAGGCAGGGCATAACGGTAAGCATGCCGGCATGGTTTGATGGAAAGCTGTGTCGAATACTGCGACTTGTGGCAAATCTGGGAATAAACGTTTAGTCGCTTCGATCCCGATCAGGTGAGCCGGATTGTGTAAAGGCGCAAGTGGAGTTGCTTCGCGAATTTTTTCAATAATCTCGTCAGTAATCAGTTCTGCCTTGGTCAGGCTGCCGCCATGTACCACACGGTGACCAATGGCATCCGGCTTGTAATTCGCCAGACGCTCTAAACCTACTTCTAGCGCTTTCTTATGATCTGCAAAAGGAATATGAATATCGACGGGTTCATTACCGACAGTCACACCTTTAATACGGGCATTTTCTGTGCCTAAGTTCTCAGCTAAGCCGTGAATACGGAAATTCTGTTCTTCAAGCAATAGGGCAAACTTGATTGAAGAAGAGCCACAATTAATAACTAATACTGATTTAGACACGATTGTTTACCCGATTCTAATTAAAATTCTCATCCATTTCGTTGACCTGTCTGCTGGCAAAAGCGACACAAGATAGGTCTGTGATCATGTTTTAACATGGGTTTTTTTACTGTCCTAGATAGACTTTAGCCGATTAGACTTAAGCATTATCGACCATAACGACAATAATAATTAAAATTTATCAGTTCATAGTTTTCATTTATAAATAAAATACTGTTAAAAAATGATCTATCAAACTGTAGCTTATATTTCTTAAAAATAATGTTTATTTATTCTATCTTTTAGGTATGGATATGAAGAAATTATATGCAATTTTATAAAGGTTGCATATTTACTTGAACATGTCTTTTATTCATCCCATGCATAAAAAATCAGCCTTGCGAACAAGACTGATTTTATTATCTATTTACTGGCGAATCTGGCCATCACCGAAGACTACCCATTTCTGGGAAGTCAGGCCTTCTAGGCCAACCGGGCCACGGGCATGGATCTTATCTGTCGAAATGCCGATTTCCGCACCCAGGCCATATTCAAAACCATCAGCAAAACGGGTAGAAGCATTGATCATGACTGAACTCGAATCTACACCAGCTAAAAATTCACGAGCGATGCTGTAATTCTCAGTAATGATTGAATCAGTATGATGTGAGCCATATTTATTGATATGTTCGATGGCTTCCTCAACACCCGATACGATTTTAACTGCCAGAATCGGGCCTAGATACTCGGTGTACCAGTCTTCCTCTGTTGCTGCGACTACCTGATTGCCCAAGATACGCTGGGTTTCACGACAACCACGAAGCTCTACCTGTTTTTCCTGATACAGCTCAGCAATTCGAGGCAGGAAATCTTCAGCCACTTTCTCATCAACCAGCAAAGTTTCCATGGCATTACATACGCCATAACGATGTGTTTTGGCATTCAAAGCAATGGGCAGTGCTTTAAGCAGATCAGCCTGTGCTTCAACATAAACATGACAATTCCCGTCTAAATGTTTAATTACAGGTACACGTGCTTCTTCAGTAATGCGTTCAATTAAGCCTTTGCCACCACGCGGTACGATCACATCGACATATTCAGTCAGGGTAATCAGCTGGCCAACCGCAGCACGGTCAGTCGTATTGATCACCTGAACTGACGCTTCAGGTAAACCTGCCACTTTCAAGCCATGCTGGATGGCAGTCGCAATGGCCTGGTTAGATTCCAGAGCTTCTGAACCGCCACGCAGAATAATCGCATTTCCGGATTTCAATGCCAGTGAAGCAGCTTCCAGAGTTACATTGGGACGTGATTCATAAATCATGCCCACTACGCCTAAAGGAACACGCATCTTGCCAAGCTGAATGCCTGTAGGACGGTAAGCCATATCGGTAATTTCACCAATTGGATCTTTCAGGCTGATCACATCTTTCAGGCCCTGTAACATACCTTTAAAGCGTGCGGGGTTGAGTTCTAAGCGATCAAGCAGGGCACTATCCAGATTGTTCTGGTGAGCTTTATTCATATCAATCTGGTTAGCAGCCAGAATAGCAGCCTGACTGTTTTCTAAAGCGGTATAAATTGCTGACAATGCGCTGTTTTTAGTTTGGGTAGACGCACGAGCCAAAATGCGAGAAGCCTGGCGTGCCTGCTGTCCTACCGTTTGCATATATTGTTCAATAGACTCTTGCATAGCGGTTCAATCACTTAGAAATTTCACTTTGATATTAACAGTCTGATGCCGGACAATGAAGCCCATCACTTAAAAATCATAAGCTTTTCATTGTTTCTAAACATTTTGAAATTGTTTTATCTTTAAAAGCAGATAAGTGGTTGTCGAATCAGTTGCTTGTGAAAAGCCGCTCTGTATAGAATGAAATGTAGCGACATAGATGTCATTGATATAATTACTACAGCGCAGGATGCGTGTTCAGGATAATCGGAATGATCCTGAAGCATAAGATCTGTAAATAATGACTTGCACAATAAAAATAAGGCGAGGACGGAGGAAAGGAATATGAATTCCATTATCAAGATGGATGCCCAGGCATTGGACCAACATAGCCATTACGGGTTTTTTGATCTTTAGGATAAGCACAGTTTCAAGCAACCAGCACGTACGACATGGATCGATGGCTGGAAAATCGAGTATATGGCCATTGCGCGTCCTGATACTTTGCATATGCGCCCAATGGTGATTATTGGGGGGGCTTTTCAGAACTTTAATTCTTACAAATATTGTGTAGAACAGTTATTTGATGCGGGACCTATTATTTTAATTGATTTACCTTCCATGGGGGCCAACCAGCAAATTACTAACGTCGATACCGGCTTATCTGCAGGAACACTTGAACTGGAAGATCTGGCAGCGATGCTAGGCCAATGGCTGGAGCAGATGCAACTGCCTAAGGTGGCTATTCTAGGGATGTCTTTAGGTTCAGTGGTTGCTTCCTGTCTGGCAGATCAGCGTCCTGAACTGGTAGACCGTATGATTTTGATGGGTGTGATGCAGAAAACCCGCAAAAGCTGGCGCATGCTGCTGGAAGAATCTTTGCATTTAATGAAAGAACAGCGCATGGATGAATTCGGCCAAGCGGTGATTCTGTATCTGGTCAATCATGCACGTTTAAAAGAAACCCGCATGTCGCCAACGGCCAAACGACTGTTCTTTAAACAGATGTCAGAATTTACAGCGACAGAACAAGACCGCTATGACATCAACTGTAACCGTCTTTTAAGACTGACCAATGTACCGATTCCTCAATGTAAGGTTCTAGTCGCATGCGGGCAATATGACAGCTTTACCTTGCCGCATGAAAATGCCAATTTTGCCCTGCAATGTCCAAATATGCAGTATGTGCAGATTGCTTCTGCAGATCATGTACCTCAGTTACAGCGCCGTAAAGAAACCATGCATCTATTTGCAACTTTCCTGCGTGATGAGCCGGTTGATCAACTCGAAGGTATTATCCCGTTCACCCGTGAACAGATGCAGCAGATCGAACGACGTGGGGAAGAGCGGATTACGGTTCAAGATCCACAGCGTTATTTAAGTCATCGTCATTCTGATCTGGTATTCAAGGCAGAAATTGTCGATATGAATTTCTTTGGGGTGTTGCTGGAATTGGAACCTGGATTAACCGATCAGGCAGCCGCATATCCACGTGATCTGGCTTTGCATCTGGAAGATGAAGAAGGCGAATTCAAGATTGAATGTTTGATCTTTGAACATGATGACACCCAGTTACGTGCCTTGTTCAAGCATGGCAGTTTCGATGTGGCAGAGCGTTTAGTACGTTTTGTCCAGAAAGAGAAAGCACTGCAACAGGGAGCAGTATTCGATGCAGTCATCTAAGACAATAAAATTCATAAAAAAACAGCGTAATTAAACGCTGTTTTTTTTCACTGCATGAATCATCCAGACTAAATCTCCCAAATGTTCATCCTGTTCATAATGAGGATTCTGCTGTCGAGGTTCTGCAAAATAACGTTGTGGTTGTTCGACCTCCACCTGCATAAACCCAGCTTGCTGAAAAAACTGCTGTAGTTCTTGGGGTGATTTAAAATGAAAGGTGAATGCACTGCGTGACATGAATTTTAGCAGACGGCTACAAGCCCAGATAAAGCTTGCCAGTTTATTTTTGACTGGTTCAGGATAAATATCACTGAGATAATGCACTTCACTAAAGCCTTGACCATATTCGGTAATGCCTTTGAGTAAGGTAAACAGCATTTTTTGATCAAAGTAATTGATCAGGCCTTCACTAATAATAATGAGAGGTTGCTGCAGGTCAAAGACTTTAAAAATATTCGCCAGTTCTGCACTAAAAATATCGGCACTCAATACTTCCGGGGCATCCTGATCAATCTGCTGCAAGGCGTTGGTTTTGATCCTGGCCATATCGGGCAGATCCAGCTCCCGATAATTAATCCCGGGAAATTTCTGTCTAAAATTCCAGCTGCGTGGGGATAAGCCACTGGCAATTTCCAGTACCTGTAATTGAGGATATTCACTAATTAACTGACCTAGGTGTTCGTCAATCATTTGATGACGCTGTTTCAGGGTGGTGCGCATACTGCCGCCTACATGACGTTCAGCCCATGACTCCAGCGGATGAACCAGTTTGGCAAGGAATTTACCTTTAGAGGTAGCAAATACCGGATGCGAAATCCCCATTTTGTACCAGATATAGCCGGTATAGTGTGCGGTAAAAGAAATATGGCGGTGTTGCGAAAGAGATTCTGTCATGTCGTCCTGACCTTATTGTTGTTTTAATTCAATGCTGCTGATCAATATAGCAGTCTTTTCAACATGATAATAAAAAAGGAACACCTTGTCGTGTTCCTTTGTCGCATTCAGATCATTTAAGAACTAGAGAACCTGATCTTTAAACTGGCTAATTTCATCACAGATCTGGCGCCATTCATCTCCAAGATCCAGCTCAGTGCCGATCTGAATCTCTGGAATTTTTCCGCGCATACGTTCCAGACGCTGCTGATTGGGCAATGGCAGATCCTGAATGCCTTCAAGTGCGATACACTGTGCTGCGCGATCATTGCAGACCAATCCCATATCACAACCTGCTTTCAATGCCGCCTGAATACGGGCATCGGCACCGCCAGCCACACAGGCAGCCTGCATGCTTAAATCATCCGAGAACAGTACGCCGTCGAATACAAGCTCTTGACGTAACACTTTCTGAATCCAGAATTCTGAAAAACCGGCTGGATTTGGATCTATCTGACTATAGATGACATGGGCAGGCATAAGCGCATCCAGTTGGGATTGTAACTGGATAAAAGTCTGCATATCCTTTTGCTGGATTTCTTCATAGCTGCGCATATCAATGGCAGCGGCCACATGCGAATCGGCCTTAACCGAACCATGTCCCGGGAAATGCTTACCGGTCGAAGCCATGCCAGCACGTTTCATACCTTTCAGAAAAGCACCAGCCAGTGGAATAATATCCTGAATATTTTTGGCAAAGCTACGGTCGCCAATCACATCACTAATATCATTCAGATCTAGTACAGGCGCAAAACTGAAGTCAATTCCGACAGCCAGTACTTCAGTCGCCATCAACCAGCCACATTTCTCGGCCAGTTCCAGCGCTTTTTCACGATCCGTCTGATAAAGCTCACCAAATTTGCCCATGGCAGGCAGCAGGGTAAAGCCCTGTTTCAGGCGCTGTACCCGGCCACCTTCCTGATCCACTGCAATCAGAATGTCTGAACGAACCTGACGCATATGATCAGTCAAAGCGCGGACTTGGGCAGGAGATTCAATATTGCGACCGAATAAAATCACACCACCGACTTGTGGTGCACCCAAGAGTTCAATATCTTCTTGAGTAAGGGTAGTGCCTGCGATGTCGAGCATCAATGCGCCAATCATATGCGGAATCCATTTTAGAATTTTCGGGGAAAACAATACCTGAATTCTGCAATGATTTGCTACACTTTGTCAGCACAGAATATGATAAAACTACACGACATAAACATATTAAGTTGTTTAAGATGCTGAATACTTTAAGTTCTGCTCGAAAAGCAACACGGTCAAATTGGTCTTGAGGCCAAGGAAGTACGAATTATTTATGAAATTTCAAACAATAGCTTGTGCAGTTGCGATTGCGACAGGCGGATTATTTTTTACCCATGTGGTGAATGATGCAATTGCAGCTGATGGTAAAGAAGTAGTCAGCAAAGCAGTGCTTCAACCTTCTCAAGAACAGGCATTGGTATCCCGACAACTGGCAACTCTCGTTGATCGCCAACATTATTTGAATATGCGTCTGGATGCTCAGACTTCACAGCGTATCTTTGATTTTTATATTGACAGTCTGGATGCAGATCACAGTCTTTTTCTGGCATCTGAAATAGAAGATTATAAAAAACGCTATGGCGCTACTTTCGGTGCCAATCTGAAAGCTGGTAATTTGTCTGGCCCTTATGAAATTCATGCACAGTATCGTGAGCGTTTAGCCCAGTTCTATACCTTTATGCTGGAAGAACTGAAAAAACCGCAAAACCTGAATCAGAAGAATGTATATATCGAAACGGATCGCGAAAAGGCGCCGTTCTTTAAAACTCAGGCTGAACAACGTGCTCATTGGTCAAAAATGCTGGTTTCTCAGCTGATTAACCTGACGATCAGTAAGGAAGAAGAGCAAGCTAAGCAGAATGCACTCAAAGCCAATCCAGAACTGGCAAATGGCCAGGATCTGACTGGGCCGGAAGATTTAACACCTGCTCAAACTCTGACTAAGCGTTATACCCGTCAGTTAGAACGTCTTAGCCGGATCAAGAGCGATGATGTACTGGACAAAACCCTCAACGCGATGATGCTGACTTATGATCCGCACAGTAATTATTTCCCGCCTGTAGATGCGATGGAGCTGAATCGTCAGACTACATTGCAGCTGGAAGGGATTGGGGTGTCGATTCGTCCGGAACGTGGTAATGAAGATTACACCAAGATTGAAACCATTGTAGAAGGTGGGCCTGCCAGCAAATCAGGACAGGTAAAATCAGGTGACCGTATTGTTGGCGTTGCTCAAGACGGCGAACAGATGGTTGATGTAATCGGCTGGTCGAGCAATGAAATTGTTGGTCTGATTCGTGGTAAGCGTGGCACCAAAGTAACGCTGAAGTTATTAGGCCCAGGTGCGACCATGGGACAGGCGCGTAATGTCAGTCTTGTACGCGATGTGATTCAGGAAGAAGATGCCGGGGTTAGAACCCGTACCGTTGAAATCCAGCGTGATGGTAAAAAATATCAGTACGGTGTGATTGAAATTCCATCTTTTTATCTGAACTATCGTGCCCGTCGTGCAGGTACCGACTATCGTTCCGTATCAGAAGATACCAACAAAGCTCTGAAAGAACTCGCTGCGAAGAATGTTGCCGGTATTATTGTAGACTTGCGTAATAACCCGGGTGGTTCACTTGAAGAAGTGGCACGCATGCTGGGACAGGTGATCAAATCGGGTCCAGTAGTTCAGATTCGTGATGGTAACGGTAATGTCAGCGTCTTTGAAGATGATGATGGTGGTGCACAAACCTATGCCGGTCCATTGGCAGTAATGGTGAACCTGGCTTCTGCATCTGCAAGTGAAATTTATTCAGCAGCAATTCAGGATTATGAACGCGGCATCGTGATTGGTAGTACCACAACGGGTAAAGGAACTGCACAGGTTCAGCTGGATAGCTTGGCGCATGGTCAGGCAACGCTGACTCAGCGTAAGTTCTACCGCGTGACCGGTGGCAGTACCCAAAACAAGGGTGTGATTCCGGATATCAAGCTGGTCGACATCTATAACGAAGAGTTTGGTGAACGTAAGGCTAAAAATGCCCTAGAGTGGGATACGATTCCAACTGCACCATTTAAACGTGAAGGTGTGGTACAGAAATATGTACCGGAACTGGCCAAGTTATCTCAGCAACGTGTCGCTCAGAACCCTCAGTTCAAGTATTTGGAACAGCGTACAGCGGCTATGAAAAAAGTCGAAGACCAAAAACGTGTAGTTTTGGATCTGGAACAGCGTAAAGCTGAGTTGCTGGATATTGAGCGTAAAGCTTTAGAAGCTGAAAATGCCCGCCGTGCTGCAACCGGTTTGAAACCTTATCCGAACTGGGAAAGTTATCAGGCTTCTCTGGATGCTATGGTTGAAGCTCGGGCGAAAATGAAAGCCAAAGAGCGTCCGGCATTACCGGAAGAAGAAGCTTTTGTACTGGAAGCCGCACATGTCTTGGCTGACTATGCTCAAGCACAGTCAAAACAGTAACTTTCACATAAAATAATGTAATTTCTAAAAACAGCCTATTTCGATAGGCTGTTTTTTTATGCAAATAAAATGCAATATCAATTAAATATAAAGTGCTATGTAACTAAATAAAAAAGAAAAATTTGTGATTTATGTCGAATAAAAAAGCTGGAATATTAAATTTAATCAATTGATAAAATCTTAAAGACTTCTAATATATAAGCTGAATTTTTTATTTTATCGATTCAGGGCAATTTTTAACTCCACTCCAGCTACTGAATAGATAAAAATATTGCAATAAATTTTGTATATAGCTTCAAGTTTGAAGCAGCCGGGATGAACTCTGA
>ERZ1023513.87-NODE-87-length-12195-cov-3.979407_pt1 | contig 12195 bp, 10 predicted proteins | sample MGYA00380550_ERZ1023513 | MGnify/ENA primary metagenome ERZ1023513 (study PRJEB33173, sample SAMEA4830347) | metagenome | study: EMG produced TPA metagenomics assembly of the PRJEB25223 data set...
CTGTGTTCGCTACAATAATGAATATAGAGAAGAAAAACTGAGATTTTTACTTTGAAGGTTCGCCGTATTCCGATTGCATTACGTCTGTTTTTGACTGTTTTATTGACCACCCTGGTAATTACCACGGTGAGTCTGGGCGTATTGCATCTGAATATGCAGCGCAACTTTACCCGCTATGTGGCGGATGTAGAAATGCAGAAGCTGGATCATGTGATCGAGAATCTGGCTGATGTCTATACGGTATATGAAGACTGGGGTAACGCCATTCAGGCGCAGATTCTGCAAATCGAAGGTGAAGCTGCACCGGATGATTATGACCGTTTATCGCGCTGGTGGTTGCGCCGTCAGTATGATATTGCCTTGCAGCAGCGTTACTTTCAGGAGCAAACTTTAGCCACTGTAGCGCCTTCAAGTATGGTCGAGCCAAATCTGACACCGCGCTCAGTCAATGAAGAAGAATTGCGTATTCTGGCGTCTAACTTGCCATCACAATTCCAGCCCTTTGAAGGTTTAAGATTTCCACTTAGCTCCAATCAGAACCTGTTTAGAACTGACCGTAAAGACAATAATGGCGGTCAACAGCCAGTCCAGCAGCCTACTGGCAAGAAGCAGTTCATCCAGATGCCAGACCGTCTGGGTCTGAGTTCACGCCTGTCACTCTATGACGCCAAACGTCGTTTTGTAGTAGGCGAAGCATCAGATGAGCAGATTTCCTATCGTCCGATCATGGTTGAAAATCAGGTGGTCGGTTATTTGGGTTTGAAACCGGTTTTAGACCAAGATGATGCTTTAAGTATTAATTTCTTTAGTAATCAGAAACGTTACCTATTTTTAGTTTATGGTTTAAGTATTCTAGCCAGTCTGATTGCTGCATTATTGCTGGCAACTTATTTTAAAAAACCGATTCAGCGTTTGTTGAATGGAACACGTGAATTGACTCGTGGTAATTATCAGCATCAGGTAAAAGTGAAACGTAATGATGAGCTGGGTGATCTGTCTAATGAACTGAATCAACTGGCAGTGATTCTGGATCAGCATGAAACTTCACGCCGTCAGTGGGTAGCAGATACTTCACATGAACTGAAAACTCCGCTGGCAGTCTTGCAGGCACAAATTGAAGCGATGCAGGATGGAATCCGTAAACCGACACCAGAGCATTTTGCATCGATGTTGGCACAGGTAACCAGCCTGAAAAAACTGACCCAGGATCTGGCAGCTCTAGCACAAGCGGATGCCCAGCAATTACAGTTTTATTATGCAACTGTTAATCCGTGGGATGTGGTGCAGCAGGAATTAATGAACTTTCAGCCTAAATTTGAACAGGCTGACCTGAAAGTGACTGTTGAAGGTGACGGTGCTGAAGTTGATCTGGATCTGGACCGTTTCAAGCAGATCGTAGCCAACCTGCTCAGCAACAGTATTCGTTATACAGAAGCCGGTGGCCAGGTACATATTCATACCGAACAGAATGAGAAAGAATGGACCTTATATGTCGATGACAGTCCATTCGGTCTGACTGATGAGCAGCTGACTCGCATTGGTGAACGTTTCTATCGTGTCGATGATTCGCGTACTCGTGCCACCGGTGGGACAGGCTTAGGTCTGGCCTTATCTTGTAAAATTACTCAGGCTATGGGTGGTAGCTTAAGCTTTGCACATTCACCATTAGGTGGTTTACGATGCAAACTAAGTTTTCCTAAGCAATTGAAACCATAAAGGAAAATATATTCATGAAACATATCATGCTGGTTGAAGACGAAGTCGAACTTGCCCTGTTGGTGCGAGATTATCTAGAGGCTGCTGGTTTTGAAGTCAGCGTGTTTCATGATGGGCAAGAAGCATATAATAGTTTTACCCTGCGTAAACCGAGCCTGATGATCTTGGACTTGATGGTGCCGCGTATGGATGGTCTGACCATTTGCCGTAAAGTGCGTGAACAGTCAGACTTGCCGATCATTATGGTGACTGCGCGTACCGAAGAAATTGACCGTGTACTGGGTCTGAATATGGGCGCGGATGACTATATCTGTAAGCCATTTAGTCCAAAAGAACTGGTTGCCCGTGTACAGGCCGTATTACGCCGTTTAGACCGTAAAGCTGAGCCGGAAAGCAATGATTTATTCCGTATGGATAAATCACAACAGCGTATCTGGTATCAGCAAAAAGCCTTGAACTTGCCCCCGACTGAATTCCGTTTGCTAGAGCTGTTCCTGGAGCATGTCGGCCAAGTGTATTCACGAGCACAATTACTAGATCATATCAATCCGGACAGTTTTGACGTGGCAGACCGTGTGATTGATAGTCATATCAAAAACCTGCGTCGTAAAATTTCAGATGCGGCAGAAACCGGAAACAGTCATGAGTGGATTCAGGCTGTTTATGGTGTAGGGTATCGTTTTGAATATCCTGAGGACTAATATTCGAATTAATTAGAGAAAAGCGGATAGACTTATTGGTTTGTTCGCTTTTTTTTGTTTCTGCAAATGATCAATATAAGAGAGTCAAAATAATGAAAATTATCATTCGGGATGAACGGCTAGAAGATATTCCAGCCATTGCTGAATTGACCCGAGCGGCTTTTCAAAATGCTGACCATTCAAGTCATACTGAACAATTTATTGTCAATGCTTTACGTAAGCATGGGCAGTTAACGATTTCTCTAGTTGCACTTGAACATAACCAGCTGGTAGGCCATGTGGCTATTTCACCTGTTAGTATCTCTTCAGGTGAAACTGGCTGGTACGGTCTTGGCCCAATTTCGGTATTACCTGCAAAGCAAGGACAGGGAATCGGCACTTTACTTCTGCAAGCAGCTTTAGATCGCTTGCAAAATTTGGGTGCTGAAGGATGTGTAGTGCTCGGTGATTCTCAATATTATGGTCGTTTCGGGTTTAAGGCCTTTTCAGAACTTTACCTCAAGGATGTTCCACCAGAATATTTTCAAGTCATTGCATTTAATGGATCTATTCCACATGGAGAAGTGGTCTACCATGAGGCGTTTAATGCAACGCAATAATTCATCAAAAAAGAGCCGTTTCTATTTATGAAGGTATGGAGTTTTAAAATATAAATACCTTTTTACTAGCATCTATTATGAAATCAATTATTTATATTTCTTTTTATCTTAGTAGATATAAAAAAATAAAAGTTTAATAATTAATAACTTAAATTTATGTATTAGTTGATTAGTTGGATACCCGCTACAATTCGGTTTTTTATTCATCATGAGAGCGTGTCTTGGAGAGTGAAACACCGCAACTACAGCGTCGTTTGAAGAATCGTCATATCCAGCTGATCGCTATGGGCGGGGCCATTGGAACCGGATTATTCTTGGGGTCCGCACAGATTATTCAGTCCGCAGGACCTTCCATTATTCTGGGCTATTTGATTGGTGGTTTGATTGCATTCCTGATTATGCGCCAGTTAGGCGAGATGATTGTGCATGAGCCTGTGACTGGTTCATTCAGTTATTTTGCATTTAAATACTGGGGTAAATTTCCAGGCTTTTTAACCGGCTGGAATTACTGGATTTTATATATTCTGGTCGCAATGACAGAGCTGACCGCCATTGGCAAATATATCAATTACTGGTGGCCACATATTCCAGCCTGGGTATCTGTACTCATTTTCTTTTTGGCGGTAACCCTTGCCAATCTGGCCAATGTCAAAATTTATGGTGAGTCTGAATTCTGGCTATCGATGATTAAAGTCTTTGCCATCATTGTAATGATTATCTTTGGCATATATTTACTCCTCACTGCTGATGCAACTTCAACCGCTTCGATCAGCAATTTATGGATTCATGGTGGATTTTTTCCGAATGGCTTTGATGGGCTGTTTTATATGCTCGCCTTTATGATGTTTGCTTTTGGCGGCATTGAGCTGATTAGTATGGCAGCGGCAGAAACCGAAAATCCTGACAAGAACATTCCACGTGCCGTGAATCAAACTGTGATTCGGGTATTTTTATTTTATATCTGTTCGCTTGCCGTATTACTTTCACTTGTACCATGGAATCAGCTGAATTTAGGCGATTTAGATCATAGTCCATTTGTAATGATTTTCAGCCAGATGGGGATTGAATGGGCTGCACATTTACTGAATTTTATTATTTTAACTGCCTCACTTTCAGTCTGTAATAGTGGCATGTATGCCAATAGCCGTATGTTGATGGGGCTGGCTCAACAAGGGAATGCACCACAATTATTTAAGAGCGTAAATAAACATGGTGTGCCTGTGGCTGCGGTATTGTTCTCAGCATTTTTGATCTTTGGCTGTGTGATCCTGAATTACTTTGTGCCTGAAAAAGCGTTGAGTTACCTGATTTATATTGTAGTAGCAGCTGCGGTATTGAACTGGATGATGATCAGTTTGATTCATTTGAAATTTAGACAAACCATCAAACGAAAGGGGATTCAAACCAGATTCCCAGCGATCTTTGCGCCGTTTAGTAACTATTTTGTTTTAGCTTTTATGCTGATGATTTTATACATCATGTGGACGCAAGGCTTTATGTTGTCAGTGTTGATGTTGCCGGTGTGGATTGCGGTGTTGTTTGGCGTGTTTAAGTTTCTGAATAAAAGGAATGCTTAGGCCTAAAATCTCCAATCAGAAGAAGCCCGACCAGAAATGATAGGGCTTTTTTTCATATTGTCGCAATATCTAAAGCTTCTAGATGAGTTAAGGTTTATTTTGATCTTAGTGGCAGAATATACTGAATACAGTCTTTAAGGTCATTTCCCAATAAAGGAAAGATGGTCCAAGCATGAAGCAGTTGCTGTTTATGAAAACCTGTTTTTTCTAATACTTGTCTTGACGCTAAATGTTCAGTAGCGCAAAAGGTTTCAATTTTCGTCAGTTTTTGGCTTTGTTTTAGAAATTGGATTACCGAAGTCATCGCTTCACACATAAAACCTTGTCCCTGATAAGGAGTTCCAAGTCCGAAGAGAATTTCTCCAATGTCATGCCTTTGTATAAAGATCAAAATACCCGTAGGTTGCTGAGTTAAATGATCTGCAATAATTCACATAAACTCAGGGTCTGAGTCTTCCCACTTTTGTTCCGCCCAGTTTTCTAAAGTTTGTCGAGTTTGAGTTTGATTCCGATGTGGATGTCTTTGCAAATATTTTGATGCTGCTAGATCGCTAAAATAGTTTTGAAATAAATTGATTTCATCACCACAGTGGTAGGAGCAAAGAATTAAACGCTTTGTCTTTAATGTTATTGGTTTGATCTTAGTCATCGGTGGTATCTGCACTTATTTTTCTAATGTTCGTAATAATTCAATTCGTACTTTTTCTGCTTTCTTTAATTTCGATATTACTAATTCATAAGAATTCTGTACTAGATCCTTAACCAGAGATTCATCCAGTTCATTATCTTCATACACTGAAATCCAGTGTTGTTTATTCATATGCCAGCCCGCATGGATATAAGAATAAGTATCTCGCAGCATAGCACCATGATCAGGCGCTACTTTTAAATTAATGACAGCTTTGCCTTGAAGATAGAACTGAAGCATAAAGACTTTATCTAGCACCTTGAATACATCACAACCTTCACCGAAAGACTGAGTCACAGTGACTTCAGGTAAACTTAGCGCTATCTGTGCTGAGATTTGATGTAAGGTCATAAGTTACGAATAAATCAAAATAAAACTGTGGATAATGCTTAAATTATCCACAGTTTTTGGTCGTCTTGTGAATAAATTAAGATGAACAACTCACCATGACTTCAGGCACATCACTCGGCAATGGCCCTAGATCTTCAGGGTGTTCCAGATTTCGCTGTTTTAAATAAGGCTGACTTAATAATTTAAACAGGCGATCGACTTCGGAAAAATCATCCCGCTCAGCCAGTTCAATTGCTTTCTGTGCCATATGATTGCGCAGGATATAGTGCGGATTGACGAGCTGCATGGCTGCATCTAATTCTTCAATATCCTGATGGTCACGGATCGCTTCGTATTGAGTCAGGAATGCTTCAAACTGACGGCGATCCAAACACTCATCCTTAATTGCTTCATATTCATGATTTTGCAGGCGAATAAAGTTTTGCGTATAGTCGAGTTGCTCACTTTGCAAGATTCTGAGAAAAGCCATGGCGCAGTCAAAGCTGTCTTTGTGAAAATTCGGTAAGCCCATTTTCTGGTTTAGGCCATGCTTATAATGTTCCAGGAAGGTCGGTTCATAATGTTCCAGACATTGGGCCAGATCCTGTTTCCATTGTTCTTCATCATAGTTTTCAGGACATAATGGAATCAGGTTATTCAGCCACATCCACAAGTTCCAGTGGCCGATGCTTGGTTGCTGCTGATAAGTATAACGACCCTGATAATCCGAGTGGTTATTAATCCAGTTGGGACGGAACCGCTCCATAAACCCATAAGGACCAAAGTCTAGCGTTGAACCGGTAATATTCAGGTTGTCGGTGTTCATGACACCATGCGCAAATCCGACCAGTTGCCATTTGGCGATCATGACTGCAGTACACTGAATGACTTGAGTGGCAAATGCCAGAATAGGCTGTTCTGCTTGCAGACATTGCGGATAATGCCATTCCATACATTTTTGTGTGAATACAGGCAGCAAGTCTGGCTGATACTGATTGATCCATTCAAAATGTCCAAACCGGATATGACAGTCAGACGTCCGTAATAGCATCGCGCCCGGTTCCAGTTTTTCACGCTGTACGCCTTGAGCGGAAGAGGTAAAGCCGACAGCATTACTGGATTCTACACCTAGCGCATTTAAGGCATGTCCGGCCAGATATTCCCGAATTACCGAGCGTAACACTGCGCGACCATCTCCCATACGTGAATAAGGCGTTGCGCCTGCACCTTTTAAATGCAGGTCAATGGTTTGATGATCTTTATCCAGAATCTGGGCGATCAGTAAACCGCGTCCATCACCCAATTGACCTGCCCATTGACCAAACTGATGGCCGGCATACACCATGGCCAAAGGTTCAAATTCGGCAAAGGTTTTTTGACCATTACAGATTTCGCCCCATTGTGCTTTATCTTCCTCAGACCATTGCAAATGATCAGCAAGCGCAGCATTAAAATGTCCCGCTTTAGCACCTTTTAAAGGTAGCGGAGGCTGATGATGGTAAAGGAGAGGAGGGAGAGTCTGATATCGAGAATTAAAATACATAGCAGTCAAAATATTTAGGCAATAAAAGCAATATAACAAAGATCTCTGTTTAAAACTGTTGTAAAAGGGAAGTATAAGTAAGATGAGTAGAAATAAAAAAAGCCCCTGATTTCAGGAGCTTTTTTGAGAATTCAAGTCTTATTGAGAGACAGGCGCTTTTTTCAAATTACGCACTAACAGATTCAGTGTTTCACGATGATGAGAAAGACGCTGTTCAACCAGTTGGAATTCAACTTTAAGCTTGTCATCCATCTGATGAATCTTTTCTGCCACAGCAGCTTTTTTCACCTGAATTTCCTGTTCTTTAAGTTTGGCCCAGTCATTCAATGTTTGAGTAAAGGCTTCATATTCTTGAGCAATCTTACTTTTCACATTGATAATGTCTTCATTGACATTATGGCCATATACTGCCAGATCCTGCTCGGCATATTTAAACTTCATTGCCAGTTCAGCTTTTTTAATATTAAAGCTTGGAATACGGCGCAGATTTTTAGCCAGACTCAGTTTAGAGCAAGTCCAGATTAACCATTTGGTTGGGTCATATTGCCACCATTTCACGCCATTACGGTAATCGTACTGGAAAATGTGATGGTAGTTATGATAACCCTCACCCCAAGTAGCAATCGCTAACCAGAAGTTGTCACGTGCAGTGTTTTCATCCGTATAAGGACGTGAACCCCACATATGGCAGAGTGAGTTAATGAAGAAGGTCACGTGATGGCTGAGGATTAAACGAACCAGACCACCCAATAACAATACACCCCAGACATCGCCTACAGCCCAGCCGATTGGCAACAGGATTGCAGCATGTACTGCAATTACTAGAGGCACATAGTATTTGTGCTGGAACATAACGACTTTGTCGTTTTGCAGGTCTGGTGCATTCTTATAGTTTGGCTCTGCAGCAGGATAGTCACGCAGCATCCAGCCCAGGTGTGCATACCAGAAGCCGTTATTAATTGAATATGGGTCTTTTTCCACGTCATCGACATGACGGTGATGGGTACGGTGACCTGAACCCCAGTACAGAATACTGTTCTGCACCGCAAAGGTACCCATGATCATTAAAATGATTTTTAAAGGTAAAGTCGCTTCATAAGCACGATGTGCCCAAAGACGATGATAGCCCGCTGTAATCCCCAGGCTGCTAACGCCGAGCAAAACAAACATACTGATCCAAGCGGCAAGGCTAAAATCATAGTGATACGCATATAACGGAATCGCGATAACAGCTACAATGGGTAAAACTACCAGAGCAAACACAGCGACCCAGTTAATTGGGGCTTGAGGTAGGGGAGCATTCATCTCCAACAGCACTCCTGGAACCTGGGAAGGTATAACAAAAAACAGAGGCCGCTATTGTCTATTTTAACAGCGGTTAATTCATTCATATTAGCATGCCCCCTAGGGCATCACTAGCATTATTGTACGGTTGTACTGTACTTATCGGTAACAGAATAAATAGGAGGGAAACTACCATTTTCGCGGGCTAGACAGGCTCTGATTTCCGAGTAAATCACTGAGGTTTTTGAAGCTTTTAATCAAATTTATTTTCTGAAAATGAGTCAAATGAATGTTCATTTTTTCTACTAGATTGCAGAGAAATAAATTTGTAAACAATCCCGTCATTTAAAGTTAAACAAGATTACAGTCATGGATTTTTCTTTAAATTGTTTTTCAAGGTTTAAACAAAAATGATCTATGTATAGAATCTTGCATTTTGGATTATTTAAAGATGTTGCATCATTAACTTCGGATAATCGGTAATGAGACCCTGAATACCCCAGTCGCGTAATTCTCTGGCACGATTAACATCATTTACGGTCCAGACGCTGATAGTGAGTTCGGCAGCTTGTGTGGCTTGAATAATATCTTTGCTAGCCAGTTCATTCATCCAGCCAATCTGGCAGCATCCAAGTTCTAAAGCTTGATCAATCGCCTGATATTTCACATCTGTTTCAATCAGAAGGCCGCGTTTTAAACTGGAATTTTGCTGTTGCAAAGCCTGATGAATTTTTGGATCAAAACTGGTAATCACGACTGAATGCTCATAACCCTGTAACTGCTGTTCAAGCTCAAGCGTGATTTTTTCGGCATCTGCCTGGCTCGTTACACTTTTGACTTCAACTTCAATATGATCAAAGTTATGAATCACGGTTAGGGTTTGATCCAGCATGGGAGTGGCTTCGACCTTTTTCCATTCTGACCATTTCACTGCGTGGTTATATTGACTGAGATCCTGACGGCTACATTCGTAGAGGGGTTTTTGCAAACCGGTAGTGCGTACAAAGTTATCATCATGCATGATGATCAGGGCATTATCTTTAAGCTGGCGTACGTCAAATTCGACTGCGCGAATCCCGATATCCTGAATATATTGAAAACCGCCTAGTGTATTTTCAGGCGCTTCCCCACGCGCACCGCGATGTCCGATTATGCGCATGCTGCGATAACCTGAAAAAGTGAAGATGAAAACATAATGATGAAGAGTTGTGACAGGAGTATTGCAATATTCTGCGCCTGAAACACTTTGTTGCAAATACCGTTGGCGCAGAATTTTCCGTGCAATTAAATATATTTTAGTGGATTTATTGATCAATGGTCTCATTGATATTTTTTTGCCATAACACCTCAGAACCACCTTCAGCGCGTTGCAAGGTGCGTGAAGCCACAAACAGCCAGTCAGATAGGCGATTTAATAGCTGCAGGGAAGTCGCCTGAATATTCTGGTCGCGTGAGTGAACCGACATCACGCTGCGCTCTGCACGACGGCATACAGCACGAGCTTGATGTGCATAACTGCATGCCAATGTACCTGCAGGTAAAATAAATTCTTTGAGCATTGGCAGGCTTTCATTCATGCGGTCAATGTCTTGCTCTAAGTATTCAATCGCAAGCGGTTGTACGAGGTGGTAATTGGGGATACAGACTTCACCGCCTAAATCGAATAGCCAGTGTTGGATCAGGCTGAGCGATTTGTCCCAAGTGTTTTTGTCTTGAATGCTGCTATGTGTAATTTGTGAGCGCAATACGCCAATGCAGGCATTAAGTTCATCGACATCGCCCAATGCATGAATGCGTAAGTCGTCTTTGGCGACACGTGAACCATCGCCCAGTCCTGTTGTGCCTGAGTCGCCTGTGCGGGTGTAGATTTTACTTAAACGGTGGCCCATGTTCGTTCCTTGTTTGAAAGTGAAAGTTGCGTTTATGTAGTCGTAAGAAATAAAAGTTGGCGCAATAAAAAAAGGATAATGTCGGTCATTACATTATCCATAAACTGCGCTGTTTTAAAGTTTTTGTTGTTATGCGGGTTTTAGTAGCGGAAAGTTACACCTGCAGAAGCGAGGCGACCGCCGTTGATGTAGTAGCTGCCGCTACCGTAAGCGGTTTTATAACCTGTATCACCAATATTCTGAATGTTTGCAAAAACTTTCATATTTGGATTGATGTTATAGAAACCGTGCATGTCAATTCTGAGATGCCCTGGAATCGTAATATCATCATAGGCGCTGTTGTCGTATGAGCTATTTGCCGTTAGTGTGGTAGAAAAACCAATTTTGTCATCAGCCCAGCCAGTAGTTAAAGCTGCGCTTTGGCGCGGACGACGGCTTAAACTAGCATTCGTTTTTTCGTCTTTTGCATCAACATAGTTATAGCCAAGATTGATATATAGGTTGTCATCTTGCCACTTGATGTAGGCTTCACCACCTTCAATTTTTGCTTTATCAATGTTTTCCATTAAGTTTTTGGTATTGTCATAATCGATTAAGCTATCAACTTTTGTCGAATACAACGAAAATCCAGTAGAAATATTGTAAGCCAATTTCTGATCTAAACCAATTTCATAAGAAATACTTTCTTCTGGATTTAAATCTGGGTTACCACCGTAGGCGTACATATCATTCAACGTTGGCGCTTTAAATGCAGAACCAATATTGGCGTAAATACTGGTTAATGGCAGCAGTTGGTAACGTACGGCACCTTGTGCAACAGTATGTGTGCCAAACTTTTCATTATCTTCAACACGTAGACCAAGCTGTGTATTTAACCCATTGTTTTGATATTGATGTTGTATGTAATAACCAGCAGAATCTATATCACCTTTATAAGGAGAACCATAAGAAATCACATCACCTTGAGTTTCTCTGTAAGTGCTACCTAATAAAATATTCTGGTGAGGCGTAAATTGCCATTGCCCATACAACTCAGCTTCTTGAGTTTTACTATGAATGAAATCAGTTGAACTGTTTTGATCAATATCATCTTTAAATTGTGATAAGCGAGCATTTAAAGAAAGATTAGAATTGAGATTCACACGGCCTTTTAAATTGATAATCTGATTTTTAAAATCTTGGCTGATGTTGTTGCCGTTATTATCGTATTGACTTGTTCCTTGGTTCTCACTGAAATCGACAGATGCAACATAGCCATCCTGTTCAATTCCCAGCTTTGCGCTATAGCCTTTTTGATCAAAGGATGCATTAGACGCATTTTTTGAATCTTTTACTGGTGTGCCATCAGTCTCTAAACGCTGACCGCGAACCTGAGCATAATAACCGTCTTGGGCGAAGTCTGCACCGATGATGCTTTTATAGGTATTGTTTTCACCCATTTCACCAGTGATGAAAGCACTGTTTTTAGTTGGTGTTTTTGTGATAAGTTGTACAACACCACCAATTGCATCTGTACCGTATAGAACAGATGCTGGTCCTTTAAGAACTTCGATTTGCTTGATGTCTGTTGTATCAATAAATGGAAGCGAAGCAGCGCCAGAGGTTGCTGAATTTAGTCGCACACTGTCACGCAAGACTAATGCTTGATCAGATTCGGCGCCACGTAAGAAAATAGAAGATGCTTGACCATAACCGCCGCTTTGAACAACTGTGATCGCTGGGTCAGTCATTAATAAGTCAGGCAGTGATGCAATTGGCGATAGTTCTAAAATCTTTGGCTCAATAATATTAATCCGCGCAGGCACATTACCAATTTTTTCTTCAGAACGAGTTGCCGTGACCACAATCGTATCTAAAGCAGCATTCAC
>ERZ1023513.90-NODE-90-length-11963-cov-3.854132_pt1 | contig 11963 bp, 6 predicted proteins | sample MGYA00380550_ERZ1023513 | MGnify/ENA primary metagenome ERZ1023513 (study PRJEB33173, sample SAMEA4830347) | metagenome | study: EMG produced TPA metagenomics assembly of the PRJEB25223 data set...
AAATTCAGTCGCCAAAGTTTCTAAAATGTATTGTTCACTGACTACATGCTCAGTAGACCAATGGTGATCACCATCAAGTGGCATAAATTCGATAAAGCGCAGGACAATGTTTTGCTGAACTGACCAGCGCGCCAATGGCAGGATCTGATCGTCATTTATACCTTGCATCAATACGGTATTGATCTTAATCGGTAATTCAGCAACTTGTGCTGCCTGTATCCCTTCCAGCACAGGTGCCAAATCTTTTTGAGTGAGCTGCTTAAACTGATCAGCATCCAGACTGTCCAAACTAATATTCAGGTCATCCAGTCCCGCCTGCTTTAAGGCTTGTGCATATCGTTTTAAGTAATGCGCATTGGTCGTTATGGAAATGCGTTGTAGTCCCAGCTTTTTCAGCGCTTGCAGTTGTTCAACAAAATGCACCACGCTCTGACGCATTAAAGGCTCACCACCGGTAATGCGGATATACTGGATGCCATGACGCACCATAAAATCGCAAAATTGATACAGCTCTTCAAAACTAAGAAGATCGTGTTTTTTCATCCATTCCGGATGTTCAGGCATACAATAAACACATTTGAAATTGCAGCGATCGGTCACTGAAATCCTTAGTTTGCGCTTGCCACGACCGAATTGATCAACAAACAAGGCATCATTTTTAAGCTGTGTCATCATATTCATGTTGAACATCCATCTTCAGGCATTGGGTGGGTTGTTGCACATATGCAGTGCGCGAAACTCAAATCGCCCAATCTTGTAATAATTAGATTTGCAATAAGTGTTCCAACTTTGTGCCAAAAGCAAAATATTCAGTTTTTAGTGCAGAAATTTGAGCTGTTGATACTGTTGCAGTTCATCCAGCGAGTTAATACTGTGAAAAAATAGCGCACGATTTTTAAAACGTGCCACTTGTGCGTGCAAATCAGCAAAACAGTGTTTAAGACTGCGCTGTTCCTGTTCAAGATGTAAGTTCAGGGTTGCCAGACTGCTGCGTTTGACCAGACAAAATGGATAAAGTGGCTTGCCGTTAATTTCCACATAGGCCACTTGAGCCAGACTATTTTTGGCTAGAGCCTGGTGTAACTTGAGCAATACTTTGGAAGGAATATAAGTTACGTCACAAGGGACAAACAGTACATAATCCGACTGCACATGCGACCAGGCACTTTTCATGCCCATTAACGGCCCCTGAAAGCCCCGCTCATCATCTTGATAATAATGAACACTGGGAATAAGTTTCTGGTAAATGGAATAGTCGCGATGGCTGTTAATCCAGACCTGTGCAACATTCGATTTCAGCTGTTGGTGAATCTTGATCAGCTGAATCTGGTCATCGAATTTCTGCAACAGTTTGTTAATGCCATTCATGCGTCTTGCCTGTCCACCCGCCAGGATCACCAGATCAGTACGCGGATAGGCTGTTTTATTATTTTCTCTCTCGGCTCCTTTTTTCATTCTACCGTCTCCAATTGACATGTTTTAATTAGGCCACGGATTTCAGGTAAACACGAACCACAATTCCCTCCGGCTTTTAAACATGCGGTCACGTGTTTTTCATCCGTAATATTTTTAGTTTTAATGGTTTCAATGATGCGGTTTTTACCGACTTTAAAACAGCTACAGACCAGTGGACCTTCATTATTTGCCATCGACATTGGTTGTCCGGCAAGTAAGGCTTTACGGTGCATAGCACTTAAACGTTCACGTTTAAACAGACTTGCCACCCAGTCACGGTCCGGCAATAAGGCCTTCGGTGCAATATATAGACTGGCAATCACATGACCATCCTGAAGTATCACGCTATGACTGATGTGGGCGGTCTGATCTTCAAGATTCAGCCATTCAAAACTTTCATCCTGAAATGGCAATAATTCTTTTAAATGCTCAGTGGTGTAGCTAAATTTCTTCCGGTCTGCCAGTTCATAACGTATTGCCTTGCTGGTAGTGATTTTAGTCCACCACACGGTGGCTTCAATCGACGGCTGTACGATTTTTTCAAAGCCTTGACGCACATAAAATACGCCTTGCCACTGGCTATAAAATGGATGGATGATAACCGGAGTATGCTTGAATTCTGGCTCACCCGAAATAGCATCCACTACCGGATTCACCAGTTTGCCAATACGCGCATCGGATGCGACCTGATCATTCCAGTGAATGGGTGCAAAGACCTGTCCACGGCGGATATTGTCACTAATAGTCGCACGCAAGACACAATTGCCCCACTGCGATTTCACCTCAACCAATTCACCATCCTGAATCCCATATTTCAAGGCATCATGTGGATGAATTTCACAATACGGCTCAGCACGATGGGTACTTAAATTGGCAGAGAGACCGGTACGGCTCATGGTGTGCCACTGATCCCGGATCCGGCCGGTATTGAGAATTAAAGGATACTCACTGGAAACCTGATTTACCGGATCAATCGCTGTGGTGGCAATAAACTTGGCTTTGCCATCCGCATGACTGAACTGGCCTTGAGCAAATAACCGGGCGACAGATTTCGCATCTTGCTGCTTATCCCAAACTGGCCATTGCACCGGATCCAGTTCATCATATTCTTCTGCAGTTAAATTGCTTAAACCTTGCAGGTTGAAATAACGGAAATATGAGGTGTCTGTACGTTTATGCAGTTCGGCATTCTGATAGGCAGAAAGCCCTGCATGCTCCTTAAAGATTTCATAACTATTCTGGAAATCGAAGCCATTAAAGCCCATGTGTTTTGCCACTTGAGCAATGGCCCACCAGTCCGCTTTGGCTTCACCCGGTGCATCCAAAAATGCATGCTGACGTGAAATACGACGTTCCGAATTGGTCACGGTACCGTCTTTTTCTCCCCAGCCTAATGCAGGTAGCAAGACATCGGCATATTGGGTCGTATCTGTATCTTGGCAAATATCGGATACCACCACGAATTCGCATTTTTCTAGCGCACGTTTGACCTGATCGGCATCTGGTAAGCTGACCACCGGATTGGTGGCCATAATCCAGATCGCCTTGATCTTGCCACTTTCAACGGCCTGGAATAAATCAACTGCTTTCAGTCCTGCTTGTTTAGCAATATACGGACTTTGCCAGAAATTTTGTACCAACTGCTGATGTCCCGAATTTTCTAAATCCAGATGTGCAGCCAGCATATTGGCCAGACCACCGACTTCACGCCCTCCCATCGCATTTGGCTGACCAGTCATGGAAAATGGCGCTGCGCCCAATTTACCAATTTTGCCTGTTAATAGATGACAATTGGTAATGCTGTTGGCTTTATTCACCCCTTGCGAAGACTGATTGACCCCCATTGAAAACAGGGTCATAACTTTTTCAGTTTCGGCGAATTTCTGATAAAAAGTTTGCAGTTTCTCGACTGCAATACCGGTACGTTGAGCAACTTCTTGAATCGGAGACTCAGCTTCACTTTGTACTAAGGCTTGCTCCAAGCCTTGTGTATGTTGAGCAATAAATTCTTGGTCTGCGTGACTATTTTTCCAGAGGTACTGCAATAAGCCATTAAACAGCGCCACATCCTGACCTGGCAGAATTGGTAGGTGTAGATCTGCTGCTTCACAGGTACTGGTAAAACGCGGATCAACCACGACCACAAACAGGTCGCGCTGTTCCTTGGCTTTCATAATGCGCTGATACAGCACTGGATGACACCAAGCGGTATTGGAACCGACCAGTACCACCATGTCAGTATGTTCGAAATCTTCGTAGCTGGCTGGAACCAAATCTTCGCCAAAAGCTCGTTTATGTGCAGCAACAGCTGAAGACATACACAGACGTGAATTGGTATCGATGTTTGCAGTACCAAGATAGCCTTTGACGAATGTGTTCACTACATAATAGTCTTCGGTCAGCAGCTGACCCGAGACATAAAAGGCAATGCTGTCACGACCATACTGGTCGATATATTGTTGGAATTTATTGGCAATGGACGAAACTGCAGTATCCCAACTTGTGTCTTCACGCTGATCTTTCCGACCCAGCATTGGCTGTAGTAGACGGGTTTCCAATCCTAAAGTATCTGCTAGATTACTGCCTTTGATGCATAACTTGCCGAAATTGGAAAGATGGTTAGCATCGCCTTCAACAGTCACTTTCGGACCTGATGTGGTCGACCTTACATGTACAGTTACACCACAACCCACGCCACAATATGGGCACGTGGTCTGTGTGGTTTTAGTTTTTAATTCTGTGGAGCTTTCAATTTCCACAACGGGAATACTGTTCATGGATGCTCCTTAGGAGTTGAAACACAATTTAATTCTTTTCAAAAAAGGTTCATTACAACGGTGTCTTTTCAATGCAACTCATTTATTTGGATCAACCTTCGGTTCGACCTACTTTTCTTTCGGGAAAAGTAGGCAAAACCATTGTCATCCGCAAAACTCGCCCTCATCCGGCATGTATCAAAAAGGTCGCAGAAACATTCATTTTCATATTTTGTCTTGGCTCAAACAGTTGCGGATGACGTTTCCGCGGATCTTGGTTTCACCATGACAAATTGATTTTTTACCCTGCTTTCTTTAATGCAAAATCCCGACCAAAAAGCAGCTTGTTACGAATCGTTGCAATTGGGGTTTGATCTGCAATCAGTTCGGCATACCAGGTACCGTCTTCCGTATCACCAAACAGCACCGCACCAATGACTTTATCCTTTTGAATAATAATGCGTTTATAGATCTGACGCTTTTCATCATTCAGTACGATATCTTCAAAATCATCTTTTGGTTCGAAGTCACCTGCAGAGAACACATCACAACCACTCACTTTCAGCTGAGTCGGAACCGTCGGCGCTTTAAAGGTCAGGCTGCCATGCTCGGCCAGATGTGATGCACAAATGAACGCCTGGCCCCAAAGTGGTTCAACCAGACCAAAGGTTTGACCACGGTGCTCGATACATTCACCCATCGCATAAATACTTGGGTCAAAAGTCTGCATGGTGTCATTCACTAGCACACCACGGTTGCAACGCAGACCGGCACTTTGCGCCAATGCGATATTTGGACGAATACCAACTGCGAAGACCACCAAATCAGCAGCCAGCACGGTGCCATCTTTTAGTTTCACTTGGGTCACATGACCTTCTTCACCAATTAAGCATTCGGTATTGGCTTCAGTCAGGATGGTGATACCTTTCTGCTCAATCGCTGTTTTCAGCATCTGACTGGCTTTGCTGTCCAGCTGACGATCCATAATGCGATCCATCAGATGCAATACTGTGACATTCATGCCTTGCTGTTTCAGACCGTAAGCTGCTTCCAGACCCAGTAGACCACCACCAATCACCACCGCATTTTTCTTGGTTTTGCAGTAGTCCAGCATGTTGTTCACGTCATAAATGTCGCGGAAGCTGAGTACACCTTTTAAGTCGCTACCTGGAATTGGCGGAACGAATGGTTTGGAACCCGTCGCCAGAATTAAACGGTCATAACTGATCACTTCGCCTTTTTCGGTATAAACCTGCTTACGCGGACGATCGATACGAACCGCTGGATCACCTACAATCAGACGGATACCTTTGTCGGCATACCAGGCATGTGGATGCAGCATGATGTCATCAATGGTTTTCTCGCCAGAAAGCACTGGCGACAGCATGATGCGGTTGTAGTTGCCCCAAGACTCTTCACCAATCACAGTAATTTCATAACGTTCTGGTGCCATATCCAGCAGATCTTCCAGACAACGCATGCCTGCCAGACCATTACCGACCAGTACCAGTTTCATTTTTTCCGGTGAAACACCGTTGTTGGTGATATAGGTTTTTTGTGGCACGGGGCTAATGAACACCTTGCCATTTTCAATTTTGTTTGGAAAAACCAGCAGTTTTTGATCTTTATCTTCCAGGCAGCGGCCAGTCGCCAGACTAAAATGCTGCTTGTAAATTGGTGAAGCGACAACACGCTCGCCTTGCAAGTCACCAATGATGCCGCGTGACATCACAAATGCTTTACTAAATGGATCCTGGTTACTGAGTGCATAAACACGTTTTTCTGAACCTACACGAAAGATCGCAATTTGCTGATCTTCCACCAAAGCTGCAACGCCAGTATTAGGCGTGATGTCATCCAGTGCACACACTTCAACCCAATTCAGTTCATTCATATCTTTAAACATTGTCATATTCTTGCTCCTTTATTCTTTGAATCAGGCTTCAACTACCGGAATACGGCTGGCATTGCGTTCAGCTTCAGTTTTGGGACGGATCTGACCGCGCACTTCAGTAAATTGAACGTGCGGATCGTTTTGCTGTTCAGCCTTGGCATTAATAAAGGTTTTGAAACGTTTACGGACTTCTGGATCTTCAACTGCAGTACGCCATTCATCCTGATAAGTGCCCACCACATGCTCCATACGACGCTCGAGTTCAGCTGCCAGACCCAATGAGTCATTCACAATGACATCTTTCAGATAATCTAAGCCGCCTTCGAGATTGTCGCGCCATACTGAAGTACGTTGCAGACGATCAGCCGTCTGGATATAGAACATGAAGAAACGGTCGATATAGCGGACTAGAGTTTGTGTATCCAGATCTGATGCCAGCAGTTCCGCGTGGCGTGGTTTCATACCGCCGTTACCGCAGACATACAGGTTCCAGCCTTTTTCAGTGGCAATCACACCCACGTCTTTGCTTTGTGCTTCGGCACATTCACGGGTACAGCCAGATACCGCCATTTTCAGTTTATGCGGAGAACGTAAGCCCTTGTAGCGGTTTTCCAGATAGATCGCCAAGCCCACAGAATCATCCACACCATAACGGCACCAGGTGCTACCCACACAAGATTTCACGGTACGCAGCGATTTACCGTAAGCATGCCCCGATTCAAAACCGGCATTGATCAGTTTTTCCCAGATTTCTGGTAATTGATGCAGTTGCGCACCAAACATATCGACACGCTGGCCGCCAGTCAATTTGGTGTACAGACCATATTCTTTAGCAATTTGACCAATTACGATCAGACCATCTGGAGTGACTTCACCACCTGCCATACGAGGAACGACAGAGTAAGTACCATCTTTTTGAATGTTACCGAGGTAGTAGTCGTTACTGTCTTGCAGGCCGGCATGGCTTGGTTTCAGGACAAAGTCGTTCCAGCAAGATGCAAGAATATTGGCCACTGTTGGCTTACAGATATCACAGCCCAGACCATGACCATGTTGCTGGATCAGGTCATCAAAAGTTTTGATCTCATTGACGCGCATCAGGTGATACAGCTCTTGGCGTGAATAAGCAAAGTGTTCACACAGATGGTTGTTCACTGTCACGCCTTGGCGTTGCAGTTCAGACTTCAATACTTGAGTGACTAAAGGTGCACAACCACCACATGCAGTAGCTGCTTTGGTGCATTTTTTCAGTGCACCAAGCGAAGTTGAACCATCGGCAATCGCTGAACAGATATCCGCTTTAGATACGTTATTACATGAACAGATCGTTGCGCTGTCTGGCAACAAATCTACACCGCTGCCACCCGTTTTCGCTGCTGCCTGATCAAAGCCCGGCATGATCAGGCTTTCCGGATTTTCCGGGATTTCCAGACCATTTAGCATCATTTGCAGCAGGTCGTTATATTCTTTGGCACAACCGACCAGCACTGCACCGAGCAGTTTGGTTTTTTCTGCATTGACCACTATTTTTTTGTAGATCTGTGCCGCTTCATCGGCATAGAAATAGCTCAGTGAACCTGGTGTCATGGCATGTGCATCGCCAACTGATGCAACATCCACACCCATCAGTTTCAACTTGGTGCTCATGTCTGCGCCAGCAAATGCTGCACATTCTTCTTGAAGTACATGTTTCGCAGCAATACGTGCCATGTCATAGCCGGGCGCAACCAGACAAAAAATCTTGTTATTCCACAGCGCACATTCACCAATTGCGTAAATGTCCGGATTTGATGTCTGGCAGTAATCATTGATCATGATCCCGCCGCGCTCACCGATTGCCAGTCCGCTTTGACGTGCCAGCTCATCACGTGGACGGATCCCTGCAGAGAACAGAATGATGTCGGTTTCCAGCTCAGCACCATCACCAAACTTCATCACGTGCTTGGCATTGACACCATCTTCAATAGACGAGGTGGCTTTTTGGGTATGGACTTGAACGCCCAGATCTTCGATTTTGCTGCGTAATACTTTACCGCCAAGATCATCAATCTGTACTGCCATTAAGCGTGGTGCGAATTCGACCACATGCGTTTCCAGATTCAGGTCACGCAGCGCTTTTGCCGCTTCCAGCCCCAGCAAACCACCACCAATCACGACACCGTTTTTGGCATTCAGGCTGGCTGCACGAATGGCATCCAGATCTTCAATAGTACGGTAAACAAAGCAATTTTCACGGTCATTACCAGGAATTGGCGGCACAAAAGCATAGGAGCCGGTAGCTAAAACCAGTTTGTCATAAGCAATCACATCGCCATGATTAGTGGTGACTGTTTTATTAACAGTATCGATTGCAGTCGCTTTGGTACTCAAACGCAGATCAATTCCATACGCATCTGCAAAGTCGTTACGGCAAAGGGTTAAATCCTTGGCTGATTTTCCAGTGAAATATTCAGTTAAATGTACACGGTCATAAGCCAGACGCGGCTCTTCTGCCAGAATAGTGATTTCAACCTCATCACCCGCATGCTCAAGCACAGATTCAATAAATTTGTGTCCTACCATGCCATGGCCAATCATTACCAGTTTCATATTCCTTCTCCTAAATTTTCTAAATCTTGTATCTTGTGCTTTAAGCTAGGTTGTTTCGTTCAAGGACAGCTTCTTCATATAGCTTTTGTTCTTTGGCCTTATGCTCAACCGAGAAGCGAATCATCAGAACAAAACTTGCTGCAATCACGACCAGGCCGCCAAGTGCCATCAGACAGGTTTGAATATCCAGCATGCCTTTAAGTAAGAATCCTGCGGCGACCGCACCCACGTTACCGCCTGCACCGATAATGCCGGCCACACCACCTAAGGCATCACGGTCAATAAATGGCACCAGCGCATACGTTGCACCACATGCCATGTGGGTAAATAATGCGAAGACAGTCATTGTGATGATGGCCAGCATGGCACTGTTCATTTGCGAGAATAAAATCAGGAATAAGCCTTCCATCAAGATCATGGCAAACAGCACTTTGGTACGTCCGTCCAGGCCTTTTTTGATGGCAACTTTGTCTGAAACGATGCCACCCAGTGCACGGGCAAATAGTGCTAGCAGACCGAAGATCCCGGCCGTCATACCTGCTTCTTTTAAACCAAAGCTGAAGTTTTCTACGTAGTACATGGCTACGATGTTATGAATGAAGATTTCGATACCGAAACAGGCCGCATAAGCGCCGAATAGAATCCAGACACGGTAGTTACGTGCAGCATGCATCAGAATTGCCATGCCACCTTTTTTCTCGCTACCTACTTGGATTCCTGCTGCACGCAGTTCTTTAAAGTTGCCTTGTGGACAGTCCTGAGTGAATTTCCAGTACAATGCACCGACAATCACCATCATTAGGCCTGGAACGATCAGTGCAATTCTCCAGCCCATCGCCTGTTCAACACCGAACATCACCAACGCAGCTAGAAGTAAGGGCATCAAGGCTTGAGTTGCACCACCACCGGCATTTCCCCAACCTGCAGATGCCGCATTCGCTGTACCGACCACATTCGGCGCAAACATGATGCTGGTGTGATATTGGGTAATGACGAAACTGGCACCAATGGCGCCAATCAGTAAGCGGAAAAACAGAAAGGATTCATAGCTATTCGCAGAGGCCACACCAAAGACCGGGATACTGCCGAGTACGAGTAAGGCGGTATAGGTTTTCCGTGGACCATATTTGTCACATAGCGGACCGACAATCAGTCGAACCAGAATGGTGATCGCGACTGCTGCAATATTGATATTGGCGATTTGATCTTTGGTTAAGCTGAATTCACCTGCGATTACAGGCATCAGCGGTGCACAGGCGAACCAGGCAAAGAAGCAGACAAAAAACGCGAGCCAACTCATATGGAAGGCTCTCATTGCTGCGCTGCTGAAATTCAAAAGACTTATTTTTGTTGCTTTCTTTTCATATAAATTTGAAGACATCACCATCTCCTTCCAGAACTGAACGTATAGGCTTATCTGCTATGCGAATCGCTGCACACCAGATGCGATCAGAACGGACGTCATTGGCCGTCTTACAAATTTCTTTAGAGTCGTCTTTGACTCATATTCTATTAAGCACAAAGCGTGCCAATAAAATAGTTATACGAATAAGTATTTGTATTTATATTAATTATCTAGAGGTACTTTTATATTTTTTCTAAATTATAGTGACTGAGAACCAAGCTCTCTCTTATTTTTCTCAGCATATTTATATTTGGATTTTAAAATTGCCACTTCAATGCGCCTTTTGGCACAGCTTTAGTGCAAGGAAGAAATAATCAAACTAGATATTTTTAATTAAAGAAAAACTTGTAGTTAAAATTTAAATTTTTTAAATGAGTTAGCTAATTAAGCATCTAAATGTGTCTAATACAATTAAATTTGGAAAATTTTAATTTCAAGTTATCTACTTCAATTAAATTTCGGATATATCTAGATTAATAAAAATTTATTCCATATTTTTTAAATGATTAGGTGGTAGCAACATTAAATAGAGAGCCAATCCAGAAACTGAATAGCATGGCAACGATGCCCCAAATCATGACACGCAGTGCGCCTTTCCACATGCTGCCACCACCTGCATAACTGGCTAATGCTCCCATCATTCCCAGACTAAGCACTCCCACCAGCATGACGCCCTGATCTAGCAAATGTGAAGGCAAAACCAAAATGGATACCAATGGAAATAAAGAACCTACCGTAAATGCTGATGCTGAGGAAAATGCCGCCGTAAAGGGCCGGGCAGCTGTCTGTTCCAGAATTCCAATTTCATCACGCGCATGCGCATCTAAGGCATTATGTGCAGTAAGCTGTTTTGCCACTTCTTCGGCCAGATCAGCTTCTAACCCTCGCTTGATATAAATATTTTTTAGTTCTCTTAATTCATGTACGGGATGCAGATTTAATTCCCGCTCTTCCATGGCGAGATCATTTTTTTCAATATCCTGTTGCGATTTGACCGAGATATATTCCCCAGCTGCCATCGAGGCTGCACCAGAAATCAGGCCAGCAACACAAGCAATCAAAAGTGTTTGTGACGAAGCACCACTGGCTGCCATCCCGACAACCAGACTGGTCACGGAAATAATTCCATCATTGGCACCAAGCACTGCGGCACGCAACCAGCCAGAACGTTGTATATAGTGTTTTTCATGATGATGGGAATGAGGCATGTCTTTCTCGTTCTTCTAGCAGATGAAATAAGATTTTAAATTTTAGTCACTTACTATTTTATCATCTTACATTAAGCCAAATATTTCAAATATGAATCTTCACCTTCAGAGATATCTTCAAGTTTCATCTACTTATTTTAAAAAAGAAAAATTATTTATTGTGAAGGCTTAAATAGATTTTAGCCAGCGGCCGCCATAAGCAACTCACTGGCTATACCTTAAAGGATGAACTTCTGATTATTATCAATGACCTCTCACTTTATATAAGTAATAAGGCCAAACGCTTAAACTAAATACATGGCATTAATCACTGATATCGAGACCATGCCTTAGCCTCGGATGGCAGCTTCAATTGCAGCGACATCAATTTTCTTCATGGTCATCATGGCATCAAAAGCTCTTTTAGCAACACCACGGTCTGAACTGTATGATGCTTCAAGTAAAGCTTTAGGGATGATTTGCCAAGATACTCCCCATTTATCCTTACACCATCCGCATTCACTTTCCTGACCACAATTATTGACGATCGTATTCCAATAGCGGTCAGTTTCTTCCTGATCCTCTGTGGCGACTTGAAATGAGAAAGATTCATTATGTTGAAATACAGGTCTTCCATTTAAACCAATACATGGAACACCCAGTACGGTAAAGTCTAC
>ERZ1023513.92-NODE-92-length-11875-cov-3.405584_pt1 | contig 11875 bp, 9 predicted proteins | sample MGYA00380550_ERZ1023513 | MGnify/ENA primary metagenome ERZ1023513 (study PRJEB33173, sample SAMEA4830347) | metagenome | study: EMG produced TPA metagenomics assembly of the PRJEB25223 data set...
GGAAAGATATTGTTCATTTTTTAAATGTCAAAATTTAGGCTAAACTCAAAGAAGTGCTATAAAAAGCTGATTTTTAGTGGAGTTTGTGCTTTTCTTAGCTTTCACTCATGTTATAAATTGTTAAACTACCCGCTGCGATTTACCAAACTAGAGGTTTTCTTTCACATGGCCATCGACTTTAAGCAAGATATTCTCGCTCCTGTTGCTAACGACTTTGCTGCGATGGACACATTCATTAACGAAGGAATTACCTCAAAAGTAGCGCTGGTGATGGCGGTCAGCCAGCATGTGGGTGAAGCTGGCGGCAAGCGCATGCGCCCAATCATGGGCATGTTGGCAGCGAAAGCCTGTGGTGCCGTAGAATTGGAACAGCATCGCAAACTGGCAGCCATTATCGAAATGTTGCATACGGCAACTCTAGTTCATGATGATGTCGTCGATGAGTCAGGTTTGCGTCGTGGCCGTCCAACTGCCAATGCCACATGGAACAATCAGACAGCTGTGCTAGTGGGTGACTTCCTGATTTCGCGTGCCTTTGATTTACTGGTCGACCTTAACAATATGACCCTGCTCAAAGACTTCTCTACGGGTACCTGCGAAATTGCCGAAGGCGAAGTTCTGCAACTACAATCGCAACATCAGCCAGAAACCTCAGAAGAAACTTATTTAAGTATTATTCATGGCAAGACTTCTCGCCTGTTTGAGTTGGCGACCGAAGGTGCCGCTATTCTTTCCGACAAGACTGAATTCCGCGAACCATTACGTAAATTCGCTGGTCACTTCGGTAATGCCTTCCAGATTATTGATGACATTCTGGACTATACCTCTGATGCTGAAACCCTAGGTAAAAACATCGGTGATGACCTGATGGAAGGTAAACCTACCCTGCCATTGATTGCTGCCATGAAGAATACAACTGGGGAATCGCATGAAATTATCCGTCGCAGTATTGCAACGGGCGGAACAGATCATTTGGCAGAAGTCATCAAGATTGTAAATGATTCTGGCGCCTTGGATTATTGCCGCCAGCGTGCAACCGAAGAAACAGAAATTGCAATTCAAGCCTTGAATGCACTACCCGATTCAGAGTATCGTCAGGCCCTCGTTAATCTGGCCAAACTGGCTCTTCACCGGATTCAATAGCCGCTTATCTCGCCTATGCATATTAATTTTCTTGATATTTTTCAAAGCATGCAGCATCAGCTTGAACAACCACAAGCGGTGCTGGATGAGAATCTGCTCATCCAACTTGTAGAACGTATACGCCCAGAAGACAGCAGAAATACAGAAGAAATCGAAACAAAATTTAATGCATTTATCCGGGCTTTACTGCTCACTCCCAATGCAGTCTTAACCTTACAAAGTTTCACTTTAAGAATTATCAACCGCTATAAACAAGCCAGTCTGTTTTCCGATACCGGGATTCTTTCTCTGGATGGTTTCTGGAACCAGCTGAATCAGCGGATCGGGGCGCATATCCTGCCGGTGATTCCAGATCATTTACAGCTTCAGGAATTGTTCCGCAAGATTTTCTATTTGCGTACCGATAAATACTGGCTGGATTATTTTGATGAAGCGGATTGGCAGCGACTTTTTGCTGTTGTAAATCAGGGTCATTCCAATCAGGTAGAAAAAACCCGAATCAAAGATCAGATCATTAAAGCACTAACGATTCTGTCCTACCGGGTGAGTGGGATCGGCCTGCATCCTGAATTTATTAATGCCCAGCCTGCGCTCATGGAATATGAATCACCTTTTCTGGTGCAAAACCGTGAGATTATTGAATTTATCCAGGAATATAAAAAACGCTATAACACTGTAGAACTGGTAGATGCGATTACGCCGCCAGATGCTTCTCAAGCTCTGGTCATGCTGGAGCAGTGTCACGATGTTGTCGCCAAAATTCGCCGCTCTACCAAACGGATTGGGGTCAGTGTCAGCCTGACCTATATGCTGGCCTTGCTGGAACAGTGTCTGGAACGGATTGAAATCCTGTTGAATATGGTGCTGGATGACGATGATCTGCGTTATCAGTCCATTGGTCTGTTTATCGCAGATATTACCGAAGCGATTTATAGCGAACGCAGTGTGCGTGCCTTACTGACTACCAATAGTGAACTCCTGGCTTTACAGGTAACTGAAAATGCCAGTAAGACTGGTGAACATTACGTAAGTACCGACAAGCAAGGCTTTTTGGCCATGTACAAATCGGCAGCCGGTGCCGGTATCATCATTGCCTTTATGGCCTCGCTGAAAGTCTTAATGGCGCGTGTCACGATGGCACCTTTAATGCAAGCCTTTAGCTATAGCATGAACTATTCGCTCGGTTTTATGCTCATTCATGTGCTGCACTTTACCGTTGCAACCAAACAGCCAGCGATGACTGCAGCTGCACTGGCTTCTACCGTACAACAGCGTAAGGGTTCGAAAACTGCCCAGATTGCTGAACTGGCTGCACTGATTGTGAATATCATTCGGACCCAGTTTGTCGCGATTCTTGGGAATATTTCAATCGCAATTCCGGTTGCAGCACTGATTGCCCTGATGTGGGAATTTGCCCTACATGAGCCATTAATGACACATGCCAAAGCAGCCAAAACCTTATATGACCTGAATCCATTTACTTCTTTAGCGATTCCTCATGCAGCAGTGGCTGGAGTATGTTTATTCCTGTCAGGCCTATTAGCCGGTTATTTCGATAATATGGCAGTGTATCGGAAGGTCGGTCCTCGTCTAAGAGCTCATGTGCGCCTGTCACAACTGATGGGACAAGAACGTTTGCATCGATTTGCTGACTATATTGAACGTAATCTGGGTGCACTGGCGGGTAATTTTATTTTTGGGGTTATGTTGGGCAGTATGGGTACCATCGGTTTCATTCTCGGCTTGCCTTTAGATATTCGTCATATTGCCTTTGCGTCTGCCAACTTTATCCAAGGACTAATCAATATTAATGGTCCAGATATTGGACTCATTATCATCTCTTTCCTGGGTGTTCTGCTGATTGGTCTGACTAACCTTTTTGTAAGTTTCAGCCTGACCATTATTGTGGCATTACGCGCACGACGGGTGCGTTTCGAACAGTGGAAACCGCTCGCTAAACTGGTCATGACCCATTTCCTGACTCGCCCAAGTGAGTTTTTCTGGCCGCCGAAGCAATCTATTGAAATTGACAAAAATCATACATCCACAAAACTGTAAAATTGCGAGAATATTTGGGCATTTAGGTACAAAATCCCATAAGTAAAAAATGGAATTTGCATAAAATACGCACTCTTGAAAAAAAGTGTACTGACAAGTACACTTTAGCGCAGACAGTTAACCGGCTGAATAACGGTTAAAAGGACAAGGATTTTTGGCATGCATTACTTGTTACTTATTGTCGGAATTTTATTTTTAATTTTCAGTGTGTTATTTCTTGATATTGCAACTTTAAGCCAGTTGGATGTGCTTGCAATTGAATGGATTAGCGGCTATCGCACAGAATTTTTAAATCAAATTAATCAGTCCTTATCAGTGATAGGTGGCATGCCATTTGTATTATTTTTATCCACGCTATTGTGTATTGCATCGCTGTGGTATAAAAAGTATACAAACGCAATTTTTATATGTATCGGAATTATCGGAGGAATTCTCCTAGCTTGGCTGTTGAAATTTGCAATTGCCCGACCCCGACCACCAGAATCCTTGCATCTGGTTGAAAGCTTTGGAAGTTCCTTTCCAAGTGCCCATAGTCTATATGCGGCTTGTCTGGCTTGTTTGGCAATTTACATCCATCGGCAACATTCCCGTTATACCCTCATCGTGATCGGTGCAGTGGTATGGATGCTGATGATGGGGATCTCAAGAGTTTATCTGGGCGTACATTTTCCTTCAGATGTCATATCCGGCTGGAGTATCAGTTTTATTTGGATTTCGTTGTGGTATATGGTCTGGATCAGATATTGCGCGGCTCACAAATAAGAAAATTTAGATATAAATCTAATTAGAGGTGGAATAATGATGTCTGCAAAGCTTTGGGCACCTGCCCTGACTGCTTGCGCATTGGCAACAAGTCTTGCACTTGTTGGTTGTAGCAAAGATCCTAAAGAGGGCCAGCAAGCTGGTGCTCAACAACAAATGCCACCGACTGAAGTCGGTGTTCTTGTTGCACAACCGCAAAGTGTAGAGCAGTCTGTAGAGCTCTCAGGTCGTACAACAGCATTTGAAATTTCAGACGTACGTCCACAAGCCAGTGGCGTGGTGCTTAAACGCTTGTTCACGGAAGGCAGCTATGTGCGTGAAGGTCAGGCCTTGTATGAAATCGATTCAAGTACCAACCGCACTACAGTAGACAATGCCCGTGCAGCGATTGCCCGTGCTGAAGCCAATCTGGGCGTATTGCGTGTGAAGGAAGGCCGTTACCGTCAACTGGTCGGTACCAATGCCATTTCCAAACAGGAATATGATGACATCGCGGCACAGGTCAAACTGGCTGAAGCTGATTTGAATGCCAATCGCGCAACTTTGCGTAATGCAGAAATCAACCTAGGCTATTCGACTGTACGTGCTCCGATTTCGGGCCAGACCAACCGTTCGTCTGTGACAGCGGGTGCCTTGGTGACAGCGAATCAGCCAGAGCCATTGGTAACGATTCAGCGTCTAGATCCAATCTATGTAGATATCAACCAGTCAAGTGCCGAGCTTTTACGTTTACGTCAACAGCTTAATCAAGGCAGCTTGAACAGCTCTAACAATACCAAAGTCAAGTTGAAGCTTGAAGATGGCAGTATCTACCCGGTTGAAGGCCGTCTTGCATTCTCTGATGCTAGCGTGAACCCGGAAACAGGTACCGTGACTTTACGTGCGGTATTCCCGAACAAAAATCACCTGCTTCTTCCAGGTATGTTTGCCACTGCGCAAATCGTACAGGGTGAAGTACCGAATGCTTTCCTGATTCCGCAAGCAGCTTTGACCCGTACCCCAACAGGTCAGGCGATGGCGATGCTGGTCGGTGCTGACAATAAAGTGACGCCACGTCCAGTGACCACCGTTGGTTCCCAAGGCAGCAACTGGATTGTGACCGAAGGTCTGAATCCAGGCGATAAAGTAATTGTAGATGGTATTGCGAAAGTAAAACCTTACCATCAAGTCGTACCAAACCCTTATCAACCTCAAGCTGCTGCGCCACAAGGTGCTGCACAACCTGCTGCCCAACAACCTGGTGCAGCGCAAAAAGCGGATGATGCAAAAGAACAATCTGAACAAAAACCTGCTGCCAAAGCATAAGGAGTAAGGTTTATGGCTCAATTTTTTATTCATCGTCCTATCTTTGCCTGGGTGATTGCACTGGTCATCATGCTGGCAGGTATTTTGACCCTGACCAAAATGCCGATTGCCCAGTATCCGACCATTGCTCCGCCTACAGTCACGATTTCTGCGACTTATCCAGGGGCATCTGCTGAAACGGTCGAAAATACAGTAACGCAGATCATCGAGCAGCAAATGAATGGTCTGGATGGTCTGCGTTATATCTCATCTAACAGTGCGGGTAACGGTTCTTCATCTATTTCCTTGAACTTTGAACAGGGTGTCGATCCTGATATCGCACAGGTTCAGGTTCAAAACAAATTACAGTCTGCGACTGCACTTCTTCCTGAAGATGTACAGCGTCAGGGTGTGCGTGTTACCAAATCAGGTGCCAGCTTCCTGCAGGTATTGGCTTTCTATTCACCTGATGGCAGCATGACCGCCGATGACATCAAAGACTATGTGAATTCGAACATTTCTGAACCTTTAAGCCGTGTGGCTGGGGTGGGTGAAGTTCAGGTCTTTGGTGGTTCTTATGCTATGCGAATCTGGCTTGATCCAGCCAAAATGGCGAGCCTGCAAGTCACGCCAAGTGATATTGCGACTGCCATTCGTACCCAAAATGCTCAGGTCGCTGTGGGTCAGCTCGGTGGTGCACCAGCTGTTGAAGGACAAGTCCTGAATGCGACTGTCACCGCACAAAGCCTGCTGCAAACTCCAGAACAGTTCAGCAATATCTTCCTGAAAAATGCCACTTCGGGCGCGCAAGTCCGTCTGGGTGATGTTGCACGGGTTGAACTCGGTGCAGATAACTATCAGTTTGATTCGAAGTTTAACGGTAAACCGGCTGGTGGTGTGGCAATTAAACTTGCAACCGGTGCCAATGCACTGGATACCGCTGAAGCAGTTGAAGAACGTTTAAAACAGTTACGTCCTAACTATCCTCAAGGGATGGTGGATACACTGGCATTTGATACCACACCATTCATTCAGTTATCGATTGAATCGGTGGTTCATACTCTCATTGAAGCAGTCATTCTGGTCTTCATCGTAATGTTCCTGTTCTTGCAGAACTGGCGCGCCACGATTATTCCCACCCTGGCCGTTCCAGTAGTTGTACTGGGTACTTTTGCAATCATTAATATCTTCGGCTTCTCGATCAACACCTTGACCATGTTCGCGATGGTTCTCGCGATTGGTCTGCTCGTCGATGATGCGATCGTTGTGGTCGAGAACGTTGAACGTGTCATGGCTGAAGAGCATCTGGATCCTGTGTCGGCGACTGAAAAGTCGATGAAACAGATCTCTGGTGCGCTGATCGGTATTACCTCTGTACTGTCTGCAGTATTCGTACCAATGGCATTCTTTGGTGGAACCACCGGGGTTATTTATCGTCAGTTCTCGATTACGCTGGTCACAGCAATGGTCTTGTCGCTGATAGTGGCATTAACCTTTACCCCTGCCCTATGTGCGACCCTGCTGAAACAGCATGATCCGAACAAGCCGCAAAGTAATGGTATATTTGCGCGTTTCTTCCGCTGGTTTAATAGCAGTTTTGACAAGGTTTCTGTGAAATATCAGGGCGGCGTCAACCGTATGACTCACAGCAAGATTTTCTCAGGCGTGGTGTATGCCGTGGTACTGGGTATTATTGTGCTGTTATTCCAGAAACTGCCTTCTTCGTTCTTACCGGATGAAGACCAAGGTGTCGTTATGACGCTGGTTCAGTTACCACCAAATGCAACACTGGAACGTACTGACAACGTGGTTAACACCATGACGAATTATTTCTTGGAAAACGAGAAAGAGCATGTCGAGTCCGTGTTTAGTGTGGCAGGTTTCTCCTTTACCGGTGTGGGTCAAAACGCAGGCCTAGCGTTTATTAAACTGAAAGACTGGTCAGAGCGTAACAGTCCGGAAGCTCAAGTCGGTGCCATTATTCAACGTGGTATGGCGTTGAACATGATTGTCAGAGATGCATCTTATATCATGCCATTGCAGCTTCCTGCGATGCCTGAACTTGGTGTATCGGCTGGCTTTAACTTACAGCTCAAAGCTGCAAGTGGTCAAAGTCATGAGCAACTTCTGGCAGCACGTAATACGATCCTCGGTCTAGCAGCACAAGACTCGCGTCTCGCTGGTGTGCGTCCGAATGGTCAGGAAGATACTCCACAGTACCGTGTCATTGTCGATCATGCACAAGCCGGTGCATTGGGCGTGAGTGTTGCTGAAATTAACAGCACCATGGGTATTGCTTGGGGCGGTTCGTATATCAATGACTTCATTGATCGCGGTCGTGTCAAGAAAGTCTATGTTCAGGGTGAAGCTGGCTCGCGGATGATGCCGGAAGATCTGGACCAATGGTATGTGCGTAATAACCGCGGTGAAATGGTGCCATTCTCGGCGTTTGCCACAGGCGAATGGACCTACGGTTCACCACGTCTTGAGCGTTATAACGGCGTATCGTCCATGAACATTCAGGGTACACCTGCTCCGGGTATCAGCTCGGGCGATGCAATGGTGGCCATGGAAGAAATCGTGGCGAAATTACCAGAAATGGGCTTGCAAGGTTTCGACTATGAATGGACTGGTCTGTCTCTGGAAGAACGTGAGTCTGGCGCACAAGCACCATTCTTGTACGCGCTTTCACTGTTGATCGTGTTCCTGTGTCTGGCAGCCCTGTATGAAAGCTGGTCGATTCCGTTCTCGGTTCTACTGGTGGTGCCATTGGGTATTGTGGGTGCATTATTACTCACCTTTGGTGGAATGGTGCTGCTGCAAAACCCGAACCTGTCGAATAACATCTACTTCCAGGTAGCGATTATCGCCGTAATTGGTCTTTCTGCGAAAAACGCAATCTTGATTGTGGAATTCGCCAAAGAGCTGCAGGAACAAGGCGAAGAGTTGTTTGATGCAACCTTGCATGCGGCAAAAATGCGTTTACGTCCAATTATCATGACCACCCTTGCCTTCGGTTTTGGTGTACTTCCACTAGCACTTGCTTCAGGTGCCGGTGCGGGTAGCCAGCACTCTGTCGGTTACGGTGTCCTCGGGGGTATAATCAGTTCGACGCTTTTAGGTATCTTCTTTATTCCTGTATTCTACGTGTGGATTCGAAGTATCTTTAAATACAAACCAAAACAACAAAATCAGGAGTACAAGTCGTAATGCAAAATATATGGTCTATTACAGGTCGTAGCATTGCGGTATCTGCCCTCGCGCTTGCTTTGACTGCATGTCAAAGCATGCGTGGCCCAGAGCCCGTTGCAGAGGCAAATATCCCAAGCAGTTATACCAATGCTTCAGGTACTTCTGTAGCAGAACAGGGTTATAAAGAATTCTTTGCTGACCAGCGCCTGTTACAGGTACTGGATCTGGCATTGACCAATAACCGTGATTTGCGTACTGCCGCATTAAACATTCAGCGTGCCCAACAGGCTTATCAGATTTCTGAAAATGACCGTCTGCCAACCATTGGTGCGAGCGGCAGCGTGTTACGTCAGGATACTGGCAGTAACAACCCGCAAAGCCGTGGCGCTGTGACGACTTATAATGTCGGTCTAGGCGTAACTGCATTTGAGCTGGATTTCTGGGGTCGTGTGCGCAGCTTGCGTGATAATGCTTTAGATACTTATCTGGCGACTCAAAGTGCGCGTGATGCGACTCAGATTTCCCTGATTGGTCAGGTGGCCCAAGCATGGCTCAGTTACTCATTTGCCAATGCCAATCTGGCACTAGCTGAGCAAACACTGAAAGCCCAGCTTGAATCCTATAACCTAAACAAGAAACGTTTTGATGTGGGAATCGATAGCGAACTTCCAGTACGTCAAGCACAGATTTCTGTTGAAACTGCACGTAATGATGTTGCCAACTATCGCACCCAGGTGGCTCAGGCACAAAACCTGCTAAACCTGCTTGTAGGTCAACCCGTACCGGCCAACCTGTTACCGGCACAACGTGTTACCCGCATTACCTCTAATGCGGCACTAGGTGCAGGTTTACCAAGTGATCTGCTGATTAACCGTCCGGATGTACGTGCAGCTGAATACCGTCTGTCTGCGGCAGGTGCCAATATTGGTGCTGCCCGTGCGCGTCTGTACCCAACCATCAGCCTGACGGGTTCTGCAGGTTTTGCATCTGCGGATCTGGGTGATCTGTTCAAATCTGGCAGTTTTGCGTGGTCTGTAGGCCCAAGTCTGGATATTCCAATCTTCGATTGGGGTACACGTCAGGCGAATATCCGTATTTCCGAAACAGATCAACAAATTGCGCTGTCAGATTACGAAAAATCAATTCAGACTGCATTCCGTGAAGTGAATGATGCCCTAGCGGTACGTCAGAACATTGGTGACCGTATTGCTGCTCAACGCCGTCTAGTCGATGCAACTAATACCACTTACCGTCTGTCTCTAGCACGTTTCCGTGCCGGTATTGACAGTTATCTGACTGTACTGGATGCACAACGTGCTTCATATGCAGCAGAACAAGGTTTATTATTACTTGAACAGGCGAATCTGAACAGCCAGGTTGAACTGTACAAGAGTCTTGGTGGTGGTTTGAAAGTTAATACCTCAGACACTGTACCGTATCGCCCATCTGTGACCGAACAGCGTCGTGCGGAACAGGCAAAATAAGTCTAACTCCTTTTCAGAAAAGCTCACTTCGGTGGGCTTTTTTATTGCTTTTTTAAAGGAGATTTTCTATCTTCATGATTATATGACTGATTAAGAAGATATCTGCATGTTATTGAGCAATCTGGAATCTGTACCGGGACATACTATTCGCCAGCAAATCGATGTGGTCTATGGCAGTACTGTGCGCAGTACGCATGTTGGACGTGATTTTCTAGACAAACAAAAAAATATTGTCGGTGGTGAGTTGACCGCTTATACCGAATTACTGGAAGAATCCCGTCAGGAAGCTATGAACCGGATGATTGAAAAAGCCCGCAGTATGGGTGCCAATGCGATTGTGGGTATTCGTTTTTCTACCTCAAATATTGCCCAAGGTGCTTCTGAACTGTTTGTGTATGGCACTGCAGTCATCGTTGATCCGGTCATACCTAAACTGCCTGATCCATTTCCACAGGCGAACTAATGCATGGACGGATTGATTATACAGATTGTCATTTTTGCCATTCTGTTCAGCGTGGGTTTCGGTTTTGGTCGCTTTAACGAGCGCAAGCATCTGCAATATCTGGATGAACAGGAACAGCGTTTGGCTTATATCCGGGTCAATAATAGCCGTTTCATCGTATCTACACTCCCCGGTCATATGATCAGCAGCAATGTGGTGATTTCACATGATTACTTTAAATATGCGATTGCTAATGTGCAAAACATGCTAGGTGGTCGTTTGACCAGTTATGAGAGTGTCGTTGAACGGGCGCGACGTGAAGCTATAGTACGATTAAAATTGGAAGCAGAGAAAATAGGCGCTGACCAGATTATGGGAATTCGACTCAGTACTACCGAACTTGGCATGCAAGGCGGTATGGTTGAAGTCTTCGCTTATGGCACCGCAATTCAAGCCAAGTAATTATGCTTCTGCAAGCTTCTCTATAAATAAAATTCCATTCAGGTGATCAATTTCATGCTGTACAATTCGTGCCGGAAAGCCTTTGAACGACTGAACCACTTCATTTCCCTCTAACGTAAAATAACGTACCTCAACCTCTTCTACTCGAGCGACCCTCCCTCTTTGCTCGGGCACACTTAAACAGCCTTCCTCACCCAATACTTGCGTAGCTGAGGCACTGATAATCTCCGGATTGATCATGGTCACAGCATCCATATAAGGCGCATCCGGATAACGTAAATTGGGCCGTGATGCGACAATAATAATGCGTTTAGAGACATAAACCTGCGGTGCTGCAATGCCCACGCCCTGACGGTGCTGCATGGTTTCCATCAAGGCGCTGTTAAATTGCCGCAACCAGTCACTGTCAAATTCAGCCTATGTGACCGGACTGGCAATTAGGGTTAAAACGGCCTCACCTTGCTGTGCCACTGCTAAGGTATTTGTCATCACGCTATCCTGTAATTTTTTCATCTAACTCTATCTTAGAAGGAAAATTACAGAATGAACACCATACTAAAATGAATAAATACGTCTAAAAAAGATAAGCTGTATTTTAAGTAATGTTTCGGACTCCAGCTTATTTTTGCCTTAAAAACTTCACTTGAAAGGAAAATAATTAATCAAAACATTCCAAATTATTTTATTCATTTAAATTTTAATAAATTTTAGTTTAGATTAAACAAAGAAAGATTGATTATTCAAGAAAATAACCCTTCTTTAAAATCAGCAATCAAAACATGGGGATGGAATAATGGAACGAGAACATGAGTGCACAACCCTATGCGAGCCGTGCTGATAACCGGACCATCGGACTATGGGCCCTGGATGGCGCACGGGAATTCTATGATTTTGTCATTTATGTGTTCTACGCCAAATTGATCTCTGAACTGTTCTTTCCAAGTACCCTGAGTCCGTTTTGGGCCATGCTAAATACCTATGGCATCTTTGCCGCAGGCTATTTCTTTCGCCCACTCGGCGGTGTGGTGATGGCGCATTTTGGGGATCT
>ERZ1023513.95-NODE-95-length-11421-cov-6.411314_pt1 | contig 11421 bp, 9 predicted proteins | sample MGYA00380550_ERZ1023513 | MGnify/ENA primary metagenome ERZ1023513 (study PRJEB33173, sample SAMEA4830347) | metagenome | study: EMG produced TPA metagenomics assembly of the PRJEB25223 data set...
TTCCTCACTACTATGGGTTCGGCTGACTTCTCATGATTCGTTGTTACTACGCTTTCAGCACTCATGAGACCTCACGGGATAAGTCGTACATCTTTCCTCGTTTATACAAGATATGAGGACGTTAAAAGGTTACAGTGAAAATAGGAAATCTGACGCAGAGTCTTTAGACTCTAGAAAGATTTATCTTTTCACACAAACCTTAGTCCGAATTCAATTACTCTCGTGATTTACGCATATAGGTTACGACTACCTTTTTGGACTTTAGAGTTTGAGGCCCCCTTATCCGCTATATACGCCTTACTATCACGTTCCTGTTCGTAGAGCCACGATTTCGCTATCCCTTCCTCTCCCTGCTACCTCACGATAGTCAGGCTTGGGAATCGCTATTGGGTTCACCGGTAGCAGGTGCCCACCGAGGACTTACACCTCAGATATACGACATGCCCGTCGTACTACAAAAAAACGACGATTTAAATCGTCGTTTTGCTAAGATAAATATGCATTTTTTTTTTTTTTTGAAAATACGTCTATTTATTTTTTATTGTTTTTTATTGTAGAGCAGACCCAAGCGAATGAACATAGGTTGTAAAAAGCAAATGAAAAAACTGCGAGGATAATAGCTTCTGTGTCTAAATAACCCATTTCGAGACCTCTTTTCAACAACAACAAGCCTGTAGTTTCGATAACGATCAAACATAAAAATATATAAAAAATTTTCGCATTAAGCATATTGTTACCGCTTTCTTTTTATTTGGTTTTATTGTATAATAAAAGTTGAAAAAAATCAAAAATACAAAGGAGTTTCCGTTATGTCTAAGATGTTTAAATGCATGTGTTTGCTAGTTATGTCTGTTTTCTGTATGTCTAGCATTTCCCCGTCGCTTGTTTGTTTTTGCTGATGATAGCTTATCGGCAAACTCTAAAGTTGTATCTGGTGAGGCTCAGTTTGAGAATGGCTCATCAGTGCGGTTCGGAGATACGCAAGTAAATATTTTAAGCGATGAAGTTCTTGAGGTTGTCAATCCAGATGGAAGTGTAGACACTATTGAACGACGTGCTGACGGCGTCTATATCAATGGGGCATTTTATATGGCTTATCAAAAGAATGAAATCGACCTAAATATATCTTTTAGATCATACGATCCTAATGTTTGGAATTACGTCAACACAATACATGGGAATAAACAAGCTAACACATTCGCTAACTTCATGACTGGTGCTGGAATCAGTTATATGATTGGTAGGATAGGTGCTTTATTGGGGGGTCCATGGGGTGCAATAATTGGTGGAGCATATTTTGGTATACAAGCTTATCAGTCTTACTTGGATTCACAAAGCCCATATCCATACTACATAACAAGTACTTATATCCATGTTGCTCAAAGAAAATGGAAGTTTATCACTGAATACTATAGAAACTCAAACTATACTGGGTATGTAAAAACCGTAACAACCTACGTGAATTTCTAAAATATAAACCCTGCCTAGATATAAAGGCAGGGTTTATATTTTAGTTAATTGCTCAAGTAATTTGTAAGCATAATACTTGCGAAACTCTATTTGTTCAAGCGGTTCAAAAGCTCTTGTTTTTTACCCTCAAGCTCAGCTCTCCTTTGCTCGATTTCTTCACGTTTTTGGGCGATTTCTGCTTGCGCCTCGGGAGTTTCCAAAGTGCCTTGTGACTTGTGAAATTCTACTAGCATATCAACGATTTTTGGGTCTAATTCGTTGACATAATCAGGATTTGACCATTTCGGCACGTTGCTTGCAGGTGCTTGCTTTTTGCCGCCTTTTTTGGGCGTTTTGGCTTGTTGTTCAGCTTTCTGACTGTAGTTGACCTCGTGGAATTTTCGTGCTTGATATGATGCGTTTTATTATGAGAAGATTGACTTCATTTTTTGCTGAAATTGGGCTCTTGCCCAAGCTCTATCAACATAATTGTTTTCTAATACTCAATGAAAATCAAAGAGCAAACTAGGAAGCTAGCCGCAAGCTGTACTTGAGTACGGTAAGGCGACGCTGACGTGGTTTGAATTTGATTTTCGAAGAGTATAAACTAGAAAAGTGAGAATACAAGCACTGCCAAGGCTGCTCCGATAACAGGGCCTACAACAGGAATCCAAGCGTAAGACCAGTCTCCGTCTCCCTTGTTTGGAATTGGCAAGATGCTGTGCATGATACGAGGTCCAAGGTCACGAGCTGGGTTCAAGGCATAACCTGTTGTCCCACCTAGTGATAGACCGATACCGACAATCAAAGTTCCCACTGCAAAGGTTCCGATACCTGCCTGAAAATCGTAAAGACCCAAAGCAAAGATTGTCAACACCAAAACAAAGGTTCCAAGGATTTCGCTAATCAAGTTTGATACAGTATCCTTGATGGCTGGTCCAGTACTGAAGGTTGCCAGGATATTGCCTGCATTTTCTTCTGCCTCATAGTGAGGTTTGAATTGCAACCAAACCAAAATCTGACCCAGCATGGCCCCTGCGAACTGGGCTAAGATATAAGGCAAAACGGAAGCCCAAGGCAAACCACCTTTTAAGGCCACACCGATGGTCACAGCTGGGTTTAAATGAGCTGGACTGAGCTTGCCAGATACAAAGACTGCAACCGCAACTGCAATCCCCCAACCCATAGTAATCACAATCCAACCTGAGCTATTGCTCTTGGTTTTAGGAAGAACCACACCTGCAACAACACCATTTCCTAGAAGAATCAGGATTAAAGTCCCTAGAAATTCTCCAAATAATTCATTCATCATCTTTCTGTCTCCATTAAAAAGAAGGGACGGGCGACAAGGAATGCTGCCCTCCACCTCTTTTATTTTTTCTTAATTTTTTAATTCTGCTAAGTCGTTTTGAGCGAGAGCTGCTTCGACATCAGCACGGTAAGTTGCTTTTTCTTCTTCTGTCCAGTCATAGAATCGTCCCATTTCATCCAAAACTGGCTCAACGATGCTATCCAAGCTATCACGCATAAAGAGCATATGGTTGGTACGACGAAGAAGGAAGTCAACTGGGCTAAGAGCCAACTCGTTGCGCATTGCATAGTGAAGGGACAAAGTATCTGCCAAGCTGAGTCCTGGCGCTTGTTCCAAGCTGTGAGCAAGTGCAAAGACTTTCGGTGCATTTGAACCGTAAAGATTTGCCAGATAGTGAGCTTCCTTGCTATCCAAACCACGTGATACTCCAAGTTGCGCAAAGGCTTCGATTTCTGAATCCACATTTGCTGGGTTCAATTCTCCACCTGAAACAGGGTAAGTTTTAGAATTGATCAATTTAAAGCTACGGTCAAATTCTGCTTTGAGGATGTCAACCACGCGCTCCATAGCTCCTTCAGCCATCTTACGGTAGTCTGTGATTTTACCACCAGCAAGAGTCAAGAGACCATTGTCATCACGGTCCAAGCTAGACCCACGAGAAACTGCAGATGGATCCAAATGTTTCTCAGATGTGCTACTTTCAAGCTTGCTGACAGCAGACTCAACATCTTCACGTGTTTTTTCTTTGGAGAGATAAGATTCAACAGTCGCAATCAAGTTGTCAAAGCTTTCATCACTGATGGTACCGTTATTTCCACCATTATAGTCAGAGGCACTGTTCCCTGCAATCAATGGACGAAGACCTGCCCAGCTGCTTTCGATATCATCAATGGTGATGTTGGATTCTGGGAAGCGGTTGTTGACAATGCCAAGTAGATAATCTACATCTTCTTGAGTTACTTTTGGATGCTCCAAATCACCTGTGTAGTCTGTATCAGTTGTACCAAAGTAAGTCTTGTTTTCACGTGGGAGAACAAAGACCATACGACCGTCACCCAAACCTGTGTCAAAGTAAACTGGCTGTGAAACCTTGATTTTGCTTGAATCCACTACCAAGTGAACTCCCTTAGTTGGGCGCATTTGTGAGAATTGCGTTCTCTTATTAGACAAATTACGTACTTTATCACTCCAAGGACCTGTTGTATTAATAACCAGACGGGCCTTGATTTCAAATACTTGGTCTGTCAAGAGATCACGAGCTACAACACCTGTAATCTTGCCACTTTCGTCAAAGAGGAAGCCTTCTGCCTTCACGTGGTTGGCAATGAGGGCACCGTCTTGGTTGGCACGTTTGATGTTTTCAATCACGAGACGCGCATCGTTGTTACGGAAGTCAAGATACACTCCACCTCCTACCAAGCCTTCCTTCTTCAAGTTTGGCTGGCGTTCCAAGACTTGATCCTTGCTCAAAACCTTGTTCGCAGTTGGTGTGTTGCTAACACCTGCCAAGAGGTCGTACAAGTCCATGGCTACTTTAAGACGGAAGAGGCTAAAGGTTGCTCCATCTTCATCGTAAACTGGTAAGAGCATTGGATCTGGTTTTGGAATGTGTGGAGCGATTTGTTGAACCACTGCACGTTCAGAAACCGTATCTGAGACCACTTCTACGTCGAATTGTTTGAGGTAGCGAAGACCTCCGTGAACCAATTTTGTTGAACGACTAGATGTTCCTTCTGCAAAGTCTTGCATTTCAATCAAACCAGTCTCAAGACCGCTAGCTGCCGCCTGCAAGGCTACACCAGCTCCTGTGATTCCTCCACCGATAATCAAGAGGTCCAGGGTGCGTTCCTGCATTTTTTTAATTGACAATTCACGTGTTTTCTTTGAAAATTCCATATTTACACACTTTCTAAATAAATCGCTTTATTCTGCCAGTATTAGTCGTCTACTTCCGCAAAGACTTGAGTTGCTTTCACAGCCTTCTTCCAGCCCTTGTAGAGTTGTTCCTTGCGAGATTCGTTCATAGATGGCTCAAAGAGTTCTCCTGTCTCGTTCAAGAGTTTCAACTCGTCCAAGTCTTTCCAGTACCCTACTGACAAACCTGCTAGGAAGGCCGCTCCTAGAGCTGTTGTTTCCAGGTTTTTAGCACGTGCAATGTCAATGCCTAAAATATCCGCCTGGAACTGCATGAGGAAGTTGTTCATGGCTGCACCACCATCCACCTTCAGTACTTGAATGGCGGTCTGAGTATCCACTTGCATGGTGTCGATGATATCACGCACTTGATAAGCAATAGATTGCAAAGTCGCCTTGATAAAGTCTTCTTTGCTTGTTCCACGAGTCAAACCAAAGACGGAACCACGAGCATTTTGGTTCCAGTATGGAGCGCCTAGACCTGTAAAGGCTGGAACGACATAAACTTCATCGTTGTTGTGAGAATCACGAGCGTATTTTTCAGATTCTGGTGAATTTTCAACCATGCGAAGACCGTCACGAAGCCACTGAATAGCACTTCCTGCGATGAAGATAGAACCTTCCAAGGCATAATAAACCTTACCGTTGATTCCGTAACCAATGGTTGTCAAGAGGTTGTTTTCAGACAACTGCATCTCTTCCCCAGTATTCATGATGATGAAAGAGCCTGTTCCATAAGTATTCTTAACCATACCTGGCTCAAAAGCCAACTGTCCAAAGAGGGCTGCTTGTTGGTCCCCAGCCATACCTGAGATTGGCACCTCTCCACCGTAGAAATGGAATGGAGCTGTCTTGCCGTAGATTTCGGAGTTAGAACGAACTTCTGGAAGTATAGCCTTCGGAATGTTAAGGATTTCCAAAATCTCATCATCCCATTTGAGTTCTTTAATGTTATAAAGCATGGTACGAGCTGCATTTGAGTAGTCAGTCACGTGAGCCGCACCGTCAGTCAATTTCCAAACCAACCAAGTATCGATAGTACCAAAGAGCAATTCCCCTTTTTCTGCTCGCTCTTGAGCACCTTCTACATGATCCAAAATCCAACGAACCTTGGTAGCAGAGAAGTAAGCATCAATAATCAAACCAGTCTTTTCATGGAATTTTTCCACATAACCTTGGCTTTTTAGTTGCTCAGCCAAAGGTGCTGTCTGGCGTGACTGCCAAACGATAGCATTGTAGATAGGAAGTCCTGTTTTCTTATCCCAGACAACCGTTGTTTCACGTTGGTTGGTAATCCCGATTGCCTCGATTTGATTTGGCTTGACACCACTTTCGATGAAAGCACCCGCAATAACTGACTGAACAGAGTTCCAAATTTCATTGGCATTGTGCTCAACCCAACCTGCCTGAGGGAAAATCTGGGTAAACTCTTTTTGACTCGAGCTAACCTTTTCCCCTTTTTTGTTGAAAATGATGGCACGAGAACTTGTAGTTCCCTGGTCAATGGCCATGATGTATTTTTCTTGTGACATATACTGTCCTCCTGATAAAGATCTTGAGGTGTTTCCTCTTTACACTTACTAGTATACAAAATAAAGCGCTTTCTTGTTTATCAACTTTTTTTAATTTTTAAAAAAATGTGAGGAGATTGTGTGAATTTCACAAAAAAGACCTGGATTAACCAAGCCTTTTAAGTGAATAATAACTGACGAATCCCTGCCAAATCTTCCATATCCAAGTCGTTTTTTAAATAATAGACTGGTGTCTGTTCCTTCTTATGAATCGGGTTATTGGTAACCAGCAAATCATAATGCCGACTAGGGTCATAAGCTTCAATGGTAATAAAACGATTGTATTCCAAATACCGTTTCAAAATGGCTGCCATCCTTGAAAAGACAAGAAAACCAGATGTCAAATCCAGACCAATCCGCATATGCTGGCCACCGTTTTCAGCCATATATTCGATTAACTGGAGCCATTCCCAGAGAATCTTCTTATCTAAATCTGTCCCCTGTTGAAAAGCAGGCAGAGCATGAAAAATCTCCTCTGCTGTCTCTTTAAAATCATGTTCCATCAGTAAATATGGATGACGATTCTCTAACTGGTACTTGTAGCGATCCTGTAAAATATAGCCCTTATAGAGATAGACTTGAGCACAAAGCTGACTGAGTTCATAGGTGACATGGTCCTCTGTATAATCCCCCAATAGTTCCTCCTTCTTCATTTCTTGAATCAATTGCGTCAGTAAATCTGCCAACTGCCCTCCAAAACCAAGAATATACTCCATAGTATGAAGAGGAAGAATGCGATGAGATAGGAGAAAAGAGAAGAATATCATCATCTCACCATCCTCAACTCCTAGTGGAATATGTTGCCCAGCAAAAAAGGACGGAACCTTTCTCAGCAAACGAAGATAAAAGATATTGTCAAAATACCCTCGCATTTTCTCTTCTATGACTTGAAACTGACAAGCATTGACCCGAAGACGTTGTTGACTGATGTGAGCCCAGAGAACCAAGTCCAATTTCTGCCCCGCAGACAAACTTGCACCGCAGATTTCCTCTAAATTGGCAATCTCCTGTTTTCTCTCTGGTTTCTGCATGTGACCTTCCCATTCCTGACTCGACCAGACCTTTCGGAAAAGACAGAAATAGAAATAGCGAATCTGATGCTCTGGACCTCGCCAACGTCCATTTTGGATGGATAAATCAAATTCTGACAAAATCTGATTTAAACCAGCCAAGTGACGACCAAGCGTAGCCTCGCTAATCACCAATTCTTGAGCCAGCTGATGGGCTAAAAACTGTTGGTGGTAGAGAAGATAAACCAAAATCTGGTATTTAACAGCACTCTCCAAAAACAAGCTCCGAATATCTCTCCCCTTGGTAGCTGCACCGATAGACAGACGCAGATTTTCATCTTCTGAGTGAATAGTCAGCTCTAAGCCACTATCCAAAGCCTTGTCATTGAGCAGGGTGACATATTTGGTTAGGGTTGCTTTTGAAAATCCTGTTTCTTCCATTACAGCCTTGACGGTCGTCTGAGACTCTTGTAATAGAAAGGAAAGGATTGAAAATTGACCACACTCGGCTTTCTCCATCAAATCTCCTAAATACATTTGTTACCCCTTTCATTTTCTACCTTAAGCATAGCATAAATCTGACAAATGCTAAAATAATCTGTTTCTCTTTTTATTTTCATGCTGATTTCCTGGTCCATTATCCTGAAAATCAGTAAACACACGGCTCCCCCTTTGGGCATTTTTATGCTAAAATAGTAGCTATGGATAAAATTATTAAAACTATATCAGAAAGCGGAGCCTTTCGTGCTTTTGTCCTTGATAGCACTGAAACCGTCCGCACTGCTCAAGAAAAACATCAAACCCAAGCTAGCTCAACTGTAGCGCTTGGTCGAACTCTTATCGCTAGCCAGATTCTCGCAGCCAATGAAAAAGGAAATACCAAACTTACAGTTAAGGTGTTGGGATCTAGCTCTCTAGGTGCTATTATCACCGTCGCTGATACCAAGGGGAACGTCAAAGGCTATGTTCAAAATCCTGGTGTTGACATCAAAAAGACTGCGACTGGTGAAGTCCTAGTCGGACCTTTTGTTGGAAATGGTCAATTCCTCGTTATCACAGACTACGGTACTGGAAATCCTTACAACTCTATAACTCCCCTCATCTCTGGAGAAATCGGTGAAGACCTTGCCTTTTACCTTACTGAAAGCCAACAAACGCCTTCAGCGGTCGGCCTCAATGTCCTTTTGGACGAGGAAGACAAGGTCAAGGTTGCAGGTGGTTTCCTAGTTCAAGTCTTGCCAGGAGCCAAGAAAGAAGAGATTGCTCGCTTTGAAAAACGCATCCAAGAAATGCCAGCTATCTCTACTCTTCTCGAAAGCGACGACCATATCGAAGCCCTCCTCAAGGCTATCTACGGGGACGAAGCCTACAAGCGTCTTTCTGAAGAAGAAATCCGTTTCCAATGTGACTGTAGCCATGAACGCTTTATGAACGCTCTTGCCAGCCTTCCAAGCTCAGACTTACAGGAAATGAAAGAGGAAGACCACGGTGCAGAAATCACTTGTCAATTCTGCCAAACTACTTACAACTTTGATGAAAAGGACCTGGAGGAACTCATTCGTGACAAATCTTAATACACCTTTTATGATTGGCAATATTGAGATTCCCAATCGTACCGTTTTAGCGCCTATGGCTGGCGTGACCAACTCAGCCTTTCGTACCATAGCAAAAGAGCTTGGAGCTGGACTCGTTGTAATGGAAATGGTCTCTGACAAGGGAATCCAATACAACAACGAAAAAACCCTGCACATGCTTCATATCGATGAGGGCGAAAACCCTGTCTCTATCCAACTTTTTGGTAGCGATGAAGACAGCCTAGCACGCGCAGCAGAATTCATCCAAGAAAACACCAAGACCGATATCGTCGATATCAACATGGGCTGCCCTGTCAACAAAATCGTGAAGAACGAAGCTGGTGCTATGTGGCTCAAGGGTCCTGACAAGATCTACTCTATCATCAACAAGGTCCAGTCTGTCCTTGATATCCCACTTACTGTCAAAATGCGTACCGGCTGGGCGGACCCATCTCTTGCAGTAGAAAATGCCCTCGCTGCTGAGGCTGCAGGTGTTTCTGCCCTCGCCATGCATGGCCGTACCCGTGAACAAATGTATACTGGCCACGCGGACCTTGAGACCCTTTACAAGGTTGCCCAAGCTCTAACCAAGATTCCATTCATCGCCAACGGTGATATCCGTACTGTCCAAGAAGCCAAGCAACGCATCGAAGAAGTTGGTGCTGACGCAGTCATGATTGGCCGAGCTGCCATGGGAAATCCTTACCTCTTCAACCAAATCAACCATTACTTTGAAACAGGAGAAATCCTACCTGATTTGACATTTGAAGACAAGATGAAGATCGCCTACGAACACTTGAAACGATTGATTAACCTCAAAGGAGAAAACGTCGCAGTTCGTGAATTCCGCGGCCTCGCTCCTCACTATCTCCGTGGAACATCTGGCGCTGCCAAACTCCGTGGAGCCATTTCGCAAGCTAGCACCCTAGCAGAGATTGAAGCTCTCTTGCAATTGGAAAAAGTATAATGCAAAAAAGAGCCTAGGACAAAAGTATAATATTAAATATAAAAAGCGAACAAAATCAGTTATCTGACACTCAGAATTCTGTCTTGTTCGCTTTTTTGTCTAATCTATCGATTTTAAAAATTTATAATAAAGAATTCCTAAAATCAAAATCTTTTTATCCCAGACTCTTTTCTTTTAAGTCGAATACTTTTTACAAACATTTTTGAATGAATCAATCACTATTTCATTCTTTTCTTAGCAAGAATGGTTGCCCCCGCCAAGGTAAGAAGACCTGCAATTTCAAGTGCTAGATTTGAAATAGATCCAGTTGATGGCAATGACTTCTTCGGTTTATTTGTTGCTTTTTCGTTTGTTGAAGCTTGGTTAGAAGGTTGCTTGTCCTTGCTTAAATTATTTGTAGTTGATGGCTTCTTATCATCTGCTTGTGGCTTGCTATTATCTGGTTTTGGTTTTTCCGGCTGCGGTTTAACCTCTGGTTTTGGTTTTTCTAGCTGCGGTTTAACCTCTGGTTTTGGTTTTTCTAGCTGCGGTTTAACCTCTGGTTGAGGACTTGGTTGCATACCTGGTTTTGGAGCAGATGGTTTTTTGTTACCTGGTTCTTTTGGTGTGTCCTGAGTTAAGCCTTTTTTGAATTTAGTCACAACTGCATCCATGTCTGCAAATATCTTGTGGACTGTATTTTCAATTTCTACTTTGGTATTTACATTATCAATTTCAGAAAGAGCTTGCTTTTTAAGCTCATCAAGCTCCTTAATAAGAGCAACAATCTGACGATGTTTTTCTTTCTGCAGATGATGTTTTTGTATATCATCTAAAATCTTGCTCATGTAGGTTGCTACAGCAAGCTTAGCTTTTTCTTTTTCCTGATTAATGTCTGGTACGCTTGGTTTCTTGCCTTCTGGTTGAGGGCTTGGTTTGGTATCCGGAGCTGGAGTTGTTGGTTTTTGATGCTCTGGATTTTCCGGCTGCGGAGTTTCTGGTTTAGTGGAGGATCCTGAACTTGACGAAGAAAATGAGTCCTTTTCAAATTTAGACACAGCTTCATCTACTTCTGATTGACTCTTCATCATCAGTTCCTGTAGTTGGCTTTTTGAGGTTGAATGAACTATTTCATTCAAATACCTGTTCTTAATGTTTCCCAACTGGTTAACTAGAGCTACAGTATTTTTATGTCGTTTTCTATCTGATTTTACATAGGCATCTCTCACCATTTTTCCTACATATTCACTGACCGCTTTCATTGCCTTATCTCGTTCTAAATCGAGTTCTCCACGTTGTTCTGCCTGACTTCCATTTCCCCTATTAAAAGAAGTGGCTGCTTGGGTACTTCCCTCTTTCTCTGTCGCATGTACAACACTTCCCATAAAAAGACTGGCAACAGCTACGCTAGCTACTCCTACACTAAATTTACGAATGGAATAACGCATTCTTCGCTCATGATTTGATTTAAACATGTCTATATTCTCCATAATTTTAATTAACTACAGTATATCCTGCTAATATGAATTGTATATGAAATTTGCTACATTATTTGGCTCTATAATATTTGTAGTGGGTAAATCCCCTATGGATATTATGGAGCCTATTTTGTGTAGAAAAAAAGTCCCATATGACCTATAATGAA
>ERZ1023513.102-NODE-102-length-10804-cov-4.515955_pt1 | contig 10804 bp, 11 predicted proteins | sample MGYA00380550_ERZ1023513 | MGnify/ENA primary metagenome ERZ1023513 (study PRJEB33173, sample SAMEA4830347) | metagenome | study: EMG produced TPA metagenomics assembly of the PRJEB25223 data set...
CTTTCTTGTTCGCCTAATTTAGAACAAGTACAAACAATGTTGGAACAGGCATTCAAAGAGAAGCACTACGAGAATACGATTCTCCATAGTGACCAAGGCTGGCAATACCAACACGATTCTTATCATCGGTTTCTTGAGGGTAAGGGAATTCAAGCATCCATGTCACGTAAGGGTAACAGCCCAGACAATGGTATGATGGAGTCCTTCTTTGGGATTCTGAAATCGGAAATGTTTTATGGCTATGAGAAAACATTTAAATCACTTAATCAATTGGAACAAGCTATTGTAGACTATATTGATTACTACAACAATAAACGAATTAAGGTAAAACTAAAAGGACTTAGCCCTGTGCAATACAGAACTAAATCCTTCGGATAAATTAATTGTCTAACTTTTGGGGTGCAGTTCACAGAACTGGCATTTTATTTTTTAGGATCTTGATGGGTTAGGTTCAATCCCCAAGGGACCAAATTTTCAGTTTTATTTTTGATACGAGCTATATTGTCCTTATGACGAATGATAATCAAACTAGCAAGTGCTAAGATAATAGCGATGAAGAGAGGGTCATAGTTGTTCAGGATAAAACCAAAAAGTGGAAAGAGTAGAACTCCGATGACAGCCGCGATAGATGCTGTGACACTGGAAAGTGAAATCATACTGCCTAGATAGAGGGTTCCAAAGAAAACAACTGCAAGGTAGAGACAGAAGACAGGCGCAAATCCGAAAACCACTCCAGCACTGGTTGCGACAGCCTTACCACCCTTAAATCCTGCAAAGATAGGGAAGGTATGGCCGATTACAGCTAAAAGTCCAAAGATGAGAGGCGAAACGCCTTGTAGATGAAACATAATCGGAAGAAGCGTTGCTAGGGTTCCTTTGAAAAAGTCAATGACAAAGGTTGCCATACCAGCTTTCTTGCCTAAAATGCGGAAGGTATTGGTCGTTCCGGTATTTCCAGAACCATGTTCACGCAGATTGATTTGAAAGAATACTTGTCCAATCCAGAGACCAGACGGAATCGAACCCAGCAGATAGGCTAGGATTAATAAAACTATTGTAATCATACTCCTATTATATCATGAATTGGGAAAGAAAAGCAGAGAATCTCTGCTAAAATTGTCACATCGGAGAAAGAAAAATTTTGCAAAATCCTTGGAAAACCTGTAGAATAGTAAAGATGAACGAATAGGAGGTTCCTTGTGTCAAAAAAGGAAATCAATATTAACAATTATAATGATGATGCTATTCAGGTGCTAGAAGGGTTGGATGCGGTCCGAAAACGTCCAGGGATGTATATTGGATCGACCGATGGCGCTGGTCTTCATCACCTAGTTTGGGAAATCGTTGATAATGCAGTCGATGAAGCCTTGTCTGGGTTTGGTGATCGTATCGATGTAACCATCAATAAAGACGGTAGTCTAACGGTTCAAGACCATGGACGTGGGATGCCGACAGGTATGCACGCTATGGGAATTCCAACTGTTGAGGTTATCTTTACCATTCTTCATGCCGGAGGGAAATTCGGTCAAGGTGGCTATAAGACATCAGGTGGACTTCACGGAGTGGGTTCTTCCGTTGTTAACGCCCTTTCTAGCTGGTTAGAAGTTGAAATTACCCGTGATGGCGCAGTTTACAAGCAACGTTTTGAAAATGGTGGAAAACCTGTCACGACTTTGAAGAAAATCGGTACAGCACCCAAGTCTAAAACAGGCACCAAAGTTACTTTTATGCCTGACGCGACTATCTTTTCTACGACAGATTTCAAGTACAATACCATTTCAGAGCGCCTTAATGAATCAGCCTTTCTCTTGAAAAATGTGACCTTGTCTTTAACGGACAAGCGAACAGATGAAGCGATTGAGTTCCACTATGAGAATGGAGTACAAGATTTTGTTTCTTATCTCAACGAAGATAAGGAAATCTTGACGCCAGTTCTTTACTTTGAAGGGGAAGACAATGGTTTTCAAGTGGAAGTAGCCCTCCAGTACAATGACGGATTCTCAGATAACATTCTATCCTTTGTCAATAACGTTCGCACCAAGGACGGTGGAACGCACGAGACAGGACTCAAGTCTGCCATTACCAAGGTCATGAATGACTATGCACGTAAAACAGGTCTTCTCAAGGAAAAAGATAAAAACCTTGAAGGTTCAGACTATCGTGAGGGACTAGCGGCCGTTCTTTCTATCTTAGTTCCTGAAGAACACTTGCAGTTTGAAGGACAGACCAAGGATAAACTAGGAAGCCCCCTAGCTCGCCCAGTTGTGGATGGAATAGTGGCTGATAAGTTGACCTTTTTCCTTATGGAAAATGGGGAATTAGCTTCTAACCTCATCCGCAAGGCTATCAAGGCCCGTGATGCTCGTGAAGCAGCACGTAAGGCGCGTGATGAGAGCCGAAATGGGAAGAAAAACAAGAAAGATAAGGGCTTGTTGTCTGGGAAATTGACCCCAGCCCAATCTAAGAATCCTGCTAAGAATGAACTCTATCTAGTTGAGGGGGACTCTGCCGGTGGTTCTGCCAAACAAGGTCGTGACCGCAAGTTCCAGGCTATTCTACCTCTTCGTGGTAAGGTTGTCAATACAGCCAAGGCCAAGATGGCGGATATCCTCAAAAATGAAGAGATCAATACCATGATTTATACCATTGGTGCGGGTGTTGGAGCAGACTTCTCTATTGAAGATGCCAACTATGATAAGATCATTATCATGACCGATGCGGATACCGACGGTGCCCATATCCAGACCTTGCTCTTGACATTTTTCTACCGTTACATGCGTCCGCTAGTCGAGGCAGGTCATGTCTATATTGCCCTCCCACCTCTTTACAAGATGTCCAAAGGTAAAGGCAAGAAAGAAGAAGTGGCCTACGCTTGGACGGACGGAGAACTAGAAGAACTCCGTAAACAGTTCGGTAAAGGCGCTACCCTCCAACGATACAAAGGACTTGGTGAGATGAATGCGGACCAGCTCTGGGAAACAACCATGAACCCAGAAACACGTACCCTCATCCGTGTCACAATTGAAGATTTAGCGCGCGCCGAACGCCGCGTCAATGTTCTCATGGGAGATAAGGTAGAACCACGCCGTAAATGGATTGAAGATAATGTCAAGTTTACGCTAGAAGAAGCGACAGTGTTTTAATGAAAGAAAATAATATGTTAGTAAACTGGAAATTAGAGTCGGATGTGAATGACTATGTGAAAAAGCAGTTTGAAAATCTTGGTTTGAAAAAATTGCAGGATTATTAATGAAGAATCTGCTATGAGTGCTTATCTCAAAGAGGCGTTTAAGGGAGCGGCTAAGACACAAACTAAGACTAATTTTGGAAAACCATATTTTCATATTGAAAAATACAAACAGGATAGTTTGGTTACTTATCGTAACTGAACACGGGACGAATTCCCGTAAAATATCTTTTACTGCATAAAAACCTACTCTACATTCTTTGAAAGGAGTTGAACACGCCCTAGATACTGTGTGAAAAAGATAAATTCTCTTGTGAGTTTGCTTACTTCAAGAATTTTCTATTTTCACTTGGTATTTTATGGGCTTTGTATCTTATGTCTAACATTCAAAACATGTCCCTGGAGGACATCATGGGAGAGCGCTTTGGTCGCTACTCCAAGTACATTATTCAAGACCGGGCTTTGCCAGATATTCGTGATGGGTTGAAGCCTGTTCAGCGCCGTATCCTTTATTCTATGAATAAGGATAGCAATACTTTGGACAAGAGCTACCGTAAGTCGGCCAAGTCAGTCGGGAACATCATGGGGAATTTCCACCCACACGGGGATTCTTCTATCTATGATGCCATGGTTCGTATGTCACAGAACTGGAAAAATCGTGAGATTCTAGTTGAAATGCACGGTAATAACGGTTCTATGGACGGAGATCCTCCTGCGGCTATGCGTTATACTGAGGCACGTTTGTCTGAAATTGCAGGCTACCTTCTTCAGGATATCGAGAAAAAGACAGTTCCTTTTGCATGGAACTTTGACGATACGGAGAAAGAACCAACGGTCTTGCCAGCAGCCTTTCCAAACCTCTTGGTCAATGGTTCGACTGGGATTTCGGCTGGTTATGCCACAGACATTCCTCCCCATAATTTAGCTGAGGTCATAGATGCTGCAGTTTACATGATTGACCACCCAACTGCAAAGATTGATAAACTCATGGAATTCTTGCCTGGACCAGACTTCCCTACAGGGGCTATTATTCAGGGTCGTGATGAAATCAAGAAAGCTTATGAGACTGGGAAAGGGCGCGTGGTTGTTCGTTCCAAGACTGAAATTGAAAAGCTAAAAGGTGGTAAGGAACAAATCGTTATTACTGAGATTCCTTATGAAATCAATAAGGCCAATCTAGTCAAGAAAATCGATGATGTTCGTGTTAATAACAAGGTAGCTGGGATTGCTGAGGTTCGTGATGAGTCTGACCGTGATGGTCTTCGTATCGCTATCGAACTTAAGAAAGACGCTAATACTGAGCTTGTTCTCAACTACTTATTTAAGTACACCGACCTACAAATCAACTACAACTTTAATATGGTGGCGATTGACAATTTCACACCTCGTCAGGTTGGGATTGTTCCAATCCTGTCTAGCTACATCGCTCACCGTCGAGAAGTGATTTTGGCGCGTTCACGCTTTGACAAAGAAAAGGCTGAGAAACGTCTCCATATCGTCGAAGGTTTGATTCGTGTGATTTCGATTTTGGATGAAGTCATTGCTCTTATCCGTGCTTCTGAGAATAAGGCGGACGCCAAGGAAAACCTCAAAGTTAGCTATGATTTTACGGAAGAACAGGCTGAGGCTATCGTAACTTTGCAACTGTACCGTTTGACCAATACCGATGTGGTTGTCTTGCAGGAAGAAGAAGCAGAGCTTCGTGAGAAGATTGCTATGCTGGCGGCTATTATCGGTGATGAAAGGACTATGTACAATCTCATGAAGAAAGAACTTCGTGAGGTCAAGAAGAAATTTGCAACTCCTCGTTTGAGTTCTTTAGAAGACACTGCGAAAGCAATTGAGATTGATACAGCTAGTCTTATCGCTGAGGAAGATACCTACGTCAGCGTGACCAAGGCAGGTTACATCAAGCGTACCAGTCCACGTTCCTTTGCGGCTTCCACCTTGGAAGAAATTGGCAAGCGTGATGATGACCGTTTGATTTTTGTTCAATCTGCCAAGACAACCCAGCACCTCTTGATGTTCACAAGTCTTGGAAATGTCATCTACAGACCAATCCATGAGTTGGCAGATATTCGTTGGAAGGACATCGGAGAGCATCTGAGCCAAACCATCACAAACTTTGAAACGAATGAAGAAATCCTTTATGTGGAAGTACTGGATCAGTTTGACGATGCGACAACCTACTTTGCAGTGACTCGCCTTGGTCAAATCAAACGGGTAGAGCGAAAAGAATTCACTCCATGGCGGACCTATAGATCTAAGTCTGTCAAGTATGCTAAGCTCAAAGACGATACAGATCAGATTGTAGCAGTGGCTCCGATTAAACTAGATGATGTTGTCTTGGTTAGTCAAAATGGTTATGCCCTGCGTTTCAATATCGAAGAGGTTCCGGTTGTCGGTGCTAAGGCAGCAGGTGTCAAGGCTATGAATTTGAAAGAAGATGATGTCCTCCAATCTGGCTTTATCTGTAATACTTCGTCCTTCTACCTCTTGACCCAGCGTGGAAGCTTGAAACGTGTTTCCATTGAGGAAATTCTAGCAACCAGCCGTGCCAAACGAGGATTACAAGTCTTGCGTGAGTTGAAAAACAAACCGCATCGTGTCTTCTTGGCAGGAGCAGTTGCAGAGCAAGGATTTGTTGGCGATTTCTTCAGTACGGAAGTGGATGTGAACGACCAAACTCTGCTTGTCCAATCCAATAAAGGAACAATCTATGAAAGCCGATTGCAAGACTTGAACTTGTCAGAACGCACTAGCAATGGAAGCTTCATTTCTGACACGATTTCAGATGAAGAAGTTTTTGACGCTTATCTTCAGGAAGTAGTTACTGAAGATAAATAAGTGAAATGAAGAATCAGTTCTAAGAGCTGGTTTTTATTGGAGAAATTTTCTGAAAATTACAAAATATACTTGCTATTTTAGAAAAATAGTGTAGAATATAAGAAATAGGTTTTTAGAATAAGGAGTGGAATATGACAGTAACGATTGATTGGGAAAACCTCGGTTTTTCCTATATGAAATTACCTTATCGCTATCTTGCTCATTTCAAAAATGGACAATGGGATCAAGGAGAGCTTACAGAGGATGCAACTTTGCATATTTCAGAGTCTTCTCCAAGTCTTCACTATGGACAACAAGCATTTGAAGGTTTGAAAGCTTATCGTACTAAGGATGGCAGTGTTCAACTGTTCCGTCCTGATGAAAATGCTAAACGCCTGCAACGTACATGTGACCGTCTCTTGATGCCACAAGTTCCGACAGACATGTTTGTAGAAGCTTGTAAAGCAGTTGTCCGTGCGAATGAAGAATACGTACCACCATACGGAATAGGTGGAACCTTATATCTTCGCCCTCTTTTGATTGGTGTCGGAGATATTATCGGGGTAAAACCGGCAGAAGAGTACATTTTCACCATCTTTGCTATGCCAGTTGGAAATTACTTTAAAGGTGGTTTGGTCCCAACCAATTTCTTGATTCAGGATGAGTACGACCGTGCAGCACCAAATGGTACAGGTGCGGCTAAGGTTGGTGGAAACTATGCTGCAAGTCTCTTACCAGGAAAAATGGCCAAGTCACGCCATTTCTCAGATGTTATCTATCTGGACCCATCAACTCATACAAAGATTGAAGAAGTCGGATCAGCTAACTTCTTTGGAATTACAGCTGATAATGAATTTGTAACACCATTGAGTCCATCTATCTTGCCATCTATTACCAAGTATTCCTTGCTTTATTTGGCAGAACATCGCTTGGGATTAACTCCTATTGAGGGTGATGTTCCAATTGATAATCTTGACCGTTTTGTAGAGGCAGGTGCCTGTGGTACAGCAGCGGTTATTTCTCCAATTGGAGGTATTCAACATGGTGATGATTTCCATGTATTCTATAGTGAAACAGAAGTAGGTCCTGTGACGCGTAAATTATATAATGAATTGACGGGTATTCAGTTTGGCGATATTGAAGCGCCAGAAGGTTGGATTGTAAAAGTAGATTAAAATAAACCAAAGGAGATTTTTTATGAAATAGAAAAAGTGGCTCTTAACAGCAGGAGTGGTCCTGAGCACGTCAGCTATTTTAGTGGCTTGTGGAAAAACTGATAAAGAAGCAGATGCACCGACAACATTTTCTTATGTCTATGCAGTAGATCCAGCATCATTGGGCTACAGTATAGCGACTCGAACATCGAGGACAGACGTTATTGGAAATGTTATTGATGGTTTGATGGAAAATGATAAATACGGCAATGTTGCTCCTTCTCAAAAAGACTATGATTTGAACAGTACAGGATGGGCTCCAAGCTATCAAGATCCAGCGTCTTACTTGAATATTATGGATCCAAAATCTGGTTCTGCCATGAAACACCTTGGCATTACGAAAGGAAAAGATAAGGATGTTGTAGCTAAACCTGGTTTGGATAAATATAAGAAATTGTTAGAAGATGCTGTTTCTGAGACCACTGACCTAGAGAAGAGATATGAAAAATATGCCAAAGCTCAAGCTTGGTCGACAGATAGTTCATTATTGATGCCAACAGCTTCATCTGGTGGTTTTCCAGTTGTAAGTAACGTAGTACCATTCTCAAAACCATACTCACAAGTTGGTATTAAGGGGGAACCATATATCTTTAAAGGAATGAAATTGCAAAAAGATATTGTTACAACAAAAGAATATAACGAGGTTTTTAAAAAATGGCAAAAAGAAAAATTGGAATCCAATAGCAAATACCAAAAAGAACTAGAAAAATACATTAAATAAGGAATGGTATTGATCTTGATAAAATTTTTAAAATACTGTCATTTTGAATATAAAGGAGTTTGATATGGAGTGGATTAGATTAATAGGAATAGCAATCATTGTTGTGGGTTTTATTTTAAAATTTGATACAATTGCAACAGTAGTCTTAGCTGGTTTGGTTACAGCTTTAGTTTCAGGTGTTTCTCTCGTTGAATTTTTGGAGATTTTGGGAAAAGAATTTAGCAATCAGCGAGTGCTCACGATTTTTATGGTTACCTTGCCTCTTGTGGGGCTGTCAGAAACCTTTGGACTCAAGCAACGATCAATCGATTTGATTCGAAAGATTAAAGGTCTGACAGTTGGAAACTTCTATACAGTTTATTTCTTTATTCGAGAGTTAGCTGGTTTCTTTTCAATTCGTCTAGGAGGACACCCTCAGTTTGTCAGACCTTTGGTTCAACCTATGGGAGAAGCAGCTGCAGAGTCTCAATTAGGTAGAAAGTTAACAGAGGTTGAAGATGAGACAATAAAAGCGCGTGCGGCTGCGAATGAAAATTTTGGAAATTTCTTTGCTCAAAATACGTTTGTAGGTGCTGGGGGAGTCCTCTTGATAGGGGGAACATTAGATCAGTTAGGCTATGAAAGCAATTATGCAGGGATTGCTTCTACATCTATTATTGTTGCTGTTATAACACTTATTGTAGTGGGGATTTACAATTATTTATTTGATAAAAAATTGATATCAAAAAAGACTAGGGGAGGAGAACAAAAATGACAGAGTTGGCAAAGCAACTATTAGAGTTGACCTATATTGTGATTGGTTGTCAATTTCTCCATACAGCCTATTGTAGTTATAAAGATAAAACAAACCCAGTTCGACTTGGGACATCTGCATTTTGGACTCTATTGTCTATTACGTTTATAGGTGGTTCCTATATGCCAAATATGAGTATTGGTATTATTGTAATCCTATTATCGCTGTTAACATTGTTTAAGCAAGTCCGTATCGGAACCTTGCCATCCTTAGATGAAATGAAAGCCAATATTGAATCTAACAGGTTGAAAAATAAAATTTTTATTCCAGTTATGCTGATGGCAATACTTGCGTTGGTCTTAGCGCAAATGATTCCAGAATTTAGCAAGATTTCGATTAGCCTTGCCGCCTTGTTTGCTACAATTTCTGTTCTTGTGATTACCAATAGTCACCCTAAGAGTCTGTTATCAGAAAATAATCGAATGACTCAGCAAGTTTCAACAAGTGGGATTGTTCCTCAATTATTAGGGGCTTTGGGGGCTATTTTTACTGTAGCAGGTGTTGGTGATGTTATCTCTCATCTGATTAGCGGTATTGTTCCTTCAGATAGTCGCTTTATAGGAGTTTTGGCCTATGTTCTTGGAATGGTTCTATTCACAATGATTATGGGAAATGCTTTTGCAGCATTCACCGTTATTACAGCAGGTGTTGGAGTTCCCTTTGTATTTGCTCTGGGAGCTAATCCAATTGTGGCTGGTGCTCTTGCCATGACAGCAGGTTATTGTGGGACCTTATTGACCCCAATGGCTGCTAATTTTAACGCTCTACCAGCAGCATTGATGGATATGAAAGATCAGAATGGCGTTATAAAGGCTCAAGCAGGTGTTGCTCTAGTAATGATTGTTATTCACATATTCTTAATGTACTTTCTCGCATTTTAGTAAAGGAAAATAAAATGAAAATATTGGTTACAGGTTTTAATCCTTTTGGAGGTGAAAAGATTAATCCAGCTTTGGAGGCTGTAAAATTATTACCATCTGAGATTAATGGGGCTGAAGTTCGCTGGGTAGAAATTCCAACGGTTTTTTATAAGTCGTCAGAAGTTTTAGAGGCAGAAATATTACGATATCAACCAGATGCTGTACTTTGTATTGGACAAGCAGGCGGCAGGACCGGCTTAACACCTGAACGAGTGGCTATTAATCAAGATGATGCTCGCATACCTGATAACGAAGGCAATCAACCAATTGATACACCGATTCGTATTGATGGAGCATCGGCCTATTTTAGTAGTTTACCTATCAAAGCGATGGTACAAGCTATCAAAAAACAGGGACTTCCGGCAGTTGTATCCAATAGTGCAGGAACCTTTGTTTGCAATCATTTGATGTACCAAGCTCTTTATTTAGTGGATAAAAAATTCCCTAATATGAGAGCAGGTTTCATGCATATTCCATATATGATGGAACAAGTAGTAAATAAGCCGAATACTGCAGGAATGAGTCTATGTGATATTGTAAGAGGCATAGAGGTAGCTATTGAAGCTATTGTAGACTACAAAGATAAGGATTTGCAGTTAGTAGGCGGTGAGACTCACTGATAACCTAAAAAGGATAGTCAATTATGCTTGTTTACTAACTATTAACTATGCTAAATCAATTGAGGTTGTTTACATAAAACTCTATATCAGAGAAGCCTGATATAGAGTTTTTTCTTGCTAGTTTTAGGATTTTCTTGTAAAATAGAAAAAGTGAAGAGAGGTATGAAATGAGCAAGAAAGATAAAAAAATCGAAATTCAAGTAGCGGATGCCAAAGTTAATGTTAGTAAAGACAGTTTTGAAGGTTATACATTGACTATCGGTAAAAAAGTTATCGGAGAAATTGCCGAATTAGACGGACAATTTGCCATTATAAAGAATGGGAATGTCGATAGTTTTTATAAAAAATTGGAAAAAGCTGTGGAAATTTTGATTGAAAATTATAATTTAGCAAAATAAGTCTTGTTTTTTTGAAATTTTCATGATATAATAGTCCATGTTGATTGTAGGAGAGATAACGAAGAGGCGAAACACGGCTGACTGTAAATCCTCTCCCGCGCGTTGGGCGGTGCGAGGCCCACTCC
>ERZ1023513.104-NODE-104-length-10771-cov-4.079601_pt1 | contig 10771 bp, 9 predicted proteins | sample MGYA00380550_ERZ1023513 | MGnify/ENA primary metagenome ERZ1023513 (study PRJEB33173, sample SAMEA4830347) | metagenome | study: EMG produced TPA metagenomics assembly of the PRJEB25223 data set...
GAGTTAATCACGTCCGGGTTAAACGCATGGTATTCCTTGCCGAAGACGAATTTCGGCATACCGCCCTGATCGATTAGCTTTCGGTTTTTCCATGCCAAATCTGCCAGTTGTTTCTGGTCATTTTCAAGATCAGCAAAAGTTGCACCCTGAATACGGCTCGGAACACCTACGAAGCATTTATTCACAACTTCATTGGATAAACCGACTGCTTCAAACAGCTGACCGCCACGGTAAGAAGCCACAGTTGAAATACCCATCTTAGACAGGACTTTCAGCAGGCCTTTTTCAATCCCCTTACGGAAATTATTTTGTGCATAGACCGGATCACCCAGCAATTCACCTTTAGCCACCAGATCATTGATCACGTCATATGCCAGGTACGGATAAATTGCTGTCGCACCAAAGCCAAGCAGAACGGCAAATTGATGTGGATCACGGGCGAAACCGGTTTCAACAATCAGGTTCGCATCAGTACGCAGACCAGTATTGATCAGATGATGGTGTACTGCACCAGTAACCATCACAGCATTGACTGGCAAGAAACCTTCACGGATTTTCTTGTCTGAAAGTACCAATAAAGTTTTGCCGTCACGAATCGCTTGCGCTGATTCTTCGCAAATACGAGCAATCGCAGCTTCCAGACCTTCGGTTTCAGCATAGTTCAGATCAATATCCGCAATCTCATAACCTGTACGGCCTAGCGTGCGGATCTGATGCATTTTTGAGTTAGACAGGACCGGACTCGAAATAATCAGACGGTCTGCATGTTCGGGGCCCTGTTCGAAAACGTTTTGTTCACGACCTAAACAGGTTTCTAGCGACATCACAATCGATTCACGTAATGGATCGATTGGCGGGTTGGTTACCTGTGCGAACTGCTGACGGAAATAGTCTGAAACATGACGTACCTGACGTGACAGAACCGCCATCGGGGTATCATCACCCATAGAACCCACAGCTTCCTGACCGCTTTCAGCGATTGGACGCAGTAACTGGTCACGTTCTTCGAAAGTCACCATGAACATTTTCTGTGCCCCTCTCAGGTTGTCACCGTTCAAGCCTCGCTCCCATACACCTTCTTCCAGTTCAGGGCTACCTTGTAGACGTATAGCATTTTCACGCAACCATTCGCGGTACTGACGCATACGTTTCAAGTGATTATTCACATCCTGAGTATCTAGTACTTTACCGGTATAAGTATCGATCACCAGCATTTGACCTGGACCCACACGACCTTTAGAAATGACATCTTCAGGTTCATAGCCCCATACACCGATTTCTGAAGCCAGTGTGATGTAGCCATTTTTAGTGATGACCCAACGTGCCGGACGCAAGCCGTTACGATCCAGCATACAGATCGCATGACGGCCGTCTTGGATAACTAAACCTGCAGGGCCATCCCATGCTTCCATATGTTTAGAGTTGAACTCATAGAATGCACGTAAGTCAGCATCTAAAGTTTCAACGTTCTGCCAAGCAGGTGGAACCAGCATACGTAGCGCACGGAACAGATCCATACCACCACCAACTAGAATCTCCAGCATGTTATCCAGACTAGATGAATCTGAACCAGTACGGTTTACGATTGGATTCAGCTCAGTCAGACCTGGCAGTAATGGGTTTTCAAATTTAGGCGTACGCGCCATTGCCCAGTTACGGTTAGCCGTAATAGTGTTGATCTCACCATTATGTGCCAGGTAACGGAATGGCTGAGCCAGTGGCCAGCGTGGCAATGTATTGGTAGAGAAACGTTGATGGAAAACCACGATATGTGATGCCAGACGCTCATCAGCCAGGTCAGTATAGAAGTCAGCAATCGCTGCTGGCATCATCAGACCTTTATAGCTGATTACAGTTGAGCATAAGGTCGTCACATAGAAGTATGAATCACTGGTTAACTGCTGTTCAGCACGACGACGCGCAAGGAACAATTTACGGTTGAATTCAACTTCAGTTACACCGATTGGGCAGTTCACGATGATCTGTTCAAAAGCTGGTAGAGACTGCATTGCAATCTCACCAAGCGCATCATTATTTGTCGGTACAACACGCCATGCGATAACACGACAGCCTTCTTCTTCAATTTCTTTCGTCAGGACTTGTTTTGCATGTGCGGCTAATGCTGGATCCAGATTCAGGAATACTGTACCCACAGCAAAAATCTCACTTAAGGTAATGTCGCTTAAGCGTTTGGCCTCTTCGCGGAAGAATTCTTTAGGCATTGCCAGCAATAGACCACAACCATCACCGGTCTTGCCATCAGCAGCAATACCGCCACGGTGGGTCATACAACTTAGACTATGAATTGCGGTCTTGACCAGATCATGACTGGCATCACCCTGCATATGGGCGATCAAACCGAAACCACAGTTATCTTTAAACTCATCCGGTTGGTATAAACCTTGAGCGGGAGCTACATTATTAGGCGATGGCATGTGCATAGCGTACCCTTCTTTTCACTAAGCCCGATAGGCTATTAAACAATCTAAATTCTGCTGTGCGTGACTGTCTGATTTGCTCCACAAGCTAAGCAGCTTTATAGAGCAAAATATCATTGAGTATCTTTTCAACATAATCCTTTTTCAGACGGAATGCATGAAAAATAACATTCATTTTGCTGATGGATAAGATAAAAATAAGCAACAAAGATGACAATTACGCCTATTCATCGAATCATTTTCGCGCCAAAACAGGGAGATTAATTCAATTCATGCACCAATAAAGCAAATTTCATGCCAACTTAAGGAGCAAAAATCAAAACAACACAAATGACAAAGATTTAGCCTACAAAAGGAAAATTATGATTATTTATGGTGCGTATTTTTTGCACCAAAAGCGCACATTTATAATAAAGATAAAGTGTCCGTGCGCTATTTTAGACCGGCCTAGTTAAATGGATCACTAATCTCGTTTTCTTGAGGTCGAGAATTGCCATTTGATGAGCGCGGACTTCCTTCGACCTGACTTTGAGATTTCTGTACATCCACTACATTACCTTCCTGATCACGACGAACAATCGTGGTACTTGTGGTGCTTTCTTTAGGAGTGACCACAGGCGCTGAAGGTTGAGCTTTCGGTCTTATGTGTACGGATTCGTCAACTTTCGGTAAAGGTACATTTTTCAACTGAATTTCATAAAGTTTTTGATTACTTGCCAGTTCTTCCGAACCCATACTGTTGACCAGACTGGCATATTGTTGCATGGCCACAACTTTAGGCTGGACGGATTTAGGCAGATTGAGGTTGAGCGCCGATAAAGCCTGTTGAGCTTCTGCTGCGGTTTTATACAGGCCATATAACAATACATATTGTTCAGGCTGGTTCTCACCTGAAAGCCTTAAATAAACAAAAGGTTTACGATCCTGCTGCTTTTTCAGGAAGGTTTTTAGAATGGCTTCATTACCTACTCGAAATAACTCAATCGCATGCTGTTTTTTTACTTCACCAATATATTTGGTTCCACGGAATTCAGGCTCATGACTAACATTGACAACAATTCGAGTATTGAGATCAAGAGGTTTAACTTCATCAGAAAGTGCACCAAGATGGGTCATTGAGGCCACTTTTTCCGGTTGAATCTGTAATTCAACTTCCGTTTCCGGCTTCTTCTCTACTTCTACCACTTCATCTGTATCAGTGATAGCCCAAAAAACCAAGGCAGCAAATAGACAGCATACGCTACAGACCAGCCAAAAATAATGCTGAATCTTTTGCCAAGGGGTACGTAATGCTGTCATAAAAATTTAAACCTATGCCTGATGAGCTAAAATCGTCTGTTGCATCAACTCGATATCAAAGTCTCGAGTAATGACCGCTTTTCCAAGTTGCTGCAATAATACAAGACGAAGCTGCCCATTTAAAACTTTCTTGTCGTGAGCCATATAAGCTAGGAAATCGTCAAGTGGGATTTTAGGACAAACAATAGGTAATTGCGCACGAGAAATGATTTTTTTTGTACGCTCAAGGTCTTCTAATGAAATCCAGCCCATGCGATGGGATAAATCTGCTGCCATCACCATACCGGTTGCTACCGCTTCTCCGTGCAGCCATTCACCATAGCCCAGATAAGACTCGATCGCATGACCAAAAGTATGACCGAGATTAAGTAAAGCACGCTCACCCTGCTCTTTTTCATCATTCGCTACAATACGGGCTTTATGCGCACAAGAACGATAAACCGCTTCGGCCAGCAATTGCTCATCACGAGCAATAAGGCCTTCCATATTGGCTTCTAGCCAGACCAGAAATTCTTCATCACCGAGCAAGGCATATTTAATCACTTCAGCCAAACCGGCAGACAGTTCACGATCTGGCAGCGTAGATAGCTGTGACATATCTGCCAGCACCACTTGTGGCTGCTGGAAAGCACCAATCATGTTTTTACCCAGTGGATGATTAATGCCGGTTTTACCTCCTACACTAGAATCCACTTGAGAAAGTAACGTTGTTGGCACCTGAATAAAATAGACACCACGCTGGAAACAGGCAGAGGCAAAGCCGGCCATATCTCCAATAACACCACCACCGAGTGCCAGAACCGTACAGTCGCGGTTAAAGCCTGCCTCAAGCAATGCATCAAAAATCAGGTTTAGATGTTCAATATTTTTGTATTTCTCACCATCCGGCAAAATACAGGTCGCCACAGTTTTACCCAAATTTTTCAATGCAGCCTTATAGCGATCCAGATAGAGTGGTGCCACCGTCTCATTACTGACAACCATCACCTGCTTGCCATGAATATAGGACTCAAGCAATTCCTGAGGATTCAAGTTACTGCCAATAAAAATAGGGTAACGACGTTCACCGAGTTCGACATATAAGGTTTTCATGAGGGGATAACCACTTTTTCAACTGAACTTATTTTTTTGGAAGGATGAGATTCAGAATACGCTGCGCCAAATCTCGTGCAGCTCCCTGATTAGTCTCAATGATGTAATGTGCGACTTCCCGGTATAACGGATCCCGCACTGCAAGCAGATCTCTGAGTTTCTGTTCAGGATTTTCGACTTGTAACAAGGGACGGTTTTTGTCGCGATAGGTTCGCTGAAGCTGAATTTCAACTGGAGTGTAAAGATAAACAACGATGCCTCGCTGCTTTAAATAATCCCGATTAGGAGCCTGAGTAATTGCACCACCACCAGTCGCAAGTACCAACTGTGGACGTGAGGTTAACTCATCAATTACAACAGTTTCACGATGACGAAAACCCTTTTCACCCTCTTTTTCGAAGATCCAGGGAATCGTAGCCCCTGTTTTCCGCTCAATTTCATGATCGCTGTCCAGAAATTCTCGTCCTAACAGTTCTGCTAAATGTCGTCCTACTGTTGTTTTACCGGCCCCCATCGGCCCTACCAAATAGAGATTTGGCAGGGTTTCAAACTCTTTGCTTGGCAAGGAGTCACCTATTCATTTTGTTAAATTCAAAATATATTAATGATTTCTTGAAACACTGTCATTAACAATTCGAGGTGTAACAAAAATCAGCAACTCACGCTTGTTATCTGATTTAACATCTTTACGGAACAAACGACCTAAATAAGGTAGATCACCCAAGAAAGGAACTTTAGTTTGCGCATTTCGAGTTTCTTGCTCAAAAATACCACCTAACACCACTGTTTCACCATTATCAACCAGTACATTAGTATTGATCTGGTTTTTATTAATGGTTAACTGTCCAGTTGGTGTCGGATTTCCTGGTGAGTCACTGGTTATATTCAACTCCATTTGCACCTTGCCATCTGGCGTAATACTTGGTGTAACGTCCAAACTTAAAGTTGCATCAATAAACTCTGTAGTCGACACTGCATTAGCACCACCGCCTTCTGAAGACTGATAAGGAATTTGGGAACCAGATGCCACAGTCGCTTTTTGCTTATCAGCAGTGAGCACTTTTGGCGTAGAAATCACTTCACCATAACCGTCTGCCTGTAGCGCAGAAAGTTCAAGATCCAGCATAAAATCCGAAAGGCTAATTAAGCCAAAAGCAATACGGCTAGCCCCTTCACTGGTTACCCCTAAATCTACATTCAGGTTATCTGGGCGCTGAATATCATAGGTAAATCCGCCTAGATCACTTTCCTGAGGGTCTCTCAAATCCCATAGGGTAGTGTCACTCCCCCCCACAAGAAGGTGATTATTATTGGTAATCCCTTGAGACAGGATTCCCCATTTCACACCCATTTCTTTGGTAAAGTCAGTAGTTGCACGAACGATACGCGCCTCAACCATTACCTGTTTCACTTGCACATCAAGCAGATCAACCATATTACGGATTTTATCAATGAAAGGCTGGGTATCATTCACAATAATCGTATTGGTACGGGCATCAATAGAGATAGAGCCACGTGAACTTAATAAACTTTCTCTATCATCATTGTTACTCGTGCCATTCGAACTCCCTGATCCTGATGCGCTCTTATTTTGAGTAATCAGTTTTTCAATATCTGCTGCTTTTGCATAACTGAGCTGCATATATTCAGTTTGAATCGGCGCAAGTGCAACACTTTGCTTTAGGGCCTTAGCTTCTTCCTCTTCAGCCTTAATTAATTCTGCCACTGGCGCAATCCAGATCACATTACCATTACGACGCTTATCCAGATTTTTGGTTTTTAATACAATATCTAAAGCCTGATCCCAAGGAACTTCCTTGAGGCGTAAGGTAATATTACCCTGTACGCTATCTGCAGCAACCATATTGATATCGGTAAAATCGGCTAATAACTGTAGAACTCGACGGACTTCAATATCCTGAAAATCTAGAGAAATCTTCTTACCTGTATAAGCGACTGATTTAGGACGTAAAGGCCCTTTAACTTCTGGACGCTTCAAACTAATCGTCAGCTTATTATCTGTCTGGAAAGCCATATATTCATAGCTTTCCGCAGACTGAATGGTAATCACGCCTGATCCATTCTGGTTGACTGCATCTACGGTTGAAACGGGCGTGGCAAAATCATTCACATTCAAACGTCGGGTCAAATGTGCCGGAATCTTGGAGCCCAGAGTCCGTACAATCACTTTGGTTCCTTGCTGCTGTACATCGACTGGTGTGTCCTGACCTGCCAGATCAATTACCACCAACCCTTCACCTTGCGCCCCCCGCTGGAAACCAATATTGGTAATCCCTTGAGCGACCTGCTGTTGTACAGGCTGAGCAATAGCGGCTGGAGTAGCAGAATTAATTTTTAAAATAAAGGTATTGCCTTCCACACGTGTCGTAAATGCACCTGCATTAGCGAGATTCACCGTTAGTCGAGAACGTTGTGCATCAGAACTAATATCTACTGAACTAGCTTCAGCAGTCGCAACTGGAATACTAGACTGTTTTAGATTTTGTTGTGCCTCATTAAAATCCAGAATCAGACGTGATGGAGATTCCAGCTGATAGGCTTGAGGCTGAGGTGGCAGACCATTAAACATCACTCGGATTTCAGTTCCCTGTCCAGGAATCTGCATTGGTACCACATTGGTCATTGAAACCTGCGCACTAGCCGCTTGCATCACAGCAATCGCGACAGCCCCCATAGAAAACTGACGAAACACATGATTCATTGTATTAGCATCCCCAAAAATAAATTCTTTAATACTCTTATTCATTTTTATTCCTTAAAACTTATGGCGCTGGTCCAATCAAAACCAGACTTCGTGGACGTTCCACATATCCCTCACGGCCATCTGGAATAATCTCAATCAAGTCAATCTGTGTCGGCGTAATTCTCGTTACACGACCGTGATTAAGTCCCATATAGCTGCCACGTTGTATCCGTTCAATTTCCCCATCAGGCGTTTGAATCAAGGCCAGAATCTGCCCCGCCTGATTCCACATACTACCTTTCATGCTTAAGGTTTCGAGTGGATAGCTTTCTAAAGGCTGTAATTGGCGTGACAAGTTCGGATAAACCCGCTTACCTGCCATAATTTTCAATTCGGCTGCTAAAGAGCTTGGCAAGAAAGGACTTTTCAGCTGATGAGCTGCATAATTAAACATTTCTGTCGGAATAAAATCCGGCGCCGGTTCAATCGGTAATGGTGGTTGATTACGAATATTGGCCATTTCCTGATTGACTGCATCAATTCTTGATTCGCAACCCACCAATAAAAATCCGAGTGTTAAAGCTGAAGTAATTTTAATGATATTCATTACTGAGCTCCCTGCGTATCAGTTGTAGCTGAAGTAGCTGAAGCATCTGCATTGCCTACATAACGGTAGGTTTTCGCTTTCACTACATAATCAATAACAGGAATTTCAGATTTCTTTTCTTTATTTTCAGTTCCTGTAATGGTGAAATCATGCAGTGTAACGATGCGCGAAAGCCCTGCAATACTGCTCACAAAAGAACCAAAGGCATGATAATCCCCAGTGGCTTCAATCGCGATTGGCTGCTCAATAAAGAATTCCTGCTTGATTTCAGGTTCCAGACGAATATTTTTGAATTTCAGTCCAGAGTTCACTCCACTCAGGTTAATATCTTCAACCAGACCAGGAATTTCAGTTTCTTTCGGCAATTGTTCCAATTGCTGATTAAAACGTGCTTCCATCTCCTGCAACTGAATCTGATACTGCTGTAAATTACGCAGCTTGGATTCCTTTTCCCGGAATTCATTTAACAGGTTTTGTTCTTGAGCACTGGCTTGTGAAATTGCTTCTATCTTGCCGCGAATAAACCCGAAATACCCCAGCATAAAAACCAGAATAACAATAAAGATCCAGCAGGTAATTTTGACTGATAATGGCCAGCTACCATAATTATTTGGATCTAGTGTATTGAATTGTTGAAAGAACTTTTCAACTGTCATTTTTTTTCTAGGAACAGTCCCTACGTCTTGGCTTAATTCATCGAATCCGTCATTACTCATGATGATGCCTCCGCTGTAGTTGTGACTGGTGTTTGTCCTTCTTTAAGTGTTGGCTCAGCGATTTGATCCAGATCAACCGTGACCGTAAAGCTGCCATAAGATTCTTCCACTCGAGGAATCACTGATGATGGCGCTTTATCTTTTGGTTCTTCAGCAACCAGGAAAGCATTCATAAATGCATTACGATACCAGGTAGAAGCCTCCAGATTACGTAGCAATTCAGCCACTGTATTCGGACTTTCCGCCTTACCTTCAATGGTGAATTTATCGCCGGTACGCTGGAATTTGGTAATGTACATATTGCTTGGTGTGACCCGTACAATTTCATCAATCAGGTGAACTGCGATCGGCCGTTGAGTCTGTAAACCCTGAATCAGCTTCATACGTTCAACAATTGCATTACGCTGGTCTTGTAAACCATCCAATGCTTTCAGCTGTACATCCAGATTCTGGTTAGTACTGATCACCAGCTGATTGGCCTGTTCCTGATCCTGAAGTTTTTGATCGTAATAGAACCAGGTTGAACCTGCTGCTGCCAATCCTAGAAAAAGTGCCCCGGCACAAATCGCTACAAATTCATTATTTCTTTTAATTCTTAGCTCATCGCGCCAAGGGAGTAAGTTAATCTTTGCCATTAATCAAAACTCCTCAATGCCAAACCACATGCAACCATGAGTGAGGACGCGTCATTTTCAATTTTTTTAATATCAATTTGAGGAGAAAAGCCCATTTGCAGGAAGGGATTTGCAATCGTGACCCGGTAGCCGAGTTTTTGCTGTAATAGTTTTGCCAGACCTGGAATATTGGCATTCCCCCCTGCCAATAAAATATGGTCAATCTCGTTAAACTGAGATGAAGAGAAGAAGAACTGTAATGAACGCGCTGCCTGCTGCACGACTGCATCTAGAAAAGGTTCCAGCACTTCGATGTCATAGTCATCCGGTAAGGCACGGGTTTTTTTAGCACGACCTGCATCCTACAAAGACAATCCATAACGGTTATGGATTTCCTGAGTCAGCTGTTTGCCACCAAAAACCTGCTCACGGGTATAAATGATCTTGTTATTCTGCATGACGGATAAGGTCGTCATACTATGACCAATATCCAGGATCCCGACAGTATTTACCCCCATCGGTAAGGTATCCGAAAACACCTTGAATGCATTTTCTAATGCAAAACTTTCGACATCTGCAATTTTTGGATTAAGATTGGCAATTTGCAGTACTTCAGAACGCGCTTCAACATTTTCTATTCGGGTCGCTACCAACAGGACATTGACCCGGTTCGGATTGGTTAAACGGTCTGGCAGAACTTCGAAGTCCAGGCTGGCTTCGTCAAGTGGGAAAGGAATATATTGTTCAGCATCTTCACGAATCTGAACTTCACGTTCATCATCCGACATATCGGCATCCATTTCGATGATTTTGGTGATGACCATAGAAGTTGGAATCGCAAAAGCTGACTGACTGGACTGGGTATTGGCCAAATTAATCGCACGCCCCAACGCATCACCCACCGCTTCTGGATTTAAAATGTTTTTTTCAACGACACTACTTTCTGGTAGTGGGACCAAAGCATAACTTTCTACCCAGTACCGACCGTTCTTTACAGAGAGCTCTAAAACTTTAACAGAAGTCGAACTAATATCGACTCCTATTAACCCCTTATTTGGCTTACGATATAACCTGCGCACAATACAATTCCTATTATTTTTTTATCCCCAATAAAAACAAACTCACCAATCTGTGCCGGCCTATAATTTTATACAGATACAATAACTCATCTAACAATATGTATATCTAAAGGATATACTGACCGGTAATTAGTTTGCCATTAGCTCTTATTAAAACTTACTTGTTATACGCCAATCTCAACTTTAAATAAGCTTTTCAAATTGAATCGGCGAATAACCACA
>ERZ1023513.105-NODE-105-length-10669-cov-3.441681_pt1 | contig 10669 bp, 17 predicted proteins | sample MGYA00380550_ERZ1023513 | MGnify/ENA primary metagenome ERZ1023513 (study PRJEB33173, sample SAMEA4830347) | metagenome | study: EMG produced TPA metagenomics assembly of the PRJEB25223 data set...
CTCTGCTTACGCAGGGGGCTTTTTTTTATGCGTGAAATAAAGATGAAATAGAAAAAGGCTTAAATAAATTTAAGCCTTTTTGAATCTATCTATTTATTGATCTGCCGCGATAATGGATTGTGTTGCATGCTTTAGCATATACAGGGCCTGACCCAATAAAAATATCTTTTTCAGCCAAGGTAACTAGAATGAGAGGATGTTTCGGTGCTGCAACCGCTGTCAAAATGGCTTTACCATTTTCTGCATCCAAAGTAATACTCTGACAGCCAGTAAGATGGATTTCCTTGGTAAATGCAGAAACCATCGCTAAAATCGAACTGCTCACCGCAGCCAGTTTGCTGTTGTTATAGTTGTCTTTCTTATGAATTGTGGCCAATTCAAACCCATCTGTTGAGCAGACCATTACATAATATACGCCACGAACATTGCTAATAATCTCCTGAATTTGTTGTTTAGCATGCTGAACGAGGGCTTCCGGGGCTTGACGTCTTTCTTGTATAGTAAGCATGCTTTAATCCTTAGCTCATGAGGTTATGGTTGATTTCGATTGAAGTAATTAAGGCTTCTAAGAGAAGTAAGATATTGTCTTTTTGACGTGCATCTACAAAAAAGAGGGGGAGTATAGAGATCCGGCTGGATCAGCCAGTCCCTATAAATCTGGGTAAAATGAGGGCTTTCAAGATCACTATGCGTAATCCCAATGGCAATATTATTGGTATATTCTTGGAATACTTCGATAGAGCTTTCCAGTTCCTGGATCGGGTCATTTACTGTATGATCAATAAGGATAATAGCACCTAGTGCGCCCTGACAGATGACAGGCCAGATAAAGTCAAAGCGGCTTTGTCCTGGCGTCCCATATAGGCCAATTTTGGTTCCATCTTCTAAGGTGATTTCACCATAATCGATTCCTACCGTGGTTTCCATTTTTGAATGACTGCGGTCGTCAGTATTCAGTGCCTCAGTGAGTAACACTGGAATATCAGATAATGAACGTATCGCGGCTGTTTTACCTGCGCCCATGGAGCCCGCAAAAACGATTTTATATTGTTGTAAAATCATAAGTATTTACTTTATTAAAATCCAAATTTAAATCGTAGCTTTCCAAAAAAGTTTTTAATGAAACTTTGCTGTTCTGTTCTTTCAACTGGCGCAGTGGCGCGATAACGACTTTCCCAAGCATTAATTTTTTCAATATTTCCTGAAGCCATACTGGCTGCGATAAATTGTCGAAGCGTGAGTAAAGAAATTGCATGTTGCTCAGCAATTTTTGAAATCTTACCGCCTTAAATAAAGCAGGCAGATATCTGAAAAATACGTTTTTTATGCAGCGGATGAGCCGGCTTTGGCCAGTAATGAATTTTATAGTGACCATCTTCAGGTGCGATCTGGGCAAAACTAGGCGAGTTACAGAAAAAATTCCATAACCAGTCTTGTAAAATCTGCGTTTCTCTACGTGTCACTTTTAATAGGGCGCTAGTAGAGGCGAAGTCATATTGAAAATAAAAGTCTGTGCCTGTTTCAGCCCGGTCTTTGTTTAACCAGGCTAGGTTTTTGCTGAGTCAATGATGGCAATGGTGCCATGCCGGTCAAAAAGATGTAATTTGCCTTTTTCAGGATGCAGCATCTCTTTAAAAAAGTTAATTGTGTAGGGATGGTCAGAAGATTGCTGGGAATGAACTAGCGTTGAAAATATAGGTTCTTCTATTTCTGGTTTAATTTCTGAATTAAGAACATTTTGCTCAAACCATTGCTTGAGAATTTGTGTGTTTTGCAGGGGTAAAGCGAGCGTGTTATTTATAATCTGGTTCGAATATTGAGCATTTTTAGAGATGCATAAATAAGGACATTTTTGGTTTTTGAGAACACGTTGAATACCCTCTGTTTCAAGAAAGTATTCATACACCAACAGGCAATCGAGATGAGGATCGGAAGCAGTGTTCCATTGCAGGATAAAATGGTCAGGAGTGATGTGTTGTAAAGTCTTTTTTAGTTCATCAGCATCGTGAATACTTAAACCTGCTATTCCAATATGAATATAATGCCTATGCATTTTAAGTCTCGATTAAACTTTATATTTTATTGGGTGAAGCGCATAAGAATCCCCTTTATCGCATGAAATAAAGGGGAAAACTGTGTATTAGCTAAAGTCTAAACCTTATTCAAAAGATTTAAGCTCATGACGAGCCATAGCCAGGTTTGCTTTAGAGCGATCCAGTACAAGGTACAGAAATACATTGTTATTCTTTTCTAGTGGGCGAATGAGATGATATTGCTTGCCCAGCGTAATCAGAATATCTTCAATCGAGTCATTCAGGTTTAATGAATTCGCTACACGGCGTTTAGCGCGAACCACTTCTGTATTGCCGGCTGCTGCAAGTTTAAGATCGATATTGCCACCACCTTGAGTTGCTAAAGCCAAGCCCGCTTTCACCATCAGCTAATGCTGCAGCAACGAAACCATCAATATCTGTAAGTGTATCTAAGGTTACCTTAGCCACAATTATTTCCCTGTTATAAAAATAGTTGATGCGTTAGTTGTATTTGATGAAGTTCGAATATTATCTTTTTCATTCAAATTCATTATAAAAATGGGCAAGTAAATTACAATTGAAATAAAAACTATATAAAATTTAATGGTTTACTTTAGATTTTAATTTTTAACTTGTACTTTTTAATTATGTGATGCGTTTACCTTTTTATTTAAGGATATGTGAAGTGATTTTGTGATTATTTTTTGATCTATAATCTCACCTTAATCTAAAAGATGTAATAAACTCTTTTGAATGCATTATGGGGCTAGTTAGGTAAAAATTTCAGTTAAGAAAATTGATTCACTTCATTTCCTGATAAATTTAAAGAATAAAAAAAGCCAATATCTCATTGGCTTTTAGTAAAACTGAATTTTTGAGGTTGAAGTATTTATGCAAATACGCGTAATACTGCATCAATCAATACCCAAAGAATCGCAAGCGCAACCACTGGCTCAACGATTTTTGCCCAGGTTGGTGTTTCTACAACAGCAACTTCTTCAACATCATGATGCTGGCTATTTTGATGAACCATTTGGCTAAACTCCTTCATTGATGCTTCTAATGATAGCTCTTCTTCATGAATTGGTTTAGAGCCTTTGAGTTCTGTTAGGTTATTTGTTGTCCAAACCCAATCATCTGCCTGGCCAGACAAATGTTCAATTTGTCCTTTTAGCAGCTCTTGGATACTGGTCTGATTATGATTGCCAGTATCATGTAACTGCTTTAATTCAGTCAGCTGAAAATGGAAAATTTCAGACGTGAGCTGTTCCAGCTCGGGTTTTGGTAAAGTTGACTGGTTTTCCACTCGGGTAGTCAGGTGACGGGCGATTTCCAGGATATAAAGTTCATCTGGATGCTTGATTTCATTATAAATTTTTTGCGGGTTATTGCGCCATTCGCTAATCAGTTTGCCTAAAGTGAGAGCATTGATTTCTGAAATATATTTACGTCTTTCTTCTTTTGTATAGCTTTGTAGAAGCTCAGGCTTTTGAGTTTCTATCTGTTCAACAAAATATTGTACTAAATCAAAAGCCATTCACTTACTCCATTATTTTTAATCTAATAACCTTAGGGTTGGTTTTTTCTTTGCGGGTTCAGGCTGTTCTTCAGTGCTTGATTTTAAAGCATCTTCATCATTTTGTGTATGCTCATATTCATTTGGATCAAAGAATAATCCTTGACCGTTCTCACGTGCATAGATCCCGAGGACTGCTGCCATCGGTACATAGATATCACGTGATACACCACCAAAACGTGCTGAGAAGGTGATGGCTTCGTTATCCATATTCAGCGCATGAACTGCATGCGGCACAATATTCAGGACAATCTGGCCATCTTTAATAAACTGCTCGGGTACCATGGTATTTGGACCTGTAGCATCGACCAGTAGATAAGGCGTCATATTGTTATCGCAAATCCACTCATAGATTGCACGTGCCATATAGGGACGGGTAGGACTTAAGTTGAATTCTTGTTCAGACATGATGTTTCTCTACAGGTTTGATTTGCTCTTGGTAGCGGTTTTTTTCCTGCAAGGTCATGGATTTTGCAAATGCAGGACGGCTAAAAACTCGTTGGCAATATAAATAAAATGGACGACATTGTTGTCGAGGTAATTCTACTCCCATGCTTTTGAGTCGAATGAAAATGGGAGCCAGCATACAATCTAAGATGCTGAATTGTTCCGACATAAAATAAGGAAAATGCTGGAACAGGGGCGTTAATGAAATCAGTATATCATGCAACTGTTGTTGAGCCTTCACTGTGGCTGCAGCGTCCACAGTATCCGGATGGCATAGCATGACATCTGCCAGTTTGAGCCAGTCATTTTCAAAACGCCAGATATATTGCCGCTGTTCCGCACGAGGCATGGGGGCATCTGCATAGAACTTATTCTGGCGGTAACGATCATCAATATATTCGGAAATAATGCTGGTATTGAATAACTTTAAATCATTTTCAATCAGCATGGGCAGCTGGTTATAAGGATTGAGGCTGGCCAGATCTTCATCATCGCTATCGACCAGAATCAGGTTATATTTAATCTGCTTTTCGGCAAGTACGTAGCGAATCCAATGGGAACGAAAGTCATCGGCATGGCTATATAAGGTGAGTCCTTGAAGTGGCGCGCTTTCGACTGACATAAATCCTGATTAAGTTCTAATGAATAGACTAGGATACTAAAAATCAACCTAAAAAGCACGAAGCATAAAAAGCCAATTGGACTAAGGCAGGGTAGAGTAAAGAAAAAAATGAAAGGAGCAGAACAACATGATCATGAATTTTGGCTTAATCATTCTGTTTATTATCATCGGTGTTGCGAATTATTATCTGACCAAATCCTTCTGGTGTCATGAAGGGGTATGGGGTAAGGATGTGCATGAACAATAAATATAGAATCCAACTAAGTGGTCAATTTCAAGCCATAAAAAACCCTGGAATAAACCAGGGTTTTTTGTCCGATTCGATAAACGAATTAACGTTTAGAGAATTGAGGACGTTTACGAGCTTTACGTAAACCAAGTTTCTTACGTTCAACTTCACGAGCATCACGAGTAACGAAACCAGCTTGACGAAGAGCAGGTTTAAGAGTTTCGTCAGAAGCGATCAGTGCACGAGTAATACCGTGACGGATAGCGCCTGCTTGACCACCGATACCACCACCAGCAACAGTGATGTAAAGGTCATATTTCTCAGTCGCTTCAAGAAGCTCTAGAGGTTGACGAACAACCATACGAGCAGTCTCACGACCGAAGTATTGTTCTAAAGAACGGTTGTTGATTACGAGTTTACCAGTACCAGCAGATAGGAAAACACGTGCAGTTGCGGTCTTACGGCGACCTGTACCATAGTTAGTAGCCATGTGCTGTATCCCTTAGATGTCCAAAACTTGTGGCTGTTGAGCAGTATGTGGATGCTCAGTACCAGCGTACACTTTCATTTTTTTGATCATTGCATAACCAAGAGGACCTTTTGGCAACATGCCTTTTACAGCGCGTTGGAAAATTTCTTCTGGTTTGTGAGCAACTAATTTTTCAAAATTAGTTTCACGAATACCACCAGGGAAACCAGTATGGCGATAGTATTTCTTGTCAAGTGATTTGTTACCAGTCACTTGAACTTGCTCAGCATTGATAACAACGATGTAATCACCAGTGTCAACGTGAGGAGTATAAGAAGTTTTATGCTTACCGCGTAAACGACGAGCGATTTCAGTCGCGAGACGACCTAAAGTTTTGCCAGAAGCATCAACAACGTACCAGTCGTGTTGAACTTCAGCTGGCTTAGCGCTGAGAGTTTTCATTAAACCACTACCTATTATAGTTGGTTTGGACTATGGAAGCTGTCCAAACAAAAGGAGACCGAATTCTACCCGAAAGCCAGGAGAACCACAATGAAAATATAAAATTTCAAGCGCTGTATTTTACAACGTCTTTCAATGAATGACCAGTAGGATTTTTAGCCTATAAACACATATGATTAATCATTAAATAATAAAACGGACCTAAGACTAGGGGCACGTCTTTGTATGAATGGATTCACTTGTTTTTTAATATGTATTTCTTTAGCAAATGGCCTGTCTTCGAGTCTGCCTAGGTTTGCTTTCTAAACTTGAGACAATCCTCCTTGAAAATGCCAAAAGCTAAACATGTCGAGTGTTGAGAGGATTGCCTGAAACTCTTTATAGGGTTTATTGACGTCAGCCCGGTTTTATCTTTCTTTAATATAATAAGAAATGTACAGTATTATTTGAATAAACATCATCTAAACCTTTATCTAAAACTTTCCCTGTGAAATTTGTACTAAAATAAGGACAATTGATAATACAGAAGAAAGTCATGCTGCCTTTATATATTACCAGTGGTGAACCTGCCGGAATTGGTCCAGATATCTGCTTGAGTCTGGCGGATCGTATTGATGAGCGTCCATTGGTGGTACTTGCCGATCTGTATATGCTCCGTCAACGGGCGCAGCAGTTAAAACTTCTGGTTGAACTGATTGAATACACAGGGCAAACGACTTCTTCAGAAAAAGGTCAGCTTTATGTTGAGCATGTGCCTTTAAAAGAACCGGTAGTACTAGGTCAGCTAAATAGCCACAATGCCGCTTATGTACTGGAACAGCTGCGTCGTTCAGCCAAATATGCCATGTCAGGCAAAAGTGTCGGAGTGGCTACAGCGCCAGTGCAGAAGTCAGTCATTAATGATGCAGGCATCCATTTCAGTGGTCATACCGAGTATTACCAGGAATTTGCTGGTGTACCGCGTGTGGTGATGATGCTAGCGACTAAAACTTTACGTGTTGCTTTAGCAACCACCCATCTGCCACTTCGTGCAGTTGCTGATGCCATTACTCCAGAACGCTTGCATCAGGTGATTGATATCCTGATTCATGACTTAAAATCGAAGTTTAAAATCGAGCATCCGCATATTCTGGTCTGTGGTTTAAATCCACATGCAGGTGAGGGCGGTTATTTGGGTATGGAAGAGATTGAAGTCATCAATCCAGTACTGGAGACTTACCGTACTCAAGGTATCAATATGAGTCTGAGCCTGCCTGCAGATACTTTATTTACCGCTGAAAATTTGAAAGATGCCGACGCTGTTCTGGCGATGTATCACGATCAGGGTTTACCTGTGTTAAAATCTCAGGGTTTTGGTGAAGCCATCAATATTACTTTGGGCTTACCGTTTATCCGAACTTCTGTCGATCACGGCACAGCACTCTCCCTCGCAGGTACAGGCCTTGCGAAAAGCTCAAGCTTACATGTGGCTGTGGACTTGGCGCTGGATTTAGCGCGTCAATGATCTCGTCTTTATTACACGTTGGAAATGTCTATGTATCAGATTAATGCCTTAAACCCAAAAGATGAAGGGCATCACACGCGCAAGCGTTTTGGTCAAAACTTCTTACATGACCAACGTGTCATTGCCAAAATTGTGCGTTCGGTAAATCCGCGTGCAGGCGAAAATATTGTTGAAATTGGCCCGGGTCTGGCTGCTTTGACATCTCCTTTAATTGGTGAATGTGATGCCTTGACCGTACTTGAGCTGGACCGTGACTTGGCCGCTGGTTTGCCGGGTCGTGTGCCGCATCCTGAACGTTTAACCATTATTGAAACAGACGCACTGAAATACGATTTCACCAATTTGTTTGAAGAAGGTCGTCCGCTACGTGTAGTCGGAAACCTGCCTTATAACATTTCAACGCCACTATTGTTCCATCTCCTGGAATTTGGTGACAAAGTGAAAGACATGCACTTCATGCTGCAAAAAGAAGTGGTCGATCGTATTACAGCTTCACCGAACACCAAAGAATATGGTCGTTTGTCGGTGATGATCCAGTATTACTGCAAACCGACTTTTCTGTTTGAAGTGCCGCCAGGTTCTTTTAATCCGCCACCAAAAGTGACATCTGCCGTGTTCCGTTTGGAGCCATATGATGTAAAACCGATCATGGCAAAAAATGAAAAAGCTTTGGCTCGTCTGGTATCGCATGTATTTACCCAGCGCCGTAAGACTTTGCGTAATAGCCTGAAAGGGATGCTGGTTGAAGATGGTTTTGAAAAGGCAGGTGTGGATCCAATGGCACGTCCAGAGACACTGTCACTTGCCCAATTTGTGGCATTATCTGATCAAATGGTAGCTTAAAAATAATGACCCGCACTGTTCGATACAATTATGTGATTGGTGATGTACAAGGCTGTTTTGAAGCCTTGAAGGCACTGCTGAAAAAAATCCGTTTTGATCCTGATCAGGACTTTGTCTGGTTTGCTGGTGATCTGGTGGCTAGAGGGGAAAACTCGCTGGGTGCATTACGCTTCATTAAAAAGCTTGTCGATAATGGCGTGGCGGCAACAGTGCTGGGTAATCATGACCTGACTTTGCTGGCTTATGCACGCGGTATTAAGCCGATTAAAGACAAGGATAATGTCCGTGATGTGATTGATGCGATCGACAGTGATGAGTTAATTGACTGGATCCGTAAACAGCCGATGTGTCTGTTTCCGAATGAACAGACGGTACTGACCCATGCCGGTATTCCCAATATCTGGGATGCAGCCAAGACGGCTGAATTGGCTAAAGAAGTAGAAGCCATTATTGCCCATGATGATTTTGAGGTGGTGGATACTTTCTTAAAGGAAATGTTTGGGAAAGAGCCTACACTCTGGTCAGATGAATTAGAAGGTCATGAGCGTACACGCTGTATCGTGAATTACCTGACCCGGATGCGTTTAACTGATGCAGAAGGGCGTCTGGAATATAGTTTTAAAGATTCACTGGATGATCCGATGCCAGAAGGTTTTAAGCCCTGGTTTGAATTTGAATCGAAAACTGCAGCAACCCATCAAATTGTATTTGGACACTGGGCCGCTTTACAGGGTAAAACCATTTCTGGGCGAATTCAGAATGTCGATGGCGGCTGTGTCTGGGGTAATCAGTTGATGGCTTATCGACTGGAAGACCAGCAAATGTTTGCCGTCGATAATCCGGTATTTTAAAATATTTAAAGCTCAAAAAAGCCACGTTGAACGTGGCTTTTTTATTGTGCTGATGATTAGTCTGCGCGAATCCAGGTCTGGTTGCGGCCCAGAACTGAAACACCCATACTGGCACGTAGCGTTAAACGCTTGCCGGTATTGTTTAGACGAACCTTGGCATCATAAATTTTACCTGCCAATGGATCAATGACACGACCTTTTTCATAATTTTTGGTGCCTTCAACGTGTTTCAGGCCTTTTAGAATAGTCATGCCTAAAATCGGTTGATCGGTATAAGGGGCTGGACATTTATTACATTTTTCGCGTGGTGTATAACCTGGACGTGGCGTGATTTTCGCAATCTTGCCTGAGTAAGTATTATTTGCTTCTTTTTCGATGACAATGATGGCTTTTGCTGCTCCAGTTTTATCATCAATTTGTTGCCAGGTTCCGCTAATATCTTGAGCCCACAGGTTCATCATGAATCCTGTAGTCAATGTGGCAAGGAATATCTTCTTTAACATATCCATCATTCCAAAGAACTTTTCATTATTACCCGCACATGTTAGGAAGATTGCACAAATAGTCAATAAATAATTAAAAACATGGAATTAAATTTATAAAAAAAGCTGCCTGTTTGGCAGCTTTGAGAAAAAGTGTGAACTTATTCCTGACGAATCCAGGTTTGGCTACGACCCAGAGCAGATACACCCACATAACCGCGTAGGGTTAAACGTTTGCCGTTGCTGCTCAGACGAACCTTGGCATCGTAAATTTTACCTGTCAATGGATCAATCACACGACCTTTTTCATAATTCACGCTATCACCAACCTGTTTTAAACCTGTCAGTACATCCATCCCCAGGATTGGCTGATTAGTATAAGGAGCAGGACATTTATTACAGGTTTTTTGCGGGGTATAACCTGGACGAGGCGTTACTTTGACAATCTTGCCGGCATAAGTACCATTGCTGTCCTGACGGATTTCAATCAGTGCTTTTGGTGAACCAGTCTTATCATCGATTTGTTGCCATGTCCCGGTCAAGTCTTGTGCATAAATGGTCCCAGTCATGAATGTAGCAATGAGCATTAATCCTAATTTAGATTTATTCATTTATATTTATCCTTTTTTCATAGATGAAACAAACTATCCCAAACACAAGCGTGTGGTTTTTTAATTTTGGTTGATTTTAGAGTAATGAGCGTTGCAGATTGCTCGATCAATCTGCTTTAACCCTGTTGATTCCCCATGACAAAAATATGCCGATGTTAATTGCTTTGTGGCTGAATTTTCAGTAAAAGCAGAGAAATTCAATAAGATCTTTAACATGGTAATGTCTTGCATTCTATCTCCTTATATTGCCCATCAAAATCCGTTTGATGCTAAGCCTGTTAAAGCAAATGAATCTAATATTTATATGCATGTTTTATATTGCATAAAAAAAGCATCTGTCTAATATTGATACAACTTAATGCATGAAAATGCAAGCTTCTGTGCACTAAGTCATGAATTAATCTTGTTTAATCCAAGTCTGGCTGCGTCCTAAGGCTGAAACACCCACATAACCACGTAGGGTTAGACGTTTGCCATTGGCACTTAATTTAGCTTTGGTGTTATAAATATTGCCAGATAAAGGGTCAATCAGTTTGCCCT
>ERZ1023513.107-NODE-107-length-10610-cov-3.816106_pt1 | contig 10610 bp, 6 predicted proteins | sample MGYA00380550_ERZ1023513 | MGnify/ENA primary metagenome ERZ1023513 (study PRJEB33173, sample SAMEA4830347) | metagenome | study: EMG produced TPA metagenomics assembly of the PRJEB25223 data set...
TTTAACTGTTAGGGCTCAGGTTTTTTTATTTAAAGCAAACTATGGGACAGCAGTGCCCAGATGGGTGCTTTTTTATTAGAGTTTTAAAATTAATTATCAGGTTCTTGGATCCCAGAGTTTAAATGGTGTGGTCAACTGTACATCTGTAGATGGATCATATTCAGTTGCCTTAATTTTCTGGGCTTTCTTGCGGATTTTCCCAGTTTCCTGATCCTGTGCAAAAAAGTTAAAACTGTCCGATTTTAACTGGGTAAAAGCAATTTCATTGAGGCCCACACTGCTCGGCATCAGCATCAGAGGTCCCGAAACACTACGACGGGTGCTTAGATTTTCTTCATCATACTTAATAAAATAGGATTGACCCGCTTCTACTGTAAAGTCCAGATACTTAGGTTTTTGGAAGTGCAACGCACCTAAAGGACGACTGGTACTCAAGCGATAAGTACCTGCAGGCAACTCAATCCAGTAATGATGATTATGCAATAAACTCGGAATACGATGCTGATTGATAAATAGGCTGGCAGCGACAATTTCCTGACGGTTCCATTTGGAATCCGGGCGGTATAAATAAACGATTGCAGCATCCTCATGCTGAGGTTTAACTGCCTGAAAATGATTACCCTGTTTCTGGTTGACCCAGCCACCAATCGTAAACATCCCCACCCGATGCTGTTCGACGAAGCCCGGTTTTTTTTCAAGATCAATATTTTTTAAAGTGCTGAGTGGCTGTGTAGGCTCAACTACGGCTTTTTTACCGTGACAACCCATCAGCGCCAAACTGCCGATGAGCACCATTGCGACTCCACGCATGCTTATCCCTCACTGCGTCTTTATTCTTGTATGCAAGTGCTTTGCGATATATTTTTATAGCTTTCGGCGTCCACGCCCAGATGTTGAGATTAGCATCTGCTTTTATCTTTTGGAAATAAAAAACGTGCGAAAACACGGGGTTTTCGCACGTTTCTGACGAATAGCAATCAAGCAGATTTGCTATTCACCACCTTTAAATCAACTTTCGACGCTGTTTCTGGCTCGTCATGTGGTTGACGTTCAGCACGAAACTCTGGTGCAGCTTCACCATTAATGACGGCTTCATTCACCACCACAGTGCCTACATCGCTACGACTCGGCAGATCATACATGGTTTCTAGCAATGAATTTTCCAGAATCGAACGCAGGCCACGCGCACCAGTATTACGTTCCAGCGCTTTTTTCGCAACGGCACGTAGTGCTGAATCTTCAAACACCAAGTCCACATTTTCCATCTCAAACAAATGTTTATATTGACGGGTTAATGCATTCTTCGGCTCAATCAGAATCTGCATTAAAGCTTCTTCATCCAGCTCATCCAGAGTCGCAATCACTGGTAAACGACCAATGAATTCTGGAATCAGACCAAATTTCACCAGGTCAGTCGCTTCGACCTGACGGAACAATTCAGACAGCTTTTTGCTTTCGTCTTTATTACGGACTTCTGCAGTAAAGCCAATACCACCTTTCTCCTGACGCTGCTGTACGATTTTCTCAAGACCTGAGAATGCACCGCCACAGATGAACAGGATATTCGAGGTATCAATCTGGATAAATTCCTGCTGCGGATGCTTACGGCCACCTTGTGGTGGAATTGAAGCAACCGTACCTTCGATCATTTTCAACAAGGCTTGCTGTACGCCTTCACCTGATACATCACGAGTAATGGATGGGTTTTCAGATTTACGGGTAATCTTGTCGATTTCATCGATATAGATAATGCCCTTTTGCGCTTTTTCGACATCGTAATCAGCTTTTTGTAAAAGCTTTTGTACAATGTTTTCAACATCTTCACCCACATAACCCGCTTCAGTCAGGGTTGTTGCATCTGCCATCGCAAATGGAACGTCCAGAAGACGGGCAAGGGTTTGTGCCAGTAAAGTTTTACCTGAACCGGTCGGGCCGACCAGCAGGATATTACTTTTGGCGATTTCAACGGAATCATCTGCTTTCTTACCATTAGTCTGTACTTTCAGACGTTTGTAATGGTTGTATACGGCTACAGATAATGTCTTTTTCGCTACGTCCTGACCAATCACATATTGATCGAGCGCCGCACGGATTTCATGCGGTTTCGGTAAAGGACGGTTCGCCCAGTCATTGGTTTCGACCTGTTGACTGGTTTGAACCAAATCTAAGCATACGTCCACACATTCATTACAAATGTATGCGTCCTCGCCTGCAATCAGCTTTCCGACTTCAGACTGCGTTTTACCGCAAAATGAACAATGCTTTTGTCCTTGAGGATGTTCGGACATATTTACTCCAATATCTCAATCTCTAAAACTTATGGACGTTTCGTTAGAACTTCATCCACAAGACCGTATTCTTTCGCTTGCTGAGCAGTCATGAAGTTGTCACGGTCTGTATCGCGTGCCACTTTTTCATAGTCTTGACCGCTATGTTCAGCCATTAAACGGTTTAAACGTTCTTTAATGAACAGAATTTCACGTGCGTGAATTTCAATATCTGATGCCTGGCCTTTGAAACCACCCAAAGGCTGGTGAATCATGACACGTGCATTTTCAAGGCAGTAACGTTTGCCTTTAGTTCCTGCATTAAGCAGGAATGCGCCCATTGATGCTGCCTGACCCATACAGTAAGTCACAACATCCGGTTTAATAAACTGCATGGTATCGTAGATCGCCATGCCAGCAGTCACCGACCCACCCGGTGAGTTGATATATAAATGAATATCTTTATCTGGGTTCTCAGCTTCTAAAAACAACATTTGCGCAACGATCAGGTTGGCCATATTGTCTTCAACTTCACCTGTCAGAAAAATTACCCGCTCACGTAAAAGGCGTGAATAAATATCAAAAGAACGCTCACCACGAGAGGATTGTTCTACCACCATTGGCACTAAAGCGTTTTCAATCGTTGGAACATACATAGGTTTATTTATTCCTAAATTTTTGTGACTTAATCCATAATCACAATATGAGGGATAATCAATGAAATTGCAAAATAATCGCGAATAATTCCATCATATTTTTTGCATTAGTTTTGTGAAAATCAGATATGTCAAGAAATTACTAATATGAAAAAAGGCGCACGAAGCGCCTTTTTATGGAAAGCTTGAATTAGCCTTGTTGACGCGCTTGTTGCTCTTTCAATAAGTCTTCATAGCTTACAGTCGCATCAGTCACTTTAGCAGATGACAGAATGTGATCAACAACTTGATCTTCAAGTACAACTGCTTCGATTTGAGCACGTTGTTGCTTGTCATTTTTGAAGTATTCAATCACTTCGTTTGGATCTTCGTAAGAAGAAGCCATGTCTTCGATATAAGCTTCAACGCGCGCTTGATCTACTTCGATTTTCGCATCAGCAAGAATACGGCTTACCAATACGCCAAGTTTAACTGATTTCTCAGCTTGTTCTTTAAACAGGTCATCTGGAAGCATGCTTGAATCAAATGCTTTCGCGCCTTGAGCACCGAACTGTTGAGTGAACTGCTGGATCATTTGTTGACGTTGACGGTCAATTTCCTGAGCAACCATTGCAGATGGAAGTTCAACTTCGTTTGCAGCTACAAGTGCATCGAAAGTTGCGCCTTTAACCTGGTTACGAAGGCCGTTTTTCACTTCACGTTCCATGTTTTTACGAACGTCAGCTTTCAGTTTTTCAACGCCATCTTCTTCAGAAATACCGAAGATTTTCAGGAATTCAGCATCAATTTCTGGAAGTTTTTGTTTTTCAACAAGTTTCACATTGATTTTGAATTGAGCTTGTTTACCAGCAAGGTTTTCAGCTTGGTAATCTTCAGGGAAAGTAACATCGATCACTTTCTCTTCGCCTTTCTTCATACCGATGATGCCATCTTCGAAGCCAGGGATCATACGACCAGAACCTAAAACAAGTTTAAAGTCTTGCGCAGCGCCGCCTTCAAATTTTTCGCCATCAACAGTACCTTCGAAGTCGAAAGTTACTTGCATGTCTTTTTTAGCCATGCCTTTAGTTTCAGCCCAAGAAGCGCGTTGTTTTTGAAGATTTTCAATCATCTTCTCAACGTCTTTATCATTTACTTCAGACGCTTTACGTTCAACTTCCAGACCTTCGAATTTCACTTCAACTTCTGGATAAACTTCAACAGTCGCTTCATAAACTAAAGCATCGTCTTTCATTTCGGTTTTTTCGATGTTTGGCATACCAACAGCGTTGATTTTTTCTTGTTGGATTGCTTCGAAAACTGTGTCGCGAATGATGTCGTTGACAACTTCTTGGTAGATACCAGCGCCGTATTCACGACGAACTACGTTTACAGGTACTTTACCTGGACGGAAGCCGTTGATCTTCGCAGTTTTAGCAGTGCGTTTTAAACGAGCTTCAAATTGCTCATTAATACGGCTCGTCGGTACAGAAACATTTAAACGACGGGCAACGCCCGAAACCGCTTCAGAAGTTACTTGCATGGCTTCCTCTATATATTTGGTAATAACAGGTTTATAAAAATGTGCCACATTATATGACAACATTTGCAGATATACAAAACACAATACTTGAATCGTCTTTATTGATGCTGTAATAATCAAATTTATTCAGTCAAATTCATTTTTCTTTGATTAAATATCCCTTCCCTCAAATAAGAGTAGATATATTCATTACTCAAACTGGACAGATCATCCCATTCTTCTGCATTTATGGATTTTTATAGGACTTTTAGTAAACTTTTCTTTATCTTTTCTTCAAAATTCTTGAACTCTAATAATCTCAATAAAAGTAACGATAATAATCTATTAATCAGATTTAGTTTAAATACATTAGCTTAGAAACATTTTGATACACTATCACATTGCTAAAGGCAATTAATATAGTTTTTAAAATCGTCATTTCCTATCGGCAAGTAATTCTTAATTTAAATAAGAATTATTATTATTCGCATACATAAATTTTAAGCTTTTTTCGGGTTCCCACATGTCGTTTATCAAATCACGTAAAAAACTCGTTTCATCGGCGATTGCCTCTTCCCTCTCGATTGTAACCGTAAATGCTGTGGCTGATGAAAATGTGGTCAAGCTCGAAACTATTCATCAAGAATTTAAAGCTGAACAGACACCAAGTTTAAAAGTAGATAATTCCGCAAATAAGAAATTTGTTGCACCTTTACTGGATACACCTAAATCTGTATCAGTCATTTCTAAGCAACTGATTGAAGACACTCAAGTCACTACACTTTCTGATGCTTTACGTACTGTACCTGGTATTACTTTGGGTGCGGGTGAAGGTGGCAACCCGAATGGCGATCGTCCATTTATTCGTGGTTATAACTCTGAAAGCTCAATGTATGTAGATGGAGTTCGTAGCGCGACTTCACAAAACCGTGAAATGTTTGCGGTCGAACAGGTTGAAGTGACCAAAGGCTCTTCTTCTGCTATGGGCGGTGCCGGTACGACTGGCGGTAGCATCAACATGATCTCTAAGGTTGCTAAAGCTGGTGATTCTTTAGAAGGTTCCATTGCACAAGGTACCGATAATTACCAGCGCATCACTTTAGATGGCAACAAAGATTTTGGTAATGGCATTGCAGCACGTGTGGCGGTGATGGGTCATCATAATGAAAAAGCCGGTCAAAAAGACGGTACTGAATATAAACGTGCAGGTATTGCGCCAAGTATTACTTTTGGCCTGGATACCCCTACCCGTGCAACCTTAAGTTATTACTACTTAAAAACTGATGACACGCCAGATTCAGGTGTACCTTATAACAATCCATTTGGTGCCCCAGCTGCTGGTGCAACAGACAATAGACCTTTAAATGGCAATGGTAAACCAATTAATGTTAAACAAGGCGTTTACTATGGTTGGGAAGATCGCGACTTCCAAAAACAGGAAAATCAAATCGGTACGATCAAACTTGAACATGATTTAACCGACAATCTGACAATTTCCAATACTGCTAGCTACAGTAAATCTAAAAATGATTACCTGTGGACCAATCCTGATGACTCAAAAGGTAACATTTATCTAAATAATAGTGTTTTTGCACGTGCAAATTCACGTGTAGCTGATACAGATACTTTTACAGATCAATTAGCACTTACAGGTAAATTCAATACTGGCTCACTACAACATAGCTTTAACTTGGGTGCCGAATATTCTGACCAAGAAAATGACCGTACTCAGTACATTATCAATGGTTTAAATGCTACTGGTAGTGCCTATCAAACATGTCCTGATAGTGCACCAGCTGGTTGGTGTACTCCAGTTCAAAATCCCAACCGAGGCCCATGGACTGGCACAATTAGTACAGAGGGCGCTGATCAATACAACACAAGAACCAAATCTACCTCGATCTATTTCTTAGACAGTATTGAATTTAATCCTCAATGGATTTTGGATCTAGGTCTTCGTTGGGATAAATTTGATACAGAGCAAACCATGACTTATGGCGCGAATAACGCTGCAACAAAGCCAACAACCGTAGATGGTATTGTCATTCCTCCTAAGAAGAATGTTGGTGACCAAGACACGGTAACAAGCGATACCGACTTTTTCACCTACCAAGCAGGGGTAACTTTCAAACCTGTTGAAAATGGTTCAATCTATGCAAGCTATGCAACTTCAGCTAACCCAGTTGGTGTTGATGCAGGTGATGGCTCTGAAGGTATCGGAGAGGCTTACAGTAACCTTGACCCAGAAGAAAGCCGTACTTTTGAAGTGGGTACAAAATGGGATTTATTCGATGATCGCTTGAATTTAACCGCTGCGATTTTCCGTACTGAAAAACAGAATGCCCGTATCCAGCTTGATTCAACCACCTATGCAAATATCGGCGAAAGTAAAGTAGACGGTTTTGAACTTGGTTTGAACGGTAACATCACGGATAAATGGGCAGCTTCTCTAGGTTACACCTACTTAGATAGTGAACAAACAGATCCAGGTCCATCTTGTACACGTGCTGGTGTGTGCACCTACCCGAATGCTGCAAAAGGCAAACGCTTACCAAATGTTCCTAAAAACAGTGCAACACTTTGGACAACTTATGCGTTCACACCATCATTCACCCTTGGTGCGGGTGCAGTTGCAATGGACAAAGTTTATGGTAATACCGATAACACCAAATATGTTCCAGGTTATGTACGTTACGATGCAATGGCGCGTTATAACGTAAATCAAAACGTTGACTTGCAGTTGAATGTAAATAACCTATCGGATGAACGTTATTTCACTAAAGCTTATGCATCTCACTATGCAACTGAAGCAGAAGGCCGTAACGCAGTTCTTTCTCTGAACTTTAAATACTAAGTTTTAGCTTCTTTCCTCATCAAAAAATAGCCTCATTCGTGAGGCTATTTTTATTTTCTGAAAGATATAAAACTTTAAATCTAGATTTAGTTGTATTTATAAACCTTTTGATAAAAAGCTTTAAATAGAAAATAATTACATTTTTCAATCTTAGGTAAAAAACTGAAAAATAAGTTTATTTTGAAATTTTTATTAATAGAAATCCCAGATTAAAGTTTGAATATTAAACAGTAATTTCATCCATAAATTCATAAGAATGATTTAATTAAATATTGTTAATGATAATTATTATCACTACAATTCGCAAAATTGTTAAAGGCCATAACAATAACTCCATAATTGCTGCTATTTGATGAACTCGAGCATATCAAGGTGGTAAGGGAAATATTATTCAATTCAGGAATTCTGTCACATGGCGCATATCAAAAGCCGAAAACATCATTACAAGACTTCATTGGTCGCACTTGCTGCAACTTTGCCACTGATCACTCATGCAGATAACATCACCAATGAAAGCGTTATTCAGCTTCCAGAAATTACAGTTAAGAATAAAACTGCAAATGAATATAAAATGGATCAATTAAGTTCTGCTAAATCTAGCCAAGCTTTAGTAGATACGCCTCAAACCGTTTCGATTATCAACAAGAACTTATTAAAAGAACAAGGTGCAACCACCCTGGTTGAAGCCTTACGTAATACGCCAGGAATTACCCTACAACTCGGTGAGAATGGGAATACCAGTGCTGGCGATGCCTTCCAGATGCGCGGCTTTTCAACTCAAAGCTCCACCTATCTGGATGGCATTCGTGACCTCGGCGCTGTAAGTCGTGATGTGTTTAACCTGGAACAGGTGGAAGTCGTAAAAGGCCCTGCGGGTGCCGAAGGTGGGCGTGGTACGGCGTCTGGTTATGTGAATCTGGTCAGCAAATTGCCTCATTTGGAAAACAGTCGTGAAGTCTCTGCCACCTACAATACGGCTGAACATACGCGTCTTGCCACTGACATTAATCAGGCGATCAATGACAGCATTGCTGTCCGTTTAAATGCAATGGGTCAAGATGGCGGTGTAGAAGGCCGCGACTTTATCCAGAATCAAGGCTGGGCTGTTGCCCCTTCTATCGCCTTTGGTCTGGATAGTGATACTCGCCTGTATCTTTATTCCCAGCATATCCGCCAACGTAACATTCCAGATGGCGGTATTCCGACGATTGGCATGAAAGGATTTTGGAATGCAGACCCGCTGATCGCCAGCGCACCTAAAGTAGATCGTGAAAATTATTATGGCCATACCGATGACCATGAAGATGTTGATGCTGACATGTATACAGCCAAAATCGAAAGTGACTGGGCTGAAAATCTGAAATTTACCAATATTACCCGTCTGGGTAATACCCATATGCAGCGTACTTTGACGGGGATTAATAGCCTTTCAAGAAATGACTCTACCAATCCTCAAGACTGGACAGTAAGCCGTTCACGCCAGGGTGTCGATCAGGAAAATAAAATTCTGGCCAATCAGAGCACGGTGAACTGGAATGTCAAAACCGGTTCAGTGGAGCATGATCTGGTCGCTGGTGTAGAACTATTAAAAGAGCAGCAACATTCCAGAACACTGGCCACACAAATGCCGGGACAGCCAAGCAACACCACACCACCCGCGAATCTATACAATCCTGACCGTCACCAGAATCTGCCTGATCCTGTGTATACGGGCGCTTATTCGGATGGTGAAACCCAAACGGCGGCTGCTTATCTTTTCGATACGCTCAAGTTTGGCGAACGTTTTCAACTTAATGGTGGCGTCCGTGTCGATTATTACGATACTAATTACGATGCGCTGGGTTACTCAACCGACAGTACGACACTAGCAGTGACTGAAACCAAAACAGATTTAAAAGCCCATGACACTTTATTCAGCTGGAAGCTCGGTGGTTTATATAAGCCAACCGCCTACAGCAGTGTCTATGCATCTTATGCCAAATCCCTGACACCACCGGGTAGCAGTAACTTTAGCCTTTCATCCACAGGAATAAACAGCTCAGCCGCAGACCCTCAAGAAACTCATCATTATGAAATTGGCACCAAATGGGATCTGCTAGAGGGTGATCTGGCTTTAAATGCTGCGGCATACTACACCGAAAATGAAAACCAGTTTACCCAAGATCCAATTACCCGCGAGTCTGTTCAGGAAGGTAAAACTACAGTTAAAGGAATCGAATTGGGTGCTGTCGGTAAAATTACTGATGCCTGGAATATTTCAGTAGGTGTTGCCCATATGAAAACCGAGCAAAAAGACCAGTTCAGTGTCAACTCCAACACGGGTGTAGTGACCCAGACCAATAGTGTACGCTGGTCACCTGAATGGACTGCTTCACTATGGACGACCTATAACATTGCCGGTTTAAAACTGGGCTTGGGGGCACGTTATGTGGATGAGCAAAAACGTGTGATTACCGATAGTACTGCAGCAGCGAATATGCCAAGTATTCCAAGCTATGTGGTATTTGATGCTATGGCCGGTTATACCTTTAATGACCAAACTTCCTTAAACCTGAATGTTTATAATCTGGCAGATAAAGAGTACATCAGCACGCTGAATAATGGAGGTGGCCGTGTGATCTTAGGCCAACCACGTTCAGCAGCTTTAACCCTGAACTATAAATTTTAATTCAGCTTTTATCTCTATCTATCAATATCGTGTATTCTCTTGAATGCACGATATTTTCAATTGCAGGAATGCTTTTAAAATGATGTTACATATCCCGGCAGTATTAAGCAAAGCACAAGTTGCCGAACTGAGACAACAACTAGATCGTTCAGAACACTGGATGAATGGGCAACTCAGCGCCGGGAGTCAGGCACAGAAAATCAAAAAGAACCTGCAGCTGGATTCTTCTTCTGTCCTGTATCAGCAGATTAGCCCTATCATTTTACAAGCGCTTAAAAGTCATCATTTAATTACCTCTGCTGCCCTACCGAAACATATCCTGCCGCCCCTGTTTAACTGCTATCAGGATTCTGGCACCTATGGCAATCATGTGGATAATGCCATTCATTACTCTCCTCTACTCGGACAGGCCATTCGTACCGATGTGTCACTAACTTTATTCTTATCTGAAATCGATGAATATGAAGGTGGTGAGCTGGTCGTTGAAGACCAGTATGGCTGCCATGAAGTCAAGCTGGATGCGGGTGATGTGATTGTTTATCCATCGACCAGCCTGCATCGGGTTGAACCAGTAACTCAAGGCAAACGTATTGCTGCCGTAACCTGGATTCAAAGTATGATCCGTGAAGATGCTAAACGCAGTATGTTGTTTGATCTGGACCGG
>ERZ1023513.111-NODE-111-length-10417-cov-4.157595_pt1 | contig 10417 bp, 7 predicted proteins | sample MGYA00380550_ERZ1023513 | MGnify/ENA primary metagenome ERZ1023513 (study PRJEB33173, sample SAMEA4830347) | metagenome | study: EMG produced TPA metagenomics assembly of the PRJEB25223 data set...
CAGTGAACAAGGGATTTACCTTCTATCTCTTCAGGAGTTTCCATCTGTTTGACAGTGATGACCATTTGCTTCCTCCCATTCTTCTCTCAAAATGCCGTATTTAATACTATCATAATAAACACCTTGATAATAACGAACTTTTGGAATATGAGCTTCTTTTTTCATTCTTAATTTTTCAGCCAATTTCATCATACCAAAATTTCCTGACCAAGTTGTCAAACCCAGATGCTCCAACTCCAAGTAATCCTGAAACGTCCTATCTATCCACTGCAACATAGCAACTTTCCCAATACCAGTGTTCCAGAATTTTTTATCATAAATACCAATTCCCAATTCCATCCATCTTGTTTGTTTACATACCCAATAACGCGAAACAGTCCCAACTAGTTTATCATCAACAAAAATACCAAGGCGATTTGAGTTGCTTAAAATGGATTCTGATTTTTGTAGTTCGAATTCTTTAAAATTTGAAAAATACTGATAATCATCATAATAGGGAGCATCATACTGTTTCCAAACTGGATTAAGTTGTGAATAAGCCATTTCCCATAAAGACATCAAATCTTCTTTCTTTAACTTTCTTAAATAAATCATACTATTCCCCTAATCCAACGCCTTCACTTCCAGCATCATATCACGAATCTGAGCTGCTAGTTCAAAGTCAAGCACTTCGACGGCTTCTTGCATTTGTTTTTCGAGTTTCTTAACAAGTGCTTTGCGCTCTTGTTTGTTGAGGCTATTGATATCAACTTCCTTGTCTTCTTCCTTAGAAACTGCCTTGGTCACAGCAATCAGGTCACGGATTTCTTTCTTGATTGTCTGTGGTACGATACCATGCTCTTCATTATAGGCCATCTGGATTTTGCGACGGCGGGCAGTTTCATCGATAGCACGTTGCATAGACTGGGTAACCGTGTCCGCATACATGATAACATGACCTTCACTGTTACGGGCGGCACGTCCAATGGTCTGGATGAGTCCACGTTCGTTACGAAGGAAACCTTCCTTGTCAGCATCAAGAATCGCTACGAGGCTCACTTCAGGAACGTCAATCCCTTCACGAAGGAGGTTGATTCCGACCAAGACATCAAAGACACCCAAGCGCAGGTCACGGATAATCTCAGTCCGCTCCAATGTCTTGATATCCGAGTGCATGTACTTGACCTTGATACCCATTTCCTTGAAGTAGTCGGTCAAGTCTTCTGCCATTTTCTTGGTCAACGTGGTGATAAAGGTTCGTTCGTTCTTCTCAACACGAGCATTAATTTCACCTAAGAGGTCATCAATCTGTCCCATAGTCGGACGGACTTCCACCTCTGGATCCAAGAGTCCCGTTGGACGAATGATTTGCTCAATCACTGTCTCAGTCTGTTCATTTTCATAGTCACCAGGTGTCGCTGAAACGTAAACAATCTGGTGCACATGGCTTTCAAACTCCTCCCGACGGAGAGGACGATTGTCCAGAGCAGACGGCAAACGGAAACCGTAATTTACTAACATTTCCTTACGAGAACGGTCTCCATTGTACATGCCCTTGATTTGTCCCATGGTCATGTGGCTCTCGTCAATCATGATTAAGAAATCATCTGGAAAGAAATCAAGAAGTGTGTAAGGAGGCTCTCCTTCGCTCCGTCCATCCATGTGACGTGAATAGTTCTCAACCCCGTTGGTATAGCCCATCTCACGCAGCATTTCGATATCGTACTCTGTCCGTTGTTTCAAGCGCTGGGCTTCAAGCAGTTTGCCTTCCTTTTCAAAGACAGCTAGTTGCTCTTCTAATTCTGCTTGAATCTTGGCAATAGCAACTTCCATGTGGTCGTCATTGGTCACAAAGTGAGTCGCAGGGAAAATCGCTAAATGATCCACTTCTCCAAGGACTTGACCTGTCAAAGCTTCAACCTCACGAATACGGTCAATTTCGTCTCCAAAAAATTCTACTCGAAAAGCGTGTTCATCACGGGAAGCAGGGAAAATCTCCACCACATCCCCACGAACGCGAAATCTTCCCCGTTGGAAATCAATATCATTTCGCTCAAATTGGATATCCACCAAGTCATTCAAGAGTTTATCACGGGAAATTTCAAGACCTGGACGGAGACTAACGACACTATCAGCGTATTCCTTGGGCGAACCCAGACCATAGATACAAGAGACCGAGGCCACGACAATAACATCATTGCGCTCCAATAGGGCTGAAGTCGCTGAGTGACGAAGCTTGTCAATCTCGTCATTGACAGAACTATCCTTCTCAATATAGGTATCACTAGAAGGGACATAGGCTTCTGGCTGGTAATAGTCATAGTAGGATACGAAGTACTCAACTGCATTTTCAGGGAAAAATTCCTTGAACTCCCCATAGAGCTGACCAGCCAGAGATTTATTGTGGGCAATGACTAGAGTGGGTTTATTGACTTTGGAAATGACCTGACTCATGGTATAGGTCTTCCCTGTTCCGGTCGCCCCCATCAGAATCTGAGCTTTTTCTCCACCCTCGATATTATCTACCAACTGCTCGATAGCTTGGGGTTGATCTCCTGATGGTTGATATTTTGATACTAGTTTAAATTTATTATCTGTAATGCGGTTAATCATAAGAATCCTCTCTCCATGTGCTATTCCTATTTTAGCATACTTGTATCATTTTCACGAAGAAAAGGACGAACCGAAGTCACATCCTTTCATTTTCTTTCTTTAATTGGTAAGCGAGATAAAGAATCAGCAGAAACAAAATAATACTGGACACGATGGAACCCTCAATACCAAAAGACCCACCAGATAGCCAGTCTTGATTGCCTTGTGGAGTAAATTTCATGATTGAGGTTCCTGAAGACTGACCACTAACTAATACTCCAAAGAGGTTGCCCTGTGCGAAATTCCAAGCTCCATGAATACCACCTATACCCCATATAGTATCTGTTTTAAGAAGATATAGGGACATGGCAACCCCAAATAAAAAGAGATCAATTGCAGATAAGAAAGTTATGCCTGGATTTCCTAAATGAAGTAAGGTAAAGAGACTACTAGATATGATAATAGCGACTTTAAGATTGGTTCTCTTAGCCAATTGTGGAATCAGCCAAGCACGAGTAACCAATTCTTCTGCCGTTCCTTGTAAAATCCAAAAAGGTATTGTAAATAAAGTAAAAGCTAGCGAATAAGTATCCAAGTGAATGGAGTCCAAACGATATTGCCCTAAGGCCACCAAACCTAACAAGGTCAGAAGAAAAAGTGCCAGACCTAGACTAAATCCTTTCAGAAGATTGCTGAGGAAATTCTCTCTATAAAATCCCAAGGTTCGAATAGGTCTTTTCTCAACTTTTCTTGTCCATCTGAACACAGTGTTAAGAATAAAACCAAAGGCCAGTAATCCTAAAATTAAACGAAAGTCACTTGTTTTATCCGTCAAGCTCTGATGCAAGGTCTGCAAGTAGCTTGCAAGATTTTGACCAGCCTCTCCAAAATTTCTAGCAAGTCCGATGAGAGCTAACAAGCCAATACCATACAAAGTAAAAGCCACAAACTCTCCTATGAAGACAAAAACAAAGGCTAACAAGGGGCTTGTGTAAATGTTTAAACTCATTTTTGAAGCTTGGAAGTCTTTAAATATTCTTTTGTTCTTCATATCCCCGTCCTCTTTTCTTCTATATATACTATTATTATAGCACTTTTTAATAGCAATTCAAGGAAAGGAAAAAATCAATGTTATATTTTCTGACACGAAAAATATAAAAATTTGCCTTTTTTTACTTTTTCTGATATAATGAGAGAATATTCGGAAAAGGAGACTAAAAATGAAGAAAAAATTTCTAGCATTTTTGCTAATTTTATTCCCAATTTTCTCATTAGGTATTGCCAAAGCAGAAACGATTAAGATTGTTTCTGATACCGCCTATGCACCTTTTGAGTTTAAAGATTCAGATCAAACTTATAAAGGAATTGATGTTGACATTATTAACAAAGTCGCTGAGATTAAAGGCTGGAACATTCAGATGTCCTATCCTGGATTTGACGCAGCAGTCAATGCGGTTCAAGCTGGGCAAGCCGACGCTATCATGGCAGGGATGACAAAGACTAAAGAACGTGAAAAAGTCTTCACCATGTCTGATACTTACTATGATACAAAAGTTGTCATTGCTACTACAAAGTCACACAAAATTAGCAAGTACGACCAATTAACTGGCAAAACCGTTGGTGTTAAAAACGGAACTGCCGCTCAACGTTTCCTTGAAACAATCAAAGATAAATACGGCTTTACTATTAAAACATTTGACACTGGGGATTTAATGAACAACAGCTTGAGTGCTGGTGCCATCGATGCCATGATGGATGACAAACCTGTTATCGAATATGCCATTAACCAAGGTCAAGACCTCCATATTGAAATGGATGGTGAAGCTGTAGGAAGTTTTGCTTTCGGTGTGAAAAAAGGAAGTAAATACGAACACCTGGTTACTGAATTTAACCAAGCCTTGGCTGAAATGAAAAAAGATGGTAGTCTTGATAAAATTATCAAGAAATGGACTGCTTCATCATCTTCAGCAGTGCCAACTACAACCACTCTCGCAGGATTAAAAGCTATTCCTGTTAAGGCTAAATATATCATTGCCAGCGATTCTTCTTTTGCACCTTTTGTTTTCCAAAATTCAAGCAACCAATACACTGGTATTGATATGGAATTGATTAAGGCAATCGCTAAAGACCAAGGTTTTGAAATTGAAATCACCAACCCTGGTTTTGATGCTGCTATCAGTGCTGTCCAAGCTGGTCAAGCCGATGGTATCATTGCTGGTATGTCTGTCACAGATGCTCGTAAGGCAACTTTTGACTTCTCAGAATCATACTACACTGCTAATACCATTCTTGGTGTCAAAGAATCAAGCAATATTGCTTCTTATGAAGATCTAAAAGGAAAGACAGTCGGTGTTAAAAACGGAACTGCTTCTCAAACCTTCCTAACAGAAAATCAAAGCAAATACGGTTACAAAATCAAAACCTTTGCTGATGGTTCTTCAATGTATGACAGTTTAAACACTGGTGCCATTGATGCCGTTATGGATGATGAACCTGTTCTCAAATATTCTATCAGCCAAGGTCAAAAATTGAAAACTCCAATCTCTGGAACTCCAATCGGTGAAACAGCCTTTGCCGTTAAAAAAGGAGCAAATCCAGAACTGATTGAAATGTTCAACAACGGACTTGCAAACCTTAAAGCAAACGGTGAATTCCAAAAGATTCTTGACAAATACCTAGCTAGCGAATCTTCAACTGCTTCAACAAGTACTGTTGACGAAACAACGCTCTGGGGCTTGCTTCAAAACAACTACAAACAACTCCTTAGCGGTCTTGGTATCACTCTTGCTCTAGCTCTTATCTCATTTGCTATTGCCATTGTCATCGGAATTATCTTCGGTATGTTTAGCGTTAGCCCATACAAATCTCTTCGCGTCATCTCTGAGATTTTCGTTGACGTTATTCGTGGTATTCCATTGATGATTCTTGCAGCCTTCATCTTCTGGGGAATTCCAAACTTCATCGAGTCTATCACAGGCCAACAAAGCCCAATTAACGACTTTGTAGCTGGAACAATTGCCCTCTCACTCAATGCGGCTGCTTATATCGCTGAAATCGTTCGTGGTGGTATTCAGGCCGTTCCAGTTGGCCAAATGGAAGCCAGCCGAAGCTTGGGTATCTCTTATGGAAAAACCATGCGTAAGATTATCTTGCCACAAGCAACTAAATTGATGTTGCCAAACTTTGTCAACCAATTCGTTATCGCTCTTAAAGATACAACTATCGTATCTGCTATCGGTTTGGTTGAACTCTTCCAAACTGGTAAGATTATCATTGCTCGTAACTACCAAAGTTTCAAGATGTATGCAATCCTTGCTATCTTCTATCTTGTAATTATCACACTTTTGACTAGACTAGCGAAACGCTTAGAAAAGAGGATTCGTTAATGGCAAAATTAAAAATTGATGTAAATGATTTACACAAGCACTATGGAAAAAATGAAGTCCTAAAAGGAATTACGACTAAGTTCTATGAAGGAGATGTTGTTTGTATCATCGGTCCTTCAGGTTCTGGTAAGTCAACTTTCCTCCGTAGCCTCAATCTTTTAGAAGAAGTCACTAGCGGTCACATCACTGTGAACGGCTATGATTTAACTGAAAAAACAACCAATGTTGACCACGTCCGTGAAAATATCGGCATGGTATTCCAACACTTCAACCTCTTCCCTCATATGTCTGTATTGGACAACATCACCTTTGCTCCTATTGAGCACAAGTTGATGACTAAGGAAGAAGCTGAGGAATTGGGAATGGAGTTGCTTGAAAAGGTTGGACTAGCAGATAAAGCTAATGCCAATCCAGATAGCCTATCAGGTGGTCAAAAACAACGTGTGGCCATCGCTCGTGGCCTAGCAATGAATCCAGACATCATGCTCTTCGATGAACCAACTTCTGCCCTTGACCCTGAGATGGTTGGAGACGTACTTAACGTTATGAAGGAATTGGCTGAGCAAGGCATGACCATGATTATCGTAACCCATGAGATGGGATTTGCTCGTCAGGTTGCCAACCGCGTTATCTTTACTGCAGATGGCGAGTTCCTTGAAGACGGAACACCTGACCAAATCTTTGATAACCCACAACACCCTCGTCTGAAAGAGTTCTTAGATAAGGTCTTAAACGTCTAAACTCAAACTGTAAGGATTTCCTTGCAGTTTTTCTACCTCGTATTGGAATTTTTGATTTTTCGGAAAATTATGTTAGAATTAAGTTTATGAAATGAGGTTTCCTCATACCTAGCAAGACTAGGAATAAAAATAGAAATTAGGTAGCTAGATGTCATCTAAGGTTATTGTTACAATTTTCGGTGCGAGTGGAGACCTGGCTAAACGCAAGCTCTACCCTTCCCTTTTTAGACTATATAAATCCGGCAATCTTTCCAAGCACTTTGCCGTTATTGGAACTGCCCGTAGACCTTGGAGTAAGGAATATTTTGAATCTGTAGTTGTCGAGTCCATCCTTGATTTGGCAGATAGTACCGAGCAAGCCCAAGAATTTGCTAGCCACTTCTACTATCAAAGCCATGATGTCAATGATTCGGAACATTATATTGCTTTGCGTCAATTACAAGCTGAGCTTAATGAAAAATACCAAGCTGAACACAATAAGCTCTTCTTCTTGTCTATGGCACCTCAGTTCTTTGGAACCATTGCCAAACACCTCAAATCTGAAAACATTGTCGATGGCAAAGGTTTTGAGCGCTTGATCGTTGAAAAACCATTTGGTACAGATTACGCAACTGCAAGCAAGTTGAATGACGAACTCCTAGCAACATTTGACGAAGAACAAATTTTCCGTATCGACCATTATCTTGGTAAGGAAATGATCCAAAGCATCTTTGCAGTTCGCTTTGCAAACTTGATTTTTGAAAACGTTTGGAACAAGGATTTTATCGACAATGTTCAAATTACCTTTGCGGAGCGCTTGGGTGTAGAAGAACGTGGTGGCTACTATGACCAATCCGGTGCCCTCCGTGACATGGTCCAAAACCACACTCTACAACTTCTTTCGCTCCTCGCTATGGACAAACCAGCAAGCTTCACAAAAGACGAGATTCGTGCTGAAAAGATTAAGGTCTTTAAAAACCTCTATCATCCAACTGATGAAGAACTCAAAGAACACTTTATCCGTGGGCAATACCGCTCTGGTAAGATTGATGGCATGAAATACATCTCTTATCGTAGCGAACCAAATGTGAATCCAGAATCAACAACTGAAACCTTTACATCTGGTGCCTTCTTTGTAGACAGCGATCGATTCCGTGGTGTTCCTTTCTTTTTCCGTACAGGTAAACGACTTACTGAAAAAGGAACTCATGTCAACATCGTCTTTAAACAAATGGATTCTATCTTTGGAGAACCACTTGCTCCAAATATTTTGACCATCTATATTCAACCAACAGAAGGCTTCTCTCTTAGCCTAAATGGGAAGCAAGTAGGAGAAGAATTTAACTTGGCTCCTAACTCACTTGATTATCGTACAGACGCGACTGCAACTGGTGCTTCTCCAGAACCATACGAGAAATTGATTTATGATGTCCTAAATAACAACTCAACCAACTTTAGCCACTGGGATGAAGTTGGTGCGTCATGGAAGTTGATTGATCGTATTGAAAAGCTCTGGGCTGAAAATGGTGCCCCACTTCATGACTATAAAGCTGGAAGCATGGGACCTCAAGCCAGCTTTGACCTACTTGAAAAATTCGGTGCCAAATGGACTTGGCAACCAGATATCGCCTATCGTCAAGATGGTCGTTTCGAATAAAAAAATCCTGCAAGTTTGTACCTTGCAGGATTTTTGCTTCTGATTAGATTAAGCCTTCCAAGAGACCTTTCATAAAGTTTTCTGAGTTAAACTCTCCAATATCATCGATTTTTTCACCAAAACCAATCAATTTTACAGGAATATTGAGTTCTTCACGAATGGCTAGAACCACACCTCCTCGAGCAGTTCCATCAATCTTAGTCAAAACAATTCCCGTTAAAGGTGTGATTTTCGAAAATTCTTTGGCCTGTACTAGGGCATTTTGACCTGTTGATGCATCAAGTGCCAAGAAGGTTTCATGTGGTGCTTCTGGCACAACACGTTTGATAATACGACCAATCTTTTCCAACTCAGCCATAAGGTTATCCTTATTTTGCAGACGACCAGCAGTATCAATCATGAGAATATCGATACCTTCAGCCACGGCACGTTCCATACCATCAAAGACCACGCTGGCTGGATCAGCTTTTTCAGGTCCAGTTACTACTGGAACATCTACTCGTCGGCCCCATTCAGCTAGCTGAGCTACTGCACCCGTACGGAAGGTATCTGCTGCAACCAGCATGACCTTCTTACCAGTTCGTTTGTAGCGGTGGGCTAGTTTTCCAATAGAAGTTGTTTTCCCAACACCATTCACACCAACAAAGAGCATAACTGTCAAGTTATCTTGGAAGTGGATGCTTTCATCGTAGCTACCATCCTTTTCATAAAGCTCAACCAATTTCTCAATGATGACACGACGAAGTGCATCAGGTTTCTTGGCATTTTCAAGCTTGGCTTCGTAACGTAGTTCCTCCGTTAAGTTAGAAGCGACTTGGACACCAACATCACTCATAATCAGCAGTTCTTCCAGTTCCTCGAAAAATTCTTCGTCAACAGAGCGGAAGTTAGCAAAGAAGGCGTTCAAGCGAGCACCGAAGCCCGTACGAGTCTTCTTGAGACTGCGGTCATATTTTTCCTGAACAGTTTCTTCTGTTTGAGGCCTTTCTGGTTCAAGAACTTCAGAATTATTTTCTTCTATAGTTCCTTCGTGCTCAAGCTTCTCTTCCTCTGGTAATTCTTCTGAGTTTGGTAATTCTTCTATTTCTTCTTGAGAAACCCCTACAGCTGGCTCTGAATCCTGACTTTCTTCAACTGTGTCTTGGATTTCCTCCTCTTGGCACACGGCTTGTTCAACAATTTCAACCTCTGCTTCCTGAGGAACTTCCTCAGCTTCTGTGAAGGTAGGATCAACATCTTCAGACAAATCAAGATTTTCCAGAGCTTCTTTTACAACTTCTTCGATTTTAGGTTCTTCTTTTTTTCCGAATAGACGGTCAAACAATCCCATATCTTAGTTCTCCTTTAGCACATATTCTTCGATAGCCCAGGCGACAGCTTCCTCATCGTTGGTCATCGGCGTTACTACATTTGCGGCTGCCTTTACTTCAGGAACAGCGTTTTGCATAGCAACACCAAGACCTGCCCATTCAATCATAGAAAGGTCATTGGCCTCGTCACCACAGGCCATAACTTGGCTTTGGTTGATTCCAAGATGGCTGATTAGTTTTGCCAAACCTGTTGCTTTATGAACATTCTTTGGTGACCACTCTAGCAACATTTCACGTGATTTAAAGATTTCATATTGGTCAAACAATTCTGGAGAAATCTTCTGAATGGCTGCATCCAAGGGTTCTTGAGCAAAGGCGGTCACGCATTTGTTGTAGGTCATTTGATTAGACAGGTCTTCAAAATCAACTGGAACAAAAGTCAAAGCTGGATTGAATTTGGCATAAAGACTTTCTTGGTCCGATTGAATTTGATAAACAGTTCCTTCTGAGATAGCGTCAAGAGGCAGTGATAATTTCTCTGTTTCTTCATACAAGCGTGCCACATCATCATATGAAAAGACTGTCTTATCAAGGATTTCACCTGTATTTTTCTGAACCAAACCACCATTAAAAGTAATGGTATACTCATCTTCCTGACCGTCAGTCCCTAGCTCATGGAGAAAGAAATCCATAGCTTTTAAGGGACGACCAGTTGTCAATACGACCTTGATACCACGATCACGCGCAGCTTTCAAGGTGTCCTTGGTACGATCC
>ERZ1023513.112-NODE-112-length-10402-cov-6.302696_pt1 | contig 10402 bp, 9 predicted proteins | sample MGYA00380550_ERZ1023513 | MGnify/ENA primary metagenome ERZ1023513 (study PRJEB33173, sample SAMEA4830347) | metagenome | study: EMG produced TPA metagenomics assembly of the PRJEB25223 data set...
TTAACAATGGCTGGTATTAAGAACTAACGAACAAATAATATGTAAAGAGTCGAGGAAATCCCTCGGCTTTTTTATCTTTCCTTCGCTTGGTAATAGATCTCTACTTCTTTTTTGAGATGAGACAGCATAGAAGTTTCCTCGGTTAGCTCCAGAAGGGAGAACCCTTTTTGGATAAGTTTAGAATCGTCTGTACAAATCCCAATGCGGACATAGCAGATAGCCAGCCTATCGTAGCTTTTCTTATTCTTGGCGTCCTCCAGTAAAGTGTAGCAGATTTGCTTACACATGTTTTTATCTTGATTGTATAGATAGAGTGTGGAAAGGTTGAGCAGGATTGCTATTCGCAAGTCATATAAATGTTGATAGTTTTTATAGACTTCTAAGCGTTGCAAGATTTTCTCGGATTATTGACAAATAAACGGACATTCTGATAGACGATTGCCCTAGCGGCTTATTGTAAACTTTGCAAATTTGGCTTGTAATTTTTTTTATAAAATTCACTTCGATTACTTGACAGTTATTATATTTTCACTTATTATATAGATAAAAGGATGGGATAAGAGTTTAAAAATTTGAAAGCGCTATCCATATTGTTTATTGGGCTGATTCTTGAGTAATAGTTAGAGTGTGATTAATACTACTCTGGTTGTTCAAAGACCTGATACAGAAGAGAACTATTCTTCTAGTTAAGAGTAAGTTCGTTGTTTAAAAATGAAATGAGATAGAAGGAAGGTGAGTCCAATGGACTACGATACTTGTTGACAAATTACTATAGCTGTTTCTACGGAATAGCTCTCGATAATAGGAGAAATAAATCATGAGAAAATTGGTGTTGCATCTTTAATGGTATGTAGTATACTTGCTTCTACAAGTGTTTTGGCAGTATGGGTTGATGGTGGTCAATGGAACTATGGAGTAGGATGGTCAGGAAATTTTGGTTATTCTGATTATTTACATTCTACTCGCTCTCATACAGCAACTGTTAAAGATGGAAATAAATTCTCTAAGGATCGTGCAGAAGCTGAGGCATGGGCTCGGGCTTCAATCTTCAAATTCCCACCAACGGGAATGGAATATTTCTATGGATTTTAATTAAAATTCTCCCTCCCCTTTTGGAGAGGGAGTTTCTTCACGGGAGGTATCTCTATGAAAAAAATCAGTCATCTTTGTATGTTACTCCTGCTTCTGTGTACCACTTTTTTTGTTTTTAATGTAAACTATACACGAGAAGTGGTTCGGATTCAAGAAATGGGAAAGACTGTAGATTCTTTGGATTTGTATTTGAAAGATATTAACGAACCTGCAGCGTCTGTTCTTCGATTTTTTGAGGATGTATCAAAGGAGTATAAAGTCTCCATCATCAAAACAGACAGTGGTGATGAGGTGGTCAAGTCTGGTGTTTTTGATAAAGATACCTTCCCCTACCAAGAGTTTGGGATTTCTTCTCTTGATTTTACCACAGATGGTGAAGGAGTCTATAGTAATAAAGAAATTTCCAATAAACTTGGTACGATTCCGACCTTTCTAAAAGCCAAACCTATTCAGCTTATGACTTTTCAAACCTATATCAAGGATACATCTCGTAGTTTAAATGGTCGCTATACGATAACTTCTACACAAGAGATGGACAAGGATAGGATTGTACAGAAATGGAGCGATTTTTTCAAGATAGACCAGGCTACCTTGCTAGAGCCGACCTACAAAAGTGCAGTGGAAGTCATAAATCGAGATTTGCTTTTATCTGCCATTGTTTTTGTCTTGGCTATTTTGCTTCTTGTGTTAGTGACAGTGTATCAACCGATGATGGAGATGAAACGAGTTGGGGTACAAAAATTACTTGGTTTTCAAGATAGGGCTGTTTTAGCTGATGTTGTAAAAGGCAACCTTTACCTCCTCCTAGGTGGGGCTCTTGTGATCAATCTAGGCGTGTTTTTCTTGCTTGATTATAAGCCAAAAGATTTGTTTCCTATGCTGTGGTTGTCTCATTTTTTGCTGTTGCAGCTTTATCTCTTTATCAGTTGGTTGACTTACCTCTTAATCCAAAAAATGACAATCAGCTCTCTGCTGAAAGGTTTTTCATCTTTCAAATTTGGTCTACTCTTTAATTATTTGATGAAAATTGGAACTACCATTTTACTGACAGTCTTGCTAGTTGGGGTAGGAAAAAGTTTGGAGCAAGAAAACAAAGAGTTGGATTACCAGAAACAGTGGATCAGCCAAGGAAATTATCTGACCTTAGAAACTTTCCAACTCAATGATAACTTGTGGCAAGAGCAGTTGGCAGGCTCAGGGAAGGCATTGGATTATTTCTATCGATTTTATCAGGATTTGGTAGAAAAAACGCAGGCGGGCTATGTGCAGAGTAGCAGTCTTCCTGTAAAAAATTTTGTCCAATCAGAACAGATTCAGCAATATCAGTTAACAGATACGGTGGATGTTTACTATGCCAATCGCAATTTTCTAAAGAGCAAGGGATTCAAGCTACCAGATACCGGTATTAAAAAAGTTATTTTGATGCCAGCAAGTACGAAAGGTGAAGAAGATAAAAATCAGCTCTTGGGGAAGTTAATTGCCTTTCATTCGATGAAGTATGAAGAGCAGCAAAAACGAACGATAGAGGAGATGGATGTCGAGATTGCCTATTATGAAGGAGATTGGTCATTTTTCCCATATAGTGATAAGCGAAAGGAAAATCTCTCCAATCCAATTATTAGCTTGGTCAATGATTCTGATATGATGTGGGATGAGAAAGCCTCCCTGTCAACAACTGGCTTAAATAATCCGATTAAAATTGAAAATACGGTTCAACATCAAAAAGAGATTACAGAGTTAGTTGAGAAATTGTCAGATGGAAATTATTTAAAATTTTCATCTATTCAAGCCATTCAACAAGAGAAAGTGGATTCTTATCGAGATGCTGTTCGGAATTTTAACCTACTCTTTGCTTTGTTTGGTCTCCTTAGCATGATGATTTCCTACTTCTTACTAGTAACAACTTTCTTATTGAAGCGCAGGGATATCATTACCAAGAAGTTTATGGGGTGGAAACTGGTCGATCGCTACCGTCCTCTCCTCGTTCTGCTCTTGCTGGGCTATAGTTTCCCTCTTCTAGTCTTGATTTTCTTTGCCCATGCGTTCTTACCACTTCTACTGTTTGCAGGTTTTACATGTCTGGATATACTATTTGTGCTAGGCTTAGCTTCTAGGATGGAGAAAAGAAGTCTAGTAGAGTTATTGAAAGGGGGCATCTTATGATTGAGTTGAAAAATATTACCAAAACCATTGGGGGAAAAGTGATTTTGGATAACTTATCTCTCAGGATTGATCAGGGGGATTTGGTAGCTATTGTTGGTAAGAGTGGTAGTGGGAAGTCGACCTTGTTAAATTTATTGGGTTTGATAGATGGTGATTATAGCGGACGGTATGAGATTTTTGGTCAGACAAATCTAGCGGTTAATTCTGCTAAGTCGCAAACAATAATCCGTGAACATATCTCTTATCTGTTTCAAAATTTTGCCCTGATTGATGATGAAACGGTCGAGTACAATCTCATGCTGGCGCTGAAATATGTGAAATTGCCTAAGAAAGACAAGCTCAAAAAGGTGGAAGAGATTTTAGAGAGAGTAGGTTTGTCAGCTACTTTGCATCAAAGGGTCTCCGAGTTGTCTGGGGGCGAACAACAACGAATTGCAGTTGCTAGAGCCATCTTAAAACCCAGCCAGCTGATTTTAGCCGATGAACCTACAGGTTCGCTGGATCCTGAAAATAGAGATTTGGTCTTGAAGTTTCTCTTAGAGATGAATCGAGAAGGGAAAACAGTCATTATTGTGACCCACGATGCTTATGTAGCCCAACAATGTCATCGTGTCATTGAATTGGGCGAGGGAAAATGAGTTCATTCAGCTCCTTTTGACTGGCTGAATACTCATGTTTTCCAGAGAAAAATAGCATAAATACGCCTAGGAATGACATTTTATGTAGTATTTCTAGGTTTTTTTTGTTTCAAATTGAAAATTTTTTCAATTTAGGCTTGACAAAGGATGAGTATAGGAGTATTATTTATACAATAAAAAAGAATAAACATAAAGGAGGCTTTATTATGAATAAGATGAAGAAGGTGTTGATGACGATGTTTGGTTTAGTGATGCTCCCCCTACTATTTGCTTGTAGTAACAATCAATCGGCTGGAATTGAAGCCATCAAGTCCAAAGGAAAATTGGTTGTAGCCCTCAATCCAGATTTTGCTCCATTTGAATATCAAAAAGTGGTTGATGGGAAAAATCAGATTGTGGGTTCAGATATCGAATTAGCCAAGGCTATCGCAACAGAACTAGGTGTCGAATTGGAACTATCTCCTATGAGTTTTGACAATGTACTGGCTAGCGTTCAATCAGGAAAAGCTGACCTTGCCATATCAGGTGTTTCTAAGACAGATGAACGGAGCAAGGTGTTTGATTTTTCAACTCCCTACTATACTGCAAAAAATAAACTCATTGTCAAAAAATCTGATTTAGCCACTTATCAGTCTGTCAACGATTTGGCGCAGAAAAAGGTCGGAGCGCAGAAAGGTTCGATTCAAGAGACGATGGCGAAAGATTTGCTACAAAATTCTTCCCTCGTATCTCTGCCTAAAAATGGGAATTTAATCACAGATTTAAAATCAGGGCAAGTGGATGCCGTTATTTTTGAAGAACCCGTTGCCAAGGGATTTGTGGAAAATAATCCTGATTTAGCAATCGCAGACCTCAATTTTGAAAAAGAGCAAGATGATTCCTATGCGGTAGCCATGAAAAAAGATAGCAAGGAATTGAAAGAGGCAGTCGATAAAACCATTCAAAAGTTGAAGGAGTCTGGGGAATTAGACAAACTCATTGAGGATGCCTTTAAAGCGTCCATTGAAAAATAGAAAGAAGGAAAAGAACATGAGTAAAGAAAAAGTAATTTTGGCCTATTCTGGCGGTTTAGACACATCAGTTGCTATTACCTGGCTGAAGAAAGACTATGATGTTGTTGCAGTTTGTATGGATGTGGGTGAAGGGAAAGACTTAGATTTCATCCATGATAAGGCTCTTAAGGTTGGGGCAGTCGAATCTTATGTCATTGATGTTAAGGACGAATTTGCTACAGATTATGTGCTAGTAGCTCTCCAGTCACATGCCTACTATGAACAAAAGTACCCCTTGGTATCTGCCTTGAGCCGCCCTCTTATTTCTAAAAAATTGGTTGAAATAGCGCATCAGACAGGAGCGACTACAATTGCTCATGGTTGTACAGGTAAGGGGAATGACCAAGTCGAATACCAGATTGCAGTCGCTAAGAAAGCGAATGAAGCTAAAAAGTGATGGAGTGATGGGTTCAGAATAAGAGGTTGGTCAATTGGCAGCCTCTTTCTTGTCGTTGAAAAAGTGAGATATATTGACTTTTGAAAAAAATGTCATAATTGAGTTGGGATAAACGTAAAAGTCATACTTTCTCGTTAAATCGTTCGGCGATTCATGGTGACATGGACACATAGTAGTAAACACACTATGTGGCTTGGCAGAGCTAAAAACTTCTGGTTTAACAATGGCTGGTATTAAGAACTAACGAACAAATAATATGTAAAGAGTCGAGGAAATCCCTCGACTTTTTTTATAATTTCTTTGGTTGATAATGGGTCTCTACTTCTTTTTTGAGATGAGACAGCATAGAAGTTTCCTCGGTCAGCTCTAGGAGTGAGAAACCTTTTTGGATAAGTTTAGCATTATCCCTACAAATCCCAATACGAACATAGCAGATAGCAAGCCTATCGTAGCTTTTCTTATTCTTGGCGTCCTCCAGTAAAGTGTAGCAGATTTGCTTACACATGTTTTTATCTTGATTGTATAGATAGAGTGTGGAAAGGTTGAGCAGGATTGCTATTCGCAAGTCATATAAATGTTGATAGTTTTTATAGACTTCTAAGCGTTGCAAGATTTTCTCGGATTATTGACAAATAAACGGACATTCTGATAGACGATTGCCCTAGCGGCTTAGTGTAAACTTTACAAATTTGGCTTGTAATTTTTTTATAAAATTCACTTCAGTTACTTGACAGTTATTATATTTTCACTTATTATATAGATAAAAGGATGGGATAGGAGTTTAAAAATTTGAAAGCGCTATCCATAATCATAACGCATAATTTTCTCCTTTTCGTGAAAAAAGTTAACGTAATTTTGAAATGAGCTTAATAAGAGGTACTATGTAGGTAGAAAATAAAGATAGGAGAAAAAGTATGAATAAAAAAATATTTTGTATTCTAGTATGTATTATATCATTGATTAGTCTAGCTATAATCTTTCCATGGGGCTGGTCGATATAATGTAAGGGAGCTTGAGTTGTTAGTGGAGGATAAAATGTTAAGAGTAATAGTAGTTATTCAATCTTTAGTAATAATACTGCTTGCTGTTGCTTTATTATTATCTCGGAAAAACTTTGATTCGTTAAATGTTGTTCTTATAATGATGATCGTATCACAATTGTTGTTATTAGTATATTTGATAAAATCAGGGAATCAGTGATTAGCTGTTATTTGAATTAAGTAAACTGTTAAGCTTCAAGCAGTAACTGGTTTTAAATATTTAAAATAAGATAAAGGAAGGAAGTCTAATTTAGGTAACTAAACAAAGCCTGCGATCACTTGTTAGGAAACCATCCTAACCATGCTTAATAAAAAAAGGAGAAAATAAATGGAACTCGTATTACCAAATAATTATGTTGCTCTTGAGCAAGAAGAGATGATGTACCTTGATGGGGGTGGTGTTGGTTGTAACTGGTGGAATAGTAGAGGTAGTTTTGCAACAGTTCTGGATGTAGATTTGGCCATCTATAGTGGTGGTGCAACAATTTATTCTGCTTATGCGATAAAAAAAGCTATCTCAGCTAATAGAGGGGCTATTACGAGAACATTACGTAGTTTAATAATTAAACATGTAGGTAGTGCAGCTGGCCATTTAGTCAATACTGCACTAACTGTTACTGGATTTTCACTAGGTGGAGCAATCGCATATGGGGTTGATTGGGCTGACGGTAGCTTAGATGGTTATATTTTTGCTTAAAATGAAACATTTTTTTGCAGGAATTGGTGAAATAAACTTTGTAAGTTATTTATTGTATATATGTGTAGGAATAGCCCCTTTTTTTCACGTATATATAATAGGTTCTGAAATGAATTTTGTGAAAATAGTGTTATCTATTTTGGGAATTATATTTGTTTGTATTTTAACTATTGCTCGAATTTATAGGACTTTTTTCTATAAAGAATAGTTTGGACTTGAAATGTATTTAAAAACAAGAGGTTGGTAGATTATCAGCCTCTTTCTTGTCGTTGAAAAAGTGAGATATATTGACTTTTGAAAAAAATGTCATAATTGAGTTGGGATAAACGTAAAAGTCATACTTTCTCGTTAAATCGTTCGGCGATTCTATGAAAAGGTCGAGGAGCTCCCTCGGCTTTTTTATCTTTCCTTCGCTTGGTAATAGATCTCTACTTCTTTTTTGAGATGAGACAGCATAGAAGTTTCCTCGGTTAGCTCCAGAAGGGAGAACCCTTTTTGGATAAGTTTAGAATCGTCTGTACAAATCCCAATGCGGACATAGCAGATAGCCAGCCTATCGTAGCTTTTCTTATTCTTGGCGTCCTCCAGTAAAGTGTAGCAGATTTGCTTACACATGTTTTTATCTTGATTGTATAGATAGAGTGTGGAAAGGTTGAGCAGGATTGCTATTCGCAAGTCATATAAATGTTGATAGTTTTTATAGACTTCTAGGCGTTGCAATATTTTTCCAGTGATGAGATGGAGGTATTCAATGGGAAAACTGAAAAGAATGGTATTGAGGATTTTTAGATCACTCTCATACCATGTATCTTGTTTTTCAATTTTTCTCCAAAGTTTTTTGACAACCTGTTCTGCGTGATCTGATAGTTCCCCTGCCCCGTGTTGACGGATATAAATGACAACTTCAAGCATATCTCTGATTTCTTCTATAGGGAGATCGTGGTGGGTCTTGAGGTAGTCTTGGCATTTTTGAAATAAATTGACAAGATCGCTGGTCCCGATAATAGAACGCATATTGAGATAGGTTTGCATAATCTCTGTGCGTTGACTTGGTTGATAAAGTTGACAGATATATTCAAACTCTTCAAAACTCATATTGATTTGACGGAGAAGAAATTCCATATTTTCATATTTTGGGGTTGTCTTGCCACTTTCGATTTTTGATAAGCTGGTTCTTGAGAGAACACCCCCACAGACCTCTTCTTGGGTCAGCCCCTTTGACTCACGTATTTCTTTATAGACCTTTCCGAAATCATAACGCATGATTTTCTCCTTTCTGTGAAAAAAGTTAACAAATAATAAAATCTTGTTAAAAATATTGTATCATAGCAATGTAAAAAGTAAAAAAGAAAGTCGAAATAAATTTGTGAAAAAAGTTAACGTAATTTTAAAATGAGCTTAATAAGAGGTATGATGTAGGTAGAAAATAAAGATAGGAGAAAAAGTATGAATAAAAAAATATTTTGTATTCTAGTATGTATTATATCATTGATTAGTCTGGCCATAATCTTTCCATGGGGCTGGTCGATATAATGTAAGGGAGCTTGAGTTGTTAAAGGAGGCTTAGTCCTTGGACAAAAATCTGCTGTACTACAATGCTTGGAAAGATATCAAGAACAAAGAATGATACGATTGAAACTAAACTGATTCAAGAACTACTGGGCAGTGATTGAGGTTTGGGTGACATCAAAGAAAAGTTAGATTAATTCTAAAGAATTGAGTATTTCTATGTTAAAAAAATATCCTTGTACGATGCAACATGATCAGTCAGATTGTGCTGCGGCAGTTGTTTCAACAGTTCTTTTATCTTACAAAAAGGAACTATCAATCATGAAGATTCGGGAAATTATTGGTACAGACATGTATGGAACGACTGTCAGTGGTATTGTTTCAGGTCTGAATAAGTTGAATTTTACAGTAAAAGCTGTTCGAGTAGCACTGGAAGATTTGACTCCAAAATTAACATTTCCTGCGATTCTTCAAGTTAAGAATGATTTAGGTCAAAATCATTTTGTGGTATTACATAGTATAAAGGAGAAAATAAAGGGAACTCGTATTACCAAATAATTATGTTGCTCTTGAGCAAGAGGAGATGATGTATCTTGATGGGGGGGGCTTATTTAAGCAAGCGTGCTTGTCAAGGAATTTGCGCAGCTTTAGCTATGAGTCCAGGAACTTTTATAGCATTGACTGGAGCTGCAGTTTTAACAAAAAAACTAATAAACTATATTAAGGTTGGAGGCCTTGGAGGTTGGCTTATTGGTGCAGCAGCAGGTGTATTGGCTCTTATCTTTTTGATAAAAATTTGTGTAGATACTACGATAAAGGTTCTATTAAACAGAATCTTTAAGGCAAGTAAGGTAATGAAAAGGAGGATATTTTCTCTTTTTGTACTAGATTTGATGGTCTATATATTTTTAGGTTATGTTTTAGTGATACAAAAAGACGTATATCTGTTTTCAATTCTGATAATTTTTTCTAATTTTTCAGTTCCCTTTATCAGAGAAAAAGAGTATGAATTATTTAAAAATAAGAAATGAGATAGATATGGTAGCTTTATTAAAACTGAGAATAAAGTTTGGGAGATATTTTTATTTATTTTAGGTGTGTTGTTAATTGTAATTTCATTACTAAGTCCCCCAAAAATTAAATTTTGGAAATAGAGTTAGTGAGAAGGATAGGATAATAGTATTATGATGATTGTTTTAATTTCAGTTATTGTTGCATTCCTGTATCATAAAATTACAGAGTATGTCAACAACAGGAAAATTGATATTGTTATTTTTCTATCATTGCTGATTTCTCATTTTATTTGGAATTACTATTTTTTACCAATTGAAATATTGATAGCAATTAGTGGAGCAAATTTATTATTAAGTTTTTTAAAAAAATTACAGACTAAATAATATTAATCTGTGTAATACAGTAGCTCGGTCATTAGATTCTATTGAAGATATAAATTAAAAACGAGGTTGGGAAAAAACTCAATTTGAAAATGAGATTGAGTAAATCTTTCTATCTATATAACGTATATCATCAATATTTTTGAACACCTGATAATATGCATTTTTCTTATTTTAAAGATTTTTTGCCTTTCTTCATTTCTTGAATGAATCGGAGAGATGACTTTATTTAGGTGTTTGACATTACTATAGATAGGATTTAGCAGTACTAATATGAACTCATATTATAGGTGCAGACTTAAATTTTGGAAGCAAGCTAAAGGATATCTTATCTAGGTAACTAAGTGCTATAAACAAAGTCAACGATCACTTGTTAGGAAACTATCCTAACTATGCTTAATAAAAAAGGAGAAAATAAAT
>ERZ1023513.113-NODE-113-length-10381-cov-4.461941_pt1 | contig 10381 bp, 7 predicted proteins | sample MGYA00380550_ERZ1023513 | MGnify/ENA primary metagenome ERZ1023513 (study PRJEB33173, sample SAMEA4830347) | metagenome | study: EMG produced TPA metagenomics assembly of the PRJEB25223 data set...
CTTCTTTGGACCAGTTGGCAATAAGGTAGTACACAACCAGCATGGAGCCTACGCTACAGGGGACGGCGTCTACTATATGTCTTACCGCATGCTGGACAAGGATGGAGCCATTACTTATACCCATGAAATGACCCATGATTCGGATCAGGATATTTACCTTGGTGGCTATGGTCGAAGAAGTGGCTTGGGACCAGAGTTCTTCGCAAAAGGCTTATTGCAAGCCCCTGACCAACCAAGTGACGCAACCATTACCATCAATTCTATCTTGAAACACTCAAAATCAGATAGTACAGAGGGATCCCGTCTTCAAGTCTTGGATCCGACAGAGAGATTCCAAAACGCAGCAGATCTTCAGAACTATGTCCATAACATGTTTGACCTTATCTACATGATGGAATATCTCGAAGGGCAGTCAATCGTTAATAAACTAAGTGTTTACCAGAAAATAGAAGCTCTCAGAAAAATCGAGAACCAATATCTAACAGATCCTGCTGATGGAAATGATGTTTATGCTACTAATGTTGTGAAAAATTTGACTGAAGATGAAGCTAAAAAATTGACGAGCTTTGATAGTTTGATTGACAATAACATTCTTTCGGCTCGTGAGTATAAGGCTGGCACTTATGAGAGAAATGGCTACTTTACTATAAAACTCTTTGCACCAATCTTTTCAGCATTGAGCGGTGAGAAAGGAACTCCAGGTGACCTTATGGGACGAAGGATAGCTTTTGAACTTCTAGCTGCTAAAGGATTTAAAGATGGTATGGTACCATATATTTCCAACCAATACGAAGAAGATGCTAAACAACAAGGGCAAACTATCAATCTTTATGGTAAAGAACGGGGCTTGGTGACCGATGAGCTTGTTTTGAAAAAGGTATTTGATGGTAAGTATAAAACTTGGGCAGAATTTAAGACAGCTATGTACCAAGAACGGGTGGATCAGTTTGGAAACTTGAAGCAGGTGACCTTTAAAGATCCGACAAAACCATGGCCAAGATATGGCACAAAGACTATCAATAATGTGGATGAATTGCAGAAACTAATGGATGAAGCTGTTTTGCAGGATGCTACAGGTACACGTTGGAGTAATTATAATCCAGAAACGGACAGTGCCGTCCATAAGTTGAAGAGAGCAATCTTTAAAGCCTATCTTGACCAAACAAATGATTTTAGAAGTTCAATTTTTGAGAATAAAAAATAGTGTTTACTATTAGGAAATAAAGTTTAAAAAGGTGATGAAGAACAAACCAAGATTCAAGCAGGAATTCCTCCTGATAATGAAGTAAGTTATGCTCTTATTTATCAGCAGGAAACTCTTCCTGCAACAGGTTCATCAACTTCTGCGCTTACAGCTTTAGGCCTATTAGCTGTTGGTAGTTTAGTTCTTTTGGTTCATAATATGACGGGAACAGTTTTTTGCTCCCTCTGAAAAGTCATCATTTGATGGCTTTTTTCTATATAGGGTAAAAGATAGGGTAAAAGGCTATCATCGGACAAAATAAAGAAGGCATGATATAATATAAAGTAGATTTCTATGTCATAAAACAAGAACTATTTGGACATCATTCATTTGAAAACTCTCTATGTTCAAACTATAGTAAAATAAAATAGGGGATCTAAATCCTTGCTACGAAAGGAAAAAAACTAAATGGCTACTATTCAATGGTTTCCTGGTCACATGTCTAAAGCTCGTCGACAAGTGCAGGAGAATTTAAAATTTGTTGATTTTGTGACGATTTTAGTTGATGCACGCTTACCTCTATCTAGTCAAAATCCTATGTTGATCAAGATTGTTGGTGATAAACCAAAACTCTTGATTTTAAACAAGGCCGACTTGGCTGATCCAGCAATGACCAAGGAATGGCGTCAGTATTTTGAATCACAAGGAATCCAGACGCTAGCTATCAACTCCAAAGAGCAAGTGACTGTAAAAGTTGTAACAGATGCGGCCAAGAAGCTCATGGCTGATAAGATTGCTCGCCAGAAAGAACGTGGGATTCAGATTGAAACCTTGCGTACCATGATTATCGGGATTCCAAACGCTGGTAAATCAACTCTGATGAACCGTTTGGCTGGTAAAAAGATTGCTGTTGTTGGAAACAAGCCAGGGGTCACAAAAGGTCAACAATGGCTTAAAACCAATAAAGATCTGGAAATCTTGGATACACCGGGGATTCTCTGGCCTAAGTTTGAGGATGAAACTGTTGCACTTAAGTTGGCATTGACTGGAGCTATCAAAGACCAGTTGCTTCCTATGGATGAGGTTACCATTTTTGGTATCAATTATTTCAAAGAACATTATCCAGAAAAGCTGGCTGAACGCTTCAAACAAATGAAAATTGAAGAAGAAGCGCCTGTGATTATTATGGATATGACCCGCGCCCTCGGTTTCCGTGATGACTATGACCGTTTTTACAGTCTCTTCGTGAAGGAAGTCCGTGATGGCAAACTCGGTAACTATACCTTAGATACATTGGAAGACCTCGATGGCAACGATTAAAGAAATCAAAGAACTCCTTGTGACAGTCAAGGAGTTAGAAAGCCCTATTTTTTTAGATCTTGAAAAGGATAATCGCTCAGGAGTTCAAAAGGAAATCAGCAAGCGTAAAAGAGCCATTCAAGCTGAATTAGATGAAAATTTGCGCTTGGAATCCATGCTTTCTTATGAAAAAGAACTTTATAAGCAAGGATTGACCTTAATTGCAGGTATTGATGAGGTTGGTCGTGGTCCTCTTGCTGGTCCTGTAGTCGCTGCGGCCGTTATTTTACCTAAAAATTGTAAGATTAAAGGTCTCAACGACAGCAAGAAAATTCCTAAAAAGAAACATCTGGAGATTTTCCAAGCCGTTCAAGACCAAGCCTTGTCGATTGGAATTGGTATCATAGATAATCAGGTCATCGACCAAGTCAATATCTATGAAGCAACCAAACTAGCCATGCAAGAAGCAATCTCCCAGCTCAGCCCTCAACCAGAGCACCTTTTGATTGATGCCATGAAACTGGACTTGCCCATTTCACAAACCTCCATTATCAAAGGAGATGCCAACTCCCTCTCTATCGCAGCAGCATCTATAGTAGCCAAGGTAACACGTGATGAATTGATGAAGGAATACGATCAGCAGTTCCCTGGCTATGATTTCGCTACTAATGCAGGATATGGCACAGCTAAACATCTGGAAGGCCTCACAAAACTAGGAGTTACCCCAATTCACCGAACCAGCTTTGAACCCGTTAAATCACTGGTTTTAGGTAAAAAAGAAAGTTAATTGAAAGGAAATACCATGGAGGAACAGTCGGAAATAGTCCGTTCTAAGAAAGAATTCGCCTTTGCATCCAGCACTATACTATCCCAAGTTGGTCGAGGAATCATTGTCGGCCTCATCGTTGGAATTATCGTCGGATCCTTTCGTTTCTTAATTGAAAAGGGCTTCCACCTGATACAAGGAGTTTATCAAGATCAAGGGTACTTAGTACGCAATCTTTTTGTACTGGTTTTGTTTTATATACTCATCTGTTGGCTCAGTGCCAAACTAACACGGTCAGAAAAAGATATTAAAGGCTCAGGAATTCCTCAAGTCGAAGCCGAACTGAAAGGCCTCATGTCCCTCAACTGGTGGGGCATTCTTTGGAAAAAATATGTGCTAGGTATTCTTGCTATTGCCAGTGGACTCATGCTGGGTCGAGAGGGACCCAGTATTCAACTTGGAGCAGTTGGTGGTAAAGGAATTGCCAAGTGGCTCAAATCCAGTCCAGTAGAGGAACGTTCCTTGATTGCCAGTGGAGCTGCAGCAGGTTTAGCCGCAGCCTTTAATGCTCCTATTGCAGCACTTCTCTTTGTTGTAGAAGAAGTCTATCACCATTTTTCGCGCTTTTTCTGGGTCTCAACTCTAGCAGCCAGCATCGTAGCAAACTTTGTGTCTCTACTCATGTTCGGTTTGACACCAGTATTGGATATGCCAGATAACATTCCTCCCATGACCCTAGATCAGTATTGGATATATCTCGTCATGGGAATTTTCCTTGGATTTTCAGGCTTTCTCTATGAGAAAGCTGTATTAAACGTTGGAAGAGTTTATGACTTGATTGGTCAAAAAATCCATTTGGATAGAGCTTATTATCCCATCTTGGCTTTTATCCTTATCATACCAGTCGGAATCTTCTTACCTCAAATCATTGGTGGCGGAAATCAGCTTGTCCTTTCTTTAACTGAACAAAATTTTAGTTTCCAAGTTTTATTAGCTTACTTTTTGATCCGCTTTATTTGGAGTATGATTAGCTATGGAAGTGGACTGCCAGGAGGAATTTTCCTCCCCATTTTAGCTCTTGGTTCTTTGCTTGGTGCCTTAATTGGTGCTATCTGTGTCAATCTTGGACTTGTCAGTCAAGAGCAATTCCCTATATTTGTCATTCTAGGAATGAGTGGCTATTTTGGAGCCATATCAAAAGCTCCCTTAACCGCTATGATCCTCGTAACTGAGATGGTAGGAGATATTCGCAACCTCATGCCACTTGGTCTTGTCACTCTTGTTTCTTATATTATCATGGATTTGCTCAAAGGTACGCCAGTCTATGAAGCCATGCTGGAAAAAATGCTTCCAGAAGAAGTATCTAGCGAAGGAGAAGTTACACTTATCGAAATACCAGTTTCTGATAAAATTGCTGGGAAACAAGTTCATGAACTCAACTTACCACACAACGTCCTCATCACAACTCAAGTCCATAATGGCAAGAGCCAAACAGTTAACGGCTCAACCAGAATGTATCTGGGTGATATGATTCACCTGGTTATTCCAAAAAGTGAAATTGGAAAAGTCAAAGATTTGTTGTTGTAGTACAATCATTTACATAATTTATGTTATGTAAATGATCAGCTTGATTTATTTAGAAAACCGATTCTCAGAAATGAGATCGGTTATTTTTTACTGATGAGGAATTTTACATATAAATAATTGAACTTTATTAAAAATAAGACTATAATTAAGTTAGAAATGATAAAGCATAAAGCTAGAAAGGAGTTTACTGTATCAAATCTGTACAGTAAGATTAAAATCATGAAAAAGAAAACAATAGCAATTATATAGTGAAATGAAATAGAAATAGGATAAAACAATCAGGACAATCAAATCAATTTCTAGCTATGTAGTATTAACAGAAGTTTAGTGGGTGAGATTTTTATTATTTTCCTTATTCTGTTTTGTTTGTAGGTCTAAGTCTTTTTATCACTTTGAAAAACTCCTATAACATCTTTCTGAAAAACTATAATTTTCTTGAAAAATATACAAGTCTATGCTATACTACTAGTATACTTACTTATGGAGAAAATACATGAAACGTGAGATTTTACTGGAACGAATCGACAAACTAAAACAACTCATGCCCTGGTATGTTCTGGAATACTACCAATCTAAGCTGGCTGTACCCTACAGTTTTACAACCCTGTACGAATACCTTAAGGAATATGACCGATTTTTCAGCTGGGTTTTGGAGTCTGGTATTTCAAACGCTGATAAAATATCCGATATTCCTTTATCAGTTTTGGAAAATATGTCTAAGAAAGACATGGAATCCTTTATCCTTTATCTACGTGAACGTCCCTTGCTGAATGCTAATACAACAAAACAGGGTGTTTCACAGACAACTATCAATCGAACCTTATCAGCACTTTCTAGTCTTTACAAGTATCTAACCGAGGAGGTTGAAAACGATCAGGGGGAACCTTATTTCTATCGTAATGTAATGAAAAAAGTTTCAACCAAGAAAAAGAAAGAAACCCTTGCTGCCAGAGCTGAAAATATCAAGCAAAAACTCTTTCTAGGTGATGAAACAGAAGGTTTTCTAACTTATATCGATCAAGAGCACCCACAACAGCTTTCAAATCGAGCTCTCTCATCATTCAACAAAAATAAAGAACGAGATTTAGCCATTATTGCCCTTCTCTTGGCATCTGGTGTTCGCTTATCTGAAGCTGTTAATCTAGATCTAAGAGATCTCAATCTAAAAATGATGGTTATTGATGTTACTCGAAAAGGTGGCAAACGTGACTCAGTCAATGTCGCTGCTTTTGCTAAACCTTATTTAGAGAATTATCTGGCCATTCGGAATCAACGCTATAAAACGGAAAAAACAGATACAGCCCTTTTTTTAACTCTCTACAGAGGTGTTCCTAATCGTATCGATGCTTCTAGCGTTGAGAAAATGGTTGCTAAATACTCAGAGGATTTTAAAGTGCGTGTAACACCCCATAAACTGCGCCATACGCTAGCAACTAGGCTCTATGATGCGACTAAATCACAAGTTTTAGTCAGTCACCAACTAGGACATGCCAGCACACAAGTCACTGACCTCTATACCCATATTGTTAATGATGAACAAAAGAATGCTCTAGATAGTTTATAATTTTACGTATTTTAAATTATGTAAATAAATATCAAAAAAAGAAGTTGGTTAGTTGGCCAACTTCTTTTTGAGTTATCCAACTACCGCATAAGCGATTTCTTAACGGCTAATACCAGCGAAGTAGCGTGTGATATCAATGGTTTTTAGCGCCTTAAGAACATCTTCGCGTTCGTATTTCACCCCACGAAGGACATCTTCTACTGCAGCAACGTCTTCAATACCAAAGAAGTCACCATAAATCTTGATGTCTTGGATTTTTGATTCAGTAACGTTAGCAAAGACTTCAACCTTACCACTAGTGAATTTGGTTCCACGACGGACGTTAAATTCAGGTGATTTACCATAGTTCCAGTCCCAAGTTCCAAACTTAGTATCCTTGATGTGATTGATTTTGGCCAATTCTTCTTCTGAAAAGACGTATTCAGTCATCTCTGGGTACTCTTTTTTCATGTATTCCAAGAGTAAATCACGGAATTTTTCGACTGTGATTTTTTTTGGTAATTCATTGATAATATTGGTTACACGGGCACGGACGGATTTCACACCTTTTGATTCAAATTTATCTTTTGAAACCTTAAGGGCATTTGCGAGGACTGACAAATCAACGTCAAAGAGCAAGCAACCGTGGTGCATGATACGGCCGTTGATATAGGCTTGGGCATTGCCACAGAACTTCTTACCATCAATCTCAAGGTCATTACGACCTGTGAACTCAGCTTTAACCCCAAGTTGAGCCAGGGTATTGATAACCGGAGTTGAGAAGCTCTTGAAGTCAAATGCCTTATTTTCATCTTCTTTGGAGATGATCGTGTAGTTGAGGTTATTTAAATCGTGGTAAACAGCTCCACCACCACTAATACGGCGAACTACCTCAATACCATTTTCGCGAACATAATCACGGTTGATTTCTTCGATAGTGTTCTGGTGACGACCAACAATGATAGATGGCTTGTTAATCCAAAGTAGGAAGATTTGATCCTCATCCAAAAGGTGTTTAAAGGCGTATTCTTCCAAGGCAATATTAAAAGCAGTGTCATTTGAATGATTGATAATGTATTTCATGATATCCCTTTACTTTATATGATAGAAACTGGAAATAACCTTCCAGTCTAATCTATCTTCGTTTTATTTTTTCTTAGGTGAATGGATGGCCATTCCTAGAACATCTGCAAACGCTTCGTACATCACTTCAGAGTAAGTTGGGTGCCCGTGGATGGTCTTCAGCATTTCCTCAACAGTGATTTCCATTTCGATGATGCTTGATGCTTCGTTTATTAATTCTGCGGCTGCAGGACCAATAATGTGTACACCAAGGATTTCTCCGTATTTCTTATCAGCGATAACTTTTACGAAACCTTGAGCTGCGTCAGATGCAATAGCACGACCGTTAGCAGCAAAGTTAAACTTACCGATGGCAACATCGTATTTCTCACGGGCTTGTTCTTCTGTCAAACCTACTGCTGCTACTTCAGGGAGAGTGTAGATGGCTGCAGGAGTCAAATTCAATTTGGCAACTGCATGATTTCCTTTAAGTGCATTTTCAGCGGAAACTTCACCCATGCGGAAAGCTGCGTGAGCCAACATCTTAGTACCGTTGATGTCACCTGGTGCATAAATGCCTGGAACTGAAGTTTCCATGTATTCGTTGACCTTGATACAACCACGATCCAATTCAAACTCAACCTCTCCAATACCTTCAAGGTCTGGCATACGACCAATTGAAAGAAGAGCTTTGCTTGCGATGATATCGTCTTTTCCTTCAACCTTGATACGAAGTTGACCATTTTCCTCAATGATTTCTTGCAGTTTAGTACCAGTCAAGATGGTCATTCCTTTACGCTCAAGAATCAAGCGAAGGTTCTTAGAAACTTCCACATCCATAGCTGGAACTATACGGTCCATCATTTCGATAACAGTCACTTTTGAACCAAATGTCATGAAGGCCTGACCGAGTTCGATACCGACAACTCCACCACCGATGATAACAAGGCTTTCTGGCACTTCGTTCATTTCAAGAATGTCATCACTAGTCATGACAAGTGGAGATTCCATACCAGGGACGTTGATCTTGCTGACTTTTGAACCACCAGCAAGAATGATTTTCTTGGTTTCAAGCAATTCAGAACCATTTACCAAGACGTTCTTGTCTTTAGTGATTGTACCAATTCCTTTATGAACAGTAACTCCGTAGCTACGAAGAAGTCCTGCAACACCACCAACAAGAGTATTAACAACTTTAGATTTAGTTTCTAAAAGTTTTTCCATATCAACAGTGAAGTTAGGATTTTCAATCACGATACCACGATTTGCAGCATGACCGATATTTTCAATAATTTCAGCGTTATGAAGGTAGGTCTTGGTTGGAATACATCCACGGTTTAAGCAGGTTCCACCAAGTTCAGATTTCTCAACAAGGGCAACCTTACCGCCGAATTGGGCAGCTTTAATGGCTGCAACATAACCAGCAGGACCTCCACCAATCACAACGATATCAAAAGCATCATCGCTCTTACCATCATCGTTTGAGGTACTTGCTACAGGTACAGGGCTAGCTTCTGGCGATGCTGCTCCAGCTGTTGGGATGTTTTCCCTTTCTTCACCAAGGTAACCGATAACTTCCGTTACAGGGACAGTTTCACCATCTCCTTTGAGAATGGCAATCAAGTACCCATCTTCTTCGGCTTCCAATTCCATGCTGACTTTATCAGTCATGATTTCCAAAAGGATTTCTCCTTCTTTTACAAATTCTCCGACTTTTTTATTCCATTGGACGATTTGTCCTTCTGTCATATCCACGCCGGCTTTTGGCATAATTACTTCTAAGGCCATGTCTTCCTTCCTTTATCTATATCTTAAAAATGAATACTCTTGCTCTTAAATTAACATTGAGATTGGCGTTTCAATCAACTCTTTCAAGTCCTTCATAAACTTAGCACCAGCCATACCATCTACGACACGGTGGTCAATGGTTAATCCTAAACTCATGATTGGGCGAATCACAATTTCACCATTGACGACAACTGGCTTCTCGATTGTCGAACTGACACCAAGGATAGCTGAGTTGGGTTGGTTAATAATCGGACCAAAGGACTGAACACCAAACATTCCCAAATTACTGATTGTGAATGTTGAATTTTGTAACTCACTTGGAGCCAATTTACCATCCAAGGTACGGCCAATAACATCCTTAAAGGCTACAACCAGTTCTGAAAGACTCATTTTCTCAGCATTGTAAACGACAGGTGTCATCAATCCATTATCCATCCCAACTGCCATGGCAAGATTGACATAGTTGTGAGTGATAATAGTCTTGCCATCTTCTGTCAATGAAGCGTTGATGTATGGGTGTTTCATAAGAGTCTTAACAACTGCAAGCGAAAGAAGGTCTGTTACAGTAGTCTTCTTCCCAGTTGCTTCCATGATTGGCTCAAGAACCTTCTTACGAAGAGCCAACATTTCAGTCATATCAACTTTATAGTTGAGGGTGAAGGTTGGCGCAGTCAAGTAAGATTCAACCATGCGTTGGGCAATAACCTTACGCATTGGTGTCATTGGAATACGCTCGATTTCACCATATGGTGTTACGTTATCAGGGACTTCTTCCACTTTTTCAATCTGAGCAGGAGATTTGATGCTATCGTTTTCGATATTTTCAGGAAGCAGGGCCAAAACATCCTTCTTCATGATTTTACCACGATGACCGGTTCCTTGGATTTCCTGCCAAGCAATGTTATGTTCGAGGGCAATTCGTTTTGCAAGTGGCGAAATGCGAACCACGTTTGTGTCTTTATAAGTTTCCACGTCTTCTTTGTGGACACGACCGTTTGCACCTGAGCCAGAAACGTCGTAGAGGTTTATCCCTAAATCATCCGCTAACTTTCTAGCTGCAGGAGTCGCTCTTAGCTTGTCATCAGCCATGACCTCTCCAATTCTATTTATGATACAAAGGGCGTCAAAAGCGACTGCAAAATAGGAAATCGAC
>ERZ1023513.115-NODE-115-length-10215-cov-4.503248_pt1 | contig 10215 bp, 8 predicted proteins | sample MGYA00380550_ERZ1023513 | MGnify/ENA primary metagenome ERZ1023513 (study PRJEB33173, sample SAMEA4830347) | metagenome | study: EMG produced TPA metagenomics assembly of the PRJEB25223 data set...
ATTGTATAAATTATAATCAAGCAACCTGAGCTGAATTCATGCTAAAATACTCGGCTTTCATCTTTGATCACTTTTCTGATCTTCCATCTGCCAGCCGAGAATTGCTAGCCATGTCTACTGCTTATACCGCTCAGACTGCGCCTAAAGCGTTGTTTGATTACGACAAATATTGGGCGTCATGTTTTGAACCCGCGCCTTTTTTGCCGATGTCACGCGAGGAAATGGACCGACTCGGTTGGGACAGTTGTGACTTTATTTTTGTCTGCGGTGATGCCTATATTGACCACCCGTCATTTGTGACCGGGATCATTGGACGTGTGCTCGAAGCACAAGGTTTCCGCGTCGGGATTATTGCCCAGCCAGACTGGACCAATGTAGAAGCCTTCCGTGTACTCGGTAAGCCGAATATTGCCTGGGGTGTGTCTGCCGGTAATATGGATTCGATGATCAACCGTTATACGGCGGATCGTAAGATTCGTTCAGATGATGCTTACTCACCAGATAACCAGCCGAATAAACGTCCAGACCGTGCCGCAACCGTCTATTGTCAACGTTGTCGTGAAGCTTTTCCGGATGTGCCGGTATTGCTTGGTGGGATTGAAGGTTCATTGCGTCGTATCGCGCATTATGACTATTGGTCAGATAAAGTTCGTCGTTCGATTCTGATGGATTCTAAAGCGGATCTGTTGATGTACGGTAATGGCGAACGCTCGATCATTGAGATCATGCATCGTCTGGCTAAAGGTGAAAAGATTCATCAGATTACCGATGTTCGTGGTACTGCATTCATCATCAATAAACATAACCGTGCTGCGAAAGCCCAGTTTGTCGAAATTGCATCCAATGATGTCGATACCATTGGCCGTGTCGATCCGATCATCAACCCGTATGTGATGAGTGAAGATATTGATGGCTGTGAAATTGAAAAAGATAAAGGCAACAGCTTAAGCCAATACCAGAATTTCCAGAAAGAAGTTGTAGCGAATCCAATCGTGCGTGAAGGGGATAACCTGGACCCAGATACGCAAATTGTTCAGCTACAACCTGCATCTAAAGCGATTAAACATAAATTACCGCCACGTGAACTGGCAGTGATTCGTTTGCCTTCTTTTGAAGAAGTGGCAAATGATCCTGTGCTGTATGCGCATGCGAACCGAATTCTGCATCTGGAAACCAATCCAGGGAACGCGCGTGCCTTGGTACAAAAACATGGTGAACGTGATGTGTGGATCAATCCACCACCGATTCCATTAACTACCGAAGAAATGGATTATGTGTTCGACCTGCCTTATGCACGTCTGCCGCATCCATCCTATGGTAATGCACGCTTCCCTGCCTTCGACATGATCAAGTTCTCGGTGAACATCATGCGTGGCTGTTTCGGTGGTTGTACTTTCTGTTCGATCACAGAGCATGAAGGTCGTATTATTCAGAACCGTTCTGAAGAATCAATCCTGCGTGAAGTAGAAAAAATTCGTGATACGGCTCCGGGCTTTACCGGTATTATCTCCGACTTGGGTGGTCCAACGGCCAACATGTACCGCCTGGCATGTAAAGATCCTGAAATTGAGAAAAACTGTCGTAAACCTTCATGTGTGTTCCCGGGCATATGTCAAAACCTGCATACCGACCATGCACCGTTGACCCAATTGTATCGTAAAGCACGTGCTTTACCGGGTATTAAAAAGATTCTGATTGGATCAGGTCTGCGTTATGACCTTGCTGTATTGAATCCGGAATATGTCAGAGAGCTGGTCACCCATCACGTGGGTGGTTATCTGAAGATCGCGCCAGAGCATACCGAAAAAGGTCCATTATCCAAGATGATGAAACCGGGGATCGGGACGTATGACCGCTTCAAGCAGATGTTTGACCGTTTCAGTAAAGAAGCCGGTAAGGAACAGTATCTGATTCCTTATTTCATCGCGGCGCATCCGGGTACCACCGATTACGACATGATGAATTTGGCTATCTGGTTGAAAAAGAATGGCTTCCGTGCCGATCAGGTACAAACCTTCTATCCATCACCAATGGCCACTGCAACCACCATGTACTACACCGGTAAAAACCCGCTGGCGAAAGTCGCGCGTTATACTGAAGATGTGGACATCGTGAAAGGTGAGAAACGTCGTCGTCTGCATAAAGCCTTTTTGCGTTATCATGATCCAAACAACTGGCCTTTATTGCGTGAAGCTTTAAAGGAAATGGGGCGTCAGGATCTGATTGGTAACTCGAAACAGCATCTGATTCCAACCTATCAACCTGCTGGTACAGATGGGCAATACCAGTCTGCACGTAAGAAGAATTCGACTGTAGCGGGTGATTCACAGAAACGTACTGCTAACCCAGGTAATCGTGGTCAGGCTCAAAATAACCGTCCGAAAAAACGCCAGATTCTGACCCAGCATACTGGTCTGCCACCGCGTGAAACGGGTGATGCGAAAAAGCCATTCGGCGGCCCTAAACCTAAAGCAAAATCAAAGCCAAAATCACGTGCTTGATTAAGCTGATAAAAAAGACACTTCGGGTGTCTTTTTTTATGTTCAGACTTTATTGATGCGGCTTTCAGGTTCTCAATTAAAATGTAAAATATTTTATTTTTAGTCGATTTAAATTTTTGAAAAATGATATAAAAATAACACTTTGTCGGAATTGTCTTACAGTTCAACCGATTTATATTGCGATCTATCAGGAGACTATTTTACAGTCGCGTATAAGGATTTAACCCTAATTTCTATTGAAATAGCAAAAAGCGGTTTTTAAGTAACCGGCAATCAAGTTTTGCTACGAATTGTATTGGTCTCTACACAGAATGGTAGCAGGGCAATTTTAAAAATAGTATAGGTTTATACTGGATAACAATAAAACAAGAATGATTATAAGAATGCAAGGATTGAGTCATGACCACCTATATGATTATAGGCAGTTTCTTGGTGTTCTGTGTCGTGCTCATGGCATGGAAGCAGCTAAGGAATAGCCCTAAACCGCAAGACAGTGCCTTAAAACAGCGCGCTATTTTTAATCCAAATGAACAACTGACGTTTACACGCCTGAAAGAAGTATTGCCAGATTATATTGTACTGGCACATGTTTCTTATGACGCACTACTTACCACTAAATTTGGCCGTACCCGGCACAAGTATCGTGATCTGATTGCAGATTTTGTGATTCTGGATCAGCAATACCAGATTGTTGCCATTGTAGCTGTCGATGATCCGGTGATTTTAAAACGTCCACAGCAGGCACAATTTCAGGATGCCTTGTTGATTATGGCCGGTTATCGGGTCATTCGCTATGAAGATGTACCGGAATATTATCAGTTACGAGGAGATTTCCTGCGTGAGCAGGAGCATTCCAGTAAAGACCAGAGATTTACTGCTGTGAATGATCTCAAAAAATATCATCTCTATTCAGATCTGGAACGACGTAAAGTCAAAGCATTAAACTGATAGAACCTAAACGAAAAAAGTATGCCAAGTGCATACTTTTTTCTATTTTAGATGAGTAGCAATTAGGCCTGAATAGAAGTCTATTCAGGTTTGACGGCTACGACAGTCAGTTCCACTAACACGCGTGGATCATACAGTTTAGCTTCGACACAGGTGCGGGGTAGGGCTTGAATATCCGATACCCAGGCATCCCAGACTTCATTAAACGCTGCATAATCTTTTTCAATATCTTTGAGATAAATCGTCACAGACATGATCTGGCTTTTATCGGTACCGGCATCCGCCAGGAACTGATCGATAATATCCAGTGTCTGCTGGGTTTGACCTTTGATATCTAGATCCAGATCTGTCGCCAGCTGGCCGGCAAGATGAACCAGATTGCCGGCAATGGCGATCTCAGAAAAGCGTTGTGAAACATGCAAACGTTGAACAGACATCAGCTTAATCCTTGGTTTTTGGCATCAAGGCTGCGACTAATGCAGTCAATAGGCAGCCTATCGCAAGATAGATGGCTACATAATGCCATGAACCATCACCCCAAATCACTAAGGATGCAGCAATCATCGGAGTAAAACCACCGCCAATAATACTGGCGACCTGATAACCGACTCCGGCACCGCTATAGCGATATTCTGTACCAAATAGCGAGGTAAAAATCGGTTGATGTACGCTGACCACCATGTCATGTGCAACATTGGCCAGTAGAATGGCGCCAACAATAATCATCCAGGTATTTTGTGCATCCAGTGCCATAAAGAAAGGGAAAGCAGACACTGCACCGATCAGGCCACCCCAGACGCACATGGTTTTATGCTGGATTTTATCGGAGAGCCAAGCAAAGAAAGGAATACTGAAACAGCTAATCGCACCAACCATCAGGGTAATATTCAGGAAGAACTGTTTGTCCATGCCCAGGTTGTTGGTGGAATAGTTCAGGGCGAAGTTGGTGACCAGATACATGGTCAGCAGTTCGGTCAAACGCAAGGTAATAATATAAAAGAAAGCTTTCGGATGTTTGCTGATTGCCTGCAAGATCGGCAGTTTTTCTGGATGATGATCTGCCTTAATCACTTTCTCTACAAATTCTTGGGATTCATCCTGATCACGGCGAATCCACATCGCAATTCCGATTAGTACGATACTGGCAATAAATGGAATCCGCCAAGCCCATTCAGCAAAAGCCTCTTCACCCAGTGTGGCAATAATAATGGATACTGCACCCGTTGCCCGTACCAAACCTCCGCCATAGCCGACCTGAACGCCACTGCTATAAAAGGCCTTTTTGCCTTTAGGGGCATTTTCCACCGCCATCAGGGCAGCACCACCCCATTCACCACCAACTGCAAAGCCTTGAATGGCACGCAGGATAACCAGTAAAACCGGTGCCCACCAGCCAATAGCTTCAAAATTAGGTAAAAAACCAATCCCGACAGTAGAAATCCCCATCAGGACCACAGTCAGAACCAGCATTTTCTTGCGGCCGAGCTTGTCGCCGAAATGACCAAATACCACACCGCCTAGAGGACGAAACAGGAAGCCGACACCAAAGGTGGCTAAAGCCGCTAAGGTGCCCATATTGGCACCAATGCTTGGGAAAAACTGGTCTTTAAAAATTAAGGCTGCAACAATGCCGTAAAGGAGAAAATCATACCAATCGACAACAGCACCAACAAAACTGGATAACGCCGCTTTACGCGCGCGTCGTTCTTGAATAACAGAAAAATTTACAGAGGACATGCAGGGAGGGATTCCATGAGATACATCAGAGTTGCCCTGTAATATTCGGATTTGATCGTCACGCCAATCACAGGACAGTATGCTGAAAGTAAAGGTGATTTTCAGCATCTCAGCACATACATGGATAATGCATTGCGCAGATAGAGTACTCCAAAAATTCAAAATGTGAAAACAAAGTTGCCGTATTTTTAAACTAACGTCTAATACTTGTACAAAATAGGCTTAAAGCAGCAGCAATTGCGTTTCTGTTTCACGTGCAGCGAGCTGATAAACGCCAAGCCCAATCAGCCGAAATTGCAGTTGAGAAGTAATATGCATCTCTTGAAGCAATAAGTGTAAAGCCTGCTCCAGTTCTTGCGGGCTACGCAGCAGTTGGCTGAAACTTTTACTATGCTGCATGGTCTGAAAATTTTTCATTCTCAGTTTGACAGTAACCCCGCGAGCAGAGAGCTGCTTTTTTTCCAGACTCTGCCAGAGCTGGGCAATTAATAGCTGCCAGTAAGGCTGGCATTGCTGTAAATACAGATCATCATCGAAAGTCGTTTCCTTGGAAATCTGCTGGCGTTCCCGTTCAGCTTCAACTGGCCGATCATCAATGCCTTGGGCATAGAGAAACAGGCGCCGTCCATATTTGCCAAAATGCTCAATCAGGATTGCTTCTTCAATCTGCTGTAAATCTCCCAAGGTTTCCAGATTCAAACTTTTTAGTTTTTCTTGAGTGACTTTGCCTACACCGGGAATTTTCTTGAGTGGAAGATCCTGAATAAAACGCTGTACTTGTGAAGGTTTGATGACACAGATTCCATTCGGCTTATGCCAGTCGGAGGCGATTTTAGCGAGAAATTTATTCGGGGCCACGCCGGCAGAAGCGGTTAGTCCAGTAGTTTGAAAAATATCTTCACGAATACGCATTGCAACTTCCGTGGCACTCGGAACCTGCTGTAAATTTTCGGTGACATCCAGATAAGCTTCATCTAATGAAAGCGGTTCGATGACCTTAGTATAAATTTGAAAAATTTGGTGAATCTGCGCAGAGACCTGACGGTATTTGGCAAAATCCGGTTCAATCACGATGACCTGAGGACAGAGCTTACGTGCTTGAGTCATCGGCATGGCAGAACGCAGTCCGAACTCGCGGGCCGGATAGGAGGCAGCCGCCACTACTGCCCGGGGATGATGTGAGGCAATCACCACAGGCAAAGTTTTCAGCTCCGGACGTTCACGCAGCTCGACCGAGGCGTAGAAAGCATCCATATCGATATGAATAATTTTGCGCATATCCAGTATCTTAAGTGGCTTTAGTTGGATTGGGAAGAGACCAGATTGATAAGTAAACAAGCTAAAGCGTTATTCAATATGAAGCATATCCTGCCTAAAGGATTCAATATCCATTTCATGGTTGAATCAGGGAGAAATAGGGTTTATTTCTTGGCCGGAGGCTTGGGCTAATCTTGGGTGGGAATACTGTTCTGCTGTAAAAATTTGATCCAGTCCTGCTCCGAGCCATAAAACACGTTGAGATCCACAGTACGGGCAATGCCGGGAATTTCACCCTGACTACTATGCTGCCAGAAGGTCCATTTAGGCTGACCCTTTAAATCTGGCAAACCCTGATATTCACGTACCCAGAGCGGTACGTCAGCAAACTCTCCTGCCAGTACAATGTTATAAAAAGATTTCGACACATAGAAAATCGGCTGCTTGCCATAATGGTGTTTTAAGGCATCATGCATGATCCGGATTTCTTTGAGCAGCTGCTCTTTGGAATAGTGATTGATGCATTTGCTGTCATATTCCAGATCCATGACAGGAGGCAGGGCATCACTTTTACGCGGAACCGACTCTATAAAATTCTGAGCCTGAATGCTGCCATCACGGCAAAGCCGGTAAAAATGATAAGCACCGACCAGAAAGCCCTGTTCGCGGGCCTGCAGCCAGTATTCCTGAAACTTGGTATCTTTAAAATCACCACCTTCTGTGGATTTTAAATAGACAAATTTATATTTCTGTTTTGGGATTTTCTTCCAGTCTATTTCTTTCTGATGATGGGAAACATCGAAACCATGAATCGGATAATCTGCTGCATGCGCTGATGGCTGTTTGAAAACCAGCAGATAAAGCACAGTGGTTACCACAAGTGTAATCAGCAGCCCGACTGCAATTACTGAGTATTTTTTCCAGTTGCTAGAGGTGGGAGCTGTTTTCATTTGCACGGTGGCCTGATTTACGGATATTCATATCGCGTATATATTCTCCCCTAGACTGGCGTATTTTTGGGAATATGCCAGAAAATATAGGCAGCAATAATATTAATACAGCCCAGACAGAGCAGCGAAACATGGAAGGCATTGTCCAGCTGTTCAGGGCCGAAGTAGGCACTAAACATATTGACTAGCGTACCTGCCAGTGCCACCCCGATACTCATTGACAGCATCATGATCATCGACAGAAAACTGTTACCACTGCTGGCATCCTGCTGGCTTAAATCTTTTAAAGTCAGCGTATTCATTGAGACAAATTGCAGGGAATTCAGAATCCCGAACACAAAGAAATGAATGGCTCTTAACCAGATTGGGGTTTCCGCCGTAGTTAAGGCAAAACTGGCGATACATAAACCGACCAGCAAGGTATTGATCAATAAGACTCTACGATAACCAAAACGCTGAATGATTTTGCGGATAATCGGTTTAGATGCTAAAGAACCGAGTACCGTTGGAATCATCAGTAAACCGGTAATAAAAGGTTCAAACCCAAAAGCGACCTGCAACATTAAAGGCAATAAAAACGGAATAGAGTTACCGCCGAGCCGGGCAAAGAAATTACCCAGAATGCCAATCGAATAAATCTTATTTTTAAATAATTTACTACGAAATAGCGCATTTAAATGAGTATGTGAATGATAGGCATAGATGAGTGAGGCAACCAGACCGCTTCCCACCAAACTTAAGCTCCACCACAGTGGATATTGTGGATTGGCAAAGTTTTCAATCCCCAAACATAAGCCGATCATTGCGATGACCAATAAAATAAAACCACCAAAATCAAAACGCTGTACTGTTGGTTCAGTGATATTCGGCATAGCTTTAAAGGTAATCAATGCACCCAGCAGACCAATCGGCAGATTGATCAGGAAAATCCAATGCCAAGATAGATACTCGACCATCCAGCCACCTAGGGTCGGACCGATCAAAGGACCCATTAGTCCAGCTAGACTCATCAGGCTCATGGCGGATAGAAACTGGGTACGAGGAATGATTTTCAGCATGGCCAGTCGCCCGACTGGAAGCAGCAAAGCACCGCCAATGCCCTGAAATACCCGATAAACCAGCAGTTCATTCAGATTCTCAGACCAGGCACAGCCGAGTGAGGCCAGAGCAAAAATAATGATCGCTGCAAAATAGATATTCCGAACTCCAAAGCGATCTGCCAGCCAGCCACTCAAGGGAATACAGGCCGCCACAGAGAGCACATAGGCCACCACCACACTATGCATCCGTAGCGGATCTTCCTGCAGATTGCTGGCAATTGCAGGCAAGGCAGTATTGATAATCGTGGTATCGAGGCCCTGCATGAAAAAGCCAATCGACACCAGCAAGACCAGCAGTCTGAATTCAGGTTGTAGGGATTGATGCGTAGGAGTGACATTCATGGATTTAAAAAATCATCTATTTTGAATAGTTTAAAGAAATCTATGCAGCAGTGTGACTGAAATAAAAACGATTGTGAATAGGAGTCGTGTAGACAAAATGCTAATGAATTCACAGCTTGATTTCAGTTATTGAAGGGAAAAGGTAGAAGATATATTCCGGCCCTTGATCAGCCCAAGCTAATGCAGAGTCATAAATACGTCATTTTTGGAACACTTCAAGCTTCTTTTTAAGGAGTAGGCTACAAAAAATATGACGGAAATGTCATGAAAATGAAATAAAACCGTCATAATCTGGGGCAAACTTCCAGAACTGCTGTACTGGGAACTGTCTAGTAAAAGGTTTTGTACTTATGACCATCGAGATTCTGATGGTAGTTGGCTTCTGTCTGGCCGCCTATTCCATCGTGGGGAATGATGTTCCGCAAACATTAGGAACATTTATTTCATCGAACTCACATCGCCCATGGTGGGTACTCTGGATTTACATCAGTACTATTCTGGTTGTGGTGTTAATGTATGGCTGGTTTGCTTCTGGAGTAGGGGATGCCTCTTATGGACGTCTGGAAACTATTCCTTTTCCTGAAGATGGGGTCACCTGGCTATATGTAGTACCACCTCTTTTGCTGATCATTTTGACCAAATATGGTATTCCGGTGAGTACTACTTTCTTGGTGCTCACCATCTTCTCCCCGAGCAGCCTGGGCTCCATGCTGACTAAGTCAATGATGGGCTACGCCGTCGCGTTCTTTGTGGCGATTGTGATCTATCGTATGGTCATGAAAAAACTCGCGGTCTATTTCAGTGAAACCCGTGATCAGCAACATTCTCCGATGTGGATGGCTTTACAATGGCTATCTACGGCATTTCTGTGGAGCCAATGGCTGATCCAGGATCTGGCCAATATCTTTGTTTATGTGCCACGTCAGGTGCCGTTTGAGTTCCTGATCTTTGCCATTTCTGTCTTTGTCATCCTGCTGGGCATGATTCTTTATCAACGTGGTGGAGCTATCCAGAATATTGTCGATACCAAGACTGGGGTCACCGATGTCCGTTCTGCTACGATTATCGACTTTATCTATGCGCTGATTCTGCTGGTGTTTAAAGAGTGGAGTAACATCCCGATGAGTACCACTTGGGTATTCTTGGGGTTACTGGCTGGTCGTGAATTTGCGATTTCGATGCTGGTGACCGAAGTCAATAAACACCGTACTTCACGTAATGTCAGCAAAGACGCGATGAAACTGATGTTCGGCCTAGCCATTAGTGTGTTCCTAGCGACGACCTTGCCTTGGTTCTATCACACGATTTCTGGTTAATGTCTTTGCATTGTCTTGTCCTGAAATAGATTGACAGTATTCCACTTCAAACCGAGTTAAGCAA
>ERZ1023513.116-NODE-116-length-10206-cov-4.042557_pt1 | contig 10206 bp, 8 predicted proteins | sample MGYA00380550_ERZ1023513 | MGnify/ENA primary metagenome ERZ1023513 (study PRJEB33173, sample SAMEA4830347) | metagenome | study: EMG produced TPA metagenomics assembly of the PRJEB25223 data set...
GCTGCGGAATCGGATCATCATTCTTTTCAATTTTGATATGTTCTGCACCATGCTGTTTCAGGATGTCATCCAGAAATACCGGTTCACCGAAGTTCAGATGGACCTTACCAAAAATACGTTCAATTTTGCGCAAGGTTTTCAGGATGCCAAAAATAGATTCTGCTTCTTTTGGCTTGCCATTCATCTCACCGACATAAGTACCGCCTTCCATCAGGCGTTCATATCCGATATAAGTCGGAACAAAGACAATTGGCTTGGCTTTGCCACGTAAATGACCATGTACGGTCATCGCCAGCATGCCGGTTTTTGGTGGCAGCAGACGACCGGTACGTGAACGGCCACCTTCGATAAAGTATTCCAGTGGAGTATTACGCGACAGCACGCTATACAGATACTCTTTAAATACAGTGGTGTAGAGTGCATTACCGCGGAAGGTACGACGGATAAAGAAAGCACCGCCACCCCGTAAGATCTGACCCACAAATGGCATGTTCAGGTTATCGCCCGCTGCAATATATGGCACCATCAGACCACGACGATAAATCACATAAGACAATAATAAATAGTCGATATGACTGCGGTGACATGGCGTATAGACAATTTCGTAATCTTTGGCCAGTTCACGCACGGTGCTGAAATTATGTACTTCCACGCCGTCATAGAGCTGGGTCCATAAACGGGTCAGGGCTTTATCGGCGAAACGTACGGTAGAGTGAGAGTAGTCCGATACAATTTCATTCAGATAGCCAATCGCACGACGTTCTGCTTCCAGCATACTGATTTTGCTGCGGATGCTTTCATTACGAATAGCCGCCTGTACATCCGGAGATTTAATCAGGCCATGCATTACATTACGGCGGTCTGACAGGTCAGGGCCGAGGATCACTTCACGCTGTGCATCCAGATAGTCATTCAGACGGCTGACAATATAGGTCGCTGGCGCTGAATTTGGATAAGTTTCTTTGGCAAATTCCATGAGGGCGCGCAAAGATTGTGGCTCATGAAACTCCAGATAAGACTGGCGACCATGCAGACCGATATTGACCAGCTGTTTGACCCGGCTTGGCGTAGACCAGGTATCGGTAAATAAAAGCTTGAACCAAGAATCTTCTTTTTCAGGATCACGACCCCAAAGTACAGTCACCGGTACCAGTTCCACATCCAGTTCGGGATTTTTTTCTAGGACTTCAATCAGGCGTAACAGGCGTGGAGGAAAAGCATGTGGTGGTGAGCTAAGCAGATTATTCTCATCATGATGCTGCAGGAACAGAACCGAAGCCTTTTCCTTGCTGTCACCAATCTGTAGAGGGTCGAGCGCAGGTGGCATATTTAAACGGCGAGTTTCTGCATCAACTACCAGCGCATTACTGCGTGAATGATTCTGCAAGATATAGCAGACAATTTTCTGCTGCGCTGCCGGAATCTGGTCAGCAGTAGGAGTTGTCACTTCACTTGGTACTTCCCCAAGAACATGCGGGGTGACCACAAGATCAAGTAGCTTACTTGAAAGCTTGCGATACATTTGACCAAAGCCACTCTTGGACATAGTTACTCCTAATTTTACTGACCAAACTACAGAATTTCTGAGGGAATTTATTTTGATTGATTATAAAAACAAACAATATGTCATTTTCTGACAAATTCAATCGAAGTGGTTCAATTTTAGCGCGAAAGCAGATGTTTTTCCTAGTAAGTTACAAGACCAGTTGACAGAACAGTCAATCAATCTTTAGAAGATTGCTTGGATTTTATGGCAGAATATTCAGAATAAATTGTATAGATTTATTTCTACACTTTTGGATCTTGCCAATATCACACAGGTTGCTTATGAATGCCTTAACACAGGAACTGGTCGAGCTGCTCAGTTTAGAAAAGTTAGAAGAAAATATTTTCCGGGGAATTAGCCGTAATCTGGTAGGCAAGCGCGTATTTGGTGGGCAGGTCTTGGGGCAGGCCCTACGTGCTGCGTCTTATACTACAGATCGTCCTGCGCATTCATTGCATGCCTATTTCCTGTTTGGTGGAGATGTTAATGCACCGATCATTTATGAAGTGGATCGTATCCGTGATGGCAAAAGCTTTGTCAGCCGTCAGGTTCGTGCCATTCAGCATGGCCGTACCATTTTTATGTGTATGGTCTCTTTTGCGCATCAGGAAGAAGGCCTGAACTATCAGATTTCAGAGCCTGAATATCCACCGGCTGAAAGCCTGAAAAATGAAGCAGAGTTAACCCGGCAGATTATTGAATTTATTCCGGAAAATGTGCGTGCGTCTTTCATGCGAGACCGTCATGTCGAAATTCGTCCTGTAATGCCAGTGAATCCATTCCAGCCGCAACCGGAAGCGCCGAATTATGCGCACTATATCCGTACTCATGGAAAGATTGCTGCTTTCTATTCAGACTTTACCTTAATGACCACGGCGCTACGTCCGCATGGTTTGAGTTATCTGTCTCCAAGCTTGCAATGTGCCAGTATTGACCATGCCATGTATTTCCATAAACCGTTCCGGGTAGATGAATGGATGTTATACGACATGGATGCCACTCAAAGTGCCAGTTCACGTGGTCTGAACTTTGGCCGCATGTGGCAAAATGGTGAGCTGGTCTGCAGTACCACACAGGAAGGCTTGATCCGTTTACGTGAAATTGAAACCCAGTAAAGCATACTTTTAATTTAAATAAAGCCGGATCCCAGATCCGGCTTTATACATTTTTAAGCACGGCTCTTTATAAAAAAATACTCGATTCTCCAGCACTTGCATGGCATAGTGCCCTTAAGATCAATATTAAAAATGCATGTGAAATGAGCTTAAATACGCAGATTTTAATTGCCGCCGTATTGGGGGTACTGTTTGGATTTTTACTGACTTTATTTCCGCAAAGCACATTTTTTGATGTCGGTCTGTACGGGATTGGAATTGCCAGCAGCCTTTTTATTGGCCTGCTGAAAATGATTTTGATTCCCCTGATCTTTACGTCAATTGTAGTTGGGGTGTCTAATCTGCAGGCGGGGGGACAGCTGAGTCGGACTTGGAAAATCACCCTATTGTGCTGCGTGACCACCACCTCATTGGCATTGATTCTAGGACTGACCTGTGCACATCTGTTTAATGTGGGGAGAGGCGTAGATGTGGTGATGTTTCAGGATGCCATGGCTCAGCATCAGACTCCTGATACTTTAACGCCGTCGTCTTTCTTTACTAATTTTATTCAGAATACCCTGATCAATCCCTTTAAGGCCTTTGCTGACGGTAATGTCCTAGCCGTGGTAATTTTTGCTCTGTTTATCGGTGTGGCTCTGGTTGCAGGTGGAGACAGCTTCCGTACTGTGCGTAAGCTCAGTCACCAGTTTTTTGACATCATGATGTTGATGATTGGCTGGATCATGAAACTGGCACCGATTGGGATTTTTGCACTACTCGCCAAGTTAATTGCCACTGAGGACATTTCGGTACTGAGCCGTCTGGCCGAGTTTGCAGCTGTCGTGACAGGAACCACGATTTTTCATGGGATAGTGGTGTTGCCGTTATTGCTATGGATCTTCGGAAAAATGAATCCGCTGACCTTTTTTAAAGGCACCCGTAGTGCATTAATTACTGCCTTTGCCACCAGCTCCAGTTCGGCAACCATGCCGATTTCTTTAAAATGCGCGCAGGAGAATCTAGGCGTACGTCCGCAAACAGCTGGTTTTGTGATTCCTCTTGGCACGCAGCTGAATATGGATGGAACAGCACTTTATGAAGCTGCAGCAGCTTTGTTTATTGCCAATCTGATGGGGCTGGATCTAACCTTAGGTCAGCAGCTGGTGGTTTGTGCCACGGCAATGATTGCGTCCCTAGGTGCACCGGGCATTCCAAGTGCCGGCATGGTCACCATGATCATGGTATTGCAGTCAGTGGGTTTGCCTGCTGAAGCGATTGCGATTCTACTTCCGATTGACCGTCTGCTGGATACCGTACGTACTGTGGTCAATGTACAGGGCGATATGATGATTAGTGTGGTGGTAGATCGACATACCCGCGAGCCTGAAGTGCCGGTTTAATCTTTGTCTAATTCAGCTTTATCTAAGTCCGGATTCCAGACAATTTCCCAGACATGACCATTGGGATCCTGAAAATAACCTGCATATCCGCCATAAAAGTTGGTGTGTGCAGGTTTGATAATTTTAGCACCGGCACGTTCTGCCTGTGCCATTGCCTGATCGACTTCTAAAGGACTATAGACATTATGCCCTAGAGTCATTTGAGTCGGACAGATTGGGCTTGGCTCCAGACCGGTATCTTGCTGGATACTACGCTGTGGCCATAAGGCAAGCTTAAGACCAGGTTGTAATTGAATAAAAGCCACCGCGCCATATTCAAACTCTTCACCCATAATTCCTTCACTGGGAAAACCCAGTCCATCACGGTAAAAGCGTGGTGAAGCTTCCAGATCGAGCACACCGAGGGTAATCACAGAAATCCGTGCTTGCATAAGTCCCTCCTGATTATGATTGTTATATTTCTATCTTAGGACAAATAAAAAGCAGGGAAGCGATCCCTGCTGTTAGAAATTGTAATAACAGGCAAGCTTAAGCGACTTTGAGAGTAGCGCGTTTGGCTGCCTGTGAATGGTTGAGATAATGCAGCGCATCATCGGTACTGCCTTCATGCACCGGATCATACCAAGGCATTAAATAACCGAGCTGTTGGGATACTAACCACAGCGGGTTAGGCAGAAGGCGGTTATCTGACTGGGAAATACGCAACCATTCTTTCCAGATCCAGGGTTTATATACGGCTGGCTTATACTGCTTGAAACGTGAATCCTGCGATAACAGATGTGCAGCACCATCTACCCAAATGCCAATTACACCAATAATGACCACCACACTTAGATAATAACGGGCAATATAGCCGCCGCCCAGGTGACGATATAAATCAAAAGCCACACTACGATGTTCGATTTCTTCAGCACCATGCCATTTCACCAGATCCAACATATTCGGATCAGCACCCAGACGTTCCCATTCAGTATTGTAGAATGCGTATTTACCCAGGACACAGGTCATATGTTCTACTGTCGCAATAATACCGAGACGGAACAGATCCCATTGATGAGCCATAAGTTTAGGAATTTTGAGACCGAATGGCTGATCGGCGAGCAGCTTGTTAAATAGGAAATGCATGATGTCCAGATTGCGCTGGATATCAATCTGACGTTCAGATAAATATTCTTTATTGGCTGAATTATGTGCCTGGGCATGCATAGCTTCCTGACGGATAAACGCCTGCACATCATGCTTTAATTTTTCGTCAGTGATCTGGGGGAGGACTTTGTTATATAAACGGCAGAACCAGAGTTCACCTGCAGGTAGAATATTGTTAATTTCATTGACGAAGTAACTGGCAAAGGGTTGATCAGGAATCCAGTCGACTGGAGTATCTTGCCATTCAAACCTGACCTTGCGAGGCTGGATAAAATAGGAAATGGAAGAGCCAATTCTTGTTGTTTTGAAGCGCGAAAGTAAAGACATGGTGTGAATCCATCACTGCTTGATCAAGACAGTATGAAAAAAATATCCCGAATTGCGGCAGGCAATACGGGACATTCTTTTATCAGATGAAACACATTCGGCTTATTTTTGTGGATCTTGTTCGACAATTTCTGTTGGGTCGGCTTCTACAGGCGCGTCCAGATCATTCAGTTCACTGGCAGTGACTTCATGAGCACTGTTGGTTTCATCTTCATGTTCTAATAATTCAATTGGCTCATCAGCTTCATTTAAATCATGCATTGAAGCTTCAGGAATGCTGTCCAGATCAAATTCAGGTGCTTGATTCAAGGTGAAGTTCAAACGGCCGCCCATCACACTGGCCAGTTCTTCCAGACCTTGCTTGTTTAAAGAAGAGAACAGTTGAATCGAGAAATCCAGCTTCATCTTTTTCAGTTTGGCTTTCACTTCTTGTAGTGCTTTCGAAGCAGGGCCACGGTTCAGCTTGTCGGCTTTAGTCAGCAGCACATGTACGAATAATTTACGTGAATACGCCCATTCCAGCATCATCACATCAAAGTGTTGTAGCGGATGACGGATATCCATCAGCAACACCAGACCTTGCAGGCTCTTGCGGTGAATCAGATAGTTTTCCAGTTCTTTCTGCCAGACAATTTTCATGGCTTCTGGGACCGCTGCATAGCCATAACCCGGTAAATCGACCAGACGCTGATCCGGATTGCCAAGGCTAAAGAAGTTGATCATCTGGGTACGGCCTGGTTTTTTGGACGCACGGGCCAACTGTTTCTGATTGGTCAGGGCATTGATGGCACTCGATTTACCCGCATTGGAACGGCCAGCAAAAGCCACCTCATAACCGGTATCTTCTACACACAAGCTGAGCTTGGGTGCACTCATCAGGAACTCAGCTTTGCGTAACCAGTTGAGGGCTTGTACCGAATATTCAGTAATGGCTGGATCGACCTTTTTTTCATAGCTGATCTTTTGCTTTGGGGCATTTGATGCCTTACTGTTTTTCGACTTTCCTCTGCTGTGATGCATGGCTCAACTTCAATGACTAATTATACAAGAAGCTATTATAAAGGAAGTCGGGCGGGCAAGCGAACTTTAGAATTGCCCAATAGAATAAGGGTATTAGAGATTGATCAGGCTAATTGGTGACTGGATACTAAAATGTTCCTTGGTCGGTTCAACGACATCACCCAGAATATATTGATCCAGACTGGTGTAGAACTGCTCCACCGCCTGATCCAGAATGCCTTTTAATCCGCAATTGGTACGTAATACACAGGGTGGATCATTACATTCCACAATCTGGTTGTCACGTTGCAGAATACGCACAATCTGTCCTAGCTGAACTTTCAGGGCAGCCGGATTAAGACGGATTCCACCGCCTTTACCGCGAGAGGTAATGAGCCAGTCCTGTTTCGCCATAAAGTAGGCAATTTTCATGGCATGGTTCTGTGAAATCTGTAAGCGCTCCGCCAGCTCGGCAATCGTATAAGGCAGATCGCGGGGTTGTGCAACATACATCAGTATGCGCAGCGCATAGTCAGTAAATTTATTCAGTTGCATGATAATACTGATGTTTTTGATGAAAAAAATTAGGGTTAGTCTAGCATACCAGGCTAACCCTCTGTTTTTATTTTAAGCTGAAGAAGCAGTTAGTGGCGTACACCACCTGTGCCAAAGGCTTCGCTATGAATGTTCTCAGCAGGAATTCCGCGAGCGACAAGCGCCTTTTGCTGTTCAGCCATAAATGGCATTGGGCCACAGAGATAGTAGTCTGCATTGGCTGGTAATAATGCGCTATCTACAGTGCTTAAGTCCAGTCGACCGGCAACATCATAATCCTCGCCCAGTTTATCGCTTGGGTGCGGGAATTCATAAGCAGTCATTGTGCTTAAACGTGGATATTTGGCTTTCAGGTCATGAATATGCTGTTTCATCGCATGAACCTGTTTGCTACGGCAGGCATGGATGAAAGTCACAGGTTGTGGCATGTCCAGAGTCACCAGCTGGTTTAGCATGGCCACCATTGGAGTTAGACCTACACCGCCACTGATGAACACATTACGTTTGTTCGGATCGATCAGGTAGAAGTTACCTGTTGGTGCAGAGACTTCAATTTCTGAACCTTCTGGAAGGCTATGTAAAGTATTCGATACCCAGCCTGGAACCATGTCGCCTTTCTGATCTTCACGTTTCACGGAAATACGCAGGTAATCCGCTTGTGGGCAAGTTGACAGGGTGTATTGGCGTGGCTGTCTCAGGTTCAGCTCAGGTACAAATACACGTACTGAAATGTATTGGCCGGCTTCATATTTTGGTAATGGACCGCCGTCGACTGGAGCCAGGTAGAAAGAAGAGATTTCGTCACTTTCCACGACCTTCTTGGCAATCTTGAAGTTGCACCAGCCTCACCAGCTGCCTTTAGTCTGTTCATGCTGATCATAGATCGCTTTTTCAGTGGCAATGAACAGATCCGCCAGTTGACCGTACGCTGCAGCCCAAGCATCAATCAGTGGATCATCCATCGAAATGTTCAGCACTTCACTGATCGAATGTAAAAGGTTTTCCCCAACAATACCGTAGTCCGGTGCCTTAATGTTTAAGCTCACGTGCTTGTGTGCGATCAGCTCAACCACGGGTAACAGCACAGATGGATCTTCGATATTTTCAGCATAAGCCAGAACCGCACCTGCCAAGGCTTGTGCTTGAGCTCCACTGCGTTGATGTCCCATGTTAAAGGTTTCTTTCAAATCAGGATTATTGCCTAGCATGCGGTTATAGAAATAACCGGTCAGGGCAACCCCATTTTCACGAAGTACAGGAACAGTGGCTTTTACAAGGTCAATTTGCTGTGGAGTCATAGCTGATCTCTCATGGCTGTTATTTATAAGATGTATTTAAAATACATCTTATAAAGTGCTTTTACAATATAGTAAAAGCATAAAACCATAAAAAAATTATGGGATATAAAAATATCCCATAAAAATGATGTTTTCGATCGGAGAAAGGAAGGTTATTTGCGCCCGAAGAGGGAACCTAATAGACCACGCACAATTTTCTGTCCGGTACTACCACCCAGACTACGTGCTGCACTTTTGGCAAAGGTACCCACAATATCCTGTGTGAGTTTTTCACGTTGCTTGACTGCACGTTCAGCTTCTTTTTGCTGTTCACGTGCCAAACGTTCCTGTTCCTTGGCTTGCTGCTTAGCCAGAGCTTCCTGTTCTTTGGCCTGTTGCTTGGCAAGTTCCGCAGCTTGAGCCTGCTGCTGAAGTTCCAGTACTTTTTGCTGCAGCATCTCATGCGCACTGTCACGGTCAACTTCCTGCTCATAAATACCAGCGACAATGCTTTGCTGCATCAGTGCTTTACGTTCTTCTGGTGTAATCGGGCTAAAAGAAGAATGTGGTGGCATGATCCAGCCACGTTCAACCATCTGTGGAGTCCCTTTTTCATCCAGACAGCTAATCAGCGCTTCACCCACAGCAAGTTCAGTAATCGCTTCCTGCACTTTAAATTCTGGATTGGCACGGAAGGTATCTGCTACCGTTTTGACTGCCTTCTGGTCTTTAGGTGTGAAAGCGCGTAAGGCATGCTGAATACGGTTGCCGAGTTGTCCTAATACGCTTTCAGGTAAGTCGAGTGGATTCTGGGTGACAAAATAAATCCCCACACCTTTGGAGCGGATCAGACGCACGACCTGTTCAAACTTTTCCTGCAGGGCGGGGCTGGCATTATCAAAGAATAGATGGGCTTCATCAAAGAAGAACACCAGTTTCGGTTTGTCCAGATCACCCACTTCTGGTAACTGTTCAAATAACTCTGACAGCATCCATAGCAGGAAAGTGGCGTACAACTTCGGTGTATTCATCAGCTTGTCGGCAGCCAGCAAATTGATATTGCCGCGGCCTTGGCTATCCGTTTGCAGGAAATCCATCAGGTCGAGTGCTGGCTCGCCAAAGAATTTATCCCCGCCTTGATCTGCAAGTGCCAATAAATTGCGTTGAATCGCACCGAGGCTGGCGGGGGAGAGATTGCCATATTCCGCTTTAAAGTCTGCAGCATGTTCGCTGACATAGCTGAGCATGGCTTTCAGGTCTTTAAAATCGATCAGTAACAAGCCCTGATCGTCGGCAATTCGGAAGACTGCCGAGAGAACGCCTTCTTGCGTGTCATTCAGGTTCAGGATGCGGGCAAGCAAGAGTGGTCCAATTTCAGAAATCGTAGTACGGATCGGATGGCCTTGTTCACCAAACAGATCCCAGAATACGACCGGCGAAGCTTCAAAAGGAATCGAGTCAATATTCAGGCTTTTAATGCGTTCATCGAACTTAGGATTACTTTCCCCCGGCTTGGCTAGGCTGGAAACATCTCCCTTGGCATCGGCTAGGAACACGGGTACACCAATGCTGGAAAAGCTTTCTGCCAAAACTTTCAAAGTTACCGTTTTGCCAGTTCCGGTCGCGCCGGCAATTAGCCCGTGACTGTTGGCAAGCTGTGAGTGCAGCACAATATTTTGCGTGGTATCACTGGTTTTTTTAGCAATAATAATTGGTGTACCCATAAATTTTCCTGTTGTTATTTACTCATTTTTAAGTTTTTTCATGTTTTGTAGTGCGTGCTGAATATCTTCAATCAGATCTTTCGGATGTTCTAGACCAATACAGAAACGAACCAGAAAACCCTCTTTCAAATGTGA
>ERZ1023513.117-NODE-117-length-10105-cov-4.090348_pt1 | contig 10105 bp, 8 predicted proteins | sample MGYA00380550_ERZ1023513 | MGnify/ENA primary metagenome ERZ1023513 (study PRJEB33173, sample SAMEA4830347) | metagenome | study: EMG produced TPA metagenomics assembly of the PRJEB25223 data set...
CCGATTCAACCATTTTATGCCAACCCTAATTTTTCAACCAGGGCTTCAAACTCATTTAAACGGCGTTCAAAGACTGCAAAGGCATCGTTGAGGTAGTCTTCCTTCTCCATATCAACACCAGCTTTTCTCATGACATTAAGTGGATAGTCCGACTTACCTGCCTTGAGGTAGTCGATATAGCGGTCACGGTCTTCTTGACTACCATGGACAATTTTTTCAGCCAAGGCTGAGGCGGCCGCAAAGCCAGTTGAATATTGATATACATAGTAGTTATAGTAGAAGTGTGGAATGCGAGCCCACTCGTATTGGATTTCAGGATTGTCTTCCTTACTCAAACCATAATACTCTTGGTTCAAGTCTGCGTAGAGTTTATTTAGGAAATCGCTTGTCAAGACCTCCCCATTTTGATCTGCTTGGTGAATGGCGTGTTCAAACTCAGCAAATTGAGTTTGGCGGAAAACTGTTCCACGGAAACCATCTAGGAAGTTATTGAGAATAGCAAAGCGTGTTGCGTCGTCTTCCACTTCTTCCAATAATTTCTCCGTCAAGATATTTTCATTGGTAGTTGAGGCAATCTCAGCCAAAAAGATAGAGTAATCTCCGTAAACATAAGGCTGAGTTTCACGAGCATAGCTTGAATGCATACTGTGACCTGTTTCATGAACAAGAGTAAAGAGATTGTCCAGATTGTCCTGCCAGTTGAGAAGCATAAAGGCATTGGTATCGTAAGAACCACCAGAGTAGGCACCTGAACGCTTGCCTTGATTTTCGTAAACATCAATCCAACGCTCGCTGAAGGCACGTTTGACACGGCTCAAGTAATCCTCACCCAAGACTGCCAAAGCATCTTCTGCTTTTTTCAAGGCTTCTTGGTAGGTAAAATTGTATTCAACAGATGAAAGCGGTGTGTAGACATCGTACATCTTGAGATCTGAAATCCCCAAGATTTTTGAACGAAGCTCAAGATAGCGATGTAAGAGTGGCAAATGCTTGCGAACTGCTGCTACCAAATTGTCATAAACACTTTCTGGAACAAAATTCGCTGCGAGGGCTGCATGACGAGCACTCTTGTAGTTACGAACTTTAGCACGGTAATTTTGCACCTTAACATTGGTTTGCAAGGTTTTGGCATAGGTGTGTTGGAATTGTTCGTAAGTCGCATAAAGAGCTTGATAGGCACCACGGCGAACCTCACGTTTTTTAGACTCCATCAAACGTGTGTAAGTCCCATGAGATAGCTGAACTTCTTTACCATCATCGTCTAGGACATAAGGGAACACAATATCCGCATTGTCCAAGATAGCGAAGGTTTCACTTGCTGAACCAAAGATTTCTCCAGCTCCAGCCAATAATTCTTCTTCACGTTGTGAAAGAACGTGATCCTTGCCTTGCAAGAGCTTGTCAAAATAGTGTTGATAAACCTGCAGCTTTGGTTGAGCTTCTAAAAAGTCAGCATACTGCTTTTCGCTAATCTCCATAAATTCAGGATCATAGAATGAAAAGGCTTGGTCTAACTGGCTGTAGAGTGTCATGGCCTTGGCATAGTACTCTTGATACTTAGCTTCACGTGTATCCTGGTCATTCTTCATATGAGCATAAACGTAAAGCTTCTCCATCTGGCGTTCCATTTCAAGAGAAAATTCAGTGATTTCTAGTAGGTTATCCGCACTATCCAAGAGATGGCCTTCATACTGGGCTACTGTCTCCAATTGTTCTGTTAAATCTTTTAAGGCTTCTTCCCAAGCCTGGTCAGTTGGGTAGATCGTTGATAGATCCCATGTATCTTTTTCATTTATTTCATTTCTTTCATTTCTTTGTAATACCATTAGATTCCTCCATCCTTTCTATTCTACCATATTTTTCAAGAAATATTGCTGATAAAAGGCTGGTGGATAAAGCTTTTGCCAATCATTTTGAGGATTTTTTTGGTAATAGGTATAAAAGTGCTGATAATAGCTAGTCAAGTCTTGTTCAATCTGGAAAAATTTGCCCACTATTGGTCGAATTTGTGGATACCATTCTTTCAGTCCATAAGTCAGGATATTTTCTCCCTTTTGATAGGCTTCTGCTTGTTCTTTCATCCAAAAGAGATTTTGATAATAAAGTTGTTGCCGGATATAGCGACAGATGTCCTTGTCCTCAGAAACTGTAAAATGAGATATTTTTTGTCTCTTATAGGGAAGACGCAATATTTCCAATAAACTACCTTGACCATAGGAAAATTCCTTGATTTGATAATGGAGTTTACCGCGGAGATCCTGGTAAATCAGGTATTTGAGTCTTAAAACTTGTTTTTCCTTGTCTAATTCCCAAACATAAAAGCCCATGTTTTGACTGAAATAAAGAAAACCTTGCTGTAGACGAGTCAAACGCTCCTTGAGCCACAGTTTTTGACCCAGCAACCACAGTACTTGGTAACCCTGACTACGATATCCCTCACTTCGCTCTTTAAGGACTTTCTGAGGCAAGGGACTACACTGAACTTCTAGAGCTAGATTGCCATTTACAAATACATCCGCAATCTGTTTAAGTTCTGAAAGCGGGTACTCTAATTGAACCTTTGTCTCTTTTTTTAACCAGTGATAGAGGGATTCCTTATTGGCCAGGTGTTCTGGACTTTCATTTTCAAAGAAAAAATCACAGTCTTTTAAGGATTTATGGGCAAAATGCGTCCGTACACTTGGTCCTTGACGCAAATGGAGCTGGCCTCCACAAGCTGGGCAGGTGTATGCTTGCTTCTCAAGTTTATCCTCTAACACATTTACCAATTCTCCCCTAGCATCTCTCGCAACAAACATGAATTCCCTCCTTTTCTATATCATTCGTAAAAAAGAAAAAAGATCAGGAAAATTCCTAATCTTCATGTGTGTTTACTTGATTTTCTTAGCTAGTAAGGTCGCAAAGCGTAGTTGAATACGATTGCCATTCTCATCGCGACGATGCAAATGGCCTGGATTTTCATTGTACTTAACCAATTCCCAATCCTTGTAATAGTCTGCCAGTTCTCCTTCTTTAAAGGTGAATGGGAAGTTAACCGAGCAAGGATAGTCCTCCGTGTCCATGGCACAAACGATAAGGTTGTAACCACCAACACTGGTTTTCTCCTGCATATTTTGAATAATAGCTGGAATGCGGTCCGCTTGTAGAAACATGAGAACAACTGTTGAAACGATAAAATCATATTCTTGTCCAATGCTAGCTGAATTGATATCGTAAAGGTCAACAGGTATGTCCAAATCTTCCTGCTCCACAATGCTTTGCAAGATTTCAAGAGCCAGTCCATTTTGATCTACAGCCGTCACATCAAAATCTTGCTGGGCTAGAAAAAGAGAATTACGCCCCTGACCACAACCCAAATCCAAAGCTTTCCCTTGTTTCACTGTCTGCATGGCCTCTAGGACCTCTGAATGAACAGGTTTGGTATTGTATTTTTTAGCAAAATAATCCTCAGGTTTACAATAAAATTCCAAGTACCATTCCACATCATCTGTGGCAGCTTCCACTCGGTGCCAGGCTTGAGGCTGGGCCATTGGATTGTCTGCCCCTGCTTCAAAGAGGTGTTCAGCTAGAACTTCCCCTTCTTCTGTCAATTCAATAAACTTGAGAGCTCCCTTCAAGACAGTAATTTTCCCCCAAGTCCCAACTTTTGTATTGTGCTTTTGCTGAACAGCTTCAGGCATTGTTTGTTTATTCCACAAAGGCATGCGTTTATAGGCAACTAATTTTTCCATTTTCAATTCCTCTTTTTATCGCTGATTAACAGCTTTCATCACACGCGCGATATCTCGATTTTGCTCACGACGTTTGATAGACTCCCGTTTGTCATAGTCATGCTTCCCTTTGGCAAGTCCTAAAAGAAGCTTAGCGTAGCCATCTTTTATATAGACCTTAAGGGGAACTAAGGTCATTCCTGTCCCTTTGGTCTCTTGTTCCAATTTTTGAATTTGCTTTTTATGGAGCAGGAGTTTACGACGACGTTCTGGTTCCTGGTTCCAGATATTGCCCTCTTCGTAAGGTGCGATATGAACATTGCTCAGCCAAACTTCTCCATTTTTCACTTGAGCAAAGCCATCCTTGAGATTAATTCGAGCAGCTCGTACACTCTTGATTTCAGTTCCAGTCAGGACCATCCCTGCCTCTAGCGTATCTACGATTGTATAGTCGTGGCGTGCCTTTTTATTTTGTGCGACGACCTTTCCCTCGCCCTTTGCCATGCTTGGCTCCTTTCTTAGCTACTTCCTTGTAAAAAGGTTTCTTTCCTTTTTTCTTCTTGTCTTTTTGTGAATGTTTACGCTTATCATTTGAGCGTCCTGATTTTCTCTTGTCTTCCTTCTTATCCGAACGACGATTTGAACCACGCCCTCTGCCACTACGACTAGACTGTTTCAAGCCTTTTTCAATCACATCAAACTCACTAGGTACGAATGAAAAATCAATCTCTCCAGTCATTTTATCCGCTCTTTCAACACGGATACGGATCTGCTGACCCACTCGGAAAGTGATACCTGATTTTTCTCCACGAAGAGTCAAATCACGCTCATTGAAATGATAAAATTCAGGTAGATTAGTGATGTGAATCAAGCCTTCAACTGTGTTTGGCAATTCGACAAAGAGACCGAATTTGACAATACTTGATACAACTGCATCATACTCTTCACCCACGTATTCTTCCATATACTCAGCCTTTTTCATGGCTTCGACTTCACGCTCAGCTTCTATGGCACGACGTTCACGGTTGGAAGACTGGGTCGCAATCTCTGGAATCACTTGTTCAAAATGCTCTGCTATTTCCTTAGAACGGCCGTAATCCCGAATCATACGGTGAACAAGAAGGTCTGGATAACGACGAATTGGACTGGTAAAGTGAGTATAATAGTCAGCAGCTAGTCCATAGTGGCCGTGATTGTGCTCCGAATAACGAGCCTGCTGCATAGAGCGAAGAAGCATCATGGACAATACATCTGCATAAGGTTCTCCCTCAACAGCACGCATGATGTCTTGAAGTGCCTCCTGGCTAATCTCACTGGCAGTCCCATAAATGCGCAAGCCAAAACTCGAAGCATAATCAATAAACTTCTGAACCTTTTCAGCCTTAGGCTCCTCGTGAATTCGGTAGATAAAAGGCAAATCCAACTTGCTGAAATGTTCGGCAACTGTTTCATTAGCCATCAACATAAAAGACTCAATCATCCGCTCGGCAATGCCACGCTGCCGAAGAACGATATCAACAGGCTTACCTTGTTTATCCACTAAAATCTTCGCTTCATTGGTATCAAAATTGAGAGCTCCACGTTTCACACGCATGTTTTCTAAAGTTTCATGAAGCTTGGCCATGAGTTCGATACTTGGTACAATTTTATGGTATTCTTTTCTCTTTTCTTCATCGCCAGCTAGGATATCATTGACATCGCTATAGGTCATACGAAAACTGGTCTTGATAACTGTTTGTGTAATGGTATAGTTGACCACACGACCATGTTTATCAATCTCCATAATAGCAGACTGGGTCAGGCGGTCAACTTGGGGATTGAGAGAGCAGATGCCATTTGATAGTCGTTCTGGAAGCATTGGCACCACTCGGTCTGTCACGTAAACAGAAGTCGCACGGTTAAGGGCTTCCTTGTGAAGGGCGGAGCCCTCGGTCGCATAATAGGAAACATCTGCGCTGTGAACCCCAAGCGCCAGATAGCCGTTTTTCAGAGCCTTGATATGCACTGCATCGTCCAAGTCCTTGGCATCCGCACCGTCAATGGTAAAGGTAATTTCATCTCTTAGATCCAGACGACCTTCCATATCCTTTTGAGACGGAGCATCAGGCACACTTTCTGCTTCCTTGACAACAGCTTCTGGAAACTCGGATACAATGTCCATTGATTCCAAGACCTCAAGAACATCAATTCCGACATCCGTTGAGTGTCCCACCACATCGAGAACACTCGCGACAAAGAAATCATGTTTCTTGCTTGGGTATTTATCGATAAAGACCTTGAGAACTTCTGTTCCTTCTAACTTTAGGGCTGGTTTCTTAACATAAATCGGTTGACTGATTTTCTGATTTTTTGAACGAATATAGCCAGCATACTTAGGCTTTTCCTGATCCAGAACGATTTGCCCGACAACTGTTGTCAAACTGTGTTCTAGGATATCAATAATTTTGGCTTCTGCTGCTGTTCCCTTATTGCGGTCAGCGACTTTCTTAATCACTACCTCGACGGTATCACCATCAATAGCATAGTTGACATCATTTTTCCCTACAAAAAGGTCGTCCTCTTCCCCTTCTAGGCTGACAAAACCAAAACCATTTTTATGGGCATGAAAAATCCCCTTGAGGGTAATCTCATGTTTTTTCTTGGCTTCCAAGGTCAGACTGCCATCTTCTTCAAAACGAATTTGGTGCTTTCTTTCCATTAAGGACAAGGTTTTAATCAACTCACGAAAATCCTTGGAACTGTCTTTTCCCAAAGCCTGAGCCAAATCATTAACAGTCACCTTTCCCTTGTCTTGTAAATATTCTTTTATTCTATCTTTCATATTTTCTTTCTAGATTTTTTAATTTTCTTTTACTGTAAAACCTTCTCAAACATCCTTTAAAAATAAAAAGAGGCAAAGACCTAGTCCTGCCCATTATTTTCTTATCTACTTGATAATACCGTCAATGCTAAGGCAATGGCTAGCCAGAAAAAGACTAAAATCCCTGTCAAACGCTGCATTACAGCTTCAAAACCGCGAGCTTTACTGCGTTCAAACAAATCACCTGAACTGGCATCAAATACATTGCTGGATTGGTTTTTGGTTGGTTGCATGAAAATTGCAATCACAATCACAACAGATAATACTAATAAAATGGTTAATAATAGGTTATACATATCAAACTCCTTAAAATCCCTATTATTTTACCATAAAATCTACTTAGATTCAAGATGTAGGGTTACTTTTCTTTCCTTGGGACAATACTTTAAAACCTCAATCTTGTCTGGATGGGTTTTTGAATTTTTACTGGTTAGGTAATTGATACTGTCACAAGAGGAGCATTTGAGATTAATTTTTACTCGCACTAGATTTCCTTTACTTTTAATAATGTTCGAAATTGAATCAGGTTAAAGAGACAACTAAAGGCAACACAAAGGCTTGTCGCATAAAAGACAGCATGGTAGCCAAATTGACCTGCTACTGCAGAACCTGCCATGGGACCAACAACACCTCCCAGATAAAAGAATACCTGATTGAAGGCAAAGACCCTCGAAATGCCGGCTTTGGGAGTCATTTTGCTGAGTAGGGCATTAACCCCGGGAATCAAGGCACCGGTTCCCAAGCCAAAGAGGAATCGATAGAGTCCTAGTTGAAGGGGGCTAGAGGCATTGGCACAGAGGAGATAGATGATGACTGAATAAAATTGGGCGACAACCAAGAGACGATGATTGCCCACCTTGTCACCTAGCTTTCCCATAACTCCTGCACTCATCATACTGGAAAAGCCCATACTGGACACAATCAAACCAGAGACAAAAAGAAGATTCTCTGTCTGCCCTAAGTCGCGTACATAAAGAGCCAAAATAGGGCCGATCGATTGAGCTGAAAATTGGATGACAAAACTGGTTAAAAAGAGATTGAGCAAAAGATAGGGATATTTAACCGAGGTAAATAATTCCTTTGTTGGAATGGCCTTTTCCTTGGCTACTGGTTGAAAAACTTCCTTGATAAAGCAAATAGTCAAAATAGCAGCTAAAAATAGAAAACTACCAACCAGTAAGAAAACTGTACGAATGCCAAATAATTCTGCAATAAAGCCACCAATAAAGGGACCAGTTAGAGTACCTGCAACTACGCCTGTAGACAAAGTACCTAAGGCAGAGCCTGATTTCTCCTTTGGAACCTGACTGGCTATCAGTGCCGTTGCATTAGGAACAAAACCTGCAAATACACCGTTTAGTAAACGAAGAAAGATTAACCAATAGATATTTGGGACAAAGGCCAAGCCTCCCATAGTGATAGTCATAGCAAGACCTGCCCGAATCATCATGGGTTTTCGGCCGTATTTGTCAGCAAGAATACCCCAAATAGGAGAAAAGAGCGCCGCGGAAATAGCAGAGACAGAAATTGCTAAGCCTGCATAAAAAGCGACTTGCTCACTCCCTACACCTAGATTTTCCACGAAGATGGGCATAAAAGGTACAACCAAAGAAATACTGGCTCCTGTCAGAAAATTACCAAACCAGGCAATGCGCAGATTATCCTTCCAGTTAATCTCTGTCATCTTGCCTACCTCCCTCAAGAAGGATATGCACTTGATTAAGAAGCTGGTTCTGATTGCCATTATTATCAAGAACCTGGCTGGCCAAATCTTTCTTTTTTTCTAAAGGCCACTGGGCTGCCAGACGAGACTCAGCTTCATCTTTGGACAACTGGTCCCTTTTCATTAAGCGTTCTACTTGGGTATCTCGGTCCACATAGACCAACCAAGTCTCAGCAAACCAATCGCTGTAGTCCTGCTCAAAAAGTAGGGGAATATCCATGAAGAAAATCTCTTCTGTCTGAGCCAACTGTTCTCTCAAAGTAGCCAGTTCCTCACGGATAATCTCCCCTTGAATTTGCTTAGACCATTTTTGCTCTTCAGGATTTGAAAAGATGAGACTAGCTAGGAGAGGGCGATTGAGTTCTCCGTTTTCAAGAATGATTTCTTGCCCAAAGTGCTGTACTAGAGCCTCAAACAGACGACCACCAGATTTCTGTAGTTGGTGGACGACTGCGTCGGCATCCACTACTTGAAAGCCTTGCTGTCTTAGAAAATTTGTCACAGTTGACTTACCAGAGGCAATTCCCCCAGTGATTCCGATGATTTTTCTCATCAGTCCCTCCTTTGACAGTTTGGACAAAAGTGGGTGCCTCGTCCGCCTAGTTGAATTTTCTCAATGATGGTACCACAGCGTACACATTCTTGACCAGTCTTATCATAGACCTGATGAAAGTCCTGCATGCTTCCATCTTCCCCAAAGGCATTGGTATAAGTCCGAATGGTGGAGCCACCTTTTTCAACAGCCTGGCCCAAAACAGCAATGGTCTGGTCATGAATGGCAGTCGCTTCTTCTGCTGTCAAAGTCTGGGAAGGTCTAGCTGGATGAACCTGAGCTCGCCAGAGAACCTCATCCACATAGATATTGCCAAGTCCAGCTACCAAGGTCTGGTCTAGGAGATGGGATTTGATAGGCTTTTTGGACTTGGCAAGGGCAGATTGAAAGACCTGTAAATCAAAGTCTTGTTCGCTTGGTTCAGGACCTAATTTTTTAGAAATAAAGTAGGCGTCTAACAGGTCAGGCACCAAGAGTTCCATGGTTCCAAACTTGCGAACATCCTCATAAACAAGCGTGCCACCATCTTCAAAATGAAAGAAAACATGGGCATGCTTGCGTTCAGGTCCTTGGTCTGGATAGTAAAAATACTTGCCCTCCATCCGCAAATGGGAAATCAAGACCTTGTCTGTCAGATAAAAAAGCAAATATTTTCCACGACGTCCCATTGACTCGATAATCTGACTAGGCAATTCCCTTTGAAACTCTTCCAAATCCGTCTTAATCATCTTGGGGTAGCGAATTTCTATACTCGAAATCTTCTTTCCTATAATCAATTTTTCTAAGCCACGACAAACGGTTTCAACCTCAGGTAATTCAGGCATAAGTCCTCCTTCTGTAAAAACAAGAAGCAGGCATGAGCCTACCTCTACTTAGTATTCTCTTTCATTATAGCCAAAGTCAGCCAAATCTAGCTTTTTATCGCGCCAGTTTTTCTTGACCTTGACCCAGGTTTCTAGGAAGACCTTGTCTCCTAGCATGAGTTCGATATCACGACGGGCCATGCTACCGATTTTCTTAAGCATAGCGCCACCTTTACCGATGATAATCCCTTTTTGGCTATCGCGCTCGACCATGATGGTTGCACGGATGTGAACCTTGTCTGTCTCTTCGTCTCGTTTCATAGAGTCAACAACTACTGCTACAGAATGCGGAATCTCTTCACGAGTTAGATGCAAGACTTTCTCGCGAACCATTTCTGAAACCAAGAAACGTTCTGGATGGTCTGTGATTTGATCAGACGGGCAATATTGGAAACC
>ERZ1023513.118-NODE-118-length-10100-cov-4.450572_pt1 | contig 10100 bp, 11 predicted proteins | sample MGYA00380550_ERZ1023513 | MGnify/ENA primary metagenome ERZ1023513 (study PRJEB33173, sample SAMEA4830347) | metagenome | study: EMG produced TPA metagenomics assembly of the PRJEB25223 data set...
GTATCACTTATAAATAAGCTTTTAGTTGTTCAAACATGTGGGACCACCTCTATTTGAGCCTTTTTTGTTGCCTAAATTATGAGGTAATGCGTTAAAATAAAAGAATAACCATACAAGTTACATAAATGATGCCGGATGGCTGTTGAATGACACTGAGGAATATTCGAGCATGATCTTATCTTGGTAAAAAATGATGGATCGCTATGAAAGATGATGAAAAGCCCCTAAATTTTAATGATGATAACGAGCCTCTGGATTTTGAAGATGAAGAATTTACTGACGATAAAAAAGAGGACGAAATGTACAACCCGATCACCAAGGATGGATCAAGTGTAGATCCTGCAGATGATGGCACACGTCATCTTCGTCCTGAAGATGGTGATCCGCTAGAAGTCGAGCCTTAAGCCCTAGCCCAATTTTATATTGGGCTTTTTTTATAGTCTAAAACCTTAAAAGCAAACATCTTGAACAGATGAATTGAAAAAGGATAATTCGTTTTATTGGTAATTTTGAGGTGAGTATTGCTTGCTTCTTCTTTTTATAGATTTAAAGACGTCAGGACATAGGCTGGGATATATTGAAATAAATTTTTTGGATAAAACCATGATATATCCATTTTTATTACTTTCTTAACTTTATGTTCTTCTTTTAGTTTATTTATATGATGGAGACAAAAACTGGCATAAAAATAGCTTAATTTAATTGTCATCATCGCTATGTTATGGTGGAATCAAAACAGGATAAAAGGAGAATAAAAACCAAAAGATAGAAAACGTTATTGCTTGAGTCTTCCTTATTTGGGTTAGAAAAAAGTGGAAACACTGCTATTCGGAGAGTGGACATGAATAACAGCGCAAACTACATGAAACAGATAAAAAATGCCAAACGTGGCGGTTATACCCCAACCATTGCCAAAGACGTCAACAAACATAAGATTCAAAAAGCCCTAAAACTAATTGAACAGTGGAGAAGTCTCGCTCAAGAACTCAAACCTCAAATGCAGTTTGATATGGCCTTTACTTTAGAGGAATGCGCACAAGACCTGGATCGGATACTCAAAAGCAGATAATTCCCTTTTAACTTATTCATAATAGATTTTAAATATCAGTCCTTTACCCTTGCCCATATCACCGATGTGGGCAATTTCATGATTTAAATGTTATGCCTGACTGAAGATGCTTCAATGATCAGCATTAAAAAAATGGTTATAAGATTGAACGGTTATTTTTTGGCTTGTGCCCTTAAGAAAAATCTGTAAAATGCACTCCACAACGCCGGCATAGCTCAGTTGGTAGAGCAACTGACTTGTAATCAGTAGGTCCACAGTTCGAATCCGTGTGCCGGCACCATTTTCTTAGCCTCGCTTTTTAGTGAGGCTTTGATGTTTCTGGGCTTGGCATTTTTATATAGCTGTTTTTTGCCTTGAATACTCAGATCGCCTGTGCCGTCACCTGCACATATCTTACAATCCCCTCCTGATATAACTTCTGGCAAAGCTTTGCCGTCATCCGGATTTTAAACTGATCCAGTCTTTTGCCTTTTTGTTTCAAGTTCTTTGAATTTAAATGCTGATTTACATAATTAGCAAAACCTGAAAATACCGCTTCGGACAGATCTTCAATCTGAATCTTCTTAAATTCAAAATTTTCCAGACAATGATACAGCTCATTTTTCGACATCAGATCTTTTAAATCGACATCGGCAGATTTCAGCAGAAACTGATATTTACGCTTTTGTAGCGCATTCAAGCTGTTCCATTTTTCAGATAAGATCAGATGATGAAAGCCAATCCGTGCATTGGCGTTCAATACACTGCGTACCTGGTCGAGAAGTTCGAGAACTGGACTATGATAGGCAGCATCCAGACACAGCACCACATCAAAGCGCTGGGAAAAATGCATGTCTTTTAAACGCAGGAAAGAAGCCGGATAAATGGCATTGAGATCAGGTAAATGCTGCTGAATATTTGCCACGCAAGCTGGCTGAAGTTCCACACCGGCCAGATATTGCACTTGATAGTGTTGCTGCCAGTGCAGCAGGCTGGCACCCTGGCCACAGCCCAGATCCAGCAATTTATCTTTTGAATTTAAGACGACCGTTTCTGCCAAGCGATCGGCCAAAGTTCGACAGGCAGCTACATAATCCTGCTGCCCTGTCTGCCAATAACCCAGATTGCTCCAGGGCAACTGCGACTGGTCTCCCAGCAACAACGCATCAATTGCATATTTATGTTGAGGAAGACGCTGACGAAGTGCCTGAAACCATTGCATCAATCAATAACCGAGTTGGGGTGCTACCTCGATCTTAGGTTTAAGTCCTTCAAATGGCAACGGTGCTCCCATAATTGCGGCAATTTTCATGGCAGATGTCACTGCAGATTCCAGAATTGGCAAACCATCCGAAGACCATGAGCCGCAGTAGAACACTTTACGGTTCATTTCCAGATGACGATGCTGTAATTCCTTATTGAGGGCAATGGTATTGGCATCCACTACCGCACGGGTCAAGGTCACTGATGAAATCACTTTTTTCGGATCAATCTCAGTGACTGGGCGCCAGGTCTGGAATACCGGTGATTTACCCACCAGACTCGGTTCAACCGCATTCAGCCAAACTGTAAATTGCTGACGGGTAAACTTGCGATCCATCATATAGCTGAGTACAGCCCAGTCCTTACGCTTCGGTGGCATCACGCTGCTATCACGGTGAATGACCAATTCGCCCTGTTCAAATTTGAATTTCTTTAACAGCTCGATATCGCGGCCAAACTGCTCATGATCCAGGAATTCATCAATATAATTGGTCGGTGTCGCCACCACGACACGATCAAAGGTTTTCGACAGGCCGGCTGCATTTTCTACCAGTACTTTGTCGCCCTGCTCTTTTACCGAAACGATCGGCGCACCACTTTCAATGTGAATGCCTTCAATCAGCTTGTCTACCAAAGCCGGAGTACCGCCCTGCATACGCAACAAGGCATCACCATCCGTTAGCTGACGCAGGAAAATCAATAGCGGTTTGGCTGGCCATTCACCAATGGTTTTCGGGTTACAGGTACAAATGGTATACAGCACCGGCATCACCGCACCATGCCAGAACACTTCTTCAATCTCATTACGATTGATAAATTCTGCCAGGCTGATGTCCTGATTTTTAGATTTAAAGAATTTTGCCAAAGCTGTTTTAAGCTGCAGCAAACCTTTGACCAGACGCCAGCCATATTGCTGGATGCCTTTGCGGTTATTGATAATCGGAATATTGCCAATCTTGCTACGTGATGTAGTTAGCCAGGTTTCTACCCGGTCTTCAAACAGCCAGCTACAGGCCATATAGGTACGTACCGGGTAAGTTTTAATGCCCAGATGAGTCGCCAGACTTAAGGTATTTTTCCACAGATAAGGATTCATCACACGTAAAGGTGCGTCAATGAGGCCTCCTTCAAATTCGAGACTATGACTGTCCATGCCGCGACCTTGAAGCGCTTCAAAAATAGTAATGCGATGTCCTGCGTTCTGAAGAATTCTGGCAGTAGCCAGTCCAGCCATGCCACTACCAATTACTGCGATATCCAATCTGATCATCCGTCATTGAAAAACTAAAAGAAATTATGAACCATGCTTTCAGCAAATAGGTTATTAAAATCTTCCAGAATACTTTTTTTTCGTAAGTCTAGGTTAACGCAACTTTACAAATAAATTACATTTTTTGAATAGCAAAAAACGTCTTTATATAGAGTGACTTAAACTCTCGTCATATTTAAATATTTAAAAATAAATCTTTAAAAAACAAATGATTTAATTAACCGATTTTTTAATCATCGGTTTACAAAGACCGCAAAACACTCTATAATATGCAGCACAAGAAAGAGATAAATTCATAGAGATAAACAAAATGAATTTATCCAAGAAACTCGTAAAAACGACAAGAAATTCCAGCGCATTAGAAAAAAAAGCCTCTGCTTGTGCAGAGGCTTCTTTGTTTTAAGACTGACTGTATTATTCGGCCTGTACCGCGATTTCACCAAATTTACCCTGATTAAAATCTTGAAATGCCTGAATAATTTCTTCCTTGGTATTCATTACAAATGGGCCATAGCCTTGAATAGGTTCATTCAGCGGCTCACCGGTCAAAAGCAAAAATTTAGTGTCCTGATCGGCCTGTAGCTGAATTTCAGGATCATCATCGCGCGCAAACATGACAATAGAGCTATCCAGGACTTTTTGACTGCCATTTACCACCAGCTCACCCGCCAGTACAACCAGCAAAGTATTATGTCCGGTAGGTACATGCAACGTAGTTTCATACTCCGCTTTTAGCTCGCCATCCCAGACATTCACCGGACTAAAGGTATGCGCAGGGCCATGATGACCTCCGAATTCTCCGGCAATCACCCGAATATGTCCTGCACCTTCATCCATTTCAATCCGTGGGATCTCAGCTGCAGTAATGGCCTGATAACGTGGCGCGGTCATTTTGTCTTTGGCTGGCAAGTTGACCCAGAGTTGACCCATTCCAACCAGGCCGCCCTTCTGCGCAAAATCTGGAGAATGAAATTCTTCATGCACCACCCCTGCACCCGCTGTCATCCACTGTACATCACCGGTCTGAATCGTACCGCCACCGCCACTGGAGTCCTGGTGGGTCACTGCACCCTGATAAGCCAAGGTTACAGTTTCAAAACCACGATGCGGATGTGAACCTACACCATGCTGCTCAGTGGTTGGCGCAAAGTGATACGGCGCTGCATAATCCAGCAATAAAAATGGACTAATGGCCTGCCCCAGACGGTCATAAGAAAACAGGTTTTTCACCGGGAAGCCGTCACCGACCCAGTGCATGTTTTGATTACGGTAAACACCAATAATTTTTTTCATCTTTTACTCCTATACACAATAGGATGAACATGCAGCCATTTTAAGCTTTATCAGCAGTCATCAATACCGTACTTCTAGAATGCAGTATTTCAAATATAAGACGATTCGACTCTTAGATTTCTGTGTAGCTACTTATAACTTTAGCTTTGCTATAAGACGTTAATTTAAGTAGTCATGAGCAGTAGATAATAAAAAACCCAGCGCTGAGGGCTGGGTTTTTTCAATTTCGATAAAGTGTTATCGAATTAGATTTTACCGACCAGGTCAATTGAAGGAGCAAGAGTCGCTTCACCTTCTTTCCATTTTGCAGGACATACTTCACCTGGATGAGCATGTACATATTGAGCCGCTTTTACTTTACGAAGCAGTTCTTGCGCGTCACGACCGATACCACCCGCGTTGATTTCAACGATCTGGATTTTACCGTCTGGATCGATCACGAAAGTACCACGATCCGCCAGACCATCAGCTTCAATCAGCACTTCAAAGTTTTTCGCCAAAGTCCAAGTTGGATCGCCAATCATTGGATACTGGATTTTACCAATCACATCAGACGTATCGTGCCAAGCTTTGTGCGTGAAGTGCGTGTCTGTAGATACTGAGTAGATTTCTACACCCAGTTTCTGGAATTCAGTATACTGATCAGCAAGATCGCCTAATTCTGTTGGACAAACAAATGTGAAGTCGGCAGGATAGAAGAATACTACAGACCATTTGCCTTTCATATCTTGCTCAGACACTTCAATAAATTGACCATTGTGGTAAGCAGTTGCGTTGAATGGCTTAACTTCAGTATTGATTAAACTCATAAGTCTATTCCTATCTATTCGTGAAAGTGTGTGTTCATTTGATGTAGTTAAGAATACGCAAAAACCACCGATAGGTAAAACCGTAAATTTTCATAAAAATTATCGGTTTTTCTGATTTATAATTCCTTTTATTTTTATCTTTCTGATTTGTTTAATCGATTTTGACGGTTTTACTTTCTTGAAAATACTGTATAGATTGCCAGGGCTGCTGCATAGTGTTTGGGAGAGGTATGGACTCGACTAGATAACCAGCTCCGGCAATAACTTTCAGTGGGTCCAATGATCAGTGACATAAGCAGTTCTAAGGGAATAGCTTGTAATTGACTGATATCTGCCTGCTGAGCCAGCCATTGTTTTAATTCCTGATTGCGCTGCTGATTCGACTGCTGCAATTCCTCTTTGAAGTCACTATTTTGAACTGTATGATGCGCGGCATAAAGAAAGCGGGCAAAATCAGGATATGCTACAACCCAATCGATATAACTCTGAATCACTGCCTGTATACCTCGTTCAATACCCTGAACTTGTGACAAAGCCTGCAAACGCTGCTCCGACTGATCTGTAAGTGCTGAAATATACAGTGCTGCAATGATCCCTTCCTTGTTTTTAAAATGATGGTAGATCGCCCCGATACTGGTATCGGCCTGATCACAGATCATTTCAATCGTAGTCGCAGCAATGCCTGTACGCAGAAACTCTGTCAATGCACATTCCAGAATCTGACGTTTGAGTAAAGCCCGTCTTCCCTTAAAAATCCTTTCCAGCAATTCCATGTTTTGCATTTTTAATATTTAAATCCTCTCTATTTTTGAAAGCAGGCTGGCAGCCTGATGTCTGGTTTTTGTCAGATGTGCTAATACAGAATAATATTCTGTATGAGAATATTATTCTGATTAAAAATAATATACAGGAAGTTATATATGAGCCAAGCCCTAAAAATCTGGAAAAGCCTAGAAAATAAGCCAGCCGGTAAATATCTTTTTTCTAAATTACTTTGTCTAAAAGCACCCTATTTCGGCAGTATTTCTCCACTGTTTGAAGATTTAAAGCCTGAATATTGTGCAGAAACATCGTGCCGTGCTGAACCATTTAGGCACTGTACACGCGATTGCCATGTGTAACATGGCTGAACTGGCAGGCGGCACCATGACCGATGCAACCGTTCCGAAAACTCATCGCTGGATTCCCAAGGGTATGCAGGTCGAATATGTCAAAAAAGCCACTACTGATCTGATCGCGATTGCGACACCCGCCGAGCCTAACTTTATATGGAACGAAGGCAGCGATTATCTGGTCAATGTAGAAATTAAAGATACTGCAGAAGAAGTCATATTTCGGGCAGTGATCACCATGTGGGTGTCCGTGAAAAAATAGAAGAACCTAGATATGAAAAACCCGCCAAATGGCGGGTTTTCATGATGATTTACCTTTCTAATATCGGGATCAAAATGGAAGATCATCATCCAGATCAGCTGCAGGCGCTGCTACTGGAGCAGGTGCAGACTTCGGCGCATAACCACCCTGGTTATTTTGGTTATTGTTGCCATAACCACCGCCCTGATTATTGTTAAAACCACCTTGCTGAGGAGCTGAGCCATAACCACCTTGAGTATTACTGCCATAACCGCCACCCTGGTTATTGTTATTAAAACGTGGCTGGTTAAAACCGTTATCGCCTTGCTCGCCTTGTGGACGACCAGAATCCAGCATTTGCATTTGCTCACCACGGATTTCCGTTGTGTAGCGTTCTTGACCGCTTTGATCTGTCCATTGACGGGTACGTAATGAACCTTCGATATAAACTTTAGAACCTTTGCGCAGATATTGCTGTGCAATTTCACCTAAACGGTTATGCAGCACAATACGATGCCATTCGGTTTGCTCTTTACGTTCGCCCGTATTTTTATCAGTCCATGAATCGCTGGTTGCGATAGAGAATTGAGTGAGAGAACCACCATTTGGGAAAGTTTTGGTCTCAGGATCTCGACCTAAAGTACCAACTAAAATGACCTTATTAACACCACGCATCAGACGTACACTTCCTATTTATTTCTATATTTTACTTTATAAGAGTTATGTTTAAATGGCTACCTCTTTACCTAACAAGTGCGTTAATTGTTGTCGCGAAACATCATCAACCTGCTGTTTATCGACCTTGACAAAGGCGACTTGCTGTTCAGACATGACCACAACCTCTTCAATACCACGAATCGCCAAAAGTTGAGAAGTCCATTCATCTGTTTGTTTACTCTCTGGCAGACGAAGCACGAGCGATGAAAGATAGCGTGGTTGAGCCAACCCAAAACTCATGAGCAGCCAAATTATAGCAATTGCCGATAAAATACTCCAACCGAGCGAAGTGTTGTTGAGTAACAACAATTGTCCACCGATAATCCCGCCAAAAAACGCGCCCAGAAACTGACTACTGGCATTCACGCCCATCGCAGTGGCTTTAGATTGAATCGGGGCTGCTTTGGACAACCATGAGGGCAATAAGGCTTCCATGACGTTAAAGGCAATAAAGAATAAACCTAATCCACCGATCAGCACATATTTGGATTCAAAGCCAAAAATCATGAACAACAGACCCAGAATAATCCCGCCAATCGCTGTCAGGAAAATACTGCGCATCTTGCGATATTTCTCTGCCAGTACAATGCTCGGGAAGGCAAAAAACAGACTGACGACCAGCAGCGGCAGATAGACCCAACCATGGCTCGATAATGGCAGTTCAGCAACTTCAATCAGTTGCGATGGCACATAAATAAACATGGCTGTGAGCAGCAAATGCAGGGTAAATACTGAAATATGCAGACGGTTCAGATCCCCCATTTTCAGGACCTGTTTTAGCTGCTCCAGATAGCCCTGCTGAAAATTTTTATGATGACGGGTAACTTTAGGGACCATCAACAACATCGCAATCGCAGCCAAGCCCATTACGGTGGTCACCCAGAACAGACCGGAAATGCCGACCAGTCCTGTCACCCACGGCCCCATGGTAAAGGCCACCACAAAGGACAGGCCGATACTCATGCCCATCACCGCCATGGCGTTCATGCGGTTTTCTTCGCGGGTCACATCGGCCAGTAAGGCCATTACCACTGCTGAAACTGCTCCACCACCCGCAATCGCACGACCGATGATCACGCCATAAATGGTGTCAGACATTGCAGCAATCGCACCACCTAGAGCGAATAGCAACAAGCCCAAAACCACCAGTGGCTTACGGCTATAGCGGTCTGCAATCAGGCTAAACGGAATCTGTAAAATGGCCTGTGTCAGGCCATAAATACCCACCGCCAGACCAATCAGTGCCGGCGTAGCATATTCATATGACTGCCCTGCTACCGAGAATACAGGGATGATCATAAACAACCCCAGCATGCGCAGTGCGAAAATACTGCTCAGGGCAAAGGTCGAGCGACGTTCTAAGGCATTCATCATAAAGTCTGGCGATCGAGTTAGTTAATCTTGATGCGTAGATTATAGGCCATTCCGCTCAAAGGAATGCATGAATTTTATTTGAAATAAAGATGAGGACTATCTGAAAATTGACATCCTCCCCCAGCTAAAGCAAGGGGATTCCTACTGCTAGACGCTCATGCCCGAGCGCAAGAATATTCAGTGCGGAATTTACATCCCGATCCCATGAGCTACCACACTCACCACACTGCCACTCTCTTATTCCTAAACCTGCTCTACCTTTCGGACTACTGGAGCGTGAGCCACAGCACGAACAAGTTTGGGTGGTATAGGCTTCATTGACTTCTTCATACCATACCCCTGCGTTCTCGCATTTATACTTGAGCATGGTTCTCAGTGTTGTCCAACTGGCATCTAACACAGACTTGGCTAGTTTGGTTTGCGCTAATGCTTTGGCATTCACATTGCCAACGAAGATTGCTGCATGTTCTTTTACTAGTTTATGGCTGAATTGATGCAGCATGTTTTGTCTTACATTTTTAATCTTGGCGTGAATTGCTTTCACTCGTTTTTTATTTTTTGCACGTTGAGCAATACCAAGTTTTTGTTCATATTTCCGATAGATTTGAGGGGCTTTAAGTTTTACACCATCTGAACAAGTGGCTAAATCTTTTAAACCTAAATCTATGCCAATTGAGGTTTTAGCGGTGGTTTTCTCTGTTTTAGCATTGTCAACTACAAGACATACATACCAACGGCCTCGGCTATCTTCAACGAATGAGCCTGTTTTAACCCTGTATTGACTTAAACCGTAACTATCCCATAACTTGAATTGGTGTTTACCATATTGAACACAGCCATCAGCATATTTGATTGCAACCTTTTTAAACGGTATCCAACCTAGTGAACGTCTAGCTGATTTTTTATTACTGACACGCCATTTTAGTTTTGCTTTTTTGAACTGCTTGCGTCTTGTGACCAATTCTTCTGTCAC
>ERZ1023513.120-NODE-120-length-9970-cov-3.624206_pt1 | contig 9970 bp, 8 predicted proteins | sample MGYA00380550_ERZ1023513 | MGnify/ENA primary metagenome ERZ1023513 (study PRJEB33173, sample SAMEA4830347) | metagenome | study: EMG produced TPA metagenomics assembly of the PRJEB25223 data set...
GTCTATAATCCTGCCGATATTCAATCCATTAATGCTGAAGTCCTAAGCAGTACCCTGTTAAAAAATAAGGGAGCACTGATCAATGTGATTGATGGGGTGGGAATCAATAACCTGACAATAGTGGATAATACGGGTACGGCACTACGTATGAATGCCCCAAATGGTAAAGCCTATGTGGCGAACAGTATTATTTTAAGAAATGGTGCGCAGGATTGTCAGATTGAAACTACGGATAAAAGTACGATTCACAATAATCTAGTGACAGCATCTTGTGGTACAGGTGATGCTGCGTATCCAAACCAGATCTGGACAGGTACTCGCTTGTTTGCAGAGGCTTCAGATCAAAGTGAAGGTGTCTGTCTAAATTTAAAACAAAATAATGATGCTATTCTATGTCCTTATAGCGTTCCTAAAGATCAGTTCTTGGGCTATCTACGTCCTCGTATCCTGTTGAATTATAATCAGGTCAGTGATTCACCGATTGTAAATAGAGGGACTAGCTACAATAGCAGCAATCCTTCAGTAAGCTGTGAGGCGGCAGACCAACGCGGTGTAGACCGTTTACTGGATAACTTATTTTGTGATCGTGGTGCGATTGAAATTACAGTTCCAACATCTACCAGTCTGGTTGGGCAGGATCTTCTAAAAGGAGAGACTGCAAAGTTTTCAATTGAATCTGCTTTAGGAGATAGTGATTTAATCCCTAAAGAACAATGCAATAATATTATTGGAGAGAATCCAAAGGGTGAGCCTTGGCAAGATGGCTGCTTACAGGTTATCCAAACCAAAACTGTTTCCAAGGGCAAAACAGTCATTGATATTGATGGGAATGTGGTTTATACCCCAGATTCACAATGGCATGGTGCTGACATTTTTGAAATTCAGGTAGTTACTTCATCTACACGATTTAATAAGTCCAAACCGTATCTGGTTTTAAGTACCCAGATTGTACAGGAACCTAAAAATGAAATGAAAGACAAGTCTGTGAAGACCTCTGGTGGGGCATGGGGGATCGCTGGCTTAATGGGCTTGATAGGGTTGATCGGCCTACGTCGCAGATTAAAAGATTAAGGAAAAATCATGAAAAATTATAAAAAAGGACTGCTTGCAGCCATGATTTTATCTGCCATGAGTTTAATGGCAGCCGAAGATAAAACCATATATGTCACTACATTTGCTGACGAGGATGGGGAAAATACCAGTGCCTGTTCCCTGCGTGAAGCCATTAAGACAGCCAAGCTGGATAAATCCTATGGAGGGTGTAATGTTGGCCGTACATTGCGTAATGACGGTTCCGCTCCAGATGTCATCCAACTCGAAGCTGGGGAATACAAAGTCAATAGTGAAATTATTGTTGAATCCCATGTCAATATTTTGGGAAAATCACCCTTCAATTATACTCAAAGAAGTCCTATTACCTTTTTATATCCAATACGTGAGGCTTTAACAACCACCATTTCAGGCCAAGGGAAAACCCGCTTATTTAATACGGTCGCTAGCCAAGCCAGCATGGTGGTAAATGGTATCATCCTCAAAGATGGTTATGCTGCAAAAACTAGTCTGGATAAAGGTAATGGTGGAACATTTTATGTCGCCGGTCCTCTAAGCCTCGTGAATAGTGAAATTGTAAATTCACGAGCGGCTGCAGAAGGGGGAGCAATTTATGCAGTGGCAATGAATAATGAAAAAATTATCAGGATTCAGGATTCCTTAATTCATCAGAATAAAGCAGCTACATATGGCAGTGTTTTGGCCATGGATTGTGTGGGGAATTTGGGCAGTACAGAGACCAAGCTAGAAATTAGTGCAAGCAGCATTGTCAAAAATGGTTCTACTGATACGGCCAGTATTCTGGACTTTTGTGGTTATGCTAAAGCTGATATTAGTAACTCTACAATTGCAAAAAATACGACCAGTGTCACAGGTCATATTTTCCGAATGGCCAATGAAATCAGCCGTCCATTAAGTTCTTTCTTCACTTTTAGTGCCATTAATAACACGATTGTCGAAAATACTGCTCGCTCTATCATCTTTTATGACAATACTGGTAATTCGAGTCTGGCTTATAACGTGTTGGCCTTTAACCAGGGCTTGTCTTGTGAATATGCCTTGAATGGTGGAAACCCAAGTAAAGAACAGGATGCAGATTTATTTACTGCTTATAATGCGATCCATACAAGTGGTTCCTCGCGCTGTGTGTTGCCTGAACTGGCTGAAAACAGTGTTTCAACGAATATTGATGTATCTACTAATAAGATCACAGATCTATTAACTGCTTATATCGAACCTTCTGTAAATAACCGTTATTTAGGCATGTATTATCCAATTGATCGACAATCGAATACGGATCTGGTCAATATTGGTACAGAAAGTTGTGAAGAAACTGATCAGCGTGGAATTGAGCGGTTGACTAAGGCAACATTGTTATTTAATCCGGACGCAAAAAATTCCTGTGAAATTGGGTCGGTCGAAATCCGGCGCTTAACTGCAGCGGATATTTCTGGTCTAAAAAATAGTTCTTTAACTGAGTTGCTGGATTATTATCAGGATAATATTGATGATATTAATTCTATTCTGGCAGATAAGAATACAAAACCTGAAGAAATACAGGGCTTAAAGGAAGAGCTAAAAGAATATGAGGATCTTTTAAAATATACCAAGCAATACCAGAAATATCGTGCCATATACGTTAATCCATTTAGTTTGGTCATGCCTCAAGAAACTTTAAATACTACTCAAGTACAAGCTAAAGCATTAAATTCACAAAATTATGAAATTACAGTGCAATCTTTAGGTGTAGGGTCTTTATCTGGATTAGGCAGTTCATTAATTGTTCAAGGTGCGCCTAATGACCCAAATTTAAAATGTGAATGGAAGCCTGATTTAAACCGTATCATGATGTATCGTACTGATGGCAAAGTAACCAGTCTCTCGGATACGGAGTATTGCCGTTATACAATTAAAGACAAGCAGACAGGTGCCAGCAGTACAGGTATTTTGCAGGGCGCATTTGTAAATATTAAACCGATTGTAAAAAATGACGAATATAGAATTAGCGCAGAAAACAATCTGACCGTAACTGTGAATCCCTTAGAGAATGACAGTGATGATGGCGATGGTCCACGGATGAATGGCAAGGCTGCTTTCTATCGTGATAAAGATGGTCGTGAGATTCCAATTCGTATTGTCAAGCTTCCTGCTGGAGTAAGCCTTTCTGCAGAGCGAGAAGGACCATGCCCAGGGAATTTTGCAGGTGAAACCTGTTATGGTGGAAAATTGACCTTTAGTGTGAAAAATACTTTTAGTCAGTCAGATTATGAAATGCAGTATCATGTTTTTGATGCAGATGAATTGATGTCAGATACAGCTAGAATTAACTTAAAAAATACGGCTAAAAATACCAATACATCATCAAGTGGTGGTGGTTCATTTGGAATTTGGGGAATGTTCGGATTATTAGGTCTGGCAGGATATCGCCGAGTTAGAAAATAATTGCAGTATGAAAAAAAGCCTCCAGATGGAGGCTTTTTTATTTAACTAAAATCAATGAGTTTTAGGTTGAGTGAGTTGCTGGTATTTCTGGATATATTCTTCACGGATCGCCAGTCGTTCTTCTGGCGATGCTTTTTGCATCCGCGCACCTAACTCCTTACGTTCCTGACTGCTCATCATTTGCCAGGTTTCACGCATACGCTGCTTTTCAGCTTCAGGAAGCTGAGTGAACCAGTCCATGCGTTGCTGTAAATTAATACGTTGCTGTTCAGGTATTTCTTTTAAGGACTGATAACGTTTGATTAATGCCAGTTGTTCGGAATCAGAAAGAGTATCCCAGGTTTCATTGACCTGCGTATTGGCATCTTTGGAAAAAATCCAAAAACGTTCAAATCCCGCAAAGCTGGTTTGCAGGAAGCTGAATGCACAAAATGCAATTGCTAATCTTTTAGCTGCCATGTGGAACTTTGTCCTCACCTAAAACCATTAACATTTCCAGATCTTCAAGCATCTGTGGGGAGAGTTTGGGGGTAGATACTGCCTGAGTCTGAGGTTCGTTATGGCTGACAATATTCGGTAGCACTACCACGCCAGCAATCGCAGCAGCCAGAGCAAAGCCAGACATTTTTAGAAATGCAAAGCGTGAATGTTGTGCGTCCTGAATATGCTCCAGCACATGATTCATCACCACCGGTTTATCTTTGTGGTGCTGTGCCAGTCCATCAAGTTTGGAAGTTACTTGCTTTAAGAAATCATCTTGCTTCATTCGGATGATCCTCCCAGATATGGATTTAAGTGTGCTAGAGAGGCACGTAGACCTTGAATAGCACGGTGATAATGGGTTTTCACACTGCCTTCTGTACAGTTCATAATTTGCGCTGTAGTTTGAGTATCAAAGCCTTCCCAGGCTCTGAGCATAAATGCTTGCTGCTGACGCACAGGTAATTTGGCAATCGCCTCCTGAATTTCTTCAGCAGTTACTGCCTGATCCAGAAATTCTAAAGGTGAGGGCGTAGATTCATCTACCAGATTGTCAAATTCAACTTCGTCATCATCGAGGCTGACTTTTTTGAAAAAGGAAAATGGCTGGTTGCGACGTGCTTCTTTACGACGCCAATCCTGTAATTTGTTATTCAGAATCGTATAGAACAGGGGATACCACTCTTCAGTGCTTTTCTCTGCATAAGATTTATGCAAAGAAATAAAAGCTTCCTGAACCAGATCCATTGCGATTCCATGTTGTCCTTGAGTCGCACTTTCCATCATCACCAAAGCACGCCCAGTCACGTCCTGCATGAAATTTTTCAGGCGAGACTCAGCCGTACTCTTTAGAATACTCGCATCTTGTGACTGCAACGGTTTCGGTGCTAAATCCATAGAGATGGAAAATCCTGTCATTGGATACCCACCATTATTCCCAAGTTCATGTGCATATAACGTTGGGAATAACGATTTGGTTGACAATAAAACTTATTATTTTTGTAGTGTAATCTATTTTATAAATACACTGACTGGAATTAAAACAATGTAACCTAAATACCGTATTAGATACGTTGACGTACCATCTCAAAGAAACAGATAGAGCCTGCAATCGCAACATTCAGGGATTCCTGTCCACCTGGCTGTGGAATAGTCACCGCTTCGGCATGTTGCAGGGCATAGTCAGATACACCTTGACCTTCATTGCCCAGAATCCAGACGCAGGCTTTACGCAAGTCCTTGCTATACAGGCTGCTAGAACGATGTGAGCTGGTGACATATACCGGAATCTTGAATTGCGGTAAAAGGTCTTCTAGTGCAATATTTTCAAAAGTTTGCAAAGAAAAATGTGCGCCCATACCTGCACGTAATACCCGTGGTGACCAAAGAGATGCTGAACCCTTGGTACAAATGACCTGATCAATACCGGCAGCCGCTGCTGAACGTAGCAGGGTACCGACATTGCCGGGATCCTGCACATTTTCAAGGATCAGGGTGTCAGCCGTAAAATCAAGTGCCTGGCTTGAGCTTGGAATATCCACAATCGCCATACAGGCAATTGAAGTGCCTAAGGTACTCAGGTCTTTATAAAGCGATTCACCAATGACAAAGACCACACCAGTATATTTGTTTAAAATAATGTCGAAATCAGGATGCTCTAAAGCATGTTCAGTCGCGAAGATCGAATTGATTTTCTTGTTTTCATGTAACCATGCAAGACACAGGTGCGTGCCTTCAAGCACAGTCTGTCCTTGTTTTTTTCGATAAGAATTCTGTTCAATTAAACCGCGTAAGTGTTTGATTTTAGGATTGTCTTTGGATTCAAGGAAGATGGTTGGCATAAGAAGAAAGTCCACGGCAGTCAATCAAGGATCAACTGCCGTTTAAAAATTAGTGGTGGTAGCTGGTCACAAGCTCAACTTCATTTTTTGAGCCAATGATGACAGGAACACGTTGATGCAGATTTGTAGGTTCGATTTCAAGAATGCGGACACGACCAGTCGTTGATGCACCGCCAGCCTGTTCCATTAGCATACTCATTGGATTGGCTTCATACATTAAACGTAAACGACCTGCTTTAGTTGGGTCTTTTAAGTCGTATGGGTACATGAAGATCCCGCTACGGCACAGAATACGGTGAATATCGCCGACCATACAAGCAACCCAGCGCATATTGAAATCTTTGGCGCGAGGACCTGTTTTACCTGCCAGCAATTCATCGATATAACGCTGTACAGGCGCTTCCCAGTGACGCTGATTCGATGCATTGATTGCATATTCTTTAGTATCAGCAGCCACCTGAATCGCTTCAGAAGTCAGCAGAAACTCTTGAATTTCAGGATCGAAAGTGAAGAATACCACACCAGCACCCACAGTAAGTGCCATCATGGTTGATGGGCCATACAGGACATAACCAGCAGCAACCTGATTGACACCAGCCTGCATGAAGTCTTCTGCCTGGGTTACACTATTTTTTGCAGGAAGAATCGAAAAAATGGTACCCACACACATGTTGATATCAATATTACTTGAGCCATCAAGTGGATCGAACAATACTAGATATTGACCATTTTCCTGAGCTGAAGTGAATTCATCCAGTTCTTCAGAAGCTAAACCGCCTACATGTGGATGTACTTTTAATGCATCAATCAGATAATCATTGGAAATCACATCCAGTTTCTTTTGCTCTTCGCCTTGAACATTTTCATGCTGAGCACTACCTAATACACCCGCTAGAGCACCTTTTTGCAGGAGTTGGTCAATACGCTTGCAGGTATTTCCAACTGTTTCAATTACTTGAGCAAGTTCAGGTGTGAGGTTCCCGCTTTGTTGTTGTAGAAATTGGGATAAGGTGCGGTATGACATAAGGGAAAAACTCCAAGACTTATAATCGGGGGAAAAAGATCAAAACGATATACGGCTATATTTTAGATGAGAACGTTCGAAAAGGACAATTAAACTGAATTATTTGTTGTGATTTTGCCCTTGCAACTCCTGTGGAAAGTGCTATGTTGAATCAAAGGAAAAAATGATCATAGGAGCACAGAGATGACAACATTAAAGTTTGATGCGACTCCAACGCCGAGCGAAGCGATTAATCTCGATGAAATTTCTGAAGACAAGATGAAAGAAGCGTGGAAGGATTACGAAGCAAAACCTGAATATAAAAAATTCAATAAACATGACATGATTGAATCCATGCAAACTGCCGAAGAAGTTGAAGGCAAAGAGTAATTTTATTCTTGGATCTTCCAAATATCTTCCTAATAAAAAAGCACTCAATTGAGTGCTTTTTTATTAATGATGCATTATTTAAATGATCACTTATTTTAGTAGTGGTGGAACAGCTTCGTAGTTGATTTCTACACGGCGGTTTTCTTTCCATGCACTTTCATCATGACCAGGATTAACTGGCATTTCTTTACCATAGCTCACTGCTTCAAGTTGGCCTGCATTTACACCAGAAGTGATCAAGAAACTTTCTACTGCTTTGGCACGACGCTCACCAAGTGCCATGTTGTATTCACGTGTACCGCGTTCATCTGTATGACCTGTTAAAGCTACACGAGAGTTTGCATTGGCCATCAGGAACTGGGCATGTGCTTGTAGAGTACGGATATCGTCATTGCTCAGTTCACTGCTGTCATAGTCAAAGTGAACTACACGTTTAGCTAAATAAGCCTTATTTTCCGCAGTTACACCTTTAGCAGATGCACCAGCCATATTTTGAGCGCTTAAAGCTGCATCTTCACTTAGACCTTCAGTGCTTACAGTGGTGGTGCCACTCGTATCCAGGTTGCCAGTTTGAACTTCAGCTGCTGGTTTACGGCTGGCACAACCAGTCATTACGACTGCGGCTGCAAGCAAAGGAAGTGCAAATAATTTTACTTTGTTCATTCTTCATCTCCATGAAGGTTGATTATGGGGTAAAGCATTTATAAATATTGAACTATTATTTTGGTGCCCAAGCAGGTTCGCGGACTTCACCTGTTTCACTTGGTAAATTCATGCGGAACCGACCATCAAGAGACATGATGGATAACAATCCACGGTTACCTTCGCGAGTGGCATAGACCACCATCTGACCATTTGGTGAGAAGCTAGGTGATTCATCCAGGCTGGTTGGCGTCAGGATATTGGTCACACCTGAGCTAATATCCTGTACAGCCACTTTATAGTTACTGCCACTTGGACGATGAACCAATGCAAGTTTCTTACCATCTGCACTTAAGGTTGCACGGGCATTAAATGCGCCACGGAAAGTCAGACGTTTGGTACTTTCATTATTAAAATCATAGCGGTAAATCTGCGGAGAGCCGCCACGATCTGAAGTAAAGATAAATGATTTTCCATCCGGCGCATAACGTGCTTCTGTATCAATTGCGCTATCGTTGGTCATGCGTTTTAACTGGCGTGTTTCCAGATTCATCTGATAGATTTCTGGGTTGCCGTGCATAGACGCAGTGAACAGCATGCTCTTGCCATCTGGAGAGAAGCTTGGCGCACCGTTTAAACCACGGAAGCTGGCCAGCTTTTCACGTTGACCAGTTGCCAAATCCTGTACATAGATGGCCGGACGTTTGGTTTCAAAAGATACATATGCAATTTTTTTGGCATCCGGTGTCCAGGCAGGTGACAGGATTGGATCACGCGAAGTCAAAATAGTCTTTGGCTGTTCACCATCCGTATCGGCAATCTGCAAGGTATAACGCTGCTCAGGCGTTGCCGGGTTACGCAAGACATAAGCAATACGGCCAGTGAAATCTCCTGGAATACCGGTTAATGCCTGATAGATCGCATCACTGATCATATGGGCTGCGTGACGGGTACGTGAAGCAGGAACAGTCAGCAACTCCTTCATTATTTATTGACGTTTTTCGACATCATACAATTGATACTGAATGCTATAAGAACCATCCGGATTGGTCTTGGATGAACCGGTCACCACATAAGGTACGCCTGCAGCTGCCCATGCTTCAGCATTTGGCGAATTCAGTTGTGCTGTAGCAGGTAAATTCTTCGAGGCACTGGCAAATTTTCCAGAACGATTCAAGTCATTTTCCACCACCGGATAAATACTCTGATCCTGGCTAAAAGGCACAATGGCAATTTTAGGGGCAGCTTCAGGAGCTTTGGTAATTTCCAGATGCAGTTGGGCCTGAGACTGGGTCGCAGTGACGGCACCCAAAGTGGTCATGATTGCAAGGCAGAGTAGGTGTTTACGTGTCTTTTCCATCATTCGTTATTTACTCAAATCAACGGAGTTATTTATAAGTGATTGGGCTACATCATCGCATGGATTTATGCGAAAGAGACCACGAATTTATCATCAAACTGTTATATCACTATGGAGCGTGATTATTATTTAATCTGTTTCAATTGAAGTTTAACTCAAAAAAACAGCCATAACACTTTTTCTTTATTATGGCTGTTTCTTATTAATGAGCTGTAAAGGTTGAAGTAAAACTTCGTGCTTCACGGCGTGCATCCGGATCTGAAGGCATTGGATAAGGTGCAGCAGCACGTACTGCCGCTTCTACACTGGCTTTCATATCTGGATCACTGGCACTCACCACCACAGAAACCACAGAACCACTATCGCTTAAAGTGACCCGAGCAGTCGCTTTCTGGCCTGAAGAGCCCACTGGGGTATCCCATGCACGTCTGATTTTATTTTCGAAATCACGTTTTGCAGTAGAGGCAATTCGTTTAGATTCCGCTTTTTTCTGTGCAGCTTCTTCAGCAGCCTGTTTGGCTGCAGAGGCTTTGGCATCAGCTTCTGCCTTGGCTTTCGCATCTGCATCTGCTTTAGCCTTTGCCGCAGCGTCAGCTTTATGTTTAGCATCCGCCTCTGCTTTAGCTTTTGCAGCGGCATCAGCTTTATGCTTGGCATCAGCATCCGCTTTGGCCTTCGCAGCCGCATCAGCTTTACGTTTAGCTTCAGCCTCTGCTTTAGCTTTTGCAGCGGCATCAGCTTTATGCTTGGCATCAGCATCCG
>ERZ1023513.123-NODE-123-length-9884-cov-3.541052_pt1 | contig 9884 bp, 9 predicted proteins | sample MGYA00380550_ERZ1023513 | MGnify/ENA primary metagenome ERZ1023513 (study PRJEB33173, sample SAMEA4830347) | metagenome | study: EMG produced TPA metagenomics assembly of the PRJEB25223 data set...
GATACGGCGTGCTTTTGCCCACGGGCTATACAAAGTAAGCGTAATGATGGTTAACATCAGATTCACCATCCAGATTCCAAAATATTCGGTGGCACTGCCATGAAATCGGAAGCTGTGTTTTTCTAGTAGAGGTGATGGCTGGTCAATCTCTGATTCAGGCTTATTGTGCATCTTGTTCTTAACTGCAACTGGTTCCACCTGATTTTTGAATAGCAACTTATATGCCATTTTTATTATATTTATTTGATATTCATATAAAAAACTCCAAAAATATGACCTATTTTTGGAGTTTCATTGTACTTTTAAGTTTGCTTTACTTTTGTTACTTGGCTTATGGATTTAATTGCACGGCATGGAATTGTAAATGGTCATCTACAAAGCTTTGAATAAAATAGTAACCATGATCATAACCCTGATGTTCACGTAAGGTTAATTTCTGGTTCACAACATCGCAGGCTTGCTGAAATAAAGCCGGATTCAGCTGGCTATAGAACTGGTCAGAAAAGCCCTGATCAATCAGGATATCGCTAAACAGTGCACCTTTTTCCTGAACCAGCGCAGTTGCATCATGCTTCAACCATTCTTCGCGGTTTTCACCCAGATAATTCGAGAATGCCTTTTCACCCCATGGACATTGGCTTGGGGCACAAATCGGTGCAAATGCCGAAACTGAACAGAATTTTTCCGGATATTTAAAAGCCAAAGTTAAAGCGCCATGTCCACCCATGGAATGACCGAAAATCCCGATCTTATCCGCCTGAACTACGAACTCTTCACACACCAGTTCATACAACTCATCGACGATAAAGCTTTCCATCCGATAATGTTCAGCCCACGGTGCTTGAGTGGCATTGATATAGAATCCGGCACCCTGCCCGATATCCCAGTTATCCCCTTTGGCAACATCGTCTCCACGCGGTGAAGTGTCTGGTGTAATCAGAATCAGGCCAAGCTGGGCCGCCAGACGCTGGGCATGTGCCTTGATTGCAAAAGTTTCTTCAGTACAGGTCAGGCCAGCTAAATAGAACAAAGCTGGACAATTTTGGCCTTCCAGAGCTTGTGGCGGCAGGAAGATGCCAAATTTGGTTGGTTTTTTTAATATTTTAGACTCAAAGCTATAAATCCGCTGTTCACCCTCAAAGCTTCGATTATTCTGTACCAGTTCCATCATCATTCCTTTTTTCTATTTTCTAAAGTTGTAGATTGGTTTATGGGGTCAAAGCGACAGACGGAGATGCTGAAGTGGTTGTCGCTGGAGGGAAAAGACGCTGTTCCAGTTGTGGCAACATCAATTCCATGTTTTTGCCAATCACCCATTGTGGTTCTGAAGGTTCAAATCCTTGAGCTGCTTCCCATTTAGCCACTGTAGTCTTGGCCTGCTCAAAAGAGGCTTTCAGACTGTTATTTTCACGCATGGCCTCATCAAAGAAAGCACGACCGAAATAAGTATAGTCAGCTTCGTTCGAACAGCCAAATGACTGACGGTCAGCAGCCGAGGCGGTTATAGTTAAAGTCGTATCATCCTGCAGAGCCGACGCGAAACTACCTGAGAAACAGGCAGAAACACCAATCACTCGCCAACGCACACCTGAGGCATCCAGAGTATCACGCAACCATTTTGGATCGACTGAAGCCAAGTCTAGCGGTGCATTTTCCATTTCAAATTCATTTGGTAGACCGTGTGAGGTCATGTACAGGAACAGTACATCACTTTCGCGGTTCATCTGCTGGCCAATACGGCGCAAGGCCAATTCCATGCTGGTTTTGGAAGCTAGTGGAATTTCAGTCCGTGTTGCCGGATGATTGACTAGCATAATCGAACGGCCGAAAGTCCCAAACCGGGTATCAAACTGCTTTTTAATCCGTTCTATTTCTGAATAGAACACATCCTGATAACTCGCGCCAGCGACGCCCATGAAGTACCAGTGCGATTGTGCAAATTCACCATATTCAATTGCATTTAACGCCTTGTTCAGCAAGATCGGCTGAGCATAGAAAGCATCCTCAGCAAAACTTGGTGGAATTTCTTCGACTTTCCAGATTGGCTGATCTTTCACCGAAATCTGCCACACCACCAAAGTAAACAGGGTGGCCAGCATAATCAGTGCCCGTTCCCACCACGGCCATTTTAATTCACGTGAAATTACCCAGACCACAGCCAGACTTTGCCAGACAAATAGCATGACAAATAGGGTCGGAATATAGGCGTAGAAAATATAGGGTAGATAATCTAGATCACCCAGATACTGGATCAGGCTCTGGAACAGCATGATATGCGTATCCAGCACTAGCCAGAGTAATGCGGGTACCAGCATCAGACGAGGATTATTCACACGTTGGGACAAGAAAATCCCGACAATCAAGGCAATAAAGGGCCAAAGCGCATAACTGATCAGACCTTGAGAGTTGAAATCTCCTATGCGGCCAGAACTAAGCCAGCTAAACAGGCTGTTAGCACAGCCGCCCAAAATGCCCCAGAATACCAGTTGCAGAATAGATGGACGCACCAGTTGCAGCGAACGCCGAGATCCCAGAAATAACCACATCCCGGCAATTTGGTTGCTTTTAAAATCGTGCCAAAAATTGATGGAGGGTTTAAAGTCGATCATATGATTTCAGGGAGATGAGTGGCTCGTTAATGTGCCCAATAAGTTTATGCTTGATATAAGTTTTATCAATGCCAATTTTTAAATATATAACAAATCCTTGATCTATTTTGAAGCAATTCTCATATTAAGTAACCAGTTCATGCTGAAAATAGGCATCAAAACGGCAAGCATCACCAGACCATTGATGATTTGGCTCTTTTCCAGCTAAAAATACGGCCAGACGAGGACGTTTCACCACCACCCGTTTGCCAATTTTTTGTGCCAGTTCCAGCAGATTATCTCCCAGATCCATTTCCCCATCTTCCGGTAACAGTAGATGTAATAACTGCATCTGCTTTTTCACCTGTGCCTGCTTTTTCGGTGCCTGCTGATTCTGGTCGCGTTGTGGAAACATCGGGTCCAGATAAACTACATCGACGACTGCATTCTGCTCAGCTTGTAATTTTAGATAATCCGCAGAATCGGAAAAAACCAGGTGAATCCGGTTAACCACCGGACTTAGGAAAGCATCCTTTTTGGCTCGACTATGACTGTCTTCAAGTAGGGTAAATAAAATAGGATGTCGTTCGACCAAGGTTACCTGAGCACCCAAATGTGCCATCAACAGACTGTCATGACCTAGACCAGCTGTCGCATCGATAAGAGTCGGCTTTTCTCCGAGGTTACAAGCACGAGCAATCATTTCCGATTTTAAAGAGGCACGTTTTAAGCGCCCTACTTCTGCTTGCCAATCTGGTTGCATTTTCATGCCATTGGCACAGAGCCATAGGCCGTCAGCATCAACACACAGTGCCAGTTCGGGATGTAAACGCGAGAAACGTGCATTCAGCTTTTCAACAACCTCAATACTAACCTCTACACCACGAGAAGAAAGCACAGCCTCGAAGTGCTGTGCTTTCTCTTGATACTCAGATTCGGTATATAAGCGAATCGTGCTTACCATAATCTCCAACCTGTAAAGGCAAATAATAAAATCAGTAAACCTGAGGCAATGCGATACCAGGCAAAAACCATAAAATCACGTTTTGCCACATAGGCTACCAAGGCACGGATTAATAAAAGCGCTGAGATGAACGATACGATGATACCGACTGCCAGAACCGTCCAGTCTTCTGTGGTACTGTAAACATCATAGCTTTGATACAGATCGAGCAGGCCTGCACCGATAATAACCGGAATCCCCAAGAAGAATGAAAATTCAGTTGCAGCCTTACGTGATACGCCAAGGAACATCGCCCCGATAATGGTCGCACCTGAACGTGAAGTTCCCGGTGTGGGGGATAAGACCTGAATCAGACCGATCCAGATCGCATCTTTCATGGTTAGATCTTCAACTTCCTGGGCACGTACCTTGGGTGGATTCTTTTCAATCCAGATAATGATCAGACCACCGACAATCAAACCAATGGCAATCGCAATATTATTGAATAGCAGCTCTTTTACGGTTTGCCCTAGAGTCAGGCCAATCAGCACAATGGGAATAGAAGCCAGAATCAGGCCAATCCCTAAACGGCGTCCTTGCGGTTCACCACTTACGATCCCGGTTGCTGCACCCCAAAGCCGTGCCCAATATTCATAAATAACCGCGGCAATTGCCCCCATCTGAATTGCGACGACGAAAACATCGCTTTTTTCTTTGGTCCAGAAATTCATTAATTCTGAAGCCAAAATCAGATGCCCAGTACTAGAAATAGGCAAAAACTCGGTAATACCTTCAACAATACCCATAATTGCTGCTTTCAGCAGCAGTAAAAGATCCATGCTTAATCCTGATTAGTTATGCTTTGCCTTGTTCTGGAATTTTTTTCCATGCGTTATCACGTAAATATACCGGAAGTGCCAATTCTGCACTGACCCAATTTTCTGTTTTTGCTGCTGCACGCGCAATCACGGCAATATCCTGCGCTGTTGCACTGACATTTTTATATTCGGATGCTGTTTCTTGAACTAGATTGGCACCTGAACCCACCACAGTAAATTTAACTGCTTCAGCACCTTGTTCATAACTCAAAAGCTGTTCTTCATCAACAGCCTGCATAATCCTTTGAGCATCTAACTGATAACTGGCGACATAGACTTCATTCATCCGTGCATCCAGTACTGCAGTTACTGCAGTTAAACCATGCAAACGATATGCCGCTTGCGCCAAAGCCTGTAAAGTGGATACCGGAATTACAGGCAGATCATTTGACCAAGCCAAAGCTTGAGTCACAGCCGCATTGATACGAACACCACTAAACGATCCCGGGCCACGACTAAAAGCAATCGCTGTCAGATCAGATACAGCCAATCCTAGATCATTGAGGCCTTGTTCAATCATTGGAAGAATGGTTTGCGTTTGTGCCTTGGCGCGCGCATCAAGCTGAAAAAATAGTTCTTGAGTATCATCGATCACAGAGACGGAACACTGCTCATTGGCAGTCTCCAATGCCAGCACTTTCATGCACAACCTTAATTCAGAGAATATAAAAAACGTCGAATATAATACTCCACTCATATCTTCTAGGCGAGATTTTCCCAAGCCAGATACAAAAATGCCTAGAAAATTCTAGGCTTAACTGAGGACATTATTCAGATAACAGCCTAAAGCTGTACTTCTTCCAGATCCTGAAATTTCTGGAAATGCTCAGCATAGTGCATGGCACTCATTTTTAGTTTCTGAATACTGGCTTCATCTAAAGTTTTCACGACTTTGCCTGGTGAGCCCATCACCACCGAATTATCAGGAATTACCTTTCCTTCTGGAATCAGGGCATTGGCACCAATAATACAATTCTTGCCAATCACGGCATGATTTAAGATCACTGCCTGAATTCCAATCAGGCTATTATCGCCAATGGTGCAACCATGCAGCATGGCCTGATGACCAATGGTCACATAATTCCCGATGTTCATTTCAATCCCAGCATCGGTATGTAGCACTGCATTTTCCTGAACATTGGTGAAGTCACCTAAACGGATTTTGCTGTTATCGGCGCGAACGACGGCACCAAACCAGACACTCACCTGTTTGCCCAGTTCGACCTGTCCAATGACCGTCGCTGTAGGTGCCACCCAACCATCCCACGGCTGATGCGTTGCTGTTGGTGAATGTCCCTGAAATTGATATAACATGGCTGAAATCCTGTTCAACGGTTAAAAAATTTTGGGAGGTTAAACGCAGGTGAATTAAGTAAAAATGGCCAGTCTTTTTTATAGTCAAGCCCGTACTGAAATAATGAAATTAGCATACGTGCGGTCAGTCCCCAGACAATCTCATTTTCCACCCGCATACTTGGAAAATATAAAGACTGCTGGGCAAACCGCACTTCATAAGGCATCGGCTGGGCTTCCAGCAAATGCTGCAAGGAAGCAAAGAAAATCCGGTCAATTTCCGTCGGCTGAGGAATAAGTTGAATGGTAGGCGGAATTAAACCGACCACAGGCTTAACCAGCATCCCGTTACGTGCCTTTTGCATCGGGAGATCCCCGATCAGATGCACATCAAATGGGTTAAGCGCCGTTTCCTCATACGCCTCTCTCAAAGCCACTACAATATTACTGGTATCTTGCGGGTCGCGTTTACCCCCTGGAAAAGAGACTTCCCCTGCATGATTATTCATATAAGCTGAACGACGTGTCAGCAAAACTTTGGGATCAGCTTCATCTGTGATCGCAATTAATACAGCAGCCTGTGCAGTTTGAATCCGTTTGGAAAATCGTAAATGTTTCTGCAAGCGTTGTATTAATCCCAGCTCATCCATTCATTCAGCTCCCTATGCGACTATAATTTCATCATAGCTGATTTTTGATTTGGCGGGATAGAAATGATGCCAAATTTTGATTTTTCAGTTATCCTGACCTTACTGTTATCATTGATGATGAATATGAACTTCTGTGTGAACTGTGGACATAAAACAACAGAGAAAATTCCTTTAGGCGATCAGAAGATTCGCAAGGTTTGTACTACATGCGGATATATTCATTACATTAATCCAAAAGTGATTTGCGGTGCATTGGTGCTCTGGGAAGATAAAGTTCTGCTCTGCCGCCGTGCAATTGAACCACGTTATGGACTGTGGACCCTACCTGCCGGCTATATGGAACTGTTTGAAACCATGGAACAGGGTGCAGCTCGTGAAACCCGTGAAGAAGCCGAAGCTGAAGTGGATATTGAACAGCTGTACTGCATGTACAATATTCCGCGGATTGGCCAGATTTATGTCCTGTTCAAATCTCAACTGATTGATGGAAAATTTGGTGCAGGTGAAGAAACCATTGAAGTACGTTTATTTAACGAAGATGAAATTCCCTGGAGTGAACTGGCTTTCCCGAGTGTAGAGCATACGCTTCGTCATTATTTTGAAGACCGTAAAACCAATAACTTCACGATGCACCTAGAGACCTTGGGAACTCGTTTGGATCACACAGGTTAAAATGTCTTTTTATAAAAAAGCCCATCATTTGATGGGCTTTTTTATTTCATGATTTGTTTTTAGTTTTGATGCTATAACAATCCGCTAATTTGAATGAAACACTTCCGCCACTTAGCTTGGACAGATTGGTCTCTTCTGTCGTTTCATCAGTATTATTGTTGTTATAGACTTTCTGGAAGCTGGCATAAGTATTTGCCCAGCCTACACTTTCTCCAGCTGAGTTGGTAAAGCCCACACGACTGGTTCCATTCAATACATTAGATAAATTGAGTAATGCCCCACCAATCACAATCTTATCCTCTGTATTGGTTGAAGCCTGAATAGTGGAGTTCATACCTACCAAGGCACCATTTAATGAACCAAATACAGGATCAGCGAAGACCAGTCGCATAGATACTGTTTTTTCATCTATAAATGCACGGCCTAAGGTACCGAGACGATATTGTTGAACGCCGTTATTGTCTTTAAGTCCAGCCGGTAAGATATCTCCCTGGCAACCATTAATGCTATCAGTTGCAAGATTGCTCGCGGACTGCATATTGGTACGCACATCACCATTACTATCAAGCACAACACCCACTGTAACAGGGCTAATTGAGTTTTCGCTAAATTTAAACTCCATGTTGCCATACATTGGGAAAATATATTCTTCACCTGGCTCTACATTTTCAGCTGTTCTAAAGACTTGACGATCCAGATAGCTGATCGGGAAAATTTTATAAAGATCAATTGAGCCACTATAGTTGTCATCATCGGCATTAAAACGCCATAAGCCAAGACTGGCACGATCAGCATCGCTGAGTTCAGTCTTACCTGTGGCCATCTTATAAAATGCTTCTTTACCGGCAATCACATAATCGCTCAGCAAACGACCTTGGTAAATTTCTAATGGATTGCTGTTGTTAGCCACATTCATTTTATATGGTGCATTTGATGAAAGCATTCTCGTGGCAGGGCTAATCCAACTGGTTTGCGGTACTGCCGTAATTTGCTGTGGTTTGACTTTACGGATCAATTCCGCATTAATGCCACCCAAAGATCCCAGATTATTGGAGCCCAGTTTTAGCTGAGTGTCACGCCATTGTAGTCCACTGCCAAAGGTATAACCTTGGCGGTCTGTAATCAGGATAAAATGTCCAAATAAATATTTAGTCGTTTTATCTTTAATGTCACATACAGATTTATTACAACCTGCCAGACCATCAGAACCAGTCAAGTTACTGCTAATAATGCCTGAAGTTGAGAACAGAGAAAATTCCGGTTGATATACTGCTGCGCTGGCAATATTGGCCAGTTTTTTTACAACTTCAAAGGCCTGATCATCACTAATCTGACTAATATCAATAAAAGGTTTAAGGGTTTCTGCTAAATTTGCATCTGTCAGGCTGATATCTTTATTAATTTTGCCCAGATTCTTTCGCATATCCTCTGTGATATACAAGGGCTGTACATCTGTCGGATTATAGATACGACCTTTTTCCAGTGCCAAGGTCTGCCAGATTTTGACCAGTTTCATCGCCACCTGTACGGTTGGATCTGTCTGTTCGATTCTGGCAATATTACGACCAGTAATTCCCTTGGCAATATCAAGTACACTTAGTCGAGGTAATTGACTCGATGTACTGAGGTTCATATATTCAGAAAGCTTTACAGTACCCAACTTGATTTTGGTATCACTAAAACTTTTCAGATAAAATTCAATACTATCTGCTTTTTGACAAGTACCTGACGCCACCCCATCATTTTGGTCTAATAAAGTAATAAAGGTATTTTCTTTATCACCACTACAATTAAAATTAAGACCATCAATTGGATATTCAAGCCCCCATTCCAGACAATTCGTTGCAGTAGCAGAGCATGAACCGTTCGTGGTGGCTTCATCATTTTGTTCTGGTATGACATTCGCACTTTCACCTCCGCATCCGCTGAGGGCGGCAAATAAAGCAGTGAAAGCAAATGGATATAATATTTTATTTTTCATCTTATTCTACTCGAATCGTCCTTATCGAATGGCGACTAGTTTTAGTTGTCCATAATTTGTCAGCATCTTGTCTTCAACATCTATGGCTGAAGCGAGTGGGGTCATTAATACATATTGGCTTTGCGCAGGAATCTGAATAATTCCCTGTATCTTCTCATGTTGAATAATATTGGCTTGTGCTTCCTGATTTTTAAAACCGCCCGCCCCTTCTAAAACACAGCCTCGTTCATCCAGAAATACAACAAATGGCCAGTAATAGGCAGGATTATTCTGACGGGAAGCATAAGACTGAATCTGAATATTTTTAATATCAGATTTTAGCTTCACAATTTCATAATCAAACTCATCTGATTTCAGCGGTGCCCGTGGCCACAGATTAATGGATTTACCTGCACTAATCTCTTTCGCATTCTTAACTTTTTTATCTTTAAAACACTGCTTACCTAAGCTTTCTACAGATTCAGGCTGAGAAATACGATAGTAGGTTTGAGCCAGTACAATAGGACCAGAATCTACAACAGGTTGCTGAAACAAGGATTTTATAATCGACTGTCCCACTCCTTTTTCACGCTCAATCGTCTGTACACGTGTTGACCCAATATTTTTATCAACTATCCCTTCAGGCATGCTGTAGAAACGTTTTTTACCTTCCAGATTAAATTCTTTATTTTCCAGATATTCACTATCCACATATTCCACACCTTCAATCTGACTGAAAACCTGTTTTTGAACAGGATCAGGTACTGTCTGAATGACAGGTTCATAGATTTGAGGCTGTGCCACTGGTGGTAATTGTTGCGGTAATTTAGATCCTACATGTCTATCTGGTTGTACTGGTTGTACTGGTTGTACTGGTTGTACTGGTTGTACTGGTTGTAC
>ERZ1023513.127-NODE-127-length-9795-cov-4.499384_pt1 | contig 9795 bp, 9 predicted proteins | sample MGYA00380550_ERZ1023513 | MGnify/ENA primary metagenome ERZ1023513 (study PRJEB33173, sample SAMEA4830347) | metagenome | study: EMG produced TPA metagenomics assembly of the PRJEB25223 data set...
CCTGGCTCTACTGGATGCGGAGTTACGACCAATACGTCTAGAGGATCGCCATCTAGAGAAAGTGTATTTGGTACATAACCATAGTTTGCTGGGTAGAACATTGCTGTACCCATGAAACGGTCTACAAATAATGCATCAGAATCTTTATCGATTTCATATTTGATTGGTGCTGCATTCGCAGGAATTTCGATAATGACATAGATGTCGTTTGGCGCATCTTTACCAGCTGGGATATTGCTGTAGCTCATAGCATCACTCTTTAACAAGTTATATCTTTTAAAAACCGCGACAATTATAACGGTTTTTACAGATTTTTTTTGATTTTAAAATATCGAACTGTAAATATCTCGACCTGCTTTATTTTTGGCTTAAGAGATTTTGATAATTAACAGCAGTAAGGTTATTGGACATAATAAGGATAACAGCCAGACAATTGAACGTAAGGTCGACCAGTTCGCCAGATAACAGATCCCATAGATGACCCGAAAAACCAGATAGGCAATCCCAAAGGTCATGACCAGACTTTGTGAAACGACCATATATTCTGCCATCAGAATCGAGGCAATAAAGAGTGGTAAGCTTTCAAAGCTATTCTGCTGAGCGGCATTGGCACGACTGGCCAGGCCTGTAGACTGTTCTAAAAATGCCCGCGGATTCTGATTGTCTTTTGCACGAAACCCTGCCGATTTTTTAGCAATCAAGGTAAAAACATAAGGTAAAAGACAAGCTGCCAAAATGAGATAGATAACCCCACTAATGCTATGCATCTGATTTTTCTCTTGAGAATTTTTATGTCTATCATAGCATGGCGTTTCGTGAATAAATTTTGTTAAATAGAGTGTTTTTATAAATGATTAAGGATTCACTATGGTCAGCCCTGATCAAAATGAAATGTTCGATGTCCTCGAGAAACAGCGCCAGCATCAACGTCAAGTGGATCGCGTATTAAAAATCGTATTACCGATTGTTGCATTTCTGATGGCCGTCATTTGTGCCAATATGAATATTTGGTCTCCCCTCTTCACCTTTGCCATCTTATGGATTGCCTTCTATGCCGTAGGTATCAAGCGTATGCCGATCTGGCATTGGGTAGTCGCGATCATCATTTATTGCTTGATAGATAATATTCTCAGTTATGGCAGTTTTAATTTGAGAGGATTTAACCGCCAGTTTGGTACCATGTTTATTTTTTTGGGTGTGATCGGGGTAGGACGTCCTTACTTCGACCGCTGGCTAATGAAAAAAGAGAATTAAAAAAAGCGCCCTCAGGCGCTTTTTTTATTGCAGGATTTATGCAGTCTTACGTAGATCTTTACGCAGGATTTTGCCTACGTTAGATTTTGGTAATTCATCCATAAATTCAACATAACGTGGGCGTTTATAACCGGTCAGATTTTCTTTTGCAAATGCCAGAACTTCTTCAGTCGTCAATGAAGGGTCTTTCTTCACCACAAACAGTTTTGGCACTTCACCTGATTTTTCATCTGGTACACCAATTGCAGCCACTTCCAGTACTTTTGGATGTTTCGCAACGACTTCTTCAATTTCAGAAGGATAAACGTTGAAGCCAGAGACCAGAATCATGTCTTTCTTACGGTCAACGATTTTGATGTAACCACGTGAATCCATAACACCGATATCACCGGTACGGAAGAAGCCATTTACCATCACTTTATCGGTTTCATCCGGACGGTTCCAATAGCCTTTCATCACCTGTGGACCACGGATTGAGATTTCACCCTGCTCACCGAGTGCAACTTCATTACCGTCATCATCCAGAATTGCAACTTCAGTCAAAGGTAACGGAATACCAATCGTACCGCTAAATGCTTCAGATGCCGGTGGGTTCGCAGTTGCTACTGGAGAAGTTTCAGACAGGCCATAACCTTCAATGATGTTAGTGCCAGTAATTTTCTTCCAAGCTTCTGCAGTAGAAGGCAGAACAGCCATGCCACCGCCCATCGCCATTTTTAAACGGCTATGATCCAGTTGCTTGAACTCTTCGTTGTTTACAAGCGCATTAAACAGCGTGTTCACAGCAGGGAAGAATGTTGGCTGGTATTTACGTAATTCTTTCATCCCCGCAGGCAGGTCACGCGGGTTAGGAATCAGAACGTTCGCCTGACCTTTATACATGCCGTAAAGTGCACAGACCATGAAAGCAAAGATGTGATAAAGCGGTAAAGCACAGAAAATACGGTCATCTGGCTGGCCATCTTGCGCACCGAATTTGCTCTGGAAGATACCGTCACACTGCAACAGGTTAGCAACCAAGTTACGATGGGTCAGTTCAGCACCTTTAGAAACACCAGTAGTACCACCTGTGTACTGAAGTACAGCAGTATCACTTAAAGTCAATTCAGGGCGTTTATAGTTGTTTGGGTTAACTTTATTCAGGGCTGCATTGAACTTGATGTGACCTGGAATATCCCATGCCGGAATCTGCTTACGTACTGAACGTAATACAAAGTTCACCAAAGTACCTTTTAAAGCACCCAGCATGTCACCCACAGAACCAACCACGACGTGCTTCACAGGTGTTTTGCCAATAATTGACTGATAAACGCTTGCAAAATTCTCAATAATGACCAGAACTTCAGCGCCAGAATCTTTTAACTGATGCTCAAGCTCACGTGATGTATACAGTGGATTTACATTCACCAGTACTAAACCAGCACGGAACACCCCCAATGCTACGACCGGATACTGAAGAACGTTTGGCATCATTACGGCAACACGTGTGCCTTTTGCCAGACCCAAACTTTGTAAATATGCTGCGAATTTACGACTAGCTGCTTACAACTCATTGAACGTTAAAGTCTTATCCATAAAGATAAAGGCATCACGTGAGCCAAATTTTTGGAAATTGCGTTCAAAAATATCAACCAGAGATGTATTTTCTGCTGGTAATTCTACAGTTTCTGGAATCCCTGTTTTTTGGTATTCAGCGAACCAAATCTTTTCCATAATGCCAATCTCTCCAATCATAATCCTTAGTAGTTCAACTGTTTTTTTCAATGCTGCACGTCATTTTTTAGACTTGTATATGTGCAACATTGCATCCATTTGTCGAATCGTTACTCATATATAACGTATTTCGATTCATGGATGCTAGTATTATCTTTGAATCAACAGTTTATTTGCTTTTTGATATCCACGTGGTAACAGGGTTCCTTTAGAGCCTCGTTTCCCAATATATTTTTGCAGGTCATCCCCCTTGAGTTTTAATTGTTGCTGTCCTGCAAGCACTTGAATTATTTCATCAAGTTTCAATATTGTCATGGATAAAATTTGATCTTTATCTTCAAGTTGTATCAATTTATTACCTTTACCTTTATTGAGTACAGGTAATTCCGACAGATCAACAATCAGCAGACGGCCAGCTGAACTGAGTAGTGCAACATGAGTTGCATCTTCCACCGGCTGCAAGTTCATGACCTGCGCGCCTTCAGATAGATTCAAGAAAGCCTTACCTGCTTTGGCATTGGTATCCAACTGCTTGGCCTGGGTTTTAAATCCATAGCCTTTACTGCTGACTGCCAGGATTTCCGCATCATCTTCAGCGACCAATACCTGCTTGAAACCGACTCCACTTGCCGGAGACAGTTTTGAACTCAATGGTTCACCAAGTCCTCGTGCCGATGGCAGGCTATTGATTGGCAAGCCATAGCTACGGCCACTATCGTCTAATACATAGACGCGTTGATTAGACTTACCTTGGGCATGACTGAGATACTGATCACCTGCACGGAAATTCAGATTTTCAGCGTCCACTTCATGCCCTTTGGCACAGCGAATCCAGCCCGCTTCAGACAATACTACCGTTACAGGATCCGCTGGCAGCATTTCAGTTTCATCAATAGCAGCGGCTTCGGCACGTTGTACGATTGGAGAACGGCGATCATCCCCAAATTTCTTGGCATCTTCTTTGAGTTCATTGATGATCAAGGTTTTTAAAGACTCAGGATTGGCCAGCTGTTCACGAATCACGGCAGCTTTGGCTTCCAGCTCTTCCTGTTCGTGGCGCAGTTCCATTTCTTCAAGCTTGGCCAGATGACGCAGCTTGAGTTCTAAAATGGCTTCGGCCTGAATCTCATCAATACCAAAACGTTCCATCAACACTGGTTTAGGCTGATCTTCCTCACGAATAATCCGAATTACTTCATCAATATTCAAGTAGGCAATGATCAAACCGCCAAGAATATGCAGACGTTTTTCGATCTTGTTCAAATGGTATTGCAGACGGCGAGTAACCGTAGTCTTACGGATTTCGATCCATTCCAGCAGAATACGACGAATCGATTTCACCTGTGGACGGCCATCCGCGCCAATCATGTTCATATTGACACGATAGCTGGATTCGAGATCTGTGGTCGCAAACAGGTGGCTCATGACCGCTTCCGCATCAATACGGTTCGAACGCAATACCACCACTAAACGTGTTGGATTCTCATGATCCGATTCATCACGAACATCAGTGACCAGTGGCAGCTTTTTCGCCTGCATCTGGTCTGCAATCTGGCTGATAATTTTTGAACCTGATACCTGATATGGCAATTCAGTAATCACGATTTCATTTTTATCAATAGTGTATACCGCACGCATGCGATAGCTGCCACGACCTGTCGTCTGGATTTTAAGCAGCTCTGATGGTGGCGTGATGATTTCTGCTTTGGTCGGTAAATCCGGTCCCGGAATGTATTCTGCCATTTTGGCATCGGTCAGGTTCGGATTACGGATCAGAGCGATAGTACCTTTCACCACTTCGCGCAAGTTGTGCGGCGGAATATCGGTTGCCATCCCCACAGCAATCCCGGTGGTACCATTTAACAGGATATTGGGAACACGTGCCGGCAAGTTGATCGGTTCTTTCATCGAACCATCAAAGTTATCCTGCCAGTCACAGGTACCCTGTCCCAGCTCCGATAAAAGCAGTTCACTATATTGCGACAGTTTGGCTTCGGTATAACGCATTGCCGCGAAAGATTTAGGATCATCCGGTGAACCCCAGTTGCCCTGTCCTTCAATAAACGGATAGCGATAACTGAATGGCTGCGCCATTAAGACCATGGCTTCATAACAGGCCGAGTCACCATGCGGATGATATTTACCCAGTACATCCCCGACAGTACGTGCCGATTTTTTCGGTTTGCTGGTCCATTTCAGGCCCAGTTCACTCATGGCATAGACAATACGGCGCTGTACCGGTTTCAAACCGTCACTGATATGTGGCAATGCACGATCCATAATCACGTACATGGCATAATTTAAATAAGCTTGTTCGGTAAATTCGGCTACGGAACGGTTTTCTGTCGCATGATGCGCAAGGCTTGTCATAACAACCTATAATCCTAAAATTCGTTTTTGTATCAATGTTTCTTATGCTAAGTCGCGGCTGTGTGCTGCACAAGGGCAGTAAACTACACAGCGCGACAAATCGTGTCTTATGGGCTAAAAATATCCACTTTATAGCAGCTGAGCAACTAAAAAATCACCAACCTTATAAACCCATAGATTCTAGCGTCTTGCCCTTGGTCTCTTCACCCAGAACTAAAATGACCACAGCTACTGCGATTAATACTGCAGTAAACATGGTAAAGACGTAACTGAAACCATTTGGCATCCCCATCAAATGGGTTACGGCAAAAGGTGCAGCAATCCCGCCAATACGGCCAATTGCACCGGCCCAGCCTGAACCAAAAGCACGGATATTGGTTGGATACTGTTCTGGTGTATAGGTATAAAGAACGCCCCATGCTCCTAGATTAAAGAAGGACATCAGACAACCCCAGATCACAATCTCGGTGACATTACCGGACTGGCCAAAGAAATAAGCAGAGATGGCACACATGCCAATAAAGCCAGCTAAAGTTGCCTTACGACCGAGTTTTTCGACTAGCCATGCTGCCGCAATATAACCTGGCAATTGCGCTAGAATCATAACCAGGACATATTCAAAAGACTGCACGATGGTATAGCCTTCCTTGACCAGAAGGCTTGGTAACCAGGTGAAAATACCATAGTAGGAGAAAACGATCCCAAACCAGATCAGCCACAGCATCAAGGTGCGGCGGGCAAAAATACCGCTCCAGAGCTGGGTAAACGAGATATTCTGCTTGGCAGCCACGGGTTTAACTTCAAAGATTTCCATGACTTCAACGCCGCATTTGCGCTCAATCTTTTTAACCAGAACCTGTGCTTCATCTACCCGGCCACGATTGATCAGATACGGTACCGACTCAGGTACCAGTTTCCAGATTACGATGGCATAGAATGCCGGTATCCCGCCAATCATGAATGCAGCTTGCCAGCCAAAATCAGGAATCACAAAACGTGATACCAGTGCTGCTACCAGCCAGCCCAAGCCCCAAAAACTTTCCAGCAGCACAATGAAACGACCGCGTACCCGTGCCGGGATATATTCACTGACCAGTGTCACCGCAACCGGCAACTGACCACCCAATCCCAGACCGACAATAAAACGGAATACCAGTAACCAGGTTAGATTAGGTGCAAAGGCACAGGCAGCGGTTGCCAGACTATAAACCACCAGCGTACTGGCAAATACCGTTTTACGTCCCCAGCGATCTGCCAGTCCACCTGAGAAAATTGCCCCGATCGCCATACCGATAAAACCGATCGAAACCACCCAGCTTTTCTGGTCAGCGGTCATCTGCCAGTCTTCAGCCATTTTCGCCAGAATAAAGGAAATCAATCCCGTATCCATGGCATCAAACATCCAGCCAAGACCAATCACCCATAAAAGAGTGTAGTGGAACTTGCCGATCGGCAAGCGCTGTATCCGAGAAACTAAATCCATAACAAAAATCTCTGATCAGGTGAAACGGGAGGTGCTGCTGTCCCAACAGGAGGTTTGATTTTTTATTTTTTTATACTACGAATGCGTACACCTGCGGGAAGTTTTCCCTCCCACAGTTACCATAATTCATATCAAGATTCGTCTTTGGATGAAGCGGACTGTTCGTCATCATCCTTATAGATAAACTTCGGCATTTCCAGACCGAAATAGATTGCAATCAGACGCAAGCTAAAGCCAAAAATTAAGGTAGAAATAATGGTCACTTCGAGTGACAGACCGAAATTGCTGCAGAGCCAGTAGAAGATAACTGCAACAAAGGAAATACTGGCATACAGTTCACGGCGGAAGACTAAAGGCACATCATTACATAAAATGTCACGTAAAATACCGCCCGATACTCCGGTCAGAACCCCGGCGACCGCACTGACTACAAAGCCATGCCCCATTTCCAGTGCAATCTGACAGCCAATGATGGTAAAGCCGATGAGGCCCAAGGCATCTAGTACCAAGAAGATATTGCGTAAATGACGCATCCATTTGGCAATCAGGATGGTGACAAAGGCTGCACAACAGGTCAGTACCAAATATTCCGGGTGTTTGACCCAAGTCAAGGGATAATGGCCAAGCAGTACATCACGCACCGAACCACCACCGAGCGCCGTAACACAGGCAATGATCGTAACCCCAAACCAGTCCATACTACGCCGACCGGCAGACAAGGCTCCGGTCATGGCTTCAGCGGTAATTGCAATAATATAGATGACGGTCAGTAACATCGCCCTGCTTCCATCTGAGGCTTTGAGATGGCGGCTATTCTAAGCTAAATCTATGTGAAAATTATAAAAAATGCGCACAACATTGCTTAAATTTTTTCTCGGAGCCGCAGATGCACGGCTGTTTCATTGTAAGCTGTTGATCTGTCGTTAGATCCAGAAAGTACCAGTGATTCTCGAACTTCACAAAATGTGAAATTTCATGATGAATCTGGGCCTGCTTGCCATCGTGATAATGTGCTTTGAACTCGACCAGCGCATGGGTCTTGTCCAGTTTTTCATTAGCCTGCACGATTTCCAACTTCAGCCATTGATTGGTCCTACTCCATTCAGCAATGGCTGGCATGTCCAAGGCCTGCTGCTGTCCACGGGCGGTAGTCTGCTGGATATAATCAATTTCATGCTTGGCAAAGGCACTATAACGCGAGCGCATTAATTGCTCGGCGCTTTGAGCAAATTGCTGACCCTGATGCAGTGGCTGGCAACAGCTTGCATATTCACCTCGCCCACATGGACATGCCTCTAACATATTGATTCCATAAAAATAGCCCGACAATGCAGGCTATTTTAGCAAACTTTTAGCTGGCCTCTTCAGGCGTTGAACTAGTCTTTCCGGTTCGCTGGAGCAACAATATGCACCTTATCAATCTTGTGGCCGTCCATAGTGACCACCTCAAAGATATAATCATCTGCTTCGAGCTTTTCGCCATTTTCCGGTAAGCGCCCCAGATGGAACAGAATATAGCCCGACAATGTCGAATATTCTTCCGTTTCATTGACCAGATCGCGATCCAGAAGCAGTGACACGTGGCGAATATCGGTCGAACCATCCAGAATCAGGCTGCCATCTTCCAGGCTTTCTACAGCTGCTTCTAGCTGGTCTTCATCCGGGAATTCACCGGCAATCGCTTCCAGCACATCAATCGGTGTCGCCACCCCTTCAATTGAACCATATTCATTCAATACCAGTGCCATTTGTAGCGGTGCCTGACGCAACTGATCCATCACCATTAAGACCTGAGCATTTTCATGCACAATCACTGGTTCACGCAGATGTTTTTCGAAGTCCAAAATACCTGTTTCGATGTATTCATTCAGGACTTTATGGGTCAATACCACACCGGCAATATTGTCCAGCTCACCACGCGCCACAATCAGGCGTGAATGGCTCATATGCAATAACTGCTCTTTGATACTGGCATGATCATTTTCCAGATCAATCCATTCCAGTTCAGGGCGTGGTGTCATCACCGACTTCACCGGACGCTCCGATAGACCTAGTACGCCCTGCACCATGACGCTATGGTAGACCCCACTTTCGTCATCATCAAAGACTTCATCAGCAAAGGCGCGGGTCGCCAGTACATCTTCCGGCTCAGAAGAATCATTATCCTGAGCCGGTTTACCGCCCAGCATACGCATCACAGCAGACGCAGTACGGTAACGCATATCAGTCGTGGTGATCATTTTTTCCTGATTGCGTTTCATGGTCTGGTTAATGAACTCGACAATTACCGAGAAACCAATCGCGGCATATAGATAGCCTTTTGGAATATGGAAACCGAAGCCTTCAACCACCAGCGAGAAACCAATCATCATCAGGAAGCCCAGACAGAGAATCACTACTGTCGGGTGCTTGTTGACGAAATCCATCAGCGCTTTAGAGGCCCACAACATGATACCGACTGCGATAATCACCGCGATCATCATCACAGACAGGTCTTTAACCATGCCAACTGCAGTAATCACGCTGTCGAGCGAGAACACGGCGTCCAGTACCACGATCTGCACAATCACCATCCAGAATACCGCCTGAACCGGATTTTCCTCCTTGGTCACAGGTTTGGCTTCCAGACGCTCATGCAGCTCCATGGTGCCCTTAAACAGCAGGAACACACCACCGAATAATAAAATCAGGTCGCGTCCTGAAAATGGATGCTCAAAGATATGGAATAGCGGTTCGGTAAGCGTTACGACCCAGGCAATCGATGCCAGTAACACCAGTCGCATTAACAGGGCTAAGCCCAGACCGGTAATACGCGCCGCATTACGCTGTTCAGGTGGAAGCTTTTCCGCCAGGATTGCAATAAAGACCAGGTTATCGATCCCGAGTACAATTTCAAGAACAATCAGTGTGAGTAAGCCAATCCAGGCAGAGGGATCTGACATCCATTCAAAAATCATCGCATCTGCTCCCCTAAC